>Ga0307990_1000047_pt1 | contig 110932 bp, 101 predicted proteins | sample EllFjometagen129_FD_203168 | JGI IMG/M metagenome (GOLD analysis project Ga0307990, IMG submission 203168) | Marine microbial communities from Ellis Fjord, Antarctic Ocean - #129 | ecosystem: Environmental > Aquatic > Marine > Unclassified | place: Southern Ocean | collected 2014-10-08 | reverse complement strand
ACCAGTTTATTTAATCGGGTAATCAGATTCAGATCCCCGTTTCGGGCATATCCCTGGTAAACCCAGGTTGAATCAACGTATCGATCAACCAAGACCAGACAGCCCTGTTCAAGGTAAGGCTTAATCACCTTCTGCACATGTTCCTGACGGTCAGCAAGATAAAGAAAAAGTTCAGTGATGGCTTCGGGTGAAAAATCAGGGGAAAGCAGCAAACGGCGAATTTCCCAACCCATTGTTGTCGCCCCAGGCTCCCTGGTAACCAAAACCTGCAACCCGTATTTTTCAAGAAATTCAGCCGCCAGTTTTATCTGGGTTGATTTCCCGCAGCCTTCGATTCCTTCAAAAGAAATCAGGTCGCCTTGTTTTTGACTCATAATCACCTGCCACCTGAATAATCAATCACCTGAATTGAGCGATAAGCTTTTAGCTGTTACTTTAATAATTACAGGGTGATCAGGATTGCAAACTTTTCCCCGTTTGGTGTTGCTTCTGCTTGACGTAAAAACCTGATTTTTCAAGGCTAAACGCTGATGGCTAACTGCTAATCGCTTAACGTGGGAATCAGTAAGGGAGGGTTTCCCCTCCCCAGTCAGATACTTTTTCCCAACAGTCAAAAATCCCGCCATCATAATTTCTTCATCAGCAACTGATCACGGATAGCCAGGATAGTACGAACATAAAGTTTACTGTGATTATAAGACCAGATTGCCTTTTCTTCTTTTTCAGGGGTCATTTTCCCTCTCCAACCGTGCCGGCTTAGATAATTCATCACACTGGCCGCTGCATCCTGATAGAGATAAAGGTCGATGATACCATCAGCATTACCATCAGCAGCATAACTAAGAAAACTGGAGGGAATAAACTGAGGGATGCCAAAAGCACCAGCCCACGACCCTTTCAATTGAGCTATATCAACCTTTTGCCGCATGTTGAGCAGGGCTTTCAACTGACCATACGCCCAGGATGATTTCCGGGCGGCCCGCTTAGCCAGCCACTGGTAATCAATTTCTGGATATGATTTTTTTAAAAGGTCATAAGTCTGGCACAGTAACGGCTCCCGGTCGCACAAGGATAGTGAAGTAAAAACCTTCAGCAGAGGATAGCGGCCACCATTACTGCCAAAATGTGATTCCACCAAAAATATAGCGGCCACCAGTTCTTTGGAAACCAAGAACCGATCTTCCATTTTTTTCAGCCAGGATGCATTATTTTCCAAAAACTTCCGGGCCAGACTCAAGGGTTTTTCATTCAGAAAATAGTCATAAGATGCCTGTTTTTCAACCTGTTTCAAATTTTTAGCCACTATTGCCGGATCAATAGCCAGACTGGCTTCGGTCAAATAACGTTTAACCACCTGCGGGCCAATATCCTTTTCCGCTCCCAGGCGATTGACAAGCACCGACACAGCTGTTTTTTCTGAAGCAACAACAGGTTGAGTAAAAACCGAGCTCAACACCGATGAAAGTAAAAACGGAAAAAGCAAAAACGGAAGACGACAGGATTGTAAAGTTTTCATGAGTAAACCCTAAAAAAAAGGGGAAAGACTGATGGCATAGAACATCAAACATTTTCAATTTAACAATTATGTGAAAAAAAATCTATAAAAATACTTGAATATAGCCACTCGATTTGTTATCTGAATATAATAATATTTTAGTAGAAAAAATCTCATCATACCTGTCAAGGAGCTGCCAGTGGACGTTCGATATATCAACCCATTTCTTGAGGCTACAATTCACGTCTTGAAAACCATGGCTTTTGTCAATTCCAAACCGGGAAAGCCATATATAAAAAAGGATGAAATAGCCAAGGGGGACATTACCGGAGTTATCGGCATATCCGGAGATCATGAAGGCTCTCTATCCATTTCTTTTTCTTTCCCCTGCATTAAAGGTATTCTGGAAAAGATGCTGGGTGAAGTCCATGACGAACTGGATGAGGAAGTCAACGACGCGGTAGGTGAGCTGACGAACATGATCTGTGGTCAGGCAAGGACGAAGCTTGAATCCATGAAAATTAATCTTAAAGCCGGTATCCCAACCATTATTGCCGGCACCAATCACACCATACGTCACATCACCTCATCACCAGTAATCGTCCTGCCCTTTTCTACTGATTATGGCTCTTTTTCAGTTGAATTCTCACTGATCAGCTAAAATAGTGATATTATATGATCCTAATGCTCGATAATAAATGGACAAGTTTTTCAAGATGCTCTTAAAAGAAGAAACAAAGAGGAAAGGCGGCCTTATGGAGCCGTCTTTTGTTAGTGGTAATTCATCTCAAGTTTCATCAAAGACTCTCAGTCTTTAGTTTTTCCATCAAATAAACCGCATTTTCAACCAGGTTTTCCAGATCATCAGTTATGCTTTCTGGCTCAATATCTGCTTTACATTCCTCAATAGCTTCGAGCTGCTTTTCCAGACTTGGATTATCCTCAAGAATAAAGCTGCGGACCACCTCTTCAAACTCCATATACAAATTCAATAAATTTAATACATTATCTATCTTATCGTTCATTATCTTCAACTGAACATCCAATTCATTGAGAATTGACACATGTGTTACTTGTCCCGCTGAGTTCCCGCCTCTGTTTATGGCATTATTATTCATGATCTCCTGATCCATTTTTTTATCATTACTAACACTGATTATCATCGTCAGACTGAGGATAGAACTTTAGATTACCTTGAAAAATGGTTTTTAGGCTTCTTGCCCTTCTGTATTCTTGTGTTTAGCCGTAACTTTTGAGTCCAGATGAAAAGACATTAATTCCCCAGACAGCGAACCAAAAGATATCCGTCATCTGAACCATAGCAGTTTATCTCGTTTTTAAGGATGATACGTTCTCCAGACAATACTTTTTCAGTGATATCCGGAATACCAAGCACTATAATGCCATCCGGGTCACATAGATTGACTATACCTCCAGCTACCATATTAACCATTTCTTTCAGAACATCCAAAACCTGAGAATTATTGACATCGCAGATTTCTACTCCGAGAAAGTTTGCGGCCATCTGTTCAGCAAGAGAAATTTGAAAAAAGAAATCAAGATTCAACTTTTTTTGAGGACCGGTCAATAAAATTTGGACCTGATGAAAATTTACTCCCGCCAGGTCCCTGGCACATTCACGGGCGGAAACCGATTCAATAAAGATGAAAAACATATTTTCCAAAACATTAGAAATCACCTTCCTCAAATTCTGTCTTGTCATCTCCAGCATCTTCTACTCCTAAAATCTTCTGCAATAACCGTTTTATCTCTTCAGGATGAAACGGTTTGGTTATATAGCCGGAAGCTCCCAATTCCATCACTTTATTGACCAGTTGCTCCCGGGCTTCCGTGGTCACCATAACAACCGGTATGTGACATAGGGCTTTATTTTTTTTAACCTTTTCAAGCAAGGTAATACCATCCATCTCAGGCATATGGATATCACTGAGAACCAGATCAACCTTCTTGCCGGCAAGGACTTTAATGGCCTCCAAACCGTTCCCGGCTTCATAAATATTACCGGTAACAAAACCAGAAATGGAGATCACCCGCTTTATAATCTGCCGGATAGAAACCGAATCATCCACTATCAAAAGGTTAAAAGTCATTACACCGGTCCTCCTTGATAAAATCTATCTTAGATTCAACTATCGTCATTTTTCTCACAATACATCCTTAACATCAATCATTTCCTGAGCCTTGTCCATTTCTTCCTGAAATTCCATCATTAAAGCCTCAATATCATTCTTTTTAAGTTTAAGCTTATCAACCAGCAGGTGAGGAACATGATAGGACAAACCATCAACCGAGGTGCCATAACCAACCATCAGGACCAAGCCATCAGATAATGCTATAAGTTCACTCAACAAGCGAAAAGTTTTCGGTGATTTTTCAGGTTCATGATGAAAGCGAATCGCAGCTACAATTGAATCTGGAAATTTCCATAGTTCCGCCAATCGACCGCCAATCTCTGCATGATCAAAGCCAAGCACCCGACGTTCGGCATCATGAAACGACAGTTTTTCCTCTTTCACTATCATTTCAATCTCGGCAAACTCCTGGCTGACATAGGTACTTAAAACAACTTTTCCCACATCATGAAGCAAAGCTGCCGTATAAATACTATTCTCATCCAATGGCAATCGCAGATGCCGCGCCAGGACCTGGGACATCAAGGCACAGGCAATGGCATGCTGCCAGAGTTCTCCAACAAAATATGAATATCCTTTTTCAGGACGATCATAAATATCTTTGGCACCACTGGCTAAAAGAACCTGTCTCAATTGGATAGTCCCAAGGTAAACAACTGCTTCCTTTAGAGATGAAACTTTGCGGGGCAAACCAAAATAAGCTGAATTGCACAGCTTCAGGATATTGGCGGTAATCGATTGATCAAGACGAATCACCTCAACCAGATCACTGACAATATATTGTGGATTGCTGATAATTTCCATTGCCTTGACAACCACTTGCGGAAAAGGTGGAATCTGATGAATGCTTGCCAGAATTTCGTCCATGTGTTTCATAGCAGCACCATTTCTTCCCGCGATAACTTTACCATTACCTGTCCATCTGATAACCGCAAATACATGGTCCGATTATTACTCCCACCAATACTTTCAGCATCAATCATGACATTATTTTTCCAAAGGATTTTTCGCAAAAAAGCATAATTACGCTTTCCTATATTAAACATTCCACCTTCATTCATCACCTGTCCGCCACCGGCAACCTTGACAATTAATCGCTTCTTTTCAGCTCCCAGCTGATAACAGGCCTTAAAGAGCCGAGGGATCCCGGTGCTGCCAAACATGTAGGGTTTTCTTTCTCCCTTTAACGGATTGATCGAGTCACTGGGCAGCATATAATGCAGTATTCCACCCACCTTGGCCACAGGGTCATAGAGAGAAAGCCCGATACAGGAACCCAGACAATAGGTTGTCAGGATATCTGCCGAATCGTCACTTGCTTTCATATCTGCGATGCCAATGGTAATTTTCGCCATTCACGTTCCCCTGAAAAAAGCTTAAATATGCTGTATAAAGCCAGAGGGATAGCCTCTAAGCATTCCCCTTGTCTTTTATTATTTATTGCTTTTTCGGTATTCTCCCGGAAATATTTACCATTATTTAGTATCCATCCGGAAACATTCATTTCCTGATAAACGCTTTCAGCGATAAGACGTCAGTAAAACATTGGAAAAACAGATGGTTAAGCTGTCTGCAGAAAGCTGAGAGCTGATTGCCCATCCGGAAACACCAGTTTCCGGATGGATACTATTTAGTAACTTACTCCTGAATTTCTGTCACTCTTTTCAGTACCCCCTTGAGGGGTATAAAAAACAAGAAAATTTTACTTTTTTTCTGGCATTGCCGGGAATGTATTTCAGGATGTTCGGACTTGGCTCGCAGCGGTTTTGGCCGCCTGGTGGTGTTGGATGTGGTCTGTGAAACGGAACCTGATCCGGCAATCCGCAGTGATGAGATTTTGCGTGGTGAATGCATCGCCGGCGCCCAGGGAGTCAGTATTGCTTTTGGCCTTATCCTGCAATCAACACCGATGAAAGCCGCCGCCCGTCAACAAAAATGATTTTTGCTGGACGACGACCGAAAGTTCATGCTACATTGGGGACAAATAAAGTATGATTAACATTTATTCAACTTTCTGAGAAATTATGTTACCATGAAGAACACGAAAGGCACGAAGAAAAACAAATTTCATTAAAACTTCGTGTTCATCCTGATCTTCGTGGTGTCTCTGTCATTGCTTTACTGAAGTATTATCATTGGTTTAGCGTAGGCCAGGAAGTTAAGACTTTCAGGAAAAATAAGATGTTACTGGGAATCGATGTTGGCGGCACCCACACGGACGCGGTGGTTATCAATCAGCAGGGAATTGTGGCAGCGGCAAAAGTTATTACCGTCCATGAAAGCCTGCTTCATTCCGTGCAGATGGCACTTGAAGAAGTATTGAAGAGCGTTAGCCCCCGGCAGATACGTAAAATAAACTTAAGTACCACCCTGACCACCAATGCCATCATTGAGCAGAAGCTTGATCCGGTAGGCATGTTTGTTTCAGCAGGACCCGGAATTAATCCGGAACAGTATAAAATCGGCAAATACTATTTTCCCTGTCAGGGATCCATTGATCACCGAGGGGTGGAACGTGAGCCTCTGGCAGACGACCAGATTGAAAGCTATCTTCAGACCTGCAAAGCGAATGATGTTCGACACTATGCCGCCGTCAGCAAATTTTCCCCCCGTAATCCCATTCACGAAAAGATTTTAGAGAAAAAATTGCAGCCCTACGCAGATTTCATTACCTTGGGACACCAACTTTCAGGGCGATTGAATTTCCCTCGCCGGATTGCCACTGCCTATTACAATTCAGCCATCAGGCAGCCCTTCAACCGCTTCGCGGATGCCATCGAAGACAGCGTGAAAAAGCTGGGCATTCAGGCTCCCATTAACATCCTGAAGGCTGACGGTGGTACCATGCCTTTTTCAGTCTCCCGGCGTTTGCCAGTTGAATCCATCCTTTCAGGGCCAGCTGCCAGCGTTATGGGCATTGTAGCCCTTTGTGATATCCATGAAGATGCCATTATTCTGGATATAGGCGGCACAACCACGGATATTGCCATTTTTGCCACTGGCGCACCGCTGCTGGAAAAGGAGGGCATCACCATTGGTGGTCATTCTACTCTGGTTCGCGCACTTATCACCAGATCCATCGGCATCGGCGGCGATTCTCTGGTTCAGATCAACAAAGGAAAACTTACGGTAGGGCCACAACGCCAAGGCCCGGCAATGGCCCTTGGTGGCACAAAACCAACGTTGATAGATGCCTGCAACATAAAGGGGTTGGCCACCGCCGGCAATAAACAGGCTTCCATTGACGGCATAGCCTTATTAGCAGAAAAATTACAAACCACCCCGCCGGAGCTGGCCGACCGGATTATTGAAACCGCTGTTTCCAGCATCATGAACACGACCCGGGAATTAATTCAGGAAATAAACAACCGGCCGGTTTACACGGTCCATGAAATGCTTACCGACCGCCAGCTGGCTCCGGAAAAAGTCTATGTTATGGGTGGTCCGGCGGCGGCCATGTCCGGCACGCTGGCCACAGCGTTCAACATACCGGCAACCGTACCCGATGATTATGCCATTGCCAATGCCATCGGCGCCGCTCTCACCCGCTCCACCATGGAACTGGAACTTTTCGCCGACACGGAGAAGAAAACCCTGATCATTCCGGTACTGGACATTACGGAAGAAATACCTTCCCAGTACTCCCTTGATGATGCGGTTTCCAGAGGCAAAACATCCCTGGCAGCTTATCTGCGAAACTTTGAACGGCAAGATATCAATGAAGATGACATTGAAATAACTGAGGCTGATTCTTTCAACATGATCAGCAACTATTTTATGGTCGGCAAAAATATCCGGGTCAGCTGCCAGCTGAAACCCGGGATCGAACAGACATACCGAAAGGGATTGGAAACCTCATGATTTCCGCTGACAACAAACTGGGAGTTATTTTTTTCCCGGCCTATGACTGGGCCATCGACGCCACCCATCCTGAGCGGGAAGAACGACTGCTCTACACCCAGGACCAGCTGCGGGAGGAGGGAATTTTTGATATCAGCGGCATCAATGAATACAAACCGGAGATTGCGGCCCAGGTGGATATCAATCGGACCCATTTCTGCTATCCGAACGTCGAAGCGGTAACCACAGAATCTCACCTGATTGCCGCCGGAGGAGCTATTAAAGCCGCCCAACTGGTGATGGAAAAGAAGGTTGATAAAGCCTTTGCCATCGTCCGGCCTCCCGGGCACCATGCCATGAAGGTGGTACATGGGAATCGTGGTTTCTGCAACATCAACAACGAAGCAGTTATGATTGAATATATCCGGGAAACCTATGGTCAGTGTAAAATTGCCATCGTTGACACGGACTGTCACCATGGTGACGGCACCCAGAACATCTACTGGCATGACCCCAATACACTGTTCATATCCCTGCATCAGGATGGTCGTACCATCTATCCTGGAACCGGCTTTGTAAGTGAACGAGGAGGACCAAACGCCATCAGCAAAACCATTAACATCCCTCTGCCACCCCAAACATCCGACAGCGGTTTTTTATATGTTATAGATGAAGTCGTCCTACCAATCCTGGAGGATTTCAAGCCTGACCTAATCATCAACTCCGCCGGCCAGGACAACCATTACACCGACCCGATTACCAACATGAGTTTTTCAGCCCAGGGTTATGCCAGGCTCAATGAAAAGCTAAACCCTGACATTGCCGTCCTGGAAGGCGGCTATGCCATCCAGGGGGCCCTGCCCTATGTCAACCTGGGCATTGTATTAGCCATGGCCGGGGTTGACTACAGCCATGTGAGAGAACCGGACTATGATCCGGAAAAGATACGTCAATCCACAAAAATAGATGTTTATATTGAAAATCTCTGTCGGGAAATCATGGACCAATACCGACAGCCGATCAAACCGGTCGGCCAGGAAGGTGATTTTTCCAGCCGCTCAAAATCAGTCTATTACGATACCGATGGCATCAGTGATGAACAGACAGAAAAGGTGATGATCTGCTCGGCCTGTGCCGGTTTGAGGATTATTGAAAGCAGATCATCGGTTCATGACCGCTGTCTGGGCATAGAAATTCCCATCAATGCCTGTCCACGGTGTCAGGATGCCGGGCATCGTTCTCTTGAAGATGCCAAGAATGCCATGCGTTATCGTTTCATCAAATTGATTAACCGGGTGGACCGAGAATACCAGACATTCAACCAGGAAGAATTATCACCCCTAAGTAAATATTTCTTTTAAGTTCTCCCATTCCATCATGAAACCACTCTATCGCCCCCGCTACTGGCCATCATGGGCGGCCGTCTGGCTTGCTAAAGCATTTGGTCTGCTTCCCCTCCCACTGCTCTGGTACCTGGGAACCATCACTGGTCGCCTGGCCTACTACCTGCTTGCTTCCCGACGTCGTATTGCCCACCAAAATATTGAGCTTTGTTTTCCTGAACTCTCTGCCAAGGAGGTTAGCCGCTTAACCCGCCGGCATTTCGCCGCCTTGGGGGTGGCTTTATTCAACAGTGGAGTCAGCTGGGTTGCCTCGAAAAAGCGGCTGAAAAGACTTATACATTACCGCAATCGTGAAATCTATGACCGGGTGGTTGCCGAAGGCCGCCACATTATTTTCCTGGCTCCCCATTTTCTTGGCCTTGAGCTCGGGGGCATGTGTTTTTCCCTCGAATTCCCTGGGGTCAGCATGTACCAGAAAATACATGATCCGGTTATTGACCGGCAGGTATACCAAGGACGCTGCCGATATGGCGGCATCATGATCGAGCGTAAAACCTCACTAAAAACCCTGGTGCGCTTATTACGCCAGGGATTAACTTTCTATTATCTGCCAGATCAGAATCCTGGTCGCCGTCGGGGAATTTTCGTTCCTTTTTTTGGCATCCAGACCGCGACGTATCCCACTCTCGGCCGGCTTGCCAAACTGGCTGATGCCGTGGTCATTCCCTGTTTCAGCCGTTTTCTGACTTATGGAAAGGGGGTGGAAATGGTCTTCATGCCGCCACTTGAACCTTTTCCCACCGATGATCCGGTAGCAGATGCGACCCTGATGAATCGTCGCATAGAGGAAGGAATCCGACTGATGCCGGAAGATTATTTCTGGATTCACCGGCGGTTTAAAACCAGACCGGTAGGCGAACCATCACTCTATGAAAAGTGATTTTAACTTATTTCTCAACTTTCTGCCTTGCACTGCCAAGAATACATTACAGGATGTTCGGGCTTGGCTCATAGCCGTGTCTGCCGACAGGCAGGCGGTTTTTAGAGCAACTCAGAAAGTTGAGTTATTTTATTGAAAAACCGAGGTTTTCTAAAATCTCACCGGTTTCCAGATCAATAATATTTACTGTTCGTTGCAGGGTATCTATCACTCCCACTGAGCCATTAATATGATCTTTAGGTAAAGCTGCCGACCCGGGATTTAGATGAATCACATGATTCTCTTTTTTCAACCTGCGGATATGGGAGTGGCCAGTAATCAGAAAATCGGCCCGGTATCGATGGCCCAAACGAAGAAAATCCGCCATCCCACCCCGGTCTCCATGGGTGACGCAATAACGCACGCCTTCCAATTGGGAAAACACCAGTGGCTGGATGGGATAATTGAGCACGGTTTCATCCACCGCCGAATCACAATTTCCCTCGGCAATCAAGAGGGGAACCGGACTACTGTTAATCAAGTCGGCAAGTTCGCTGGTCTGGTAACCAAAGGGGAAAGGATTCCTGGCACCATGATATAACACATCTCCAGCATGAAAGATGAAGTCCACATCATTAAAGGGACCATCAATGGCCTGCGACCAAGCCAATGCTGAACCATGGGTATCACTTATTATGCCAATTTTCATTCGCTTCTCCTTTCAAACTGTACTATACAGAAAAACATCTAAACACTTGACCCTCTCCTCATAATTATAATCGCTAAAATAATAATTTCAAGGTAGCCTCAAGATTTTTTGAGATATTGTTGGATAAGCTCATAGACACGGGCACTCAACACCAACCTGAAATGGCCAACAAGGTGAACTCTACGATGTTCAGCATCTGGATAATCAGCATGCTCGTTGGGAATAACCAGCTCGTCAAAATCAGAGGCAATGGAAAGCCGTTGAGGTGGATATTGTCCAACCGAAAATTCTTCTAACTGCACCAGAAAAGGTGATCCAGGCCTCAGGTCACGAACCACTGCCCCGATTCCAGCCGACCAGAGCTTGGTACCACGGTGAGGAGTACCAAGGGTAATCAACCGGTTCACAGTCGGGAGTCCATAACTATATTTCGCCACATACTGGCGACACACCAACCCTCCCATGCTGTGACCAATCAAAGTCAAGGTAGGATCGCCATTAATAGTTGTATCAATAAATTCACCGAGTCGGCGAGCCTGGTTATCAATCGAAGACATTTTATCCACTGGTTCAAAAACTCTAACCGTAAAACCATCCCGCACCAGACGCCACCTTAAAACCCACATACAACCATCATTCATCAGGTAACCGGGAACCAGGACAATCACCGGTATCCGGCTATCGGTCAGTGATTGATTTTTAACATGAAAACATCGGCACATGAGTTTCCGCAACCAGGCAGCCAGCAGCAGCACCACCATAATAATGCTGCTCAGTGATTCAATCAAAGCTGCCCAAATGACGGCAAAAGAAAGGTGCCCACAAAAAGAAGGAAAGGAATTAATTGACGGAGGATTATAATCAGGACGATTGCTGATTTCAAGCCAGCGGAACAGATAAGCCACCAGCCTGAAACCCAAAAGTAAAAACAAAAGCAGGCAAAGAAAAATTGTAATAATAATGGCCATGGATCATTGATGTCCGGTTAGTTGCTTACTCAACTTGCTGACTTGTGTTACCAGAATACATTATCAGGATGTTCTGGCTTGGCTCATAGCCGTGCCTGCCGGCAGGCACGGCCACAGGCAGGGCTGTTTTTTCATAACTCAGAAAGTTCAATTACTTAACAATAAAGTTTTGCGCAAAACAGTCAAAACGTTGAATCAGGGGGTACACGATCCTTAATTATTGGGAACCCATCAATAATTAAGGTCATATCCCCACAATTCGCAGACCTGCTCAAATATTCTTAAAAATCACCTATTTGCTTCCGGCTACGCCGGATTAGGTTATGACATTTTTTAAACAGCCTACAACTTCCCGGGCTGCCCGCGCAGCACCACCAGCCGGCCCCAGCAGAGTTTTCACTTTCTTGAGGTCTTGAACAACCCGATCAAAATTTTCTTGATGATCGATAATTTCCTCTGTCCGAAGGCATATATTTTCAGCATTAACTTCGTCCTGAATCAGTTCAGGAACCACCTCACGACCGGCAATCAGATTGACCAAACTGATATGGGGTACGGAAATTAGCTTTTTTCCGATTACATATGACAACTTTCCCACCCGGTACACCACCACCATGGGAACTTCGGCCAAGGCAGTCTCCAAGGTGGCCGTTCCCGAAGCAACAATGGCAAAAAATGCACAACGGAGAGAGATAGATAACGGTTTGCGAACTGTCACTACCCAGTTCCCAAAACCTGCAGGAATAACTTCTTTCAGGAATTCATCCTCAAGCGATGGTGCCAGCGGCAAAATAAATTCCTGTTCAGGATGCGTTTTACGAATCAGGGCAGCAGCTTCCAGCATAGTTGGCAAAAGACGCTTCACTTCCGTGGGGCGACTGCCAGGCAGCAGGGCAATATAGGGCCGCTGCGACCTCGGTAAAACTTCAAAGTCAGCAAACTCATCAACTAATGGATGGCCGGTATAAGACACCGGGACTCCGGACTGTTGGTAGAACTCTTGTTCAAAAGGTAAAATCACCAGCATACGGTCAACCAGAACCCGAATCTTTTTTATCCGCCCTTGACGCCAGGCCCAAAGCTGAGGACTGATATAATACACCAGGGGAATCCCGAGTTTTTTTACCTGGGGAGCGATCAGGTGAAGATTAAAATCCGGGAAATCGACCAGCACCACCAAGTCGGGATGCTGCTCTTGAAGGTAGGTTTTTATCCTGTTCCATCCTTTGACAATGGATGGAATACGGCCTATTACCTCGGTGATTCCAACCACTGACAAGCGTGAGGATGGAAAAATCAGGAAAACGCCGGCAGCAGCCATGCGTGAACCGCCAACCCCATCAATCTGAACTCCGGGGAGTATCTCCCTAATGGCCAGGGCAAGATTAGCACCATGAAAATCCCCTGAATCTTCCCCGGAAATGATGCATATCCTTACCGCTTTATGAACCACATCCCGGGAACCTGCAGCTGAATTCATGGACATTTCTCGTCACAACCTGATCACTACTATTGAGCCGCGGCAATGATCTCTTTAATCCTAAAAGCTACTTTCAAGGCTGCCAGGCCATCGGCACCGGACACCGCAGGAGCGCAATGATCACAAACAGAGTGCGTAAATGATTCAATCTCCAGCTTTAAAGAATCAGCTTCAGGATATTCATGTTTCTGTACACTAATATTTGGAATGGGCGAGTAATAATCCAGCTCTTTTTTTTCGCATTGAACCAGGGAAAAATTGGCCAAATCCATCGAAATATACACATCCGGCTGAAAAAGACGTATTTTACGTTCCTTCTGAACGGACACCCGGCTGGCGGTGAGGTTGCAAACCGCACCATTCATAAAATGAATTCTCACATTAGCAATGTCAACCTGATCAGAAAGTACCGGCACTCCAACGGCAAATATTTCTGAAATGGGACTTTTCACCAGACAGAGCACTAAATCAAGATCGTGAATCATCAGATCCAGCACCACATCCACATCCACGCTACGAAAAGTAAAGGGAGCTAAACGGTGAACTTCCAGAAAGCGTGGCTGTTTGGTTATCTCAAGCCCGGCAACAAACGCCGGATTAAAACGCTCCAAGTGACCAATCTGCAGAATACGCTGTTTTTCCTCGGCCAACTGCACCAGCTCTTCAGCTTCCGCTACCGTTGCTGCAATCGGCTTTTCCAACAAGACATGTAGCCCGCCATTCAAAGCCTGGCAGGCAACCTGGCAATGGTCAACGGTAGGAACGACCACGGAAACGGCATCAACCTGAGGATAAAGCTCTTCAGCAGTGGCAAAAGCCTCGGTATGGTATTGATTGGCTATTTCTTGCGCTTGTTTCTGGTTGATATCTACAATGCCAACCAGATCAACATCAGACATTTGGGCATATTTCTGAACATGAAAACAACCTAAATGACCAACGCCGACAACACCAACTCGCAGTTTTTTATGATTCATGATTTCCGACAGATTCCCCGTTCAGACCCCCGAATGAACTCCAGCATATGATTAACTTCGGGAAATTGCGAGTACTCTTTCTCCACCTGTTCCATGGCCTGGGCCAATCCAATCCCAGGTAAACGGTGAAAAAACAGGAGAAAGACCTTTTTTAAAACCCTGATAGTCTCTTTGGAAAATCCCTGTCGCCTTAAACCAATCAGGTTAAGGCCATGCAAACGTGAATGGTTTCCCGATGCCAGGCAATAAGGCGGTACATCCTGGCTGACCCCAGCCATCCCGGCAATCATAGCAGAACAGCCAATCCGACAAAATTGATGGATGGCCGCCAGACCACCTATAATCGCTTGATTCTCAATAATAATATGGCCAGCCAAAGTCGCTCCATTTGCCATCATGACCTGGTCACCCAGCTGACAATCATGGGCCACATGACAATAAGCCATCAGAAAACATTGTTTTCCCACCCTGGTTATAACCCCACCGGTAGGCGTACCCCGACTGATGGTAACATATTCCCGGACAATCGTCTTTTCCCCGACAGTCAGTTCACTATCCCCACCCTTGTATTTCAAATCTTGAGGGTCGGTACCCACCAGAGCATAGGGATATATCCGGCAACCGGCATCAATCATTGTTTTGCCAGTTACGGTAGCATGGTGATCAACTTTAACTCCATCACCAAGAACAACCTCACCTTCTATAACTGCATAAGGCCCAATAACAACATTTCCGGCTATCGATGCCGCCGGGGACACTATTGCTGTGGGATGAATTTCGGCCACAGTTTCTCCTTCGAACGAGTTTCCACTCAAAAACAAATTAAAAAAGAATTACTAATTAGCTTTCAGCGATTAGCGATTAGCGATTAGCAATTAGCAATTAGCTTTCAGCTTTCAGCAAAACCTTGGAAAAACAGATAGTTCAGCTGACTACAGAAAGTTGATTTCCCATCTGGAAACACTGGCTTTCCCGATGGAAACTAATTTATGCTGGCTACCATATCCGCTTCAGCTGCCATGATTCCATCAACTTTGGCTTCGCCATGATATTTCCATATATTTCCCCGATTTTGGATGATTTTCACTTCCAGAATCAAAGTATCTCCAGGCTGCACAACTTTTCTAAAGCGGGCTTTATCAATACCCAGAAAATATACTTTCTGATCACTACTCCCATCACCCAGGGAAACCCCTCCACTATGTAATGACAATATACCACCAGTTTGAGCCAGGGCTTCGATAATCAAAACACCAGGCATAACCGGATTCCCGGGAAAATGACCTTGAAAAAAGGGGTCATTAATAGACACATTCTTCTTGGCAGTAATCTTTTTTCCTGGCTCTAGTTTCAAAACCCGATCAACCAGCAGAAAGGGATAACGATGTGGTAGATAGGCCATGATTTGGTTAATATCAAACATGATTTTCTCCAGTCATAGCTGCTAATTGTTCACGAAGAGTCATCATTTGTTTTTCCAGCTCACGCAATTTCTTCCGCATTTCCGGCAGCCGGGGGAAAATAGAAGCGGTTTTCAAAAAATTCCGGTGGGGCATCTGGGGGGAACCTAACACCACTTCACCCGGAGCAATATTGCGAGTGACCCCGGTCTGGGGGCCGATAATTGAACCGTCACCAATGGAAATATGCCCAGTCACCCCGGCTTGGCCAGCCAAAATAACATTCTTCCCGACAATCGTACTGCCGGCAATCCCTACCTGGGCCACCAGCAGCGAATTCTCTCCAACCTGGACGTTATGGGCAATCTGAACCAGATTATCTGTTTTCACCCCATCGGCAATCCTGGTCACCGTCAATGCCGCCCGATCAATGGTATTATTTGCCCCGATTTCCACATCATTGCTAATTTCAACAATCCCCACCTGGGGAATTTTACGATGTTGCCGGCCATCCCAGGTAAAAGCATAGCCATCACTGCCAATCACCGTTCCAGCATGAATCAGGCACCGTTCACCAATACGACAACCATCATAAATGGTTACGTTCGGATAAATAATGGTATCGACACCAATTTCACAATAATCGCCAACAACCACTCCCGGGTGGATGACCACTCCGGCATGCAAGATACTACCATCCCCGATATAAACTCCGGGGAAAATGGTAACCCGGTCATTGATAACCGCGCTATCAGCGACATGCGCCTCAGCTGAAATGCCCGAAGGGTATTCTTTTGACGGATAAAAGAGTTCCAGGATCTGAATCATGGCCAAATCTGGTTGTGGAACAATAATCTGTGGTCGTAGGCAACCGGGAATCTTTTCACCGACCACGATAACCCCGGCCCGGGCCGCAGAAATAAATTTGGCCAGTTTACGATCATAAAAAAAAGTCAGGTCGTCAGGACCGGCCTCTTTCAATGGCGCCACCCGACATACCTGGAGTGTGGGATCATCAGCCAACAACTTGCCATGAACCACGTCGGCAATTTCAGCAATGCTAAAGGCAGGAGTTTTCATTCTTACCGGCAATATCTTTTCTACTTTTTCTTTTCAGCCGCTTTTTTCTCTTTCTTTGCAGCTGCTTTTTTCTCTTTCTTTGCAGCTGCATTTTGTTCATTTTTCCAGGCATTATAGACATCAATCACCTGTGGGGAGACATCATAGGTTTTATCAGCGTAAAAAATACTACTCTCCTGTTTTCCCAGGATCATGCTGTAATTACCATCTTTACCAAATTTTATGATAACTTTTTCCAGATCCTTAAGAATTGACTTGGTCAGTTCCTGGTAGGTTTTTTTCAGCTCCTGTTCGGAATCGGAAACAAACAGCTTAAAGTTCCTGACTTCTTTCTGGTATTCAGCTTCTTTTTCAGCTTTGGCCGCATCACTGAGCATCATCCCCTGGCGCTCAAGCTCTGTTTTCTTCTGATTAAGCTGCATTTCCCGCTCTTTGATTTTTTTGCCCAGATCAGCCCGCTTTTTTTCCAGGATTTCACGGGATTGCTTCCCTGCATCAGATAAGCCCATAACTTTCTGTAAATCAATATAGGCAATTTTTAGACCCGGTGCGTTTTGCGCCAAGCTGAGCAAGGGACAAGCAAGCATAATAAAGGCCGCCAGCAGTAAAGTTCCAAAGATTTTGTTATGTTTCATTGAGAGACTCCTTTCAGAATAAAAGATTCAGGTTATAATAACACTATTGTTAAAATTATTGCATTACTTACAGCCATAATAATACCTTTACTCAACTTTCTGACTTGCATTGCCAAGAGTACATTACAGGATGTTCGGGCCTGGCTCATAGCCGTGTCCGCCCAGCCTGCTGGCAGGCACGGCGACAGGCTGGGCTGTTTTTAGAACAACTCAGAAAGTTGAGACCCTTTAATAAAATGCCCCAACGGAGAAATCCCATACCCGGCTCTTTTCATCATCTTCAGGACTTAAGTTATATCCCCATTCAACCCGCAATGGTCCCATGGGTGATTTCCAACGAATGCCGAAACCAACACTTTTACGCAAATCAAAATCAATGGATTCATCATCATCAAACGCCTTGCCGGCATCGAAGAATACCACCCCCCGCAGCCCCATACTTTTGACCAGCGGGAAAATCCATTCGGTGTTGAAATACAACTCACTAATTCCACCCACAACATTGCCATATTCATCTTCCGGACCCGCTTCACCATATTCAAAACCCCTGACTGAATTCATTCCGCCAACGTAAAAGCGCTCATACAGGGGTAAGTCCTGGCCACCAAATCCATCAGCATATCCAAACAATCCCTTCAGGTGAAAAGCGCTGTCCCATTTAAAGGGAAAGAATTTATGGGCCTCCAGAATCAGCTTATAATATTTATTATCAAACCCCAGCGGGCCACCAGCCAGAATTGTGGTTCCCTTCAGCCGGTACCCGTGCCGAGGAAAGAGATAGTTGTCCCGTTTATCACGAATAAGACTGAAGTAGAGCTGACTGGTAGTGGTAGTTCCTTCTTCATCCTGGATATAATCGGAGACATAATAATCTATATTATAAATTTTTACGTTTTCCAACCGGTAACCCATGGACCAGCTGGTATATTCATCAATGGGTTTGCCAAAGGTAACCCGAAATCCCTTCTGCTTCGTATCATAAGCGTCATATTCAACTTCTTCATTATAGAGGGAGAAACCGGCAGACAGGGGGATATCCAGAAAATAGGGATCGGTCAAACTAATATTATATAAACTCCTGGTACCGGAGAGTTCCACATGAAAAGCCATGTTCCAGCCTTTGCCAAGAAAGTTTTTCTTGGAAATACTGGCCATCCCGATAATTGAATCAACCGAGCTGTAACCCAAGCCGACACTGAATGATCCGGTCTGTCCCTCAATAACGGAGACATCAACATCCATGGTCTCATCATCACCTGGTTTTGTTTTTATATCGGCTTCAGAAAAAAATTCGGTATTCGTTAACCGTTCACGACTTCTTTTCAGCCGGGAAGCACTGTAGAGGTCACCTTCACCAAAGCGCAGTTCCCGGCGAATAACTTTATCCCTGGTCTTGGTATTACCATTTATCTCAACACGACCGAAATGAAACTGTTTCCCACGGTCAATACTGTATTTGATGTTAACTTGATGCTTTTCGGGATCAACACTGGAAAGCGGATTGATGTCAACAAAGGCATATCCCTGATCCGCATAATAGGTATCCAATTTTTCGATATCATCATGGAGGTTTATATTGCTGAACACCTCTCCGCTCTTGCCTTTGAGCCTGCCAATAATTTTTTTCTTTGCCTCTGGATCAAGTTCTTTATCACTGATATCAATATCGCCCAGGTTGAAAACATCCCCTTCATGAACATCAAAATCCAGATATATCCATTTTTTGTTATCACCCAGCGATATTTTCGGTTTGCCGATTCGAGCCTGGACATATCCTTTACTGAGATAATATGATTTTAACAGGCTGGCATCGTGCTCGAGCATTTCCTGCTTCAGGATACCGGCGTCAGTAACCCAGGTCAGGAAAAATGAATAGGTTTTGGTCTGGAGTTGTCGACGCAGACGCCAGTCACTAAAAGCATCATTTCCGTGAAAGCGTATTTTCTTCACATAGCTCTTTCGGCCTTCTTTGATGGAAAAAATAACTTTTACCCGATTTTTTGCTGCCGGTTTAATTTTAGTCTTGACCGTAACGGAAAAAAATCCCTTATCATGATAAAATATGCGAATTTTTTCCTCACTTTCAGAAATTTTTTCGGCACTCAGGATGGCAAATGTTCTGACAGTAATCTCTTTAAGCAGGTCTTTTCTTTTTATCTTCCGGTTCCCCGTGATGACGATCGAGGCAACAGAAGGCTTTTCCACCACCACCACTGCCACTTCAACTTTTCCCCCTGAGCCTGTCAGATTCATCAGGATATTCTCAAAAAAACCCAGTGAATAAATAGCTTTCAGGTCATCGTCAAGTTGAACATCTGAAAATACAGCTCCCGGCTTGGTTTTCATTTTATCAAGAATAGCCTTTTTGGCTACCTTCTGATTTCCCAGCACCACCACTTGGGCAACAGGATAACCATTATAATCAAGATTCTGGGACCTGGCTAAGCCCGGATACAGAATGAAAACCAGAATGAAAAGGATAGGAAAAAAAATAGAGGATATAGACTGACGAGTCACTAAACAATACCCTCTCTCATTGACCCGTCTTCAAGGTAAATAATTCTACTCATGCGGTCAGCAAGGCGCTGACTATGGGTAATCACAACCAGGGCTAAGCCAAATTCCTTATTCAGTTCGAACAACAAGCCCTCCACTTCCAGACTATTTTTACGATCAAGGTTTCCCGTCGGCTCATCTGCCAATACCAGAGAGGGCTTAAGAACCAGAGCTCTGGCCAAGGCTACCCGCTGCTGTTCTCCCCCGGAGAGCTCACCTGGTTTATGCTGTAGACGGTGCGACAAACCCACCCGAGTCAAAATAGTTCGGGCTGACATATCAGCCAATTTACGGCTGTCGCCCCGTATCAGGGATGGAATCATGACATTTTCCAGGGCAGTAAACTCTGGCAGCAGGTGGTGAAACTGAAAGACAAAGCCCACCCTGGCGTTCCGCCAGTCAGCCAGCTTCTCCTGGGACCAGCTAAATACATTATCACCAGAAAAAAAAAGACTACCAGAAGTTGGCTGGTCAAGGGCCCCCAGGATCTGGAGCAGGGTACTCTTCCCGGCGCCGGATTCCCCGCAGATAGCCAACCGTTCACCAACATTAACTGATAGATTTATCCCCTCCAGAACCGGGATAGTTTCACCATCAAGATGAAATTCTTTAGACAATTGTTCAACCCTGATTAATTCCCGTGACATAATCCACCAATTAATCAGTTTGATAATGTTCTATCATACAACTCATGGTCTGCTGATTACGCTTTTTAAGTTTTTCCATAACTTTGCGCAGGAAATGGGGAAACTGAGTAGCAATCTCGTCAAGAAGTTTCCGGTCCATGGAAGCCAGTAAACCATCAGTGAGGGCAAGAACTGTCGCAATAGCCGGCCGACCGGTGATCATAGATATCTCACCAAAGAAACTTCCTTTACCCAATTCTGCCAGCTTAATACATTTTTCGCCGGACTGTATCTGTACCTGCATTTCCCCGGAAAGAATAATATATAAGGTCTGATTTTTTTTGCCTTCTTTAATCAGACAGTCACCTTTGGTCACCGGCATTATTTCCAGCCGGGAAATAATTTCTGAACGGCGGTTATCCGGAAATCGATGGAAAAACATCAGGGAGGACAAAACCACATCAATCATCCTTTTATGGTAGCCGTCAACAATCAACTGCTGCAACTGCGGAAACTGCCGCTCAATCATTTCAAATTGTTCCTGCGGAATATTCAGCAGGTGGCAATCCGTCAAAGCCCGTACGGTAGCCCTCCTGGCTCCTCCCCCCAAGATACTCATCTCACCAAAGAAATTACCAGGCCCCAATTGCACCACTTCATTTTCCTGATGATCCTTTTCACGCAGAACCACTCCTACCTGCCCTTCGATAATAACATAGAAAACATCGCCAGCATCTCCCTGACGAACGATATCATCGCCGGCTTTTACCTGGGAAGACGGGAACACTTTGCTTAGTTGTTCCAAATCATCCAGGGATATTTGTGGCAAAAGGTTAATTTCTTCCTTAATTTCATGTTCATCCCCCAGAGATAATTCTCCGAGGGCAGCAGCCTCTGCCGTAAATCCCTTGTAGCTGTAAAGATTTGCCAGGATATCTCTGATCTCAATATTGTCAGGATCATAGCGCAATATCAGCTTATAGACCGCGATAGCTTTATCCACTGCCCCTTCACGGGCATCTTTCTCAGCCATTTTCATCAACAACGAGATGCCCCGGTCAGAATCACCATTCTGGATGTAGGCTTCAGCCAACTTGACCTGGAGATGAAAACTTCCTGGATTTTTAAGCAATTGCTCATTGAGACGATCAATGCGGGAAGCCGGATGATCAGTTCTATCTTTTTTACCAAAAAACATGGCACTCATAAGCTACTCATATCTCAGGGCCTCAGCAGGTAGCATTTTAGACGCCCTATACGAAGGATAAATGGTTGCCAGAAAGGAAATAAGCAAAGACACAAAACAGATTAAAAGCACATAAAATGGTTCCAGATTAACCGGCAGGGTAGTAACATAATAAATGTCACTGGGCAAATTAATGAAATGATAGTTTTTCAATAACTCACAAATACCGATGCCAGCTCCCAAACCTAACAAGGTACCCATAACGCCAACAATCATTCCCTCCCAGACAAATATTCTCATGACTCTCCTGGCCGGCATACCCAGGGTTTTAAGGATGGCAATATCTTTATGCTTTTCCATTACCACCATAAAAAGGGTGGAAACAATATTAAAGGCTGCGACCAGAATTATCAGCATTAAAATTACAAACATGGTCACCTGCTCGAGCTTGAGCGCCGAAAAAAGATTACGGTTCATATCCGTCCAATCACGGGCCCAGAAAGGATACCCCAACAGTTGCTGGATCTTTTTCCCCACCGCACCGGCACCGTAGACATCGGCAACCTGGACAGAAATTCCTGAAACTTTTTCATCCAGCCCAAACAGTCGCTGAGCGGCTGCCAAATCCACATAAACCAATGAAGAATCATACTCATACATACCGGAAGAAAAGATCCCTTCAACCTGGAACAGCTTCATTCTTGGAACCATGCCCAACGGTGTCGGAGAACCAACCGGCGATATAATCCTGACCCGCCCGCCAACCGAAACCCCAAGGTTTTTGGCCAGTTCACTGCCTAAAATAATGCCCGGATAGTCATGGCTGCCCGAGGAAGTATTTACAGCGGCTTTCATGAATGAACCGGCAGTTATCTGGCTGCGGACATCCTTACCAAGCGGATCAGTTTCCAGGTCAATACCCCGGAACACCACCCCGCTGACCGTCCGACCATGGGCTATCATCACCTGATTAAGAACAAAAGGGGCAGCCAATTTAACCCCGGGAACCTTTTGCACCTTTTCAATAACTTTTTCATAATCGGAAATGGCACCACCATAACGCATCACGACAATATGGGCATTATTCCCTAAAATCCGGCTTTTCAGCTCCGTCTCAAAACCACTCATCACTGACATAACCACAATCAATGCTGCCACCCCCAGGGCAACCCCAGCAATGGAAATCATGGTAATTAGTGAAATAAATATCTGTTTCCGTTTAGCAAGCAGATAACGAAAAGCTATGAATAACTCAAGGAACAAGTTCAGGACTCTTTGTTTTCAGGTTTCAACAGGGGAAATAATATAACATCACGGATTGAAGGGGAATCGGTGAGCAGCATAACCAGCCGGTCTACACCTATCCCTTCACCAGCAGTCGGAGGCAAGCCATATTCTAAAGCCCTGATATAATCCGCGTCATACTGATGAGCCTCCTCATCCCCAGCTTCTTTTTCCTTTACCTGCTGAATAAAACGTTCACGCTGATCCAGAGGATCGTTCAACTCAGAAAAAGCATTAGCCATCTCCCGGCCAGCAATGAAAAGTTCAAATCGATCAGTTACAGCCGGATTCGTTTCACTTCTCCGGGACAAAGGAGATATCTCAACAGGATAATCCGTAATAAAGGTTGGTTGGATCAGTTTTGACTCAACAATTTCATCAAAGATTTTCATCAGCAGTTTCCCATAGCTGCTGTCTTTCTCCTCCACCTCAATATCCAATTCCTTTAATACCTGCAACACAGAATCACGGGTTTGAAGCCTTTCCGCCGGAACAGCGCCATACTTTTCAATGGATTCAACCACTGTCAAATGGTCCCAGGGCGGGGTCAGATCAATTTCCTGCCCCTGATAGACCACATTGTGGCTGCCACAAACCTGCTCAGCCAAAGAAGCAAACAATTCTTCCGTAAGCTGCATGAGATCCAGATAGGTGGCATAAGCCTGATAAAACTCAAGCATGGTAAATTCAGGATTATGCTGAATGGAAATACCCTCATTACGAAAGTTACGATTAATTTCAAAAACCCGCTCAAAACCACCGACCACCAGGCGCTTCAGATAGAGCTCTGGGGCAACTCGAAGGAATAATTCCATATTCAGAGCATTATGATGGGTAACGAAAGGACGCGCAGTTGCCCCCCCGGCAATGGGCTGCATCATCGGGGTTTCCACTTCCATAAAATCACGCTGTTTGAAAAAGTCGCGGATTCCATCAATAATTTTCACGCGTTTTTTAAAAGTATCAACCACATCCCTGTTTACGAGCAAATCAACATATCGCTGACGATACCGGGTTTCCACGTCCTTCAATCCATGCCACTTCTCCGGCAAAGGTCGCAGGGATTTTGTCAACAAACATAGCCGCTCAGTCAAAACCGTCAATTCACCGGTCCGGGTCCGAAATATTTTACCTTCTACCCCAATAAAATCCCCGACATCACATACCTTGAAAATCTCAAACAGGTCTTCACTGATTGTATCCTTACGAACATAAATTTGAATTTGACCGGTCCGGTCTTTCAGGTGGGCGAAAGCCGCTTTGCCGAAAAAGCGCAGGGACATCAGACGACCAGCTACTTTTACCTGGGAAGGATGGTTCTCCAACTCTTCCTTTTCGACCGCCCCAAAACGGCTGACAACATCCGCGGCTGTTTCCCCGGGGACAAAACCATTGGCAAAAGGATTAATCCCTTGCTGCCGTAGTTTTTCAATTTTCTCAATCCGCTGCTGCCGAATATTAGTCTTTTCCTGTATTTCGCTCATGGTATTTTTTTCTTTCCTGGCATTGTTTCAGTTGCCGGCAATTCCTGCAACTCCACTTCGGCCTGTTTAGCCACTTCTGTTTGAGGACTGACTTCAAGTACTTTTCTGAAAGCAGCCCGCGCTTTTTCAAACTTTCCAGTTTTCTTCAAAGACATCCCGTACCGCAGCCATACCTGGGGCCATCGTGGGGCCAAGGCAGTCGCCCGTTCAAAAGCTGTCGTTGCCTGAGTGAATCTATCAGTATGGTAGAAAAGCATCCCAAGGTTATAATAAGCCTGAACAAAAGCGGGTTTATATTTGATAGCCTGTCGGTAATATTGCTCGGCAGCAGCGGAATTATCCTTGGCTTCCATCACCTTGCCCAAATTCACCAGAGCCTTTTCAGGCGTCAGGTAGAGGGGGTTCTGCAATGCCTGATGAAATGATGCTTCAGCCTTGGAATACTCTTTATCCTGCATATAAAGAATGCCCAGATTATTATAGGCATCGGAATATCCCGGGTCGAGGTCAACCGCCTGCTGGAAAGCTGCCTTGGCCTGCACATAATTCTGTGACTGCCAGGCAAGAATACCACTGAGGAAATAGAGACGCTTATCGCGAACTCCACTTTCCTGACTCCGGGATATATACTGCTTTACCAGATCATATTGATGATTACGGTAATGGGTCAAAATCTCTTCATAAACATCATCGGGCAAGGTTGGTGCCGCTTGTTCTTCAATATTACCAGCGGCACAGCCAATTAAAACAACCATCCACACAAACAATGCTATAATTCTGAGTTTAGTCATCGCAACTCACTATCTGCCTTTACCTGTTTTACCCGGCTATCAGTTTAAAATACTCTAGCCGTTCATCAACCCAGCCTTTATAGCGGGTATCAGGAACAAACTGGACCAGATTTTCATAAGCAGCTTTGGCCTGTTCATATTTTTTCAGGTTTTCATAGCTCATTCCCAGCAATAGATAAACATCTTCACTGGTAGATGTATGATCCGCCTGTATTTTGGCCAGGATTTCCAGACAACCAAGATAATCCTGTTTTTCAAAGTCAACATATGCCATACCAAGACGACACAAATCAGCAATATATGTGTCAGATGCGGCCTTATCCAAAGCTTCCTGATAAGCCTGATTGGCTTTATCGTACTGTTTCAATACATAATATCCATTACCTCGCAGATAACAGGCCAATGGATAGGAGGCCGCCAGACGTGAAGTTCCGGCACCCGCCTCCAGCTTGGCAATTCCAGTCTTCAATGAGTCTGGCTGGCTCATATCATCAAAATATTGCAGTCCGACACCCAATACCATGGAAGCCTGTTTATTCTGGTATCCGAGATAAGCACGGGTTCCCAACACCATAATCAATAGGGTTAGAACAACTATCCCTCCCACAATAACTTTTTTACTGTGGGATTTGGCGTATGCCTGCACAGCATTGACCGTCTTCATAAAGCCATCTGGTTGCCGCAATTCCCTTCTGACCGATATTTTACTTTTTGCCATTTTCCGAGGAGACTCCCTTCTCACACACTACGACACCATCGGCTATAATTAAATATACCGACGGCCATTTATTAAAATCATCAATAATACCGCTAAAATCAGAAGCATCCATAGCATAATAAAAGACATTAATCAATAACGAAACCATCGCTATATCGCTTTCGCACAAGCTGCCTCTCGTGAGTTAGTTTCTACTTGAAATCATTTTCCACCAAACCGGCAAATGCTCTCTGGAAAAACCAGAAACAGACAAAATCTATTGACACCATTTCCACAACTGGTTAAGATATTATTACAGGCTCTCTTGAAAAGTTAGTAACGTACGCCTGAATTCCTGTCACTCTTTTCAGTACCCCCTTGAGGGGTATAAAAAACAAGAAATTGTCGGGAATACATTCAGGATGACCCGGTACATTGATTTTGGTTGCGGGCGTTAGCCCGCGTTAGGATGTTATTATCAGCGTTTCTGAATACAACTGACAAGGAGATACCTGCGAATGAGGAAAAGTGCTCTTAACAGTGAAGCACGGAAAGCCATCACCGCCATTACTCAGGCTGACATTCTGGTTGGAATCCCCAGCTATAACAATGAAGAAACCATCGGCCACGTTGCTGAAGCCATTAAACTTGGACTAGCCAAATATTATCCTACTTCCAGGGCGGTATTATTTAATTCTGATGGCGGCTCTGATGATCAGACCAGAATGGTTTTTGAGCGTATTACCAGAACCAATTCTTATGATACCTTTTTCATCAAGGAACCGCAATTTCCCCTGGAAAGCGTAAGCAGCGAATATATTGGCACTCCTGGCAAGGGTTCGGCATTCAAGGCCATCTTTGAGGCGGCACACATACTTGGAGTCAAAGCCTGCGCAGTGCTGGATTCCGATTTACGCAGCATTACCCCTGAATGGATACAATTACTGCTGACTCCCGTACTAACAAAAGGGTATGGTTATGCCTGTCCCTTCTACCAACGCTACAAGTATGACGGAACTATCACCAACAGCATCGCCTACCCTTTTACCCGAGCCCTTTACGGTCGGCGGGTTCGCCAGCCTATTGGGGGTGATTTCGGTTTTTCCGGCAAGCTCCTGGAGCTTTACCTTAAGCAAGATGTCTGGGAGACGGATGTCACCCGTTTCGGCATTGACATCTGGATGACCACCACCGCCATTGTCAATGGTTTTAAGATCTGCCAGTCATTCATGGGGGCGAAAATCCATGATGTCAAAGATCCCGGAGCGGATCTGGGCCCCATGTTCATCCAGGTGGTCGGTACCATTTTCTCCCTGATGACCATCTATGAATCCAATTGGCAGAAAGTTGTCGGCAGCCGACCGACGGCAATTTTGGGATTTCAAGCGGAAACCGCACCCAAGCCTCTGAATGTTAACGTCTCCCGGATGATGACCAAATTTACTGAGGGAATTTCAAACCATAAGTCTTTATACCAGCAGGTTTTTTCTGAACAGGTTTTTACGAAGCTGATGGAAGTTGCTGAAATGGCCGGGGACAACATAGACTTCCCGAAAACACTATGGGCGAAAGTAGTTTTTGATTACGCTGTGTTTTACCAGACAGCTCAGGACCGCCAACAGGTCCTGCAGTCTTTAATTCCCCTCTATTATGGTTTTATTTCATCATTTGTACATGAAACTGAGAACTTGGACGACTACCAAGCTGAAGAAGTAATCGAAGAACTCTGCCAGATTTATGAAGACAGTAAACCCTACCTAATTGAACAATGGCAACAAAATAAGAGCTAATGCGGGCTGCGCCCGCAAGTAAGTAGCCTTATCAGAACATTTTCTTGTTAAAAAACAAGAAAATAACCTGTAAGTTACTAAAACTTAAATTGAGCAGTTAGCTTTTAGCCATTAGCTATTAGTTCAATGATTACAGGATTTTTACCATTACAAACTGTCACCCATCAGGTCTTATTGCTCATAAACGTAATGTCTTGATTTTTTAAAACTAAACGCTGATAGCCAACGGCTAATCGCTTAACTTAGGTAAAACTAGGGGAGTCAGGAAAATGAAAAGTAAAAAAAAGATTCTCTCAATTGACGATGAGGAAAATATCCGTTTACTGTTATCCTGTGAGCTCGAGGATGAGGGCTACGAGGTAATCAGCCTCGGGGACCCACTGCAGGCAATGAAGATGATCGAGGAGGAACAACCAGACATCATCATACTGGACATTAAAATGCCGCAGTTAAGCGGCATTGAACTATTGAAAATGATCCGGGACAAATACTACGACTTACCGGTTATCCTCCTATCTGCTTACAGCTCTTTCAAGCGGGATGTCACAGCCATGGCCTCCGATTACTATGTAGTTAAATCGGCAGACCTGAACGAGTTAAAAAAACTGATTAAAAAAATTTTTAAAACCCACATCTAAAAAATGCTATTTCTTTTCAGTCTCACTGGCAGTCGTTTTTTCCACCGGTTTTTTTCTGGGTGCCTGTAGCGTTGTAGTTCTGGGCTTTTCTGCCGTTGAGGCGGCTGCTTTTGTTGTGGTCTTCCTAATCGTCGAACTTTTTTTCACCGGTTTGTCTGCGGGACTATCAGCAGCAGCAGCATTACTTTCTTCCGTTTTTGCCGCCGATTTATCACCGGGAGCCTGGCTGTCAGCAACCGGTGTTTCCACCGTTCCCGGATTTTCAGGGGTTGAAAAAGTTTCCGTACAACTTTCTGCCTCTGTTGCAGCCATCTCCTCTGTTTTTATCTCATTAATTTCCTGAAGCAGCAATTCCTGCTCTTGATCCAGGTCTGACAAAGTCAATAATAGCTGAGATATCTCCTCTTTATCCCAGACATTATCTTCTTTTTGTAAAACCTTGAATATGTAAAGGCGTTCCCCCAAATTTTGAAAGTAATGTTTACGTTGACGGCGAATGGAAAATAGTTTCACCCGCCGGGTAGCAACGCGACAAAGCTTTCCACTTTCATGGGTAAATTTTTTTAGCACAGATTGGCCAGTCTTGATTGCTGAATCACTCATTTTTTCCCTCCCCAGTTAAAAACTATATGAAAAATCTGTATGGTAATCCCTTGAAACACTCACTTACATATCAATTCAGGTTTCTGCTATAGTTGAGCACCAATTGCTTAAATATTAGCTGGAAAACAACAATTTACTACAGATACTCTGGCGTAAGATCAAGCTAAATTAATAACTATTGCTTTGTCAAGGTTTTTCTGCCAGATACTATGGTAATGATGATATTTCTTAAAGAGCTATTTTCATAACTCAACTTTCTGAGTTATGAAAAAACAGCCGTGCCTGTCGCTCATTCTCGCTGCACATCGTGTGCAGCTTCGAGGTGTTCGCCGCTAATCACCATCGTGGTGATTCTTTCGGCGGCCAAAACTGCCTGCCTGTCAGCAGACTCGGCTATGAGCCAAACCCGAACATCCTGTAATGTCCCTGGCAATGCAAGTCAGAAAGTTGAGTAACGATTGAACTGTTCTCAAGATATAATTGAAGGAGCAGGCGATGTCAGAACTGATGATTGTCATCCCGGCCCGCTACCAGTCATCCCGTTTCCCCGGTAAGCCACTGGCCAAATTACTGGACAAACCAATGATCCAGTGGGTTCTGGAACGGTGCCAGCAATCTAAGCTTGCCGACCAGGTTCTCGTTGCCACCGATGACCAGCGGATTTACCAGGCGGTTACCGCCATCGGCGGAGAAGCAGAGATAACCGGCACCGACCACCAAAGCGGCACAGACAGGATTGCCGAAATCGCCGCTCGGCACCCGGAAACAACCTGGTTCATCAATGTCCAGGGAGATGAACCGGATATTTCCCCTTCACTGATCGATGGAATTGCTGCGGCTCTGCGAGTAGGTTCATCACCTAGAACCATCATTACCGCTCGCAGTCCGATCCGTTCGGCTGCCAGCTTCAGGTCACCGCATGTTGTTAAAATTGTCACTGATCTTAATGGTCAGGCACTTTATTTCTCCCGGTCCCCCATTCCCCATAACCGCTCTATTCCTGTTGATGAGCTGACCTTTCCCAACCCCACCTGCTGGCAACATATCGGCATTTACGGTTATCATCGATCTTTTCTTCAACGGCTCCCTGAATTACAACCAGGAGAACTGGAAAAGATTGAATCTCTGGAACAATTACGCTGGCTGGAGAACGGTTATACCATTACCCTCATCGACAGCGATCACCAGGGTCATGGAATTGATACCCCGGAAGACCTTGAAATGTTGGCTCAATGTTGGAAAGCAAAAAAAATGGCTGAAACCTTTTAAGATTTCAGCCATTCATCATCAAATGGTGCCGAAGGCGAGACTCGAACTCGCACAAGCATACGCTCACTAGACCCTGAACCTAGCGCGTCTACCAATTCCGCCACTTCGGCAACTGGAAAACCAACGTTTAAAAAACAAAAAGCACCGCCGGCTGACACCGGCGAGAAGTGTTGACTTAGTAATCCAAAATAATTATAATGTCAAGCTGCGATTGTCAGGAATAATCAAAAAATTCACCCCCAGACGACAGGAGTTTTTCTTGCAGATTTACAATACCTTAACTAGAAAAAAAGAAGAGTTTATCCCCCTTCATGACCGGAAAGTGGGCATGTATGCCTGTGGAGTTACCGTGTATGACCTCTGTCACATGGGCCATGCCCGCTCCCTGATTGTTTTCGATGTCATCTACCGATATCTGGTCTACAAAGGCTATGACGTTACCTACGTCCGTAATTTTACCGACGTGGACGATAAAATCATTAAGCGGGCCCAGGAAAAAAAGATATCCTGGAAAGAACTGGCCGATACCTTTATTCATGAATTCTATGTAGACATGGATCGCCTGCAGCTAAAACGCCCGACCGTGGAGCCCCGGGCAACCAATTACATTAAGCAAATCATCGAGCTGGTGAAAAAACTGGAAGCCAACGGTCTGGCCTATGAGGTCGATGGGGATGTTTTTTACCGGCTCAAGGAATTTTCCTCCTATGGCAAGTTGTCCGGCAAAAAAATAGATGATTTGCTATCTGGAGCCCGGATTGAAATTGATGACCGCAAGGAAAGCCCCCTCGATTTCGCTCTCTGGAAAAAAAGCAAACCTGGGGAACCTTCCTGGGAAAGCCCCTGGGGTCAGGGCCGCCCGGGATGGCATATCGAGTGTTCAGCCATGAGCCAGGAGATTCTGGGTGAAACCTTTGATATTCATGGAGGTGGAAAAGACCTGGTTTTTCCCCACCATGAAAACGAGATCGCCCAGTCCGAGGGAGCCACCGGTAAAACTTTTGTCCGCTACTGGATGCATAATGGTTTTGTCAATATCAACAAAGAAAAAATGTCAAAATCGTTGGGTAATTTTTTTACCATTCGGGATATACTGCAAAAATATCATCCGGAGACCCTGCGTCTATTCATCCTTTCCAGCCACTATCGCTCACCCATTGATTTTTCCTGGGATACTATGGATGCTGCCGGAACCGGTTTAACCCGCCTGTATCAGGCTGCAGAGCGACTGCAGGTCGCGGTCGAAGCAACGGCAGCGTCACCTTCAAAATCCGCACAATCTTCCGTGCCACCATTGAATAAAGAATTGGCAACGGTAAAAGCAGCTTTCATCAAAGCCATGGATGATGATTTCAACACCGCCCTGGCGATTGGCCAGCTTTTCGAAGCCGCTAAATTCATCAATCGCTACCTGGACAGTCATCCACAAAAATTATGGCACCATGATGATCTAGTAGCAGCATTATTACTGTTCAAAGAACTGGCTGATATTTTAGGAATTTTAGAGGCAAAACCGATGGATTTTCTCAAAAATCAGGGGGATGAAAAAAATCTGCCAATTCCGGAAGAGGAAATCCAGGAATTGATTGCCCAACGCAACCAGGCACGCAAGGAAAAACAATGGGCAACAGCCGATGAGATACGTGACCGTCTGGCATCCCTGAACATAATTTTGAAAGATTCTCCGGATGGTACTCAATGGCAGAGGAAAAGATAAGAACAGCGAGAAAAACCCTTGACAAAACAACAATAAATCGTTTAGAAACAAGGCCTTGAAAAAAAGGGAGAGTTCATTTATAGACAGGCGCATAGCTCAGGGGGAGAGCGCTACCTTGACACGGTAGAGGTCGGCGGTTCAAAACCGCCTGTGCCTACCACTTTGATGATAATTGATTCCTCATTATATCCATGGCAGAATAAATTCGGCCTGGCACTTTGTTGTTAGGGCCATCCAAGGCATCGGATCCCGAGAATTATCGATGCCTTTTGTTTTTTTACGGTAGATTATTCATTATGAGCATATATTTGGCCCCGGAGTTCAGCCTTGAAATACCCCAAGATGGTGAAAAAACCATTGGGGAACTTCTTATTGAACATAAAAAGGAGCTAAAATCACGGATTGTTGCGGCAAAGATTGACGGTATATCCAAAGATTTGTCAACTGTTCCTCAACCTGGAACCAACATTGAGCTTATTGCCATTGATTCACCGGAAGGGCTTGACATTCTACGCCACAGTGCCGCCCACGTGATGGCTGAAGCGGTAAAAGAACTTTTCCCCAAAGTCAAAGTGACCATTGGACCTGCAATAGAGAATAGCTTCTACTATGATTTTGACCGGGAGCAGCCATTTACCCCTGAAGACCTGAAAAAAATCGAAAAAAAGATGAAGGAACTGATCAAGAAGAATCAGCCCTTCAGTCGCCTGGAAGTCAGCCGGGAAGACGCCCTGAAACAGTTTGCGGATTTTGATGAAAGCTACAAGCTTGAGCTAATCAATGAATTGCCCGAGGGAGAAATCATTTCCCTTTACCGAGTGGGAAATTTCATTGATCTCTGCCGGGGACCTCATATCCCAAAAACCGGTTTACTCAAGGGCGGAGTTAAGCTTCTCAGCGTTGCCGGAGCCTACTGGCGCGGTGATGAACACAATAAAATGCTCCAGCGTATCTACGGTACTGCTTTTGCCAGCAAAGTAAAACTGCAGGAGCATCTGAACATGCTGGAAGAAGCCAAGCATCGTGACCATCGGAAATTGGGTAAAGAACTGGAGCTTTTCAGTATTTCGGATGAGGCTGGGGCTGGTTTTATTATCTGGCACCCGAAAGGCGCCCTGCTGCGCACCATCCTGGAAGATTTTGAAAAACGGGAACATCTCAGGCGGGGATACCAGATTGTCATCGGACCCCAATTATTGAAACAAGAGCTCTGGCAGAAATCCGGACATTATGACCATTACCGGGAAAACATGTACTTTACCCGGATTGAGGATCAGGTGTATGGCATCAAGCCCATGAACTGCCTGGCTCATATGCTGATTTATAAGGCGAAAATTCACAGCTACCGTGATCTTCCCCAACGTTACTTCGAGTTGGGAACGGTGTACCGCCACGAAAAATCCGGGGTTCTGCATGGCCTGTTGCGGGTCCGGGGGTTTACCCAGGATGATGCTCATATCATCTGCACCCCTGAACAGCTCCAGGATGAAATTACCGGGATCATTGCTTTTGTCGCCGATATCATGAAAGTTTTCGGTTTCTCTTTTAAATTGGAGCTGAGTACCAGGCCAAAAGATTCCATCGGCACCGATGAGGACTGGGAACGGGCAACGGCTGCCCTCACCCAGGCTCTGGAAAATAATAAACTTGACTACGAAATCAATGCCGGTGACGGGGCCTTTTACGGGCCGAAAATCGATATCAAATTGAAAGACGCATTGAACCGCCAATGGCAGTGCGCCACTATTCAATGCGATTTCACCCTTCCTGAGCGCTTTGATTTGAACTATATTGGCGCTGATGGCGAAAAACACCGACCCATCATGCTGCACCGGGTCATCCTGGGATCCATTGAACGTTTTATCGGCATTCTGATCGAACACTACGCCGGCGCTTTTCCCACCTGGCTGGCCCCGGTTCAGGTTAAAGTTATGACCGTAACCGACGATCAGCTGGAATATGCCAAAACAGTAGCTCATACATTGCAGCAAAATGAAATCCGAGTGGAAACCGATTTTCGCAATGAAAAGCTGGGGTACAAAATCAGGGAAGCACAGGCGGAAAAGATACCTTACATGCTTATCATTGGCAATGAGGAAGTAAAATCCATGACGGTCACCCCCCGGAAACGGGAAAAAGGTGAAAATCTTGAGCTCATGACAGTTGAAAAGTTTATCGCCCATTTGCATAAAGAATGTCAGCAACAAATGAAGATTTCGTAAAATAAAAGCTGTCGACCAACGGTACTGCAGGCCGGCCATTTTGAACGAAACCTGAAACAGCTAGCAGGAGGTAATTCCCATAGCAACTGAACGTACAAGAATCAACCGACAGATAAATGCGGATAATGCCAGAGTCATTGATGAAAGCGGTGTCCAGCTTGGCATTTTAACATTAGGCGAAGCCCTCGATATCGCCGGTCAACGCGGACTTGACCTGGTGGAAGTGTCTCCCAATGCCGACCCGCCAGTTTGTAAAATCATGGATTATGGTAAGTTTAAATACCAACAGAGCAAAAAAGCCCAGGAAGCGAAGAAGAAGCAGACCAATATCCAGGTTAAAGAAGTAAAGATGCGGCCGCGTACCGATCAACATGATTTTAATTTTAAGATCAAACATATTATCCGGTTTTTGGAAGAAGGCGACAAAGCCAAAGTTACCATCCGTTTTCGTGGTCGGGAAATGGCCTATACTGATCAGGGTCTGGCCTTGTTGGAACGGGTGGTGGATACGGTTAAAGAATATGGTGTAATTGAGCAAAAACCTCAACGGGAAGGACGCCAGCTTTCTCTGGTTCTTGCCCCAATCAAGAAAAAGCGCTAATCAGTCAGCAAGCCTATGTCAGGAGAATACAATGCCTAAAATGAAATCAAACAGCGGCGCACGTAAACGTTTCAGAACCACTGGAACGGGGAAAATTGTCCGGAGAAAGGCTTATTCCAGCCACTTGTTAAGCTGTAAATCGAGAAAACAAAAAAGAAATCTGCGCAAGTCAGCCATTGTCGACCCGGCAAACAGGCGGGGAATAGTCAGGATGCTTCCCTACCTCTAAATAGAGGTGGCAGAATCGTACCTGATTTTATTATTTATGATCATTTAAGGAGAAAACAATGCCTAGAGTAAAAGGTGGGTTCAAAGCCACTCGCCGACATAAAAAAGTTTTAAAACTGGCTAAAGGTTACCGTGGTGCCCGAAGCAAATTATACCGTAATGCAGTGGAGACTGTTGACCGGGCCTTAAACTATGCTTATCGTGACCGAAAGGTCAGGAAACGTGACTTCCGCGGTCTCTGGATTGTTCGGATCAATGCCGCTTCCCGTTTGCACGGCATGTCTTACAGCCGGCTGATTAACGGCCTGACCAAAGCTAATATCGCTGTTGACCGTAAAGTTTTGGCTGATATTGCTGTCAACGATCCCGCGGCATTCGGTAAATTTGTTGATTTTGCATCAGCGGCTCTCAACGGCTAGGGGTAATGAAAGACAAACTCCAACAACTGCTTGAAAAAGCTACCCAGGCACTAAACGATTCAACCCTGATCGACGAAGTTGAAGCGCTACGAGTGCGTTTTCTTGGCCGCAAGGGTGAAATTACCACCCTGCTCAAAGCCCTCGGCACCCTGTCTGCTGATCAGCGGCCGGTTATGGGACAGCTGGCCAATGAAATCAAGGAAAAGCTACATAACCGATTTGAAGAGGCCAGGAAAAAGCTTGCCCAGGCAGTCCGCCAGCAACAAGTGGCTGCTGGCACCATTGATATTACGCTACCCGGTCGACAGCAATTCCATGGCCATATCCACCCCACATCCCTGGTTATTAATGACATCACTTCTATTTTCACCAGAATGGGATTCAATATTGCCAGAGGTCCGGAAGTTGAGCTGGACTATTATAATTTTGAAGCCCTGAATATCCCAAAAGACCATCCGGCCAGACAGATGCAAGACACCTTCTATATCAGCGAAGATATCGTTTTGAGGACTCATACCTCGCCAATGCAGATTCGGGTGATGGAAAAACAGGAACCCCCGGTTTTTGTCATCGTTCCAGGGAAAGTGTATCGCTGTGATTCCGACCTCACCCATACCCCGATGTTTCACCAGGTAGAAGGGCTGATGGTTGATACCAAAATAACCTTTTCCGACCTTAAAGGGGTGCTGACAAATTTCCTGCACCTTTTCTTCAATCCCAATGTCAAGGTCCGCTTCCGTCCGAGCTACTTCCCTTTTACTGAACCCAGTGCGGAAGTAGATATCGCCTGCGTTATCTGCCATGGCAAGGGATGCCGGGTTTGCAGCCATACGGGCTGGCTCGAAATACTGGGATGCGGCATGGTAGATCCAGCCGTGTATAAGTTTGTCAATTACGATCCCGAAAAAGTTAGCGGTTTTGCTTTTGGCATGGGCGTCGAACGATTAGCCATGCTCCGTTACGGCATTGATGACCTGCGGTTGTTCTTTGGTAATGACATCCGCTTTCTGCAACAGTTTTAGAGGCAAGAGATGAACGTCAGCTGGAAATGGATAGGTGATTTTGTTGAGCTTGACGGTATTGATCCCGTTGAGGCCGCTGAACGTCTGACCATGTCCGGATTGGAAGTGTCCGGGGTAAAACCGCTCTTTGATCCGGAATTAAGCCGGATCGTCACCGCCCGCATCACCACCATGGAAAAACATCCCCAGGCTGACAAGCTCTCACTTTGTTCTGTTTTCGATGGCCAGGAAACGTTTTCCATTATTTGTGGCGCCTCTAACATGAAGGCTGGTGACCAGGTAGCCATGGCTCCCATAGGTACCCACTTTCCCAACGGCCTGACCATTAAAAAAGCCAAAATCAGGAGCATAACTTCATCCGGCATGCTTTGCTCAGCGGCTGAACTGGGGCTGGAAGAAGAATCAAGCGGTATCATAGTTCTGCCCGAATCCGCGCCTCTGGGAATACCGGTGATGGAATATCTGGAACTTGACGACTATATTCTTGAAATTGAAATTACCCCAAACCGGGGTGACTGTCTCAGTGTTATTGGCGTTGCCCGGGAAATTGCCGCTTTGTACCAGCGACAGTTCAAATATCCGCTTCCCTCATTCCCTGAAAGTAATAAAAAAACTGCTGGCCTGGTATCCATTCAAATCAAAAATCCGGATCTCTGCCCCCGCTATGTGGGCCGAATAGCCGAGCAGATTGTTTTAGCTGATTCTCCCTTATGGATGAAACAACGCCTCCAGTCAGCAGGAGTCAGATCCATCAATAATGTGGTTGATATTACCAACTATGTAATGCTGGAAACCGGCCAGCCCCTCCATGCCTTTGATCTTGACATGGTGGCCGGAAAACAGATTATAGTCAGAACTGCCAAGGACAATAAGACCTTTACCACCCTGGATGAGATTGATCGATCGCTGGACCCCGATACCCTGATGATCTGCGATGGCAAGGGTCCGGTGGCAGTAGCCGGCATCATGGGAGGACTCAATTCCGAAATCACTGAGAACACCCAAAACGTTCTGATTGAAAGCGCATTTTTTCAGCCAACCTCAATCCGACGCTCTGCAAGATTATTGGGACTTTCCACTGAATCATCGTATCGTTTTGAACGCGGAGTTGACCCGTTGGACACCGACCTTGCAGCCGACCGGGCGGCAGAACTACTCCATCAGCTGGCCCGGGGCAAAGTCTCCGGTGAACGGCTGGATGTAAATCCCCAACCTCATCAATCCAGCAAAGTGACCATCCGCACCGATTACACCAACCGTCTACTGGGAATTGATTTGGATGCCGCCACCATCAAAGATATCCTGGAAAGACTTCAGTTTGATCTGGTAGAAAGTGATGGAAATTCGTTCACCGTCCGTGCCCCCTCATACCGCTTTGACATTGAGCGGGAAGCCGATCTTATCGAAGAAGTTGCCCGCATTTATGGTTACAACAACATTCCCACTACCCTACCGGTTATCCGTGAACAGGGCGGTTCCGGTTATGATGATGACCGCCTGCCGCGCCTGCTGAAATCACTAGCCGTCGCCTATGGATACAGTGAGGCGATCAATTACAGTTTCGCCGACCCGAGCGCTCTTGATCGGCTTCATATTCCCGCAGATGATTGGCGAAGAAATTTTGTCAAGCTCATCAACCCTCTGACGGAAGAATTATCCGTCATGAGGACTTCCCTTTTGCCAGCATTGCTGAACAACCTGGTTGACAACTACCGTGTCTTTCACCGTGATATTAGGCTGTTTGAATACGGCAAGATCTTCCTCCCCCGAGACAATGAACGGCAGCCGGATGAAAACTTTTATCTGGCCGGAGTTGCCAGCGGACGACGTTGTCCGCTACATTTCGAAAACCCTGACAAAATGGTAGATTTCTACGATATCAAAGGTCTGCTGGAAAATATTGCTTCCACCTGTAAGCTGAGTTTCTCTTTTTCAACTGAAAATCCTGAAAGCTATCTGCATCCGGGCCAGGCAGCAACTATCCTGCTTGATCATGAAACAATTGGCTGTTTTGGCCAATTACACCCGGATATTGCCGAGCAGTTGGATGTTTCCCAGGATGTTTTTACTTTTGAACTCCAGGTGGCTCCGCTGCTGGCAGCAGCGGGATTTCGGCCGTCATTTCAGTTCATCCCCCGCTATCCGGCCAGTTACCGTGACTTGGCAGTGGTCATTGATGATAGCATTGATGCAGAAGAATTAATAAAAACTATTCAGCAGAGCAATAAACTCGTGCTGGCGGTAGATATCTTTGATATATATAAAGGAAGTCAAATTCCTGTCGATAAAAAAAGTATTGCCCTGAAAATTACTTTTCAGGACATGAATAAAACCTTGACAGACAAAAAGGTTAATGCCATTATTGAGAAAATCAGCAAACGTCTAAAACATGATTTTAACGGTCAGATTCGCTGATTGATTATTCCATGACTAACATGACAAGGGGAGCAAAAATGACCAAGGCAGATATCGTCGAAACGATCTATGAAAAAGTGGGATTGTCAAAACGAGAGTCAGCCCGAATTGTTGACATGATTTTTGATATAATAAAGGGCAAACTGGAAAATGGTGAAAATGTCAAGATTTCCGGCTTTGGCAGTTTTGCTGTCCGGGATAAAAATGCCCGCCGGGGACGCAATCCTCAAACCGGTGAAGAAATCACCATATCAGCCCGCCGGGTCTTAAGTTTCAAACCCAGCAATGTTTTGCGTAACAATATTAACGAAAGTTGATAATTCCTCTTTATGAGCGCTAACATCATTCCCGATAAAATTTTCTTTCGCATCGGTGAAGTAAGCGAAATTGTCGCTGTTAAACCCTATGTACTGCGTTACTGGGAATCAGAATTTGAGCTTATTTCCCCGGGAAAAAGCAACAGCAAGCAAAGGCTTTACCAACGCCGGGATCTTGACTTGTTGCTGGAAATCAAAAGGCTTCTGTACGAAGAAGGATTTACTATTGCCGGAGCCAGAAAACAACTTAAACATTTAACCACGAAAAAGAAGAAAAGCAAATTCGATAATTTAGAACTTCTTACCAATATCCAGAATGAATTGGAAGAAATCAAGTCACTTATTCATTCTGGATAGCTAAATTTACAAGTTATTGCATTCCCTTACATCAACAAAGCCCGGGGCGTAGCGCAGTCTGGTAGCGTACCTGAATGGGGTTCAGGTGGTCGAAGGTTCAAATCCTTTCGCCCCGACCAGTTTTTATTGCCCAAAAATAGCGATCGGCCTGACAGGCAGGTCGCTATTTTTCATTGTAAATTCCAAGCCACATCCCTTGCCTGACAGCCTACTGACTTAAGGAGTCATGATCATGAAGGCAGCTGACGGCAGACACAGCCTGATACTCTTCCTGCTTTTGCTCTCCCTTCTATTAACTTCCTGCAACCCGGTCAAAACTGAGACTCTCAGCATTAATCCCGGCAAATTGACGGTACTAATCCGCAATATCCCCACCGCTTACTATGAAGGTCCAGAGGGGGAAATGGGCTTTGAATATGATCTCGTTAAGGCCTTTGCTGACCATCTTGGACTCGAGCTAAAACTAAAAGTTGTTGACTCGGTCACGGATATCCTGCAGGCGATGGAAAACGGCGAAGCAGATCTTGCAGCCGCCGGTCTGACCCGCACTGATGAACGAGAAAAGCGGTTTCTCTTTGGGCCTGACTACTTCACCGTCCAGCAGCAGGTTATTGGCAACCATAAATATCCCTACCCGAAAAAGGAAGAAGAGCTACAAAACTTTGATCTGCTAGTGCTGAAAAATACCAGCTATGTGGAAAAACTCAAAGAACTGCAGCAGCAATATCCACATCTCCACTGGCAGGAAACCGATGAATACAGCACTGACCAGCTTCTTGAGCAGGTCTGGCTCGGTAAAATTTCCTGCACTGTGGCTGATTCCAATATTCTAGCCATGAACCGGCGCTACTTTCCTGAATTAATGGTAGCTTTTCCCATCAGTGAGGAACAACATCTTGCCTGGATTATCAACAAGAAAAAAATAAGGCTGAAAACCAAGCTTTCACAATGGTTTTCCACTATCAAAGATTCCGGGCAGCTGGCCGAGTTGAAAGATCGCTACTACAGCTATATTGAAATTTTTGATTATGTTGACATCAAGATTTTTACCCACCGAATCAGCAGCCGGTTGCCGGCAATGCAACCATATTTTCAAAAATATAGCGATCAATATAACATTCCCTGGACCCTTCTAGCGGCAAAAGCGTACCAGGAATCCCACTGGGATCCGGATGCGGTCAGCCCCACCGGCGTCAAGGGGATTATGATGCTGACCTGGATAACCGCTACATCTCTGGGAATTGAAAACCGAGAAGACCCTGAACAAAGTATCAAAGGAGGAGCCCGCTATTTCCGTCAGTTGCTCGATCGTATACCAAAAACAGTTCCTGAAAAACAGCGCTCAGCTTTTGCTATGGCGGCCTATAATATCGGGATGGGACATATCTATGATGCCCGGAAACTGGCAAGGGAACAGGGAAAAGACCCGGATAGCTGGAAAGATATCAAAAGTATCCTCCCCTTGTTGTCACGTAAAAAATATTATAAACCCCTGCAGCATGGCTACGCCCGCGGCTATGAACCGGTTCGCTATGTAGACCGAATTTTCAATTACCGCAACATCCTCGAACAAAAACTTGGTTTGCTGTCTACCCATCCTGGCTGAACATCATTCACACCTTCCCCCAAAAATATCTTGATCAACCATGGCCAGAAGAGATATACTTTAGGCTACCTTGAGAAATTGCCTTTTTGCTCGATTACTGCGTTATGCTCAAATTATAATCCTCAAAATATGAAATATATTCCTGTGGTTATAATTTTCGCCTGCCTTGTACTCAAACAAAAATTCTAATTTTTCAAGACAGCCTTTAGATGCTGGAACATGGATTTTTGCCAAACCTTTTACAACTGGAAGAATTTTTTTCCAGGAAAGGAGGAGACCATGAGCAACAATACAGCATTACACATTGTCTGCCCCCACTGCCAGGCAATTAATCGTTTGCCGGCGAATCGCCCGGGTGCCGGAGCCAAATGCGGAAAATGCCATCAGCCTCTTTTCAATGGCCATCCCCTGGAACTAACCAGCCAGTCATTTCAACGGCAGATCAGCCGCAACAATATTCCGGTATTGGTTGATTTCTGGGCTCCCTGGTGCGGCCCCTGCAAAATGATGGCCCCCGCCTTCGCCCAGGCTGCCGCCAGGCTCGAACCAACTGTTCGCCTGGCCAAGCTCAACACGGAAGCCGAACCGACCATCGCGGCACAATTTGGCATCCGCAACATCCCGACAATGGTCCTCTTTCAACAGGGAAAGGAAATGAACCGCCAGGCGGGTGCCATGGAAACTGAGGATATCATTCGCTGGATTAAAAGCAAAATCTGAGAGTAAAGTATACCTAAGTTACGCAGGATAAGCCTGCGACATTCTGCCATACCCGGCTCAGCTAACAACTTCGGCTGGTTTTTATTTGACATTGTCATAACCTGGAACGTATACTCTTTTCATAGCTGATATTTCAGATGAGTGAAACTCCCCGGGGCGAGCCCCCAGGGCATTTTACCAAGGTTTTTAGCAGGTAATTGAATTCAAGAAATTTAACAAAGGAGATAAGGGCATGAGTAAATCATTAAAAGGAAGTAAAACAGAAAAAAATATTTTGACCGCTTTTGCCGGTGAAAGCCAGGCCCGCAACCGCTATACCTACTTTGCCAGCAAAGCAAAAAAAGAGGGATACGTACAGATATCAGCCATTTTTGAAGAAACTGCCAACCAGGAAAAAGAACACGCCAAACGACTGTTCAAACTCCTTGAAGGTGGTGAACTGGAAATATCTGCCGCTTTTCCCGCCGGCGTCGTCGGCAGCACGGTGGACAACCTGAAGGAATCAGCTGCCGGAGAAAATTATGAGCATACGGTCATGTATCCTGAATTCGCGGTAACTGCCCGCGAGGAAGGCTTCGCTGAGATTGCAGATATATTTGAGGCTATCGCCGTTGCCGAAAAACAGCATGAAAAACGCTACCTGGACCTGATGAATAATATCAACCAGGACCGGGTTTTCAAGCGTGAGGAGCCAGTCATCTGGAGATGCCGTAACTGTGGCTATCTGCATGAAGGAAATGAAGCGCCGGAGGAATGTCCCGCCTGTGCCCATCCCCAGGCTCATTTCGAGCTATTGGGTGAAAACTACTAATCCTGACATTAGGCGATTAGCTATTAGCTATTAGCTGTTAGTTTAATAATTACAGGATGCTTACTATTATAAACTCTCATCCGTTGGGTGTTATTTCACATTAACGTAATATCCTGGTTTTTCAAAGCTAAACGCTGATTGCTAACCGCTAAACGCTCAATTTCGGCTGGAAACAAAATCAGCCGGCCGAATATTCATATCCCAGAATGAACAACAAGCGAGTGGAATATGCCCCGTCAAAAAAGTAAAATCATCATGTTTACGGGCAAAGGAGGGGTGGGGAAAACCACCATGTCGGTGGCCACCGCCCTCCACTATGCCCAATCGGTTAAGACATTGATCGTTTCCACGGATCCTTCCGGTTCCCTGTCGGAAATTTTTCACACCGATGTCAGCAAAGAGATCACCCCGATCTCCTCCAATCTCGAAGTAATTGAACTGACCCGAAAGGTGGTATTACAACTCTGGCGAGAAAAATTCGCCGATGAAATTTATACCGTCCTTTCTTCATTCCTGCCGGTTGAAAAAGATATCATTGATTATATCGAAGGGGCTCCAGGCATTGATGAGGAATTCATGCTGGATTATGTCCTGACCCTGCGCAATACCAGAACCTATAAAATGATCATCTGGGATACAGCCCCCACCGCAGCTACACTCAATCTGCTGTTTGTGCAGCAGCTTTTTTATACCCATTTAACCCAGGCACAAAAGCTCTATCTTAAAATAAAAGGTGTACTTAACCAGGTCAATCCACTCGAACTCATCCATAAATGGCGCCGGTTAACCGAGGATGTCATTGCAATGCTGAAAGAAGATACCTCTGCCTGGGTGGTTACCAATCCTGAACGGCTACCCGTAGAACAAGCCCTGTTTATCGGCAGCTCACTGGTTGAGTTCGGCATCCCCCTGAACGGCTACATTCTCAACAAAATGCTTTCCACCGAAGTATGCCGGGGCAACACCTTTCTGGAAACAAAACGGGACAACCAAATATACTGGCAAGCAAACCTGCGGAAACGAACCGCCGACCCCATTCAGATTATCCCGGAACTGGTCGGCGATATTACAGAGAGAGACAAGCTGCAGCAAATTGCCAATCTTCTGGGCTATTAAGTTTGATGAACTCGTAAAAAGTCAGAATTCGCAAAATTGACCACCATATGTAGGTAAACTGGAACATTAAGCCACTGCATGTTGTGGTCAAAAATCCAGGTCTGGACTTTTTACGAAACCATCAAGTTTGGGGCTGTCTTGAAAAATTAGAATTTTTGTTTGAGTACAAGGCAGGCGAAGATTATAACCGCAGGAATATATGTCATATTTTGAGGATTATAATTTGAGCCTAACACAGTAATCGAGCAAAAAGGCCATTTTTCAAGGTAGCCTTAAGGGTTATCGTCTTCTCCTTTTAAATATATTGCTGCAAATATCGGCGGTGCCCATCTTAATCAATTGCAGAAAATTGAAAGAGGTTATGCCAAAAGGCAGATCCAGCTCAGTTTTTTCACAGACGGTGGAAACGTTGGCCCGATCAATCTGCGGTTTGAGAATCATCAGCTCCCGCTCAAGTTCTTCAGGCGTACAATCCTTGATCAGCTGGTCAATGGTCGCCATCAACGCAACGGCGCGATTGATACGATCCTCGGTTGCTTCCGCCACGTTCTGACTGATGAGGCCGAAGCGGGCCTTGAGGGCGTTGAGGCGTCTACCGGCTTCATAGGTCACGTCAACCAGCTCATCTCGGTTCATCCAGCGGGTCTCATAATTGAGGATATGCTTCCAGGTTGGTCCCAGAAGAATCTGGCGATGTTCCTCCAACGTCCGGCAGAGGATACTATAACCATACTTTTCCGCTTGTTCGTAGATGGGGCATCCTGGATCCACAAAGGGAGCCAGCGGCCCGATGAAAGGCATCAGGCGGCCATCGCCGAAACGTTCCAACAGACTCTCAAAGTAATCGATACTTTCCAATACCGATTGTGCTGTCTGCTCGGGCAGGCCAATCATGAAGAACAGATCAAAGCGTCGGCAGCCAGCGTTCAGACAGGCGGCGATGGTTTCTTCGATTTCGTTATTGGTATAGCGCATATTGAGGGCGCGACGCACGGTTTCATCGTGTGATTCGGGCGAAAACTCGATAACGAAATTGGGCAGCCCTTCGGCCAGCTCCCCGGCAAATTTCTGATCAACCGGCTCAAAAATTTCCAGCATGCCCTGGCCGGGATACCCCTTGATAGCCTTCAGGAAACGATGGGCATATTCCATCCCCGGTTGGCGAATGTCCCCCAACAGAAAACCCGGCCCTCTACTGATATTGTACATATCGCGCATATCCTGAGCCAGTTTTTCAGGAGAGCGGAAAGCCGGAGCTTTACGGCCGGTAATCAGGCGAGAGGCGGATGCGGACCCGCCGCAATAGGCACAGTTATGCTTGCAGCCGCGCACAGTGAGGACAGCCATGGCCGGGTAATCAATCCAGTGACTGAAGGGTACATAATTGAGAAAATCAAGGTCACGAACAACCGAGCGTACCATCTGCCGATAGTTCATTTCCAAATGGTCTAAATCCTCAGGAATGTAAGTCTGGGGGTTGACATGGATTTCACCGTCCCTGCCTTTCCAGGTCAGATTAGGGATACTCTTCAGATTGTCTTCGTTGATTTCACTATGCTTTTTCGCGGCGGTGATACACTTTATGAGCAGGCGCAGGGGCTCTTCGGTTGAATCGCCGCGCAGGACATAATCAACCTGAGGATACCTTATCAGTTCCTGATGGAAGTAGGATGAGGAATAGCCCCCGAAGAAAACGGGGATTTCAGGATGATATTTTTTGACCAGGGCGGCTATTTCCAGAGAACCATGCGCATGAGGCATCCAGTGAAGGTCGATGCCGAAGGCACGACCCTGCAGCCGGGAAACGAGCTTTTCGGCATCAAAGCGCTGTGAACGGACCATCCGGGCGGCCAGGTTGACGATACGGGTGCGAAAACCGTCTTCTTCCAGATAGGCGCACAAGGTACTGAAACCGACCGGGTACATATCAAAAACAGGTTCAGAAGGTACAAGATCGCTGGTCGGCCCCCACAAAGTGGCCCGCTGGCGAAAGTCGTAGACGGTGGGGGCGTGAAGGAAGATAACATCAGCAGTCGGCATAATATCTGCTCTCCAATTCTATCAAGGTTGCTCATAAAAGTCATATATGAGAAAATGCAGGAAAGCTATAGCACGTCTCTCCTGTTCATTCAAGCGGGATAGCAATCATCAATTTTTTAACTCGCGTGTCAGTATGTTAACCAAGTTCAGACTTCTGAAGATTTCTGTCTAAAACGCACTATATTGCAGAAAAGTCTTGACTTTTCTGCAATATAGTGCAAAATAGTCATCATGAATAGATACCTTTACAACCATATTCTGACTGACCTCGCTAAAAAAATGGTCTTTATCACAGGCCCGCGCCAAGTCGGTAAAACTTGGTTGGCCAAACAATTGATGCGCGATTTCAATGAACCCGTCTATCTTAATTTTGACGATATTGACGATGCTAGAACAATCAAAAACCGCTACTGGCCGAGATCTGCTGACCTCATAGTTTTTGATGAAATTCACAAAATGACAAACTGGAAGATTTTTCTCAAAGGCACATACGATACCAAACCTGAGCATCAGGCTTTCCTTGTAACTGGAAGCGCTCGCCTGGAGACTTTCAGGCAGACTGGAAAATCTCTGGCTGGCCGCTATTTTCACTATCATCTCAATCCTTTGTCACTCAAAGAGGTGGCGACTGGAAAAGAGACCTTTTCAACCCTGACAAAAATTAACCGTAGGGGAGGTTTCCCTGAACCTTTTCTAGCCGCGAACGAACTTGACTCGAAAAAATGGCGGCGCCAATATTATACCGATATGCTACGTGAAGACATTCCTGATGCTACCAACATCAACGAACTCAGAAGCCTCAAACTCCTGGTCGAACTTTTAAACAATAGAACCGGTTCGCCAATCTCATATACTTCTCTGGCTGAAGATATTCAAATTTCCCCCAACAGTGTGAAAAAATACATATCTATCCTGCAAAGTCTTTATCTGATTTTTGCGGTTCACCCCTTTCACAAAAACATCGCCCGGGCGCTGAAAAAACAGCCTAAAATATATTTCTATGACAGCGGCTACATTAAAAACGAAGGAGCTCGCTTTGAAAATACGGTCGCAGTCTCACTGCTTAAAGATATTCAGTACCGACAGGATGTCGAAGGTGAAGAGGTAGGCTTACACTATCTGCGCAATAAGGATGGCAGAGAGATTGATTTCGTTATAACCTCTGGAGATAAAATTAAAACTGCCATTGAAGTAAAATTAAGCGATTTCAAGCCAGGGAAAAATCTGCGCTATTATCAAACTAGAAATGGTTTTGCCAATACAGATTTCGTTCAACTCGTCTTTAATTTGCGTCAATCTCAGGAAACTGACGGCATTACTATCTATCCGGCTGACAAGTGGCTTTATAAATTGAAAGCGTGAAGAAAATGAAGTCGTTTGCCTGCAAGGTTAATCCCATTCCTGACATTCCTCCAACAGATAGCGATTACTGTCAACTTTTTGCCAGATTTGCTGCCCTAATCCAGCTGCTTTACGGAAATCAAGTTTGCCCTGTGGTGCGCTTTTCTGATTATCAATCGGGCTTCATGGCTAAAAGCCATTTCCAAACCGGAATGATGGCAATGTCACCATCTTTGCCGGTTGCAGACTCATCATCCCAGGTAATAATCGTACCACTTTTTATCGACAACTCCCGCATACCATTCTGCAAACCTGTAAGCTCACGCCTGAAAGTTCTGGGGTCTGAGATATTCCAACAAACTTGAATCAGAACAACTTCTCCGGTACTTTTCCGCCGGGCGACAAAATCAACTTCGCCTCCTGCCCGGGGGTGGAGATATTCAACCTCATATCCAACTCGCCGTAGATGGATGAATACGAGATTTTCCAAAAAGAGCCCATCGTTAATGGACTTGCGATAAGTAAGGGAGTTTAACAAGCCGGTGTCGATGGTGTAAATCTTGGCAGGATTAACTATGCGAGCTTTTTCGGACCGACTGTGAATCGGAACCCGATAAAAAAGATAAGCTTCAATCAGGTGATCGAGATATTCATAAAGGTTATTTTTAGTACATTTGACGGTCATGCTTTTCAACGTGTTATAAAACTTGTTAACACTGAATTGACACCCCGAAGCATGAGTGATGGATTGGATCAGGTATTTAAGAGCCGTGACATTACTAACCCGATGCCTCTCGACGACATCTTTCAGGATAACGGCATCGATATAACTCTGTAGTATCTCCGTACGCAGATGACGCTGGATATTCTGGACTTCAGGAAAACCGCCAACTTCAAAATAATCGGCTGCGGCTTTGCGCAGTTTAGCCTGTGTTGTGCTGCTGAATGATTCTGGAATCCGGGAGAAAATTGAGTTGGCGAGCAAAAATTCAGTAAAACTGAACGGAAATATCTCGCTCACCAGAGCCCGGCCCCTGAGACTGGTAGCGATCTCCATACTGAGCAGTTTAGCGGAAGATCCGGTCAGATATATCTGAATATTTTCACTGTCCAGCACTCTTCTGACAAATTGTTCCCAATGCTCAACGCTCTGGATTTCATCAAATAAAAAATAGACGGTGGTGCCCCGGTTGTCGGGATATTTGGCATAGTAAACGTCAAGTATGGTTTGAAAATCATTAACCGTAAATCCAAACAGCCGATCATCTTCGAAATTAAGATAAAAAATACGGTCTTTCGTAATTCCGGCCTCCAGAAGGTCATGTATCTTCTGGTAAACAAAAAAGGTCTTGCCGGTCCTGCGCATGCCGATTGCGACATTGGCCTTGCCGGAAATAATTGAAAACTGTTGCTCCCGCCTTTTGCAAGAAGGCAGTTTCCGTTCCTGAAAATCATCAAAAAGTTGGCTCAGAATTGTTTTCATGAAACTTTTTTATCTCATAAAAAGAGAAAAATCAATCTATTTCTTTCACTATTAAAGGGATAAATAGTTAGGATCGATTGTTTTTCCTTTTTTTCCCTAGCCCCAATCCCCCCTTCCCGATTCGCTTCACCCGGCCGGAAAGCTGGCAGCCGCTACCGACCCCGGCCAGGTAAAAACCAGACAAGCACATTTTCCTGATGAATGCTTTCAGCAATCAGCCGTCAGTAAAGTGAAATGGGCCGATGAAAACAAAAATTCGGGATGCATGGACACCTATATGGACACCAAAAAAAAAAGGTTTGCAGGTAAAACCTGCAAACCTTTGATTTGGTTGGTAGCGAGGGCAGAATTTAAACCTACAACCTTCGAGTTATGAACCTCATCCAGCTATAAACTTAAAACGGCTGTAATTTCAATATTTTCCCCTTGTTTCAGTAGCTTAAGGTAGATTTTCAGGTCCGTTCAATAGGTTCAATCAATGTTGATTAAATTTACACCAAAAGATTCGCAGAATATCTTCATTTTGGAGGCATAGACTTGCGCGGGAATATCGTTGCCGGCTTTCTGGAGTCGGCGTGATATTAGTCTTAAAGGCCTTTTATTCAAGGTTAAATAGATCGTTTTCAAGATTGAGTGCTTACAGTACAAGGGCAAGGCGGGTTAGGTCGTGATCTGTTATGCTCTGCAAATGGCGGGGGAAAGAGTAAGCGAGCCCTTCCCCGACGACCAAAGACATAGTTGTCAGGAAAAATATCACGTATTTGGTGACGAAGATAGTATTGATCAGGACAACGACATTTTGGGTATAAACTTTACATTGATTTGATCCTTCAGATCTGAATCTGAAGAAATAATTGTACAGCTATGGAATATTGATGTCGCGATAATGATTGCGTCCACCATAGCTAAACTTTCCTGTAAGGCTATGTCTGCTGCTGCAAGAGCGATGGTTTCGTCGAGTGGGATTATTGGGGAATCCTTCATATATCCAACAGCGAGCAACGCCTTTTCCTCGCCAACCTCTCTTTTGAGAATTTCATATACCTCGCAAAGAATTATCGCCGGAACTAAAAGGTTATCCTGATCAGCAAGATACTCCTGATATTTGTCGGCCAGGCTTCCATCAGTAAACCATTCCAACCATCCACAAGAATCAACAATAACCATTATAGGCGATCCCTCTTATCCCGATAGTTATCAGTTTTGCTGCCTGCTGCAATCCCTCTCAGATCCTCAAGGGAAGATTGGGGAATGAGAATAAGCATCTTGTCTTTCTCAATTATGGTCAACTTTTGTTTTGGCTTCAGATTGAGATGTTCTCTCGCCCGTTTTGGAATTACAACTTGGTATTTACTTGAAATTGTCGTTTGCATTACATTCCCCTTTTTATTGATCGATACATTTATAGTAAGATTTTTTTATCCCGATGTCAACACATAAGTTCCAGCATGATGATTGATGACTGCGCGGATTTGGAGTGGGTACAAAAGATGTTAAGGCATGGGTTGATGCAGTTTGTTTTTACACCAATTTTACATCAAACAAAAAAAAGCTTACAGGTAAAAACCTGTAAGCCTTTGATTTGATTGGTAGCGGGGGCAGGATTTGAACCTACGGCCTTCGGGTTATGAGCCCGACGAGCTACCGGACTGCTCCACCCCGCAACAATTCCGAATTGAGATGAACTAACTAATATAATTACTCTGCTTTGTCAACCATAAATACTGATGGCTTCGTAAAAACTCCATCTTCTTCGTTATGCTGCAACCTTCGTCATTTCAACGTACTATAAGTACACCTCATGGGGGACACCATTTTTACTTCAATGGCAAATTATGATGCAACACTATTTTTATAATGTCTTCCTGTTTTGCAGCAATGTTTTCATGGTATCCCCCTGGGCCTCAAGTATGAAGCTTTTACTGTGCCATCGGTTTTGCGACTTTTTACGAGGGCAAAAATATTGATCATCGGATTTCAGTGTTTTCAGCGGGTAATAAATTGCTCTGTCTGGTTTTTTTTGTTATGGTTCTTTGAGGATTTTTGCCCGGGCATTTGGACAATAACCTGGAAACAAGAATAAATTCTGATTGGCCATCCATTTCATGCGAATTTACCAACGTTATCTGGTGAAAGAACTCCTGCAGATTTTTCTCCTGAGTCTGCTGGCCCTGTTGGCGATCTATATTCTGCTCGAGTTTTTTGGCACCCTTGATGACTTCATTGAAAACCAAGTCAAGATAAAGTTCATCTTTCTTTACCTGGCAAACCAGACACCTTTTTTTGCCGCCCAGTTCATTCCCCTGGCTTTGTTGCTGGCAACCATGCTGACCCTTGGCGGTATGGGACAGAACAATGAGATCATTGCCTTTCGCTCCTGCGGCTTCACTTTATACCAATTAAGTCTGCCGCTGCTGATTGCCGGAGCTTTCTTCTCCCTCTTCACCTTCTCACTCACTGAATATGTTGTTCCGCCCACATTTGCCCGGGCCAGGCATATTAAAACAGTTTTCGTTAAACATAAACAGGAAAAGAAACTTTTAAATCTCAAGGACGTATGGTATACAAGCGGAAGAAATATCTATCATTTCAATAAGCTGGACCCCGGGAAGAACGCCATTCAAGGAGTAACCCTTTATCGGCTTGACCAGTCATCGATGCTCAAAAAGCGTATTGATGCCAAACAACTCGTTTACCGGGATGGCCACTGGATAGCAAAAAAGCTGACGATCCGGGATTTCACCTACCAGAATGGCCGCTCGTCCCTGCAGAAGTTTCAGCAAAAGCAGTCCATGGCCTTATCAATCAGCGAGAAACCGGAGGATTTTCTTATTCCGCAAAAAGCGGTTGAGGAAATGAATATCAGGGAGTTAAACCGCTACATTGATAAAGTAAAAAATATTGGCGTTAATGTTAATGAGTACAAGGTACAATTGTACCATAAGTTCTTTTTCCCCCTGTCCTGTCTGGTGATGGCACTTCTGGGGATACCTTTTTCTCTGGGTTCCAAACGCAGTGGAGGCTTTGCCAGAAGCATAGGGATAAGTCTGGTTATTGGTTTTTCATTCTGGTTTGTCCTCTCTTTTTCACTGGCCCTGGGAAAAGCTGGAATTATCTCGCCAATGCCAGCGGCATTCCTGCCCCATTTGTTTTATGGAGGACTTGGAATCATTTTGATCAGAAGAAATATATAAGGAGATAATTAGCATGGTTTTACCACTGGAAATAACCGAATCGCTGAAACAATTGACCAAAAAAGTAGAAAGATACCGGGGGTATCTTTGATCTTGAAAGCCTTAAACAGCGATTAGAAGAGATCGAAAGGAATGTTTCCCAGGAAGATTTCTGGCAGGATCAGGATGCGGCCACAACGATTCTGAAGGAGCGAACATCTCTCAATAACGAGCTGGAACGCTGGCAGCAGGTTGAAGATGAGCTGGAAGAAATTACCCTGCTTGTCGAACTGCTGAAAGAGGAAGAAGATCCCGACTCAATAACCGAACTGAAAGAGCGGTTGGAAAAACTGGGTAAGCATCTGTCCATCATTGAGCTGGAAAAAATGATGGCGGAAGAAAATGATCAAAAAAATGCCATCGTCAACATCAATGCCGGAGCCGGGGGCACGGAAGCCCAGGATTGGGTTGAAATGCTGCTCAGGATGTATCTGCGCTGGGCGGAAAAGCGGGGCTGGAAATCTGAAATTATTGATATCCTGCCCATGGATGAAGGCGGCATCAAAAATGTGACTTTTACCGTCAGCGGAGATTATGTCTATGGTAATTTTCGCTCGGAAATCGGCATCCACCGTCTGGTCAGAATTTCTCCTTTTGATGCCGGCAACCGCCGTCATACCTCTTTTGCCTCGGTTTTTGTCTATCCGGAAATCGATGACGATATCAACATTGAGATTAATGAAAAAGATTTACGCATAGATACCTATCGGGCCAGCGGTGCCGGCGGACAGCATGTCAATAAAACAGATTCCGCCGTGCGCATTACCCACCTGCCCTCAGGTATTGTGGTTCAATGTCAGAATGAACGCTCACAGCATAAAAACAAGGCCATGGCCATGAAAATTCTCAAGGCCCGCCTGTATGAAGCAGAAATGGCTGCACGTCAGAAAGAATTGGACAAAGTTGAAGGAACCAAAAAAGAGATTGCCTGGGGCAGCCAAATCCGTTCCTATATCATCCATCCCTACCAGATGGTCAAAGATCATCGAACGGATTTTGAAACCGGAAATGTCAATCAGGTTCTTGATGGCGGGCTTGATCCTTTTGTGGAATCCTATCTGCTTCACCAGATGAACGTCAAACAACATAATGGATAGCAATAAAATGACTTTACCTATGGATTCCAATACGGTTCAGCTGATTCCCCTTGGGGGACTCGGTGAAATCGGCATGAACATGATGGCGATTGAATGTGGTGATGAAATCCTGATCATCGATTGCGGACTAATGTTCCCTGAACCTTATATGCTGGGAGTAGATCTGGTAATACCTGACACCACCTATCTGCAGGAAAACCAGGACCGGGTCAAAGGAATCATTATCACCCACGGGCATGAGGATCATATCGGCGCCCTTCCTTTTATTATTCCCCGGTTTAATGTCCCCATTTATGCTACCCGCTTCACCCTTGGTCTCATAAAAAGGAAACTGAAAGAGTATTCCCTGGATCAAACAACAGAATTTATTACCATCGGACCTGGAGAGCACATAACAACCAGACACTTTACGGTTGAGTTTATCCGGGTCATCCACTCCATCCCTGATGGCGTTGCTCTGCATCTCAAGACTCCGGTGGGCAGCATTATCCATTCCGGAGATTTCAAAATCGATCATACACCATTGGGAAGTGATTTCACCGACCTGGCTGAATTTGCCCGACTCGGCCGCAATGGTGTCAGGTTGCTGCTCTCTGATAGCACCAACGTCGAGCAGGAAGGGTTTTCAGACCCGGAGCTGAAGGTCAGAGACGCCATGATGGCATTGTTTCCCACCTGTCCCGGCAGAATCATTATTTCACTTTTTTCATCCAACCTGCTCCGCATCCGGGAGATTATCAACCTGGCCCGTCGGCAACACCGTAAAGTGGCACTCTACGGCCGTAGCCTGCTCGGTAATGTTATGGTTGCCAGGGAACTTGGCTACCTGAAGATTGACGATGACACCCTGATTGACATCCAGGAAACCAGTAATTACAAACCGGAAGAATTACTGATCATCACCACCGGCAGCCAGGGAGAACCCCTTTCCGGTCTTTCACTGCTGGCTTCAGGGGGCAATAAATGGTTCCAGGTCATCCCCGAGGATACGATTATCTTTTCATCACGTTTTATCCCCGGGAATGAAAAAGCCATCAGTAACCTGATCAACCGTCTCTACCGTCGGGGGGCTCGGGTCTTATACAAATCCATCGCCTATACCCACACCTCCGGCCATGCCCATCGTGACGAGTTAAGGCTGCTGCTGAACCTGGTCAAACCGGATACTTTCATCCCCATCCATGGAGAATATCGCCATCTGGTCCAGCATGCAAGGCTGGCAGAAGAGCAGGGAATTTCCAAAGATAATATCCTAATTGCCAATGATGGTGATGTTATCACTCTGGACGCAACCGGCATTAGCCATACCGGCACGATTGAAACTGGAAAGATTCTCATTGACGGCAAAGGTACCGGTGATATTTCTGATGTCATCCTCCACGACCGAAAAGACTTGTCCCGCAATGGGGTGGCAATGATAATCATGGTAATCAAGGAATCAACCGGGGAAATTATTTATGGGCCGGACATCACCACCAAGGGCCTTTTTTTTGAGGAAGAAAAAGAGGCAGTAATGGCAGAAGCGCTGGATGTCATTAATGACAGTATAAACAATATTCCCGCCTCCGAACGTCGGGACTGGATTGAAATAAAAACCATTGTCCGCAAAAATCTGAAAAGGTTTTTCAAGCACCATTTACAGCGCAAACCGATAATATTACCGATCATCATTGAACTGTGATGGCTTCGTAAAAACTCCATCTTCTTTGTTATGCTGCAACCTTCACCATTACAGCGTACGATAAAGTACACCTCATGGGGGGACACCATTTTTACTTCAATGGCAAACTATGATGCAGCCCTATTTTTATAATGTCTTCCTGTTTTACCACAATGTTTTCATGGTGTCCCCCTGAGCCGAATATGAAGCTTTTACTTTGCCATCCATTTCACCAAAGTTTTTACAAAAAAAGCGAGAAATATCTCCCATGCTGAAACGCCTTCGACTGAACCGCCAGGAATGGAAATATGAGATAATCAGCACCCTGATTCTTGGCTTTGCTGTTTTCCTGCTCATTTGCCTGGTTTCTTATTCACCCAATGATCCTTCCTGGAATACAGTAACCTCTGCCGGCAAACAGATCAGCAATTTTGGTGGCCGCCTGGGAGCTATAGTGGCTGACTTGTTAATTCAGTCATTCGGACTGGCTTCGGTGATTATTCCCCTCTACCTGCTTGGGGTTTTCCTGGCCATGATGACCACTAAAAAATCCCCACCCTGGACCAGTTATCCTGGCGCCTTATTGCTTTTGCTCAGCACGTCCATCTGGACATCACTCATCCACCCCTCATTTTTCTATCACCAGCAAGTGCTTAAAACCGGCGGTTTCTTCGGCCACCTGATGTCACAATTTTTTCTCTCTTACCTGAACATGGTTGGCACCTGTTTGATGATGCTGATCATAGTTTCCCTGGCCATTATTGTCACCACCCATATATCGCCATTAAAATTAATGACCGTCATCGTGGAAGGTTTTTTGCAGGCCAGCCTGGCTCTCAGCCGGTCTGCTCTGATGCTAATCAGGTTTACGGGAACTCTTTTCGGGAAGAAAAGGGCTGTGGACGGACAAAAAAAGAGCCGGGTGAAAAAACCCGTCATCAAAGTTGAGAAAAAAGCTAAAAGCAAAGAAATCAAAGCGGAAATCCTCCAGCAGGAAGTTTTACCTTTCTTTCATGAGTCGGGAAAAATCAGCCTGCCCCGGGTTTCAATTCTGAATGATCCACCTGAAAATGAAAAGGTCTCTCATGACAAAAAGAGTCTTTTCATGAGCTCCCAGATCCTGGAAAAGAAATTATTGGATTACGGGGTCGAAGGCGCGGTAACCGAGGTTATTCCCGGGCCAGTGGTTACCATGTTTGAATTCAAACCGGCAGCCGGCACCAAATTGAGCAAGATTGTTTCCCTGGCGGATGATCTAGCCCTGGCTCTCAGCGCTTTATCGGTTCGTGTCGCCCCGATTTCAGGGAAATCTGTGGTCGGTATTGAAATCCCCAACCTTGAACGGGAAAATGTCTACTTTAAGGAACTGATCACCTCCGGCGCTTTCCAAGATACCAAATCAGCATTGCCGCTGGCCCTAGGAAAAGATATAGGCGGCAGTCCTTTTGTCACTGATTTAGCCAAAATGCCCCATCTGTTGATCGCCGGTTCGACCGGTTCCGGAAAAAGTGTGGCCATCAACAGCATGATCTGCAGTATTCTTTTCAAAGCTCCACCAGAACAAGTCCGATTTATCCTGGTGGACCCGAAGATGCTGGAGCTTTCTGTTTATGACAATATTCCCAACCTGCTATTGCCGGTGGTTACCAATCCCAAGCGGGCTGCTGCCGCCCTGCGCTGGGCGGTTGAAGAAATGGAACGCCGCTACACCCTGATGTCAGAATCCGGCACCAGGAACATTAACAGCTATAACCGACTGGCCAGAAAAAATGCCAAACAACATAGCGAAGAGGATGCTCTGCAGACTGAGATATTACCTTATATCGTTATTGTTATTGATGAACTTGCCGATTTGATGATGATTGCGGCCAAGGAGGTGGAGGAATCCATTACCAGGCTGGCCCAGATGGCCCGGGCGGCAGGTATCCACCTGATCCTAGCCACCCAGCGTCCATCGGTCGATGTCATCACCGGCCTGATTAAAGCAAACTTCCCAGCCCGCATTTCTTTCCGGGTATCGTCCAAGATAGATTCCCGTACCATTCTTGACTCCATGGGAGCAGAACATCTGCTGGGCAACGGCGACATGCTCTTCCTGCAACCTGGTTCAGGAACTTCGAATTTCACCCGTCTCCATGGCGCCTTCCTCAGCGATAAGGAAATCCGTCATATTGCTGATTTCCTCAAAAAACAAGGACAGCCCCTTTATGATGACAACCTGCTGAAAAAGCAGGAAGAGGAACTGGCCAAACCCAGGAAAGAACGGGGCAAGTCATCCTATGCAAGCGATAACGGGCAGGGAGACGTGGAAGATTACGATGAGCTTTATGACCAGGCCGTAGCTTTTGTGGCCGAGGTAAAAACAGCCTCGGCCTCACTGATACAAAGAAAATTCCGTATCGGCTACAACCGGGCCGCCCGGATTATTGAAACTATGGAGAGAGAAGAGGTAATTGGGCCGGCGGAAGGCAGTAAACCACGAAAAGTTCTTATCGGAAATCTGTAAGACAGCTATAGAAGAATCGCCAGAAACATGGTGGACATATTAAAGAAGAATTTTGGCGGTGAACCACCGCGCAGATAGATACCATCAGTGATCCGGATAAGAATCCTGGTCATGATGACTTCATAGCCCATATTGATATAACCATCATCACCTGCCTCGTTAGTGCAGAACAACAGGCGGCCATCCTCATCCTTATACGCCTTCAAGCACCAGTTTACCTGGCTAATATTGCTATACAGCTTCTCCAGGTTTTCCAGCGACACCTGCAGGCTGCTGAGCAGGATTTCGTCTTTTTGCTGATAGGTTTCCTTGATACTTTTCACCAGACCCAGACTGAGCAAGAATACCCGGTCCGGAAATTGCGTTTTCCTAGCAAAGGCTTCGGCAAGAATTTCATGGGATGGCATTTTCTGGTAGCGGAGCGGAAGCAGCGGGCTGTCATGAAAAATTTCATGAATTTTCCGTTCGCGGACTTTCAGGTCAGGTTCATATTTGGGATTTTTGGCGTATAAACGGCGGGTAAACTCTTCCAGCTCTTTATAATGCTCCTGCAGGTGATACGTAAGCAGTTTGGCATCGGTAGGGATAACAGCTTCACCCAAAGAACTATTGGGACCCCAATAGTTCCTGCTGCAGCCGGACAAGAGCAGAAAGACCAGGAAGAATAACATATAAAATGAAGTACAATCCCCCGGTTTTTGCGATGCTATAAAATCCTTATATTTCATCGCCGGGAAAAGCGAATAAAATCATAATAATTCCTTCACTTTCGCCAATGCCTGATCAAGATTTTCGGCCTTTGGTCCCCCAGCCTGGGCCAGTTCCGGCCGCCCACCACCCTTGCCACCGACCACGGCAGCAAGTTCCCTGACAATAGTACCCGCCTGGTATTTTTCCTGCAGGACAGATCCAACATAGACAATAAGCAGAGCTTTCCCGGTCACCTCGGCTCCGAGAACATTGATGCCATCGGGATTTTTTTGTTTATAGACATCCATGATCTGGCGCATTTCCTTGGGATCATCACAATCAACCCGGGAAACCAACAATGGAACGTCTTTTACCGTTTCCACGGCGGCACCCGATCCAGACGATCCGGCTGCTGGAGCAACCCGCAGCTTTTCTTTCAACCTGCCGATCTCTTTCTGCTGTTCTTTCACCTGCTCCTGCAAGCGCTGAATCTTTCCCGGCAGGGCTGCTACCGCGGCCCCTTTCAACAAGGACGCCATGTCCCGGATTATCTGTTTTTCATCGTGAACATAACGCCAGGCTTCCATCCCGGCCAGGGCTTCAATCCGCCGTACCCCGGCCGCAATCCCGCCTTCTGATGTTATCTTGAAAAAACCAATATCACCGGTCCGGGATACATGCGTTCCTCCACATAATTCTCTACTGGCATTGCCCATGGAAACCATGCGTACCTCTTCGCCATATTTTTCCCCAAAAATGGCCATCGCCCCCTGACCAACGGCTGCTTCCATTGTGGTAATTTCCGTACTCACCGGCAGATTGGCCATAATTTCCTGGTTCACCAAAGCTTCAACCCGGTCAAGTTCTTCCCGGGTAAGAGCGGCAAAATGGCTGAAATCAAACCTCAGGCGTTCAGCGGTAACCAATGAACCCGACTGTTTTACATGTTCTCCCAGAACTTCCTGCAACTTGGCCTGAAGGAGATGAGTTACCGAATGATGACGTTGTATCGCCAATCGTTCCTGCCGATCAACCGTTAAAGTACAGGTATCACCCAATGATACTTTGCCGTCTTTAACCACCGCATGGTGAACAATAAAACCCTCCAGAGGTTTTGTGGTGGTTTTAATTTCCAGGGTAAAATCATCCGCAACCCCTCTCCCCCGGTCCCCAGCCTGACCACCTGATTCCCCATAAAAAGGGGTTTGATCAAAAACTATTTCAATCTCCTGGCCAACGGTGGCCCGGGAAACCTGTTCACTATCTTTCAGAATCAGCAAAACCTTGCCATTATCCTGGAAACGATCATAACCAGTAAAAGTACTCTTAATCCCCTCCTGGAACATTTTTTTATAGACGTCTCCCACCGCTTCTTCCCCGGACCCCTTCCAGGATCGGCGGGATTTTTCCTGCTGAGCCAGCATCTGAGCATCAAAACCGGCCATATCGAGAGTAACCTGTTCTTTGGTCACAATGTCTTCGGTCAGATCAACCGGAAAACCATAGGTATCATAAAGCTTGAAAAGCACCTCACCGGGAAGCATATTTTCACCCTTTTGACGCAGCTGTTCCAATTCATCATCCAGCATTTTCAAGCCGCGATCGAGAGTTTCACCAAACCGCTCTTCTTCACTTTTTATCACCCGGGTAACAAAAGGCAGGGATTCCGCCAGTTCTGGATAAGTATCCTGCATCTGCGCTGCCACAGTTTCCGCTAAACGATAGAAAAAAGGCTGATCTATTCCCAATAGTTTCCCATGGCGCGCTGCCCGGCGCATAATCCGCCGCAAAACGTAACCACGCCCCTCATTCGCCGGCAATACTCCATCAGCAATGAGGAAAGTCGTTGCCCGGCTGTGGTCAGCCAGAACCCGAAGTGAAACATCATACTCTTCATTTTCCCCATAGGTTTTTCCGGAAATCTTTTCCGCCGCCGTGATAATGGTACGCAGTAAATCAGTATCGTAATTGCTTTTCACCCCCTGAACAACCGCCGCCAGCCGTTCCAGGCCCATACCCGTATCGATGCTGGGTTTTGGCAGGGGGGTCATGGTACCATCCGCGTCACGGTTGTACTGCATAAAAACAAGATTCCAGATCTCCAGATAGCGGTCACATTCGCATAGACCAATGCCACACTGGTCACCGCAGCTCATTTCTTCGCCCTGGTCAATAAGTATTTCCGAACAGGGACCGCAGGGTCCCGTGTCACCCATAGCCCAGAAATTATCCTTCTCACCCATACGGACAATGCGTTCGGCCGGAACGCCGATCATGTCATGCCAGAGATCATAGGCTTCGTCGTCATCGTTGAAAACGGTCACCCATAATTTTTCAACCGGCAGGCCCATTTCTTTGGTGAGGAAATCCCAGGCATAATTAATTGTTCCCTCCTTAAAATAGTCACCGAAGGAAAAATTCCCCAACATTTCAAAAAAGGTGTGATGGCGGGCTGTACGGCCAACATTTTCCAGATCATTATGTTTGCCTCCGGCACGCACGCACTTCTGGGCCGTGGTTGCCCGGTGGTAATCACGTTTTTCCAGACCGACGAAGACATCCTTGAACTGGTTCATACCGGCATTATTAAATAACAGGCTGGGATCATTTAATGGAATCAGGCCGGAACTTTTAACAATCGTGTGATCATTCGCCTGAAAATAATCAAGAAATTTTTGCCGAATTTCACTACCGGTCATAGGGTTCTCCTTGTATTCTTGTACGGTGTACGACGTAAGGTATAAGGAAAAACCTTATACCTTAAACTCAACTTTCTGACTTGTGTTACCAGAATACATTATCAGAATGTTCGGGCTTGGCTCATAGCCGTGTCTGCCCAGCCTGCCGGCAGGCACGGCTATTTTTTCATAACTCAAAAAGTTGAGATCTAAAAAAATTACCGGGAATCATCTTCCCGGTATCGGGCTACAAACGGCTCAATCTCCTCGGATAAAAAACCGCGACGGTAAAGATAGGTATAGATATCACCACGGGCTTTTCTGCTGAGACGGAAAAACAATTCCTCAAGTTCTGTTGCCGAAACCCCAGCAAACAGCTCAGCAGTAATCTGCTGGGCCAGGGATAATGGAAGTCCTTTTCTTCTCAGGCGCTGAACGATCATCAAACGCCCGTACCCCTTTCGCCAGAGATAATTGGCCGCCAGTTGCCGACCATTATTCAAGTCATTCAGATAACCATATTCTGTTAATCTGTCAATAGCTGAGTCAATATCGGTCGCCGCAAACCCCCTGATTTTAAGCTTCTGTCGCAGTTCAGTGCTGAAGTGGTTTCGGCGAGCCAGCAAATCCTGGGCCTTGTGATAGGCTTCAACAGGCCCTAAGCTCATTGACCAAAGCGCTCTACCTGGGGCGGGACATCCTGTGCCTTGCCTGTTTGATCTTTTGATTCATCCTGGCCAAAATCATCCCATGAACTATCTGATCCGGTAGAAATTCCCTTGACTTTCAACTCGAAATCATCCGGATTACTGCTTTGTCTCAGGGCTTCATCATAAGAAATCAACCCTTTACTGAGCAGGCTGTACAGGGACTGGTCGAAAGACTGCATACCATAGATGGTATAGCCACTGATTATAGCATCTCTTATTTCCACTGTTTTGGCTTTTTCGGCAATACATTCCCGGGTACGGGAGGTGGAAACCAGAACTTCAGCTGCCGGCACCCGACCTTTACCGTCCTTACAGGGAATAAGCCGCTGAGAAATAACCCCCTTGAGGATACCTGAAAGCTGCAGACGAATCTGCGTTTGCTGAAATGGTGGAAAAGCGGAAACAATTCTGTTGATGGTTTCCAGGGCATCCACCGTATGCAAAGTGCTGAGTACCAGGTGTCCGGTTTCAGCAGCGGTTAAAGCAATTTCAATGGTTTCCAGGTCCCGCATCTCACCCACCAGGATAACATCGGGATCCTGGCGCAGGGCTGAACGCAGGGCGAGGGAAAAAGAATTAGTATCGAACCCGACCTCACGCTGGCTGACGATACTGAGCCGGTCCTGATGCAAATATTCAATGGGATCTTCGATGGTAATGATATTAACGCTGCAGTTGCGATTAATATAATCAATAATTGACGCCAGGGTGGTACTTTTGCCGCAGCCGGTGGTTCCGGTAACCAGTATCAACCCCCGGTTGGTTTCCTTGGCCAGTTTTTCAATCACCGGCGGTAATTTCAATTCATCAAAAGTCATGATATCATAGGGGATGGAACGTAAAACCATAACCATGGTTCCTCGCTGCTGGTAGGCATTTACCCGAAAACGGCCAAGACCGCTGACTCCATAGGCAAAGTCAACTTCATGAAAATCAGCATAGCGTTCCCTTTCCAGGGGACCCATGATCTCTTCAGCCATTGATTTAAGCTCTACAGCTCCCAACCGGGAAAAGTTTTTCAGGGGATAAAGCTGACCGTCAACCCGAACAATAGGAGGATCACCTACTTTCAAATGGACATCAGAGGCTTTATAGTTGATGCCTGCCTGCAGAATTTCATCGATACGATTCATGGACTGCTCCTTTTGTGACTACTCAGGACAAAAGAGACCTGAACGGTCCCTTATTGTTTTAACCCTCCGGCGGGGAGTCACTTCCTGCTGCCGGAATATGATGGAACCTCCTTACTTCCTGCTCTATAGTATCGAAAATTTCCTGATTTTCTTGAAGATAATCCCTGACAAAATCGCGTCCCTGCCCCAAGCGTTCACCACCATAGGAGTACCAGGAACCACTTTTTTCCACAATTTCGGCTTTGACCCCCAGATCAAGAACCTCTCCGGCCCGGGAGATACCTTTCCCAAAAAGGATATCAAAAGTAGCTTCCCTGAAAGGTGGTGCCACCTTATTTTTAACCACTTTGACCCGGGTACTGTTGCCAAGAATAGCATCGCCTTTTTTTATCGTTCCGGTTCTACGAATATCCATGCGGACTGTCGAGTAAAATTTCAGCGCGTTCCCACCAGTGGTGGTTTCCGGATTACCGAACATCACCCCGATTTTCATCCTAATCTGGTTGATGAAGATGACCGATCCCTTTGATTTGCTGATCGCCGCCACCAGCTTCCGCAACGCCTGGGACATAAGTCGGGCCTGTAATCCCATATGGGAGTCCCCCATATCTCCCTCAATCTCCGCCCGGGGAACCAGGGCAGCCACCGAATCAACCACCACCAGATCAATGGCACCACTGCGTACCAGGATTTCGGCTATTTCCAGGGCCTGTTCACCGGTATCCGGCTGGGAAATCAACAGTTCCTCAACATTAACCCCAAGATTTTTGGCATAAGAAACATCCAAAGCGTGTTCAGCATCAATAAAAGCAGCCGCTCCACCCTTTTTCTGGGCCTGGGCAACAATCCCCAAAGCAAGAGTAGTTTTCCCTGAAGATTCCGGGCCGTAAATTTCGATCACCCTACCCCGGGGAATCCCACCAACCCCGAGAGCAATATCCAGCCCTAAAGACCCGGTGGGGATAACCTCAATATCCTTAATCACCCCCTCATCACCCAAGCGCATGATTGATCCCTTGCCAAATTCCTTTTCAATTTGGGTAACAGCCATATCCACTGCTTTATTTTTATTCTCATTCATAACCATCTCCTTTATACAGGTTATTATTTCATTTACTGACCGACCGAAAACCTGAGGCAACCACCTGTAACAAGGTTTTCACCCTATTATTCATGGCGAAGATTTTTCAACTAAACTTCATGTTCTGGTTTATTGTAATAACATCTTTGATGTATTTCAATTTATCTTTTTTGGTTACTGCTACGCCGGCTTAGGTATTAGCAGTTAGTAACTTACTCCTAAATTCCTGTCACTCTTTTCAGTACCCCCTTGAGGGGTATAAAAAAACAAGAAATTGCCGGGAATACATTCAGGATGTTCAGGCTTGGCTCATAGCCGTGTCTGCCCAGCCTGCCGGCAGGCACGGCGACAGGCAGGCGGGTTTAGCCGCCGAACGAATCACCAGGACGGTGATTCACGGCGGATGCTTGAAAAGTAGCCACTCGCGTATATATTGCACCTGCAGGAGTCAGGCGACTTTGGTAGAGAGAAAAAGCCGCCACCCCAAAAACTGCCCCCATAGGCAGCAGATCATCAGCTTTTTTTTGTATCTGCCGAAAAACAGCGCCAGCATTGCGTTTCTTCTGTGGTTTAATTCGCGCCAGAGTCAGGTGGGGAGTATAAGGCCGAAAATCTTCCCGTACGCCGATCCCGGCAGCACAGGGTTCCACCAGGGCCAGCAATTCCCGCATTTTATCAATGCCGGTGGAAAATCCCTGCCAGAAAACCCGCGGCCGGTTCAGTGATGGAAAATATCCGCTCCCACCAAGCTTCAATATAAATCCGAACCATTCAATAGCAGCACAACAGGCAGAAAGTTGATCCAGCTGGTTCTCTTCGACTTCGCCTAAGAATTTAAGGGTAATATGGATATTATCCGCTGCCAGCCAGCGAAACTGCCATCCGCTGTCAACGGTTTTTCTGAGTTTTTCTACCCCGCCCGCCACCTGTTGCAATAATGGTAACGGTAGGTCAACGGCTAAAAAAAGTCTCAAACATCCGCCCCATCTGTAACAATCAGCCGGACCAAAAGTTCCAAGGCATCCTGGGCCGCCTGTTCCTTTATCTGCAGTCGGCTGCCTTCATACTGGTGACGCTCCACCACCCGTTTTTGATCATAAGCCCCCGCCAAATAAACCAAACCAACAGGTTTTTCTTTTGATCCGCCTCCAGGACCAGCAATGCCGGTAGACGACACTGCCAACCTGGCCCTGGTGCGGGATACAAGCCCATCAACCATGGCAACGGCCACCTCGGAACTGACCGCCCCGTACTGTTGGAGCAGTTCCAGGGGAACCCCCAACAACTCTTCTTTAGCCTGATTGCTATAGGTCACCAATCCCCGGTCAAAATAAACGGAACTGCCGGGAACGTTGGTAATCCGGTGGGCTATCAAACCGCCGGTGCAGGATTCCGCCACCGCCAACCATAGAGAAAGTGGAGGTAGCAATGTAGCCAGTTTATGTTCGGGCATCTTACAAACCAATCATGATCAGCAAACGTAAAACGACAGCGGCCATAATCCCGGCCACCAGGTCGTCAACCACCACCCCAAAACCACCATGAAGGTTTTCATCGCACCAGTTGACGGGAAAAGGCTTAAGGATATCGAAAAAACGAAACAGCAGAAAGGCGGCGATGAAACGAGGCCAGGAAAAAGAAATCAAGACAGTGGTCAAGAGAAAGCCAACAATCTCATCGATGACAATGACGCCGCTGTCGGCCTGGTGTAAAATTTTCTCGGCTTCACCGGCAGACCAAAAAGCCACTAAAATCAATAATGAAAGCAAAACAAGGTACAAACCCACCGGCAACTGGTTGAAAAGACACCACAAGGGCAAGGCCACCAGGGTACCAAAAGTTCCGGAAGCCACTGGAATCACCCCGACATAGGCACCGCTGGCCACAAACAAAACGAGATTTTCCCGAGTTTCAGTCAAGATACCTTCCCTTCAGTCATGCAGGATTATCGCCTCACTGGGACAGTTATTCACACAGGCACTGCATTCTATACATTCCTCCGGTGCTCCCACTTGTGGAGTTTCATCTTCCAAAACAAAAACATCTGAAGGACAAACATCCACACACGTGCCGCAACTGGTACATTTTTTCCTGTCAATGACTGGATACATGCGCTCATACCTACCCAAATACTGCTTTTTTGTCAATCCCTATATCCATGCACCATGATATCAATTCCACTATTATCTCATTAATATCATTAAATATATTATGAATATCGAAATCTTTATCCATTCCCTTCAATCAATACTGATGCCTTTTCAACCCTGAAATATTACTTTTTAATTGACGGAGATTATAATTTTGGGCTCCTCGCTATTTTAAGTGGGTAAACCAAATTTTAGTTTGCCACCGATATTACATTTATTACTGCTGGCATTATCCATACTAAGGTGATATAGTTTATTTTAAAGTCAGTTGAATGCGACTGATAAGAATACCATACTTTGACAGGAGGTTCTCATGGATCAGGAAAGACTGAATGCCCTGGAAGTGGCACTGCACAATGAAATGAGGGAGCGGGAATTTTATCTCAAAAATGCTGAGCGGACTATCAACCCGGTAGGCAAAGCCATGTTCAAACAAATTGCCGATGAAGAGCTGGAACATTATGATCGTTTGAAACAATTGCATGAAAGTTGGCAGAACCAAGGTAAATGGCCGGAAACGGTTCCCTTGCAAGTAGCAGAATCAAAGCTGGAGAACACTTTAAAAAGCGTTATTCAACAGGTGGAACAGGCAGAACCAGGCGATGATGATGACCTTCAAGCAGTAAGAACGGCAATCGGTTTTGAAGCCGAATCCGGAAAGTTTTATGAAAAGCTGCGGGATGCTTCCACCGACCAAAAAGAAAAGGATTTCTTTGCCCTGATGGCCAAGATAGAATTTGAGCACCTGGCGTCACTCAAGGAAACGGAAGAATACTTCCTCGACCCGGCCCAGTGGTATCAAAAAATGGAACACGGCGGGCTTGACGGGGCTTAAGACCACAATAACCGTCATAAAAAAGGCCCGGCTGACAGGTATCAGCTGGGCCTTTTTTCAATATATTCTTTTTTAACAATCAGCAGGAAGCTTTCCAAAGTCCATGGATATTACAATATTCACGGGCTTCTACCTGGTTAGCATCAACAGCAAAGAATGCTTCTGGTGCATCTCCAGGGTTCAGTGCTTGGCGATACAGTTTGCCATCAGCCAACAGTTCGATGAAAGTAATATAGTGTTTTTCTTCCATCGGATGGGCAACACTACCAACTTTGACTTTATAACCACCATCCACTTTTTCAATTACCGGAACATGCTTTTCCTTGGCAGCATCAACACTTCCGGCTTCCACCAGCGACATGGGCTCGTTGCAGCAGAGAATCTCGCCGACACCGGAATGCAGAATTTCCACCATGTTGCCACAAATTTCACAGCGATAAATTTCATTTACTTTCTCAGCCATTTTTTTCCTCCATACATTAGAGATTAATCTGGCTACAGACAAACATACCTTTGTAACACAAAGCAACCTTTTATTATGTTACATAACTGAGTGATAATAAAGTTAATCTATTTTGTCAAGTTAATAAAATAATAATTCTCCATATCCTGAAAAACATTGGCGAGGAACTGGTACTCATTTATTCTTTTGTAGAAGCACAGAGATAGAACGCACATACCACCTATTAGCACAGTTATTTCCCCGGGGGAAACCCTTTAAGCAGACCCTTGAGATCCTTTTTTATTGATTTTATTTTTTCGTCTGTGGTTCCATCTCCTGGAATCAATTTTTTGAGGTCTTCTTTTCCAGGAACCCCACTTCCGATCATTCCCTCAAGATCAGGCCTGATCTTCGGTGAAGAAAATGTTCCACTCACCATCAGCGGCACCATCAGTCCGGAACGCTCCTTGGTATCACCCTGCCCCTTGATCGTCCCCACAGCTTTAGGTACTATTTTGAAATCCAGGGTTTCCTGTGGCAGAGCCGCTTTTCCCAACACACTCAGTCTCAGAAAAGGTGATTTCATCGTTGTTCCAGGGGTATCAATAACACCATTAACAATAGTAAACGGGGAAACTATTTCAGCAAAATCAGTCCGTGGCTTTGTCCCAGCATTTTTAGCCAATCCCAGCCCACTCTTTACATTGCGAACCATGCCAGCCAGATCAACGCCAATAATTGCGCCATCTTTAAGGGACAGACTCCCTTTTCCATTCAGGCTGCGTTTGATCTGTTCCGGTTCATCCCCTGACATGGTTAATGCCACCTGGGTGGCCAACGTACCTTCGAGAAAATCCTTATTGACGGAATCTTTAAGCAATGGTCTAACCTGTATACCCTTCAGTTGCACCTTGATACTGCTCCGGGGAACATCCCGTTGAACATTCAACATCCCGGTGGACGAAACATTACCCTGATAAAGATTAAGTGTCAGAGGATGTAACTGGAATTTTCCTTCTTTTCCAGCAACATTCATCAATAAATCCTGAATCCTGACACCATGCACCTTCAGTTTTCCAATCTTGAGTTTTCCATCCAGAATCAGTTTGCGCAAGGGTGCATAATCAATCTTCTTTTTACCGGCAGCAGAGACACTGGACGGCTCTTCCTTCTCTGCTGTTTTTTTCGCTGCGGATGCCGGCACTTTTTCCTCCGCGGCAGTTTCCTCCGCTGCCGGTGGCAGGTAGCGGTCGACATCAATCTGGTCCAGATCCAGATCGCACTGTATCCGCGGCCGGGAGAATTCACTGAGATGGGCAGAAAATATCATCCGGGAATCATCCAACTCCATGGTTCCATCACTGATGGCAATATTCTCTGGACTCCCTGCTATCCTGGCATGAACTCCCAGGCGATCCAATGCCTGCAGATCGGCCGTTTGCAGCGGAAAATCCTGACCGAATGCTGATGCCAGCTTGCGGGGTGAAAAGGGTGAAATATTCAGCGTAAGATCGAATGTCTGTTTACTGAGAGGATCAACCAGCTTGCCTTTAATGCTCACATTTAGCTGGTTCATGGCTTTCAAAACAAAATCCAAGGAAATAGTTCCTTTTCCAGGGGTCTTACCCAAAGGTCCCACCATACCTTTCAAACTCACGGGCTGGCCGTCCACATCAGCCGAAAATGCAAGGTGCACCGGTTTGTCAAGGGAAACATCCTGTAAACGGAGGTTAATAGCTGAAATCTCTTTTTCCACCGCAGCTTTGTGGTCCTCCCATCTGAGCAGGCTATTGGTAACGGCAAATTCACCAACAATAAATGATTTGATGGGTAGACCAGTGGCTGATTCTTTTGAGGGTTTCTTATTTTTAGCAACCGCTTTATGATCTGACTGCCCGATACCCTCCCAGTTTCCCCGGCCATCTTTCAGCTTTTCCAGGGATATGTGGACACCATCCAGGAGCAGTTTTTTCACCTGGATATCTTTGGTCAACAAGGGCAAAAATTTAACACTTACCTCGAAAGATTTTACTGTCAGTAAATCATTTTCCTTAAACCCCGGAGGATTGCCCAGGTGCAGATCGGCAAGAGATACTCCAACCCAGGGAAAGAGGGAAAGTTTAATCTCCCCTCCCAAAGTCACGGACCTTCCCGTAGCTTCAGAGGCCATTTTTTCGATTTGCGGCTTATATTTCTGCACATCAACAACATGTGGAACGATAATAACGGTGGCAAACAAAAGAGCAATAACAACGCCGATGGCAATCACACCCCATTTGATAATCTTCATGAATATTACCTCCATAAATTGGCAAAAACAGATTGCAGCAAAAGGTATAACTGCACCGTCAGCGAATCAGCCCCTGGGGATCACATTTCTGCCGCAGGATCTGCAGTTCTTTTTCCGTCACCGCTGGAACCGGTACCGCCCGATTACAATCCAAGGGAAATTCGACTGTCTCCATAATTTCTGCCACTGAAATACCCGGATAATAGCCAGCCAAATACATTTTTTTATTCTCATCATCAAAACGAAATACGGCTTTATCAGTCACCACCAACTCAGGGCCTCTCGAACGCAGCCCGGATTGCTGACGGCTGCCATTACCTTCAAGATAACCGGGGCTGGTGAGATAATCAAGTTTTTCCACAAATCTCCCTTTTACCTGACGCATAAAAATGATGGTACGACCGACAAAAGCGGCCCAACATCCAAAAAATAAGTAATTGTTCAGTAACTATTTCCAAACTGTCTCGATTGGGGTCAGTGCTTGATTACCGGCGGCAAGAAATCACCTTGAAACATCAAAATGTAGACCCGCCGATTGTCAAGCTTTGACCCTATCGGAAAGGGCGAAGCAAAGTTCGACAGTTTTCACGCTAAATTAATTGCCAAAATACAGTGGTGTCCGGTTAGGTTCTTGCAACTTTAACTGATGCTGATCTCAGCGCTTTTTGGCGCTCGTTTGCCTGCATTTCCAACGGCTCATGACGCTAAAATCGCCAAACTCGTCCTTATAGGGCTCAAACAGGGCAATTTTTTACGCTCTATTTGCCGGGAAAAGCAACGGCAACTCACGATGTCGCGCTGAAACAACATCAGTTAACGATATTGCAGACGACGCAAAAAGCATACCGGACACTGCTAGCCAAAATAGCTACCTGAATAGCTACAAAATAAGATTAATAATCTCAATTCCACTGCGTTAATACAGCAAAAACTCCCGGCGTCGTTCACAGAATTCCTCCAGTTCCGGAAGCCATGATTCCTGCAGAGAGACAACATCTTCACCGGCCTCCAAGGCCAGGCGAATATCCTCATCGCCAGTCAGGATGTCAAAGGGCAGCTTTTCATCCTCATATTCATAGGGTGGCAACAGCCAGGAAAAGTGTTCTCCATAAAGTTTAATCACCACCCGCAACAATTCCAGGCTTAAAAGATATGGTTGAAAAAGCCGGCGATTGGAAACATGAATCTGCAGGCCACCACACACCTGTTGTGGCCATTTATCAAAAGTAGGAGAAAAATATGCTGGTCGCAAAAAAACACCACGAGTCACCCGGTGATCAATCTCGGCCAGCAGCCGTCCGGGTTCAATAAACGGTGCTCCCCAGAGTTCAAAAGGTGTAGTGGTCCCCCGACCTTCGGAAAGGTTTGTCCCTTCAAGAAGAACCTGGCCGGGATAGACCAGAGCGGTGGCCAGTGTTGGCATGTTCGGCGATGGTGGCACCCAGAAATCATCGGTTTCATCCAGGCACATGTTACGCTGCCAGCCGATCATGGACACCACCTCCAGCTGACAACCAAAAGCATACACCTCATTTAAATAACGGGCCAATTCACCCAAGGCCAGTCCATGACGCATGGGCAATGGATAGAGTCCGACAAAAGATACATTTTCCGGCTTTAACAGATTTCCTTCCACCTTTTCTCCCCCCAGAGGATTCGGCCGGTCAAGAACCATAACCGGCACCCCGGCTTTCGCCGCCGCCTGCATCACCAGCACCAGGGTCCAGAGATAGGTATACACCCGGCAGCCCACATCCACCAAGTCAACCAGGACCAGATCGATATCACTGAACATCTCCGGCACCGGCTGACGCCGGTCACCATAAAGACTTTTAACCGGTACGCCAGTCAGGGGATCCAGAAAATCCTTCGAGGGAACCATATTTGCCTGTTTCACCCCATAGAAACCATGCTGGGGACTCCAGACTGACTCCAGCTGACCGGGAAAAGCCGCCATAATTTCCGACAACGATGATGATCCACTCCGGACGCAGGCGGCCGCATGGGTCAAAAAAGCAAATCTTTTTCCCTTGATCAAATGAGCAGAGCTCTTCAGCAGTTGTTCAATTCCCAGGCTGATCATAGACATCCTTATCCATTACCCCTAACTTTCCCAGCCAGTTTCGTAAATCAAGCAACCTTTTCTGCTTGCCGGCAAACTGACCCTGCATATCAACGTCTTGATCATCCATCATTTCCTGCAACCGGGAAAAAACCCGGCGGGGATCATCCCCTTTCTTCAGGTTGCGGCCCCAGAGAACCATATCCAGGCCAGCTTTGAGTCCCTGGAGCATAACCGTTGCGACATTATCACCACTGTCCATGGCCGCCATATCAAGATCATCGGAGAGAATAACACCATCATATCCCAACTGCTGACGCAGAAGTTGATCTAAAAAAACAGGAGACAGGGTCACGGGCCATGATGAATCAACCCGTGGAAACAGAATGTGGGCGGTCATGATTATTTTAACCCCAGCAGCAACTGCTGCAGTAAAGGGCCGCAGATGGCTGGATTCCAGTTCATTCAAGGTCAGGGATGAAACCGGCAACATGGCATGACTGTCATCGGTCACCGATCCATGGCCGGGAAAATGTTTGGCACAGGCAGCCAATCCGGCTTGCTGCAACCCCCTGATATAAGCACATGCCTGATTGGCCACGGCTGAGGGTTCAGCGGCAAAGCAGCGATCGGCCAGCACCCGGCTGCCAGAGCAGGCTACATCAGCCACCGGTGCCAGATTCACATTAACACCAAAATCAGCAAGACAGCGGCCAATATGCCATGCCGTCATCTCGGTGGTGGACAATTCACCTTTTTCTCCGAGCTCAGCTGCCCCGGGAAAGGATGGCATCCCATCCCGAAGGCGGCATACCGGCCCGAATTCCTGATCAATAGCGATAAGTACCGGCGGCGCCCCAGAATGATTGAGCCCCTGGATTTCAGCCACCAGATCCGCACAGGCCAAAGCACTGGGACAATTACGACCGAAAAGAATAATCCCGCCGGGCGGAGTATCGGTCAGAACTTCCCTTTCCGCTGCTGTCAGAGTCTCTCCTTCCACCCCCATCATCACCAATTGGGCTGTATTCATCAGAGTACCACTTTATCCCAGTCAAAAAAAGGCCCCGGATCCATTTTGCGTCCCGGAGCGATATCGGCATGACCCACCACCCGGTCCCGGTTCACCTGCGGGTGGCGCTGGTAAAGATCTTTAAGCAGCAGATTTAGGCTTTCGTACTGGAGGTTAGCAAAGGGCTGAAAATCATCACCTTCCAATTCAATCCCGAGGGAAAAATCATTGCAGTTGTCCCGCCCGGCAAAGCAACTGACCCCGGCATGCCAGGCCCGCTCTTCTTCCGCCACAAAACGTATTATCACCCCCTGGCGATCAATGAAGTAATGGGCGGAGACCTTAAGTCCGGATATTTCCCGGAAAAAAGGATGTTCATTCACCGACAATCGATTGCAAAAAAAATCAATAACCCAGCCACTGCCAAATTCACCAGGAGGCAGGCTGATAGAATGAATCACCACCAGACTGATCTCAACCCCAGCGGGCCGTTCATCAAAATTCGGACTGGGAACGTCAATAATTTGCATCTCAACTTCCTGACTTGTGTTACCAGAATACATTATCAGGATGTTCGGGTTTGGCTCATAGCGGCATTGGGTGCCGAACGAATCACTACGATGGTGATTCGCGGCGAACACCTCACAGCTGCACACGATGTGCAGCGAAAATGAGCGAGAGCCATGCCGGAACATCCTTTAATGAAATCTTTTTCAGCCCGCCGCCCAGCCTGCCGGCAGGCACGGCGACAGGCTGGGCTGTTTTTCATAACTCAGAAAGTTGAGATGCATTTTTCCACTGTCCTACTTTCGCACATCAAGACAATCCCGCAAACCGTCACCAAGAAAATTAAAGGCCAGCACGGTAATCATCACCGCCAGCCCGGGGAACAGGGAGAGATGGGGTGCAAACAGCAGATAGCGAACCCCCTCATTGAGCGCCCCGCCCCAGGTCGGCAGGTCCTGGGGACCCAGGCCCAGGAAACTCAAGGATGATTCCGCCAGGATGACCCCGGCAATACCGAAAGTTGCTTCAATAATTAAGGGGGCGGCCAAGTTTGGCAACAAATGCAGGACAATAATTCTCAGGCTGCCGGCCCCGGAAGCCCGGGCGGCCAGGATATACTCTTTCTCTTTTTCCGCCAACACCTGACCCCGGGTCAGCCGGGCATAGCCAACCCAACCCATGGCGGAGAGAGCCACTATCACTGTTTTCAGGGACGGCCCCATAATACTGATCAGGGCGATAGCCAGTAAAATCCCGGGAAATGCCAGCATCACATCCATAACCCGCAGCAAAACAGCATCCAACAATTTCCCTTTATAGGCCGCATAGGCACCCACCAGGGAGCCAAAAACCAGGGAAAAGCCTACAACAATGATGCCAACCAGCAGGGAAACCCGACTACCATAAATAATCCGACTGAGAATGTCACGACCCAACTGGTCCTGGCCCAACCAATGAACCATACCTGGCCCCTCCAGTTCACCGGGCAAATCGATCTGCCAGGGATCAAAGGGCGCCAAGTGGGGAGCCAACAGGGCCATCAGCACCAACAGCAGCAGGATGGCCAGGCCAATCAGGGCCAGACGGTGCTGCCAGAACCTCCTCATGAATCACCACCATAATTCTTCCCATAGCTGCAGATACGCCGCAAAACACATTCCCAACATTGGGGTCGGCGGGCAAAGCATACCTGGCGACCATGGGTAACCAGCAAATGGGAAAAAAGTGTCCAGTTCTGCTCCGGCACAATTTTCATCAGATCCTGCTCAATCTTTTCCGGCGTTTTTTCCCTGGTTAAACCGATTTTATTGGCCAGCCTTTTCACGTGAGTATCCACCACCAATCCCGGAACATGAAACACTTCCCCCAAAACCACGTTGGCAGTTTTTCGGCCGATGCCGGGCAACTCCACCAATTCAGCCAGGCTTCCTGGCACCTGGCCATCATATAATTCCACCAACTGCCGGCAACAGGCCCGTATATTGCGGGCTTTGTTGCGGAAAAAACCAGTGGAACGAATGGCTTCCTCAAGTTTTGTCGGTGGAGCGTCAGCAAAATCTGACACGTTTTGAAAGGCAGCAAAAAGTTCCGGAGTTACCTTGTTAACCCGTACATCCGTACACTGGGCCGACAAGATGGTCGCGATCAACAATTCAAGCGGGTTATGATACACAAGCCCACATTCAACCCGGGGATAACAGCGGCTTAATTCATTCAGCACCACATGAGCTTTTTGTTTACGACTTTTGACCCTGCGAAAAGTTTGTGATTGAGTTGAAACAGCCATTATTTTTTGCCTTGATTAATCATGATGGCTTCGACCCCAGCAGATTGCTGACTCCATGACAAAGACAGGCGGTACTGAAAACCAGCGGCCCGGAAATATCATTTATCTGCTCAAGCAGTTTGCGAATCGCCACCACTTGAAAACCACCTACTCCGGGTGCCAGCTGCCGGCTCTGCAATACCAGGGATGGGTAATCGTGATACAAAATCTCCTCAAGAATTTGCACCAGGGATTTTTCCCGGGGCTCGCCAGTGGTATAACAATGATCAGGGGGCTGGGGACAGTCTTCGGGACAGATGAAATCCGCCAGGCTGCTGTATAATTCACCATTGGGCCCCAAAAAACCGTGGGGAAGCGAAGGAATCTCATCCCATTCCAGATAGCTGCGGCCGGTCAGCTGCCTGACAAGTGCTGCCGCCAAGTGCAAAGGAATAGTGGGGATAATCCAGGCTGAATCATGACCATTCTGCCGGATATAAGAAGACAAAAAACCCACCGCATCATCAACTATCAACTGATCTTCAGCTAAGGGAATTTCCGCCAACAATGTTCCGACGGTTGAGGAATTCTTTTCAACCACAAAAACCTGTGCCCGGGGGCGTAACAGTAACTTGCTGATTGCCTGACGACCAAAACGGCCGGCACCAGCTACGTAAAAGATTTCGCTTTCACTCATTCTCGTATCAGTTTTTCCGGACGGCAATATAATTGGCAATCTGCTGCAGGATTACAGCCCTTTTTCCATAGGGTGCAAGAGCATTGACAGCTTTGCCCACCAGTTCCGTCAGCATGACACGGGATTCATCCAACCCCAACAGGCTGACAGATGTTAGTTTCTTTTTTTCCCGGTCGGAACCAGCATCCTTCCCCAATTCTGCCTGAGTTCCGGTTTCATCCAGCACATCATCGGCAATTTGAAAAGCAAGTCCGATTGACCGACCATAAGTTTCGAGGCAAGCCAGATCTTCATCCCCAACTCCGGCCACTATTCCACCGGCGAGAACAGAAAAGGTAATCATCGCCCCGGTTTTCCGCCGATGGAGATCAAATAAAATCTCCTGGGAAACGTTTGTCCGCCCTTCATAATACAAATCAATAGCCTGACCGGCCACCATCCCTTCGGAACCAGCAGCCCGGGACAATCCTCGCACCAAATCAAGCCGAACCACCTCAGACAAGCCATCAACAGCTGCCAGGCGACCGAAAGCATCGGTCAGTAAGGCATCCCCGGCCAGGATGGCCAGCCCTTCGCCATAGACCTTATGGTTGGTGGGCAACCCCCGGCGAAAATTATCATCATCCATAGCCGGCAGATCATCATGGATCAGGGAATAAGTATGAATCATCTCAATGGCTAAGGCTACTGGCAAGACCAATTCCAGCTCACCGTCAAACAACCGGCAGGCACTCATAGCCAGAATCGGCCGCAGACGCTTGCCTCCGGCCAACAGGCTGTAGGTCATGGACTTCTCTAAAATCTCCAATGGGTCTTCAGGAGTGTTCTCCGGAAAGCTATAATGCTGTTCAAGGTATCGATCAAACAATCGGGCCTGTTGCTGCAGATATGCTTTCAGTTCATTCATGAAAAATCTTCCAGTCGTTCGCCCCGCTCATCACTGACCAGGACCTGCACTTTACTCTCCACCTCATCCAGCCTTTTGCTGCATTGACGAACCAGGGTAATTCCCTGTTCAAACAATTTCAGCGACTGATCAAGAGAAACTTCTCCGGATTCCAGTTTTTCCACCACTTCTTCCAGTTTCTTCAGGGCCGTCTCAAAGCTCTGTTTAGCCATTTCACTCCTCCCCGGCCGGCTGAAGCAACAACCGGCTTTCTTTAATAAATTCCAACGGGTCAACAAATATCCCGTTAATCTTAATTCCCCAATGCAAATGCGGTCCAGTTACCCTGCCGGTACTGCCAAGCGTACCGAGAATCTGCCCCTGGTTCACTTGATCACCCTCAGCCACTAACAATGTATTGAGATGCAGATACAAAGAAAAAATATCCAGCCCATGATCAATGATGACCGCATTGCCACTATAGTACAGTTTACCGCTGAAAGCTACTTTACCTCCGGCAGCCGCCGGCACCGGAGTCCCGGTTTTACCCCGCAGATCAATACCGCCATGGGGACTTTTGGGGGTTTCATTAAGGAATCGACGACGGCCAAACGGGGTAATAATAGTACTTTTCAAGGGCCAGATAAAAGGTTGTGAAAACCGGATCACTGCTTTTGATGAACCATATATCTGCCGTAAACGTATCCGATCATTTTTGATCTGTCTCAGATGAACCACATTGGTCGGATTAACCATTTCAGCCGGTAGATGCAAATGTTCTTCACCATAATTACCCGCCCCGATAGTCAGAGAAATTTCCACCACTCCGGCATCAGCCAGGTCAATTCCCAACTGCTGTGGCCCCAGCGGAGCATTCAGCGGTATCGCGCATACGGCCTTATATTCTCCCTCATCTACGCCAACTATCTTAAACTTTTCCCCCAACAGTATCAGTTGCCGGGGGGCAGGTGAAGTCTGGCGGCAACGGATACTCACAATCACAGCCTGGCCCTGCAAAGGACGCTTCGGAAACAGGGAAACAGCCAGATTGTCAGCCTGGGACACCGTATTTTCCAGATTTATTGTCTGAGCCCACAAAGGAAGGGACCGTAGTGAAACCAGCATTACTATGAGGATCAACAACAAAAAGAGCAAGTCAACAAAATATCTGATTTTCTCCTCCACCATCTATTTTTTCACTCCGGGATCAGGATTCATCATTCGAAATCTCCTGAACCCCACAATACGCTTTACCGTGGGAAAATCTGGCCACCAGCTGATCCCCGGGCTGCAGCTTGCCGGCATCAATAATCACCTGCTGTTCTGGCAATTTTTCAACCACCGCATACCCCCGCTGGAGAATTCCCAGAGGGCTGCAGGATTCCAGTTTTCCAGCCAGTAGATTCAGGGAATGGCTTTGTTCCAGCTGTTGCTGCTGAAAAATATGCATCAGCTGGCGGGATAAAAGTTCCAGCTGCTGGCGGAAGTCACTCAGGCGATGTTCCGGGGTTCTGACAGCCAGTGAACGAGCGGCTCGTTCGACCTGACGCTGCAACCGTCGCAGACGATCAGTCATCATCCTGGTGAAACGATAGGAAAGCTCTTCAACCAGCTGCCGCAAACGCTGGTAAAGGATTTCTGGCCGTGACAAGCGGGCTGAACAAAGTTGCAAACGCCCCCGGTAACTGCCCAGCTGATTCAGGATTGCCTGACGGCAGCGTTGATCCAGAAATTGAAGTTTCTCAACCAGCTGTCCGCGTTGAGCCACCACCAGCTCCGCTGCTGCTGACGGGGTTGGCGCCCGCAGGTCAGCAACAAAATCGGCAATGGTATAATCAACTTCATGGCCAATGGCACTAATCAGGGGTATCTGGGATGAAAAAATCGCCCGGGCGACGCTTTCTTCATTAAACGGCGCCAGATCCTCCCAGGAACCACCACCCCGAGCCAGGATAATGGTATCAACCTGACCGGCTAAGGTGGCATTGCACTGTTTTATCGCCTGGACAATCTCTGCTGCCGCCCCACCACCCTGCACCGTTACCGGGATGACGGTTACCGTAAGATTGGCAAAACGACGATGAATGACCTGAAGAATATCCCTGATAGCCGCCCCACTGGCTGAAGTAATAACCGCAACATGGCGAGGTAGCAGTGGAATGGGTTTTTTAAATTTCTGCTCAAAAATACCCTCAGCTGCCAGTTTTTCCTTCAGCTGCTCAAATGCCCGCATCAAACCGCCAAGCCCTTTCAGTTCCAGACTTTCAACGATAATCTGGCACTCACCACGGGGTTCATAAAGACTAACACGGCCCAGACAAAGCACATGATCTCCATCCGCCGGCATAAAGCTTAACGCCTGATTCTGCCGTTTGAACATAACCACCCGTACCTGGGACAAGGAATCTTTCAGGGTAAAATAGAAATGTCCCGAACGGGGCATGCGAAAATTTGACACTTCGCCTTCAACCCAGATGGAACTGAAATTCCCTTCTAAAATCAGGCGGATATCCTGATTTAACTGGGATATTGTGTATATATGCAGATCATCAAACAAAGCAATACTCCTTTGGCTGACCAATATCATTCATCCTGATAATTGTCAAAGGAAGGACAGTGATGGAATTCCGATATAAGGTCCTATGTTTTGTCAACTGAAGTTACTTCAATTGAACATCCTGCAAAACTTTCCTTATACCGGAATTCCAGACAGTGATGAAGAAACCAGCAATATTTTTTTGAGAAAATTAAAAAGCCCCTATTTTTCTTGAATAATTACTTAGGTTTTGCTATGTCTAGTCGATTATTATATTAGTTTTTCAAAGAATTTTTTACCGGCCAGTTTCTAACCCATATTAACATTCCACCTGCAGGATACTTAAAGCTTATGTTTCTAGATTCCATTTTCGGTTTTTTCTCCAACGACCTCGCCATTGACCTGGGAACTGCCAACACCTTGGTTTATGTCAAGGGAAAGGGAGTTGTGATTGATGAACCTTCCGTGGTTGCTGTCCAGAATTACTCCAGCGGCACTAAAAAAGTTCTGGCTGTCGGCACCGAAGCCAAACAGATGGTAGGCAGAACTCCGGGAAATATAGTCGCCATTCGACCAATGAAAGAAGGGGTTATTGCCGATTTTGAGGTAACTGAGGCGATGCTCCGTCATTTCATCACCAAGGTTCACAACCGCAAGACTCTTGTTCGTCCCCGAGTTATCATTTGCATCCCATCAGGAATCACCCAGGTTGAGCGGCGGGCAGTCAAAGAATCAGCAGAATCAGCTGGAGCCCGGGAAGTTTACCTGATCGAGGAACCCATGGCTGCCGGGATTGGCGCCGGCCTGCCGATCACCGAACCATCGGGAAACATGGTGGTGGACATTGGTGGTGGAACTACCGAAGTGGCGGTCATTTCTCTGGCCGGGATTGTTTTTGCCAAATCGGTACGGATCGGCGGCGACAAGATGGATGAGGCCATCACTCAATATATAAAACGGAAATACAACCTGCTGATCGGGGAGCGCACGGCAGAAAACATCAAGATCAATATAGGCAGTGCAGCACCGCTGGAAGATCCTGAAGCAATGGAAATCAAGGGACGGGACCTGGTTGCCGGCGTCCCACAGACCATTGAAGTCAATTCCGATGAAATCCGTGAAGCCATGACTGAACCACTCAATGCCATTTTGGAAGCAGTCCGCATCTCCCTGGAACGAACCCCGCCGGAACTGGCAGCGGACATTGTTGACAAAGGGATTGTCCTGACCGGCGGTGGCGCCATGCTGCGTAATTTAGACATGCTGCTACGGGAGGAAACCGGATTGCCCATCACTATCACTGATGATCCGCTAACTTGCGTTGTCAGGGGTTCAGGGATGGTTCTTGACGAGTTAAACCTGTTGAAAGATGTGGCACTCCATGATTAGGAAAAAATGACTACCTTTTCAAAACGGTACCAGCTGATACTTTATGTGTTGGTGGTTTTCATCCTGACAAGCGTTTTCTTCGGGGTAAAAGCCAGGCATCAACAGCTATTTTCAGCGGTAGAGCAGGGAATCATGACCCTCGCCTATCCTTTTCAAAAAGCTGCTGACCTGGCCATTGACAGTTGTAATTCGATTATTGATAACTATGTTAGCCTGATCCATGTAAATCGGGAAAACAAGGCTTTAAAAAACCGAATCACCAACCTTGAGAGACAACTAATCGCCCGGGAAGAAAGCCAGCGTCAAAACCTCCAACTGCGTAAACTTCTTGATTTTCAGGAGGAACACCAGCTGCCGGCCCATGCCACCATTGCCAATGTGATTGGACGTGATGCCAGCGGTTTTTCCCAACTGATATTCATTGACCATGGTTCACGCGACCTGATTAAAATCCATGATCCGGTACTAACCCCCGGGGGAATCGTCGGACAGGTTATCATGGCATCCCCTTTTTCAGCCAAAATCATGTTAATCACCGACAGTCACAGCTCATGCGATGTACTGGTCCAACGAACCAGGGAACGTGGGATTCTTCAGGGGAATAATCAAGCATTGTGCCGGCTGAGTTACCTGATAAGATCTGCTGATATTCAGGTAGGCGATACGATAATCACTTCAGGAATGGATGGGGTTTACCCCAAGGGAATACCGGTGGGCACTATTGTCTCGGTTGACAGGGGAAATGGAAGTCTGTGTCAAAAAATAACCGTTCAGCCATTTGCAAATCTCAGTGGTTTGGAAGAAATAATTATCTCAACCTCAAGCGGACAAAAGAATAATAATGTCCAGTAAACAACTCTTTCTCGTTTTACTATACTTTATCGCCGGGCTTTTCTTATCGGTTTTGCAATCATCAGTTTTTCCACGCCTGGGATTCTCCAACATTTCTCCTGATTTGCATTATGTCTTAATTATTTCCCTGCCGGTTGCTTTCCCGGTTTGGCTTGGAACCATAGTCGCCATTGTTCTGGGCATCATGAGCGATACTTTCCTGTTAAACAGTATCGGTTTGCATGCTATCGGTTTTCTCTGTTTCTACTATATTCTTGTCTACCTGCAGCAAACCGTTTATTTTGACCACCTGCTTTTTAAAGCATTCATGGCCGGCCTGGGACATTTCACCCTGTTTTTTCTGCTGCAGGTTTTCTTTGTTGAACATAATACCCGGACCGCGCACTTTCACCTTGCCAGTGGCATGGTTGCTGCGTTAGCCACCAGTATTTTTGCTATACCGTTACTGTATGTCCTGCAAACCTTCAGTGAAGGAATTCCCATACATAAAAGACTTACCTCCTCTACCAAATTCTGATGGCAGAACCTGCCGTGGCTTAAAAAAAACTTTTCAAGAAAGTGAAACACCTATAATCTAAATGTCGGTTCTAGATCTCAAAGCTAAACAGGATCAAATAAACAAGAACGGTAAAATCATCCTTTTGATTATTGCTTTTGCCGGCAGCCTGTTACTGATACGTTTATGGTATCTGCAGGTAATAAAAGGAGAATACTTTAACCAGCTTTCAAAAAACAATCATATCAGAGTTCGGCGGATCCGGGCTTTACGAGGTATTATTTATGACCGTAAACAGAAAATCCTTGCCGACAACCATCCCGGATTCAACCTCAGTATCATTCCGGAGAACATCAGCAATATAGAAGTGGTCAGCACTGAGCTAAGCAAATACCTGGCCGACCTTGACCAAAAAGATATCATCCGCCGTTTTAATATCACTCCCACCCATCTCAAATATCGACCACTGAAAATCAGGAACAACCTGACCCGTGATGAACTGGCTTTGCTGGAAGCTCACAAAGTTGACCTGCCAGGCATGCTTATTGAGGTGGAACCCATCCGCAATTATCCTTTTGACCAGCAATGCGCCCATCTGATCGGATACCAGGGATTTATCAATGAGCAGGAGCTAAAACAGCTATCCTATGCCTCCTACTATCCTGATGACCTGGTTGGCCGCTCCGGCATTGAAGCCCAATATGAAGAGTTATTGTGTGGTACCGATGGCAAAAGGCAGGTTGAAGTCAATGCCGTGGGGCGGGAGTTCCATTCACGCGTCAGCAAGCCGGCCATCGCCGGAGGCAACATCACTTTAACCATTGATATCGAATTGCAATCCTACATCCATGAACTGATGAAAGATATGGTTGGCAGTGTCGTTGCTATTAATCCTCATACGGGTGAAATCCTGGCAATGGTCAGCACCCCATCTTTTTCCAATAATCTTTTTGCCACCCGGATCAGCCAGGAAGATTGGCGGAAAATAAGCGGTGACCCTTTGCATCCCCTGCAAAACCGGGCCATTCAGGGTCAATATCCACCCGGTTCAACCTTTAAAGTTATCATGGCAGCAGCGGCCCTGGAAGATAATATTGTCACCTCGGAAACGGTTTTCACGTGCGTTGGCTACTATAAACTGGGCAACAGTAAGTTTCGCTGCTGGAACAAATACGGCCATGGGAAAGTCAACCTGAGCCGTTCACTGAAGGAATCATGTGATGTCTACTATTATAACCTGGCCTGCAAAATGCCTATTGACCGGATTGCCCACTACTGCTCCCTATTTGGTCTTGGGGAAAAATGCGGCATTAATCTTCCTCATGAAAAAGCAGGATTTATTCCCACTTCTTCCTGGAAGTTAAAACATTTTCACGACCAGTGGTACCGGGGAGAAACCTTGTCCACCGCCATTGGTCAGGGATATGTTCTAACTACACCGCTGCAAATGGCCGCGGTTTATGTTCCATTCGCCAACGGCGGCACCTATTACCGCCCACAGTTAATCGCCGAAATTACTGACCCCCTTTCCGGTGAAAAACAACGAATTCACCACAAAGGTCATCGGATTCCCATTGACTCAAAATATTTTGAACTGATTCGTCAAGCATTATGGCGGGTTGTTAATGAGAATCATGGCACAGCACACAAATCAAAAATCACTGAACCGGGATGGGAAATGGCAGGGAAAACCGGCACAGCTCAGGTTGTATCGCAACCGGCAGAAAAGCTTAAAAGTAAAAAAGAGCTTCCCTGGAAATTTCGCGATCATGCCTGGTTTGTTGGTTTTGCTCCCTTTCGTGACCCCAGCATTGTCATTTCAGTGGTAATAGAACATGGGAAGCATGGCGGCAGCACGGCAGCACCCATTGTCAAACAGGCAATCATCCATTACTTGCAGAACCTGAAAAAGCCCTGAGATTATGTTACAAATAGGAAAGAAAAAAATCAGTCGCCTGGATTTCGTCATCCTGCTCTTAATGGCCACTTTATTCAGCATCGGGATATTAACCATTTACAGTGCCACTTATGTTCCTGAAGTTTCTACCTGGCTGAGCCCGGTCAGTCGTCGGCAACTTATCTGGTTTATCATCGGACTTGCCGGCATGGGGCTTAGCTTTGCTATTGACTATCGTTATTACCAAAAAATTTCTTATCTGGCCTACGGTTTGGCTATCCTGAGTCTTATTCTGGTATTGGTTGCCGGCAAAAGTGCCATGGGAGCTAAGAGATGGCTGGTGATAGCCGGTTTTACTTTTCAGCCGTCTGAATTAACCAAGCTGGCATTAATTGCTGCCCTGTCCCGTTTTTTTGCTGAACGACGTCTTGCACCACCATACAATCTGAAAGAACTGATAATTCCATTTACCATGGTAGTGATTCCCTTTCTCTTACTTTTGGAACAACCGGATCTCGGCACCGCTATGTTAGTTGCCCTGATTTCATTCAGCGTTATTTTTTATGCCGGCCTGACCAGAAAAACTATAGTAACTCTCTTTTTCGCTGCCGTTGCCTTGGCAGTCGGGGGCTGGCAGTTTCTTCATGACTACCAAAAAAAGCGTATTTTGACCTTCCTCAATCCTGAGCTTGACCCTTTGGGAAGTGGCTACCATATTGCCCAGTCTAAAATAGCCATTGGCTCCGGAGGTCTTGCAGGCAAGGGTTTTTTAAAAGGAACCCAGAATTTACTCCATTTCCTTCCCGAGCAACATACAGATTTCATCTTTTCCGTGTATGCCGAGCAATGGGGATTTTGGGGCTCTGCCCTGCTCATTATTCTCTTCATGCTTTTTCTGCTCCGCAGCTTAATTATCAGTCAGGAAGCAAAAGATCCTTTTGGCAGTTATCTGGCCATCGGCGTTACTGCAATTTTTTTCTGGCAGGTGTGCATTAATATCGGCATGGTTCTCGGTCTGATGCCAGTGGTAGGTATCCCCTTACCCTTGATAAGTTATGGCGGCACATCATTGTTGACCTCCATGATTCTCATTGGTATTCTGCTGAACATCCATTTTCGTAAACAACATTTTTAAGGTGTAAGGTAGTCTGTACCAGGCACCCAATCCCAGCTTCTTTAACCTTAAGCCTCAACTTTTTGAGTTGTTCTAAAAAAAGCTGAAAAAAATTTACCGGGATGTTCCGGCAATGCAAATCAGAAAATTGAGTTAAACCATATACCGTATACCTTTATCTTAGCAGTGTCCGGTTAGAAAGTTGCATACTGTCAACCGGAGCTGATTTCAGCGCTTTTTGGCGCTCGATTGCCTGTTTTTTCAGCGGCTCATTGCGCTAAAGTTGTCAAACTCGCCCTGTAGGGCTCAAACATGGCAACTTTCACGCTCCAATCGCCGGGAAAAGCAACGGCATCTCACGATGTCGCGCTTGAAACAGCACCAGTTGCCGATATTGAACACGACGCAAAAAGCATACCAGACAGTACTGCCTTTATCTATACAATTGGAAATTTATAATGGCGAAAAAAAAGGCGAAAACCACTTTTTACTGTTCATCCTGCGGGCACCAGTCACCAAAATGGCTGGGTAAATGCCCATCATGTCAATCATGGAATACCTTTGTTGAAGAACGTGAATCCCCGGATGAACCGACCACTTTTCCCGAACTGGCGAACTTAAACAAGGGCAATCATCCACAACCATTAGCGGAAATCAAAAACACTCCTCCCATACAGGGGCAGAGCAAAATTGCCGAGTTTGACCGGGTACTCGGCGGTGGAATTGTACCCGGGGCCGTTACCCTGGTTGGTGGCGATCCGGGAATCGGCAAGTCGACCCTGCTGTTGGAAGTACTGGCCAATCTTTCCGCCAATGGTCAAAAAACCATGTATGTCACCGGTGAGGAATCACCCGGCCAGGTAAAACTGAGAAGTGAACGGCTGCAGATTGACGCCCCAACACTCTATTTACTGGCCGCCACGGAAGTGGGAACAATCATTGCGCATTCACTTGCACTGAAACCCAAAGCTCTGGTAATTGATTCCATTCAGACAGTTACCGCCCCGGAAAGCACATCTCCCCCAGGCTCAGTATCTCAAATCCGCCAGGCAACCGCCCATTTGATCAACCTGGCAAAAACAACCGGTATCCCCCTGTTTCTCATCGGCCATGTGACTAAAGAAGGCGCTATCGCCGGCCCCCGCATCCTGGAACATATGGTAGACACAGTTCTCTATTTTGAATCCGGAACTCAACACCCTTACCGCATCTTGCGAGCAGTTAAAAACCGGTTTGGTTCCACCAATGAAATTGGCGTCTTTGAAATGACCGGCAGCGGACTGCAAGGGGTGGACAGCCCGTCGCATATTTTTCTGGCCGAAAGACCAACAGATTTAGCTGGCTCCCTGGTCACTGCAACCATGGAAGGAACACGCCCGATTTTGACTGAAATTCAAGCACTGGTCTCCGGGTCAACAATGGCTGGGATCCCCCGCCGAACCACCCTGGGAATCGATAAAGGTCGTGCTTCATTGATGATTGCCGTCCTGGAAAAACGACTGAATCTCCTTTTGGGAGACAAGGATATTTTTCTCAATGTTATCGGCGGACTGAAAATCATTGAACCGGCTATCGATCTGGGACTGATGGGGGCTATATTGTCAAGCTATCTGGATAAAGCAATCCCTGCCACTACCCTGCTTTTGGGTGAAGTTGGGTTGGCCGGTGAAATTCGGCGAGTCAATTTCCTGGAACAACGTTTAAGTGAAGCCCATAAATTTGGATTTACCAAGGCAATAATCCCTAAAAATAATCTTGCTTCTGCCGATAAGATGACTATATCGGTAGCTGAGATCGACAATATCGACGAGCTGCCAGCCATTTTATTTCCGAAAAAGAATTGAAAACCATGACCACAAACAAATCAATCATGTCCGCACTTTTAGTACTTTTCAGCTGCAATCTGATGCTATTCGGCGGGGCTTTAATCAGCCATGCCCGGCCTCAAGCGCCAATAATTGGAGCTCAGATATCAATTCTTAAACCTCAGACCCAGGAGGAACGTCGTTACCTCTTCGCCCAACTACGTACCAGCGGTTTCAATACCATTATTGTGCGGGTTTTCCAGAACTGTTCCGATCGTTATCACCATATTGGTAAACTGAGTATTACAACTCCAAAAGAAGGAGTGTATTTTGAGACCAGCCTGGCACCAGTCATCAGGAACCTGCTGCCAGATATCTGCCAGGACGCCCATGCTGAAGGATTACAGATTTTTGCCTGGATGACCACTTTACATGCCAATTACCTTCATAAACTACTCCCTAAAGTTTACAATTATAACCTTCAAAGCCGGGAATACCAGCCCACAGAGACCCTTGATCCGACAGCACATGAAAACCAGGAATTTCTCAGCGCTCTTTATCGCGATCTGGCAGCCAACCCTATAGATGGCATTATGTTTCAGGATGACCTGGAGCTCAAACATACAGAAGGATTCCATCCCAAACAGGACGGGAAAGGTTTTTATCCAGAGCCGGCCGCTCTCTATAATTTTACGGTGAACAAAAACGGGATTACCGGTTACAAAACGACATTCTTGAAATGGAGCAACAACAAAGCCAGAGCATTACAAAACCTGAGCAACGCCATCATGGCCGCCTGCCGTCAAGTCAACCAGAACCTTATTTTTGCCCAGAACATCCACTATGAAACCCTGCTCAATCCCCAATGGGGTAAGGCATGGTTTGCCGAAATACCTGAGGTTCTGAGTTCTTCAACCGCAGACTATTTCTTTGTTATGGCCTATCAACAACAAATCAGCCGGGAGTTGAATATTACCGCAGAAACTGAGCTTGAAGAGCTGATGCAAAGATTATTTACAGCAGGAAATATCCTGGAGAGGGATAATCAGCAGGTTGTTTTCAAATTACAGACCGTTGACTGGAAAAATGGAAATCCTTTATCCAGCAGGAAGATAAGCAGTTTACTGCAGCTACTAAAAAAAAGCCGTCGGAACTCGGTGATTATGATGCCCTATAACGAAAATCTTTTTGCGCATTCTATTGGCGCTTTTTCCGCCCGTCAACCAACCTTGACGTCAAATAAAAACAATGATAGCTTATTACCCCGATGGGCAGAATCGGGACACAATGTCAGCAATAATGTTACTGGTGGAATAGGAGCCAACAAATGGCAGGCTGAATACCTGGCCACCCCGAGCTTCCACCAACTCACGACCGACAATATCCTGCAGTCGCCAGTCACCACCTTTAACCAGGATATCCGGTTCAAGCAGAGCAATGAGCTTTAAGGGATCAGGATCATCAAAGATGGTCACATAATCCACCCAGCGGAGAGCGGCCAGCATAATACTGCGAATATTCTGGTCGAAAATGGGCCTGCCATTCCCTTTAAGCCGGCGCACTGACTGGTCAGAATTCATGGCAACTACCAGCGCATCACCTAAAGCCCGTGCCTGCTCCAGATAGCTGACATGGCCGGGGTGCAGCAGGTCAAAACAACCATTGGTAAAAACAACTTTTTTCCCGTCCTGCTGTATTTTCCGCAGCTGTTCCTTCAGCAGGACGGTCGATATAATATGATTTTTCAACGTGTCTGTATTCATTAGATATGTTCCCGGAGAACTGGCAATTGATTTAAATTTTGATGGCTTCGTAAAAACTTCATCTCCTTCGTTATGCTGCAACCTTCGTCATTACAACGTACTGTCAGTACGCCTCATGACTCAGGTTTTGCCTGCCTCAAATATGAAGCTTTTACTGTGCCATCGGTTTAGAAACTTTTTACGAAAGCATCATATTTTAACTTGGAATGGTTATTTAAAATGGAATTAAAAGAGAAAAAGATTCTTATCGTTGATGATGAAGAAGATATCCGTGAGATCCTGGTTGATTCTCTGGAAAGCCTCGACTATCAGACCTGCACCGCGGCTGACGGAGAGGAGGCAATTGAAATAATCAAACAAAAACATGATGAACTTGTGGCCATCATCTGCGATTTAAAAATGCCAAAAGTATCGGGGGATCAAGTAGTCAATTTTGTCGCCCAGGAACACCCGATCATCCCAATTATTATTCTCAGTGGTTTTTCCCAACTGGACATGGCTCTTGATCATATCCGCATGGGAGCCTTTGATTACATGTCAAAACCGTTTAAAGTTAAAGAACTGGCTTTGATCGTAAAACGGGCACTGGAATTCCGAGCATTAAAAGAGGAAAAGGCCCGTTACCAGGAGTTCCTGGAAGCCCGGGTCAAGGAAATTACCACCAAGCTGAATAACAGCGTCATCCAAACCGTCGGTTCACTGATCATGGCCATCGAAGAAAAAGGCAAGTATACCCGTGGCCACTCACATCGGGTCGCGTTTTATGCTTCCATGGTTGCCCAAACCATGAATCTCAGCAATGAAGAAAAGAAGGAGCTTGAATATGCTGCCCTGCTTCATGATGTGGGTAAAATCGGCATCAGCGAACATATATTGAACAAACCGGGAAAATTAAATAATGTCGAATATGAAGTGATTAAAAATCATCCTTCCAAGGGAGTCAAAATTCTTGAGCCATTAAAATTCCTTGAAGAGATTCTGCCGATCATTGAAGCCCATCACGAGCGCTACGACGGCAAAGGATATCCCCATGGATTGATTCATGAACAGATCCCCATAATGTCCCGGATTATCGGCGTTTGTGATGCTTACGATGCCATGACTTCGGAGCGTTCCTACCGCCAACCCTTGGCCAAAGAAATCGCCCTTGAAGAAGTAAAAAACGGATCAGGAAGTCAGTTTGATCCTACGGTGGTACAGGCATTTATTACCACCTACGACTCGATCCTCAGTGAAATCACCTAAGGGTTCGCTCATACCCATTCACCCTCATCAGCGTATTGCAGCTGAAATTCACAATTTCCCAGTTTTCTCGGGGATGCAATCAAAGCCAGAATCGTTCGATTTTCATTATTCATCATGGAATCATTCATCCTTTTTTATTCTTTTGCTATCTTTATGATACCGTATGATACCGTCAGGAAAATGTCAACTCAGATACTCGCACTTCCGGTTGAAATCATCGGAGAAACCTGAAAAAACCGTGAACTATATAGTGTTCGTCCGGAAACGTCTATTTCCTGATGAACGCTTTCAGCGATCAGCAATCAGCTTTCAGTAAAATATCGAAAAATAACTGATTAAGCTGAGAGCTAAAGGCTGACAGCTAACAGCCCATCCAGAAACATTAGTTTCCGGATGGAAACTACATAGCACTTTCTTTTTTCAGCCAAGTCCTTTATATTGAGTCATTGAGAGCAAAAGGAAAACCAATCATGAATACCGAAGAACTGAAAAAGATCCAGATTGTCAAGGATGATATTACCCGTCTGCAAGTTGATGCCATTGTCAATGCCGCCAATGAAACTCTGCTGGGTGGCGGCGGAGTGGATGGAGCCATTCATCGGGCTGCCGGACCAGAATTGCTGGCTGAATGTCGAATGCTGAACGGCTGCCTTACCGGAGAGGCCAAAATTACGAAGGGGTATCATCTGCCAACTCATTATATCATCCATACAGTTGGACCAATCTGGCATGGAGGGAATAACAATGAGTCAGAACTACTAAAAAAATGCTATCAAAATTCATTACTACTGGCGGAAAATCATCACCTGAAAAGTATTGCATTCCCGGCTATCAGTACCGGAGTTTACCATTTTCCCATCAAACTGGCCTGTCAACTGGCCATGGAAACCATTATAGCTACACTTCCCCAAACCCCGGTAATCCAGCAGGTAATCCTGGCCTGTTTTAACAATGAGATATATCACCTGTATGAACAATTAAAAACTGTGAATAACCTGTGAATAAAATCAGAAATTACTGCAATCATTAATAAAAATATCCAACCAGCACAAGTTATTGTAATCATTACATTATTATTTTTACCTTTATTTTCAATAGGTTACAGCACAAGAAAAAGTTAGCATCACTTCTTTTAACAAATTCATCTAGTATTTCATGCAGGTTAGTGTAATTGTTAATAACTTTTGAATCAACAAGGACCAAAGGAGTGTTCCGAGCCCCGCGACAAATCTATTTCAATACATTCTACTGTCAATAAAAAAGCTATTCATGTGGTTCATACAAGTTGTTGCAGCGGGGAGTTGCGAGGACTTGACTGCCAAAGTTTCAAACCTGAGAGTTTGTCAATGCATAAACTATTAATTTCAATAATTACCATGATTGTAGCCATCGTCAGCAAGTTGGGCTACAGTGGCATTATCATCATGATGTTCTTGGAAAGTTCCTTCTTTCCTTTCCCCAGCGAAGTTGTTATTCCACCTGCCGGATATCTTTCCAGTATTGGGAAAATGAACATTTACCTGGTCATTGCGACCGGCATTCTGGGCAGTATTCTGGGGGCTTTATTTAACTACTGGCTGGCAGTAAAATTCGGGCGACCGGCAGTCATCCGATTTGGCAAATTTTTAGGCATGAGTGAATCAAAGTTCTCCCAGGTAGAACAATTATTTTGCAACCATGGGAAATTCAGCACTTTCATCGGCCGCCTGATTCCAGGAGTCCGTCAGTACATATCATTTCCAGCCGGGCTGGCCCGGATGCCTCTCAGTCCGTTTATCATCTACACCGGCCTGGGAGCCGGCATCTGGATCAGCATCCTGGCCATCATCGGCTATCTGGTAGGGAACAACCAGGAACTGATCAAACAATATTCCCACCAGTCACTCTATTATCTCCTGCCGGCAATCATTTTTGTCTCTTGCATCTATGTCTGGTACCATAAGAAAAACCGGAAACCAGAAAAATAAGCGGATGCAACTGCATCAACCCGGTCAGTTGAACTCAGCACCCTACCTATCATCGGCAGTTTCAATCAAGTTTTTTTCAATTCCTTTAATGTCTTTCTGGCAACATCGGCACCATCAAATGTCGATGACAACGAAAGAGCATGTTCCAGTGAGTGAGTTCCAGCTGCCGAATCTCCACCTTTAACCAAAGCCATTCCTAAATGGTAGTGAACTACCGGATTATCACCCAATTTTTCTGCTGCTTCCCGCAGATAAACAGCAGCCCGGCTAAAAATATTTTTCTTATAATAAATCCATCCCAAGGTATCCGTTATCCGGGGATCATCAGGACGCAGACGCTTGGCATCTTCAGCCAGTGATAAAGCCCGATCAATATTGCCCCCCTGCTCTGTATATAACCAGGCCAGATTATTCATTGCCGGCACAAACTCAGCATTAACCTGCAAAACATCTTCATAGGTTTTCATCGCTTCCTTGTAATTCTTTGCCTGTTCACGGATAATTCCCAACAGCATATAAGGAGAAAGAACTTTAGGGTTTACGGCAATAACCTGCTCATATTTTTTCTCAGCTTCGGCAAGTTTTCCTTGTCGCTGGTATAAACCACCTAAATAAACATAAGAAGAAAGAAGATTTGGATTTTTTCCGATTGCGGTTTCAAAAGACTTTTCCGCCAATTCCAACTTATTAGTGCTTACATATATTCTCCCCATCAGATTATCAGCAAAAGCATCATTGGGATCCTGTTCAAGTAACGTCTGGCAGAATGTCAACGCCTGATCCGGATGCTTGTTGATCATATGGACGGCAACAATTTCAGCCGCAACATCTTTGAGCTGGGGGTTGAGCGATAAAGCTTTCTGGTAATCGGCCAGCGCTTGGGGATATTTTTTCTGTAGTCGATACAATAAACCCCGCTGAGCGTAACCACTGGGATTATCAGGCTGTAATACAATCATCCGAGTGTATATTTTCAGAGCTTCCATGCCATTACGTTGGGCAACCAGAATTTTTCCCTGCAGATCAAGGGCCCGGTAGTTTGTGGGCTGGGCAGCCAGAACTTTTTTAATCAACGTCAATGCATCATCAAATTGCCGCTGCAGATAGGCAAGTCGCGCTAGTTGATAACTGGTATTCAGATTGCCGGGAGCTAATTCCTTGGCTTTCTCCAGTTCACTTATTGCCTGGTTCAAGTTTCCAGCCGCAGACATGGCCAAACCCAAATAATAATGTATTGGCGCAAAATTTGGTTGATTTTCCACTACATAACGAAAATCAGCAATGGCATCTTGAATCTTCTTTTCACCAAGGAGCAGTCGCCCCCGGAGATATCTGCCATAATAGTTTTTCTCATTGGTGGATAACACTTCCTGAACCAGCGGTTCAGCCAACCCTGCCTGTTTGCGGTCCAAATACAACTCCGCCAGTTTGAGTCTGGCCGGCTCAGATTTTGCGTCTATTTTAACTGCTTGCTTAAAGGTTGATAAAGCCTGATCGGATTTACCTGCTCTAAGATAAAAATCACCCAGCATGAGCAATGCATCAACATCTTCGGGAGATTTCTGCACCATATCCTTAAGCGTTGTTTCCGCCTTTTGAAAATCCCTCAACTGGGACATGTAAAAATTAACCAGAACCATCCTCAGCCCTTTATTGCCGGGATCTTTCTCCACCAGAGATTCGTACAACTGCCGGGCTGCTGATTTATTACCGCTCATAACATACATGCGAGCCAGAGATAAGGGCGCATTGGCACTTTTGGGGTCAAGGGATGTCGCTTTCTTCAAATGCACAAATGCCTGTTCAAATTTCTTCTGTTGCCCATAAAAATTACCCAGAATAACATGAGTATTCACCCGCTCAGGATCCTGGTTTAAAGCCTGTAGATATGCTTTCTCTGCTTCCTCCAGGGCACCATTGCGGGCATGTAAATGACCAAGTATCATTAATGCTTCAATATTATTTGGTTCTTTTTCCAGTACCAGTTGAACCTTTTTCATGGACTCATCATATTTCCCTGCCAGCAGGAAAAATCCGGCAAGTTTCACATTGGCCACAGCCATTTCAGGATTGAGGGTAGCGGCATTATAAAATTCCCGAACCGCCTGCTTCGACTGCTGCAATTTAAGATATACTTCCCCCAATTGATAATGGGCCTTGGCATCTTTAGGGTCGATTTGCACCACGTTCAGATATTCGATGCGGGCTTCTTTATATTTTTCCGCTTCCACATATTTCTGTGCCCGCTGCAGATGATCCGCTTTCTTTTGCGCCGGATTTTCACTGCATCCTGCCAGGATGGATAAGCAGAAAAATAAGGTTAATAAAATCAGACCTGCTATGCCCCATCTGTTTCTGATGTACGTCATTGCGGATACCTTCCTCTTAGAATTATCCCTAAAATATTCATTAACAATTACTTGTTCAGAATATTGGGACGTCTATGCAATCTAAAGACGCTTTTCCTCATAGATCAGGCCTCAAAATCCACCACGCTGCAACCAAACAAGGAATCAACTTCCTCCATCATCTCGCTGCTGGGCTCGACCTGGTAGTCTTTGGAAAAAGAAAGCACTATTTCACAATCATCCATTTTCAAGGTCACATAACTGGGACAGTTTCCCCGATAACGGGATAAAATACCCTGGAGCAGATTCACCCTGGTGGCAGTCAATGCATTGTGATGCAAAACAAAAACAACTCGACTGACCATCTTCCCCATAGCTTCCTTCAGGCCCATAACCGTTGTTGCGACCACTTTCGCCTTTCCTCTCTCATCATCAATTTCAACCCGCCCTTCGATAATCAGCGGCTCCTGGCTTTCAATATAAGGGGAAGCAAGCTGAAAAGCATCGGGGAACAACGTAACATCAACCGTTCCCGTAAGGTCTTCCAAGGTAATAAACCCCATTAATTTCCCCTTCGCCGTCCTTTTTTCCTTGACGGCAGCCACCAGGCCACCGATGCGAACCCGGGACTGATCCTGAAAAGCAGAAAGCCGGCTTATTTGGGCCACGGCGCAACGTTTCATTTCTTTTACCCGCTGTTGCAAAGGATGACCGGTAATATAAAAACCCAGAGCTTGTCGTTCGTTCGCCAATTTTATTTTATCGTCCCACTCCTCAATGTCAGGATAACTATAGACATGATCAGCAGCAGAGTCAGCAGCTTCGCCACCCAGATCAAAAAGAGAAAGCTGGCCTTGCTGCCTATCACGCATAACCCGCTGCCCGGATTCAATGGCATCTTCCATCACCGCAGCCATTTTCGCCCGGCTGATTGAGGTAGAATCAAAGGTACCGGCCTTAATCAGGCTTTCGATCACCCGTTTATTGACTTTGTGCAAATCAACCCGCTGACAGAAATCAAAAATAGAGCTGAAACTGCCACCATCATCCCGTTCCCGGATGGCTTCTTCAGCTGCTTTGCTGCCAACATTTTTAATTGCCGCCAGACCAAAGCGAATTCCTTCTTTCACCACCGAAAAAGAGGTCCCGCTTTCATTGATATCCGGGGGCAGAACCTCAATACCCATCTCCTTGCACTCGGTAATATTTTTGATAACCTTATCAAAATTCTGCATATCCTCCATGAGCAAAGCGGCCATAAATTCGACCGGGTAATGAGCCTTAAGGTAGGCAGTCTGATAAGCAATATAAGCATAGGCGGCAGAATGGGATTTATTAAAACCATATTCGGCAAATTTCGCCATCAGGTCAAATATCTCCCCAGCTTTCTTCTCATTAATTTTATTGGCTTTTGCACCATCCATAAATCTTTGTCGCTGACGGTCCATTTCTTCAGCTTTTTTCTTCCCCATGGCCCGGCGCAGGATATCTGCTTCTCCAAGGGTGTACCCAGCCAGCAGCTGGGAAATCTGCATCACCTGCTCCTGGTAGACGATGACACCGTAGGTATCCTTCAGGATCGGTTCCAGTTGGGGCAGCAGGTATTCCATTTTCTGCTTGCCATGTTTCCGATCAATAAAATCATCAATCATCCCACTGTTCAAAGGACCAGGACGATAGAGAGCAACCAGGGCAATAATGTCCTCAAAGGTTTCCGGATTCAACCTGCGCATCAGGGATTGCATGCCGCTGCTTTCCAACTGAAATACCCCGGTGGTGGCACCTGACGACAGCAACTTGTAGGTTATGGGATCATCAAGTGGAATTGTATCAAGATTGAAGGAATCATCCTTTTCAACCTTAATCAAGCGCACGGCATTGTCAATAACCGTCAGGGTTTTTAACCCCAGAAAATCAAATTTTATCAGCCCCAATTTTTCGATATTGGTCATATCATACTGGGCAACAATTTCATCATTTTGTCCGGGATACAGCGGCAGGTAATCTACCAGTGGGTTATTCGCCACCACTACACCGGCAGCGTGGATTGACGCATGGCGGTTCAGGCCTTCAAGAGCCAGGGCTATTTTCAGCAGCTGTTGTTCTCTCGCAGAACCTTTCCGCAACGCTCCAAGACGCTTTTCCTTTTTCAGCGCTTCATCCAGAGAGATATTTAAAATAGTGGGAACCAGTTTGGCTATCTTATCGACATCCGCATAGGGCATATTTAAGGCACGCCCCACATCACGGATCACCCCTTTTGCCTGCATTTTGCCAAAGGTAATGATCTGAGCTACCCGATCACTCCCATATTTTTCAGTAACATAGCGAATGACCTCCTCACGGCCACGGATACAGAAATCCATATCAATATCCGGCATGGAAATTCGTTCCGGATTAAGAAAACGCTCGAAAAGCAGGCCATAAGGCAAGGGATCTATATCCGTTATCTTCAGGGAAAAGGCTACCAGAGAACCCGCCGCAGACCCCCGGCCCGGACCTACCGGAATACTTCGCTGCCGGGCATAGTTGACAAAATCAGCAACAATCAGAAAATAACCGGCAAAACCCATTTTATTGATCATCGCCAGCTCAGATTCCAACCGCTCCTTATACTTTTCCAATAGTTCATCATTCCACTTATCACCATAGAACCATTTGATTTTTTCCAGACGCTGAGAAAAACCTTCTCGACTTTTCTGCTCCAGATGGGCGCTCAGACTCTGGCCGTCAGGCGGAGCATAAGTAGGTGGATGATAGGTTCCAAACTCAAACTTAAAATTACAACGTTCGGCAATTTCAATGGTATTGGCTATGGCTTCGGGATAATCAACAAAACCGGCAGCCATTTCCTCCGGCGATTTAAAATAGAGCTGATCCGTACCATACTGCATGCGATTCGGGTCATCCATGGTCTTACCAGTCTGGATACACAACAAAACTTCATGGGCCTTGGCATCTTCAGCCATCAGGTAATGACAGTCGTTTGTAGCCACTAGCGGAAGATCAAACTTACGGGACAGGGCAATCAACTGCTCATTTACCTTGTACTGCTCGGCAATACCGTTATCCTGCAGCTCAATAAAAAACCGCCGGTTATCAAACAGCTGCTGATAGAATTGAACCTCATCTTCTGCCAGTTTCTGTTCCCCGCGGTTCAGATATACAGCCACCACTCCATTCAAACAGGCACTAAGGGCGATTAAACCCTCATGATGCTGACTGAGTAATTCCTTATCGATGCGCGGCCGGTAGTAAAAACCTTCAAAATAACCCTTAGTTACTAATTTACAAAGATTTTTATACCCCTGTTGATTTTTAGCCAGCAACACCAGATGATGGCTAATATCCGGATTTTTACCACCGCGCTTATCATGACGGCTCCCGGGAGCCACATAGACTTCACAACCAATAATGGGTTTGATGCCGTATTTTTCTGCCATCCGGTAGAAGTCAACCGCACCGAACATATTTCCATGATCGGTGATGGCGACGGCCGGCATCTTAAACTCGCTGGCCCGCTTCATCAGGTGGTCCAGGCGAATGGCCCCGTCCAAAAGACTATACATGGTATGAAGATGAAGATGAACAAAGGGGGAGTGTTTCATAACCTACTGTAATTATTTAATAGTTTCAATTATAGCGAAAATTTCTGGCTCATTTTTACCCCCGTTTATCTATCATAGGAAGAAGAGCTTTCACAAGTAAAAAAGGTTGACAACCAACCAAGTTTGCAGGCATCAGGAAAACGGTAATCACAAACTGCGGCTATCATTTTTTAAGTTGCTAAAACTCAGCAGTGTCCGGTATGCTTTTTGCGTTGTCTGCAATATCGTTAATTGGTGCTGTTTCAGCGCGACATCGTGAGGGTAGCCCGTTGCTTTTCCCGGCGAATAGAGCGTAAAAATTGACCTGTTTGAGCCCTGGAAGGGCGAGTTTGGCAATTTTAGCGCCATGAGCCGTTGGAAATGCAGGCAAACGAGCGCCAAAAAGCGCTGAAATCAGCTCCGGTTAACTGCTGCAAGAACCTAACCGGACACCACTGGCTAAAACTAGCAGCTTTACAATTAACCAATTTTATTTTACAAGTGGGAACACCGTTAATGATTTCGTAAAAGCTAAACTTTCTGAGTTGCTTTAAAAACAGCCCTGCCTGTCGGCAGACACGGCTATGAGCCAAGCCCGAACATCCTGTAATGTATCCCTGGCAATGCTAGTCAGAAAGTTGAGCAAAAAGTTGCAAAACCGATTGTAATCCATCTACAGCTGGAGAAATTTCGATGTCAATAACACCCGTCCCAGCGCAGCTTTCCAGTTTGCATGCACGCCTGGAAACAATAAATAATATCGTTCGCAGCCTGCGAATCACCATACCGGAGGAAAATCAACAACTGGATAAATGGCTGGCCACTATCCATGAACTGCTTCGGCTTTCCGATCAGTTTTCTCTGCCGATCACCATCATTGGTCCGGTAAAATCCGGAAAAAGCACCTTATTAAACACCTTGATCGGACAAAACATTCTTCCCATGGGAGCCGGCATAACAACAACTTTTGTCACGGCGATTCGCCATGGCAATGATTTACATGGTGAAATATCTCTCATGCCGCCAGATCAGACTGACAACCTCTTCCAAAACAGCTGCCACTTTCTTTTTGCCCCTGATTTAGCAAAAACCGAGGTTTCTCTTTTCGATTCTGACGACCGTCAACGGATTAAGCAGTTATTGGCAGATTTTTCACAGAAGACTACGTTAACCCGCCATGGTAGTTTTGACAAAGACTACCAACTGCTGAAAAATTTTCTGGCAGGCTATGACCATTTAGCCGCTTATTATCAAAAAGAACAATTACGCCTCTCTTTCAGCCAGGAAGAGCTAGGCCAGTTCAGACAGTTTATTACCAGCGAGCCAATCTCCACCTTTCTCAAACAAGCAGCCATTTTTTTCCCTTTCACCATCCTGCCAAAATATGTGGTTATGCAGGATTGCCAGGGACTGGACACTCCCAGCCCTGTGCAACAGGCACTTGCCATTCAACAACTGGCAACCAGTCCGGTGTTAATTTATGTTATCAGCAGTCGTATGGGACTGCGTCAGGCAGATTATCAGCTGCTCGAACACCTGCATGATTTGGGGCTGGCGTCAAAACTGCTCTTCGTGCTCAATTATGATCTGGCAGAACATCCATCCAGGAAGAATATGGATGAGATATTCAACCGCTGTCAGCAGGAACTGGCAGAGCTGGGATTTGAGCAGCCATGTTACGCTTTTTCCGCCCTCTACCATCTCTACAACCAGTTGAAGAAGGAAAACCCTCTTGATAAAAGAGAGGAACACCTTTGGCTTCTCTGGCAGGAGGAACCGGAAAAGCTCGAGCTTTCATCTATAAACTGGGAATCATTTACCGCCAGGCTACGGGAACTTACGGGCAAGCAGGCCGACGAGGCATTGCTTCAGCATTTGAACAGCAGAATAATGCATATTGCCGGTCGGGCCCATTCCCTGGTTACTGCCAGGAAAAAGTCTCTCTCATTGAACCAGAAGGAGATTGATAGCTCAGTATATAATTATGAAGAACATAAAGAAAAATTAAGGCAGGTAGAAGAACAACTGGGCACTACACTAAGTTCCATCACCAGCCAGTGTAAACGAAAATATTTCCAGAAAATAGAATCATGGTTCAATCAAGCCAAAGAGGGTGGAATCCGGCCGGTTCTCCAAAATATCATCGAAAGCTACCACATACCAGAGGACCTGCTGCCAGCAAAAAACCGCAACCCGTTGCTGCCAATGAAATTACTTGAACGACATTTCCAACAGGTCATTCACTCTCAACTCCAGGAAAAGCTGGAAATCAGCATCCATCAATTCTGGCAAACCCTCGAAAAGGAGATTCAGTCAGCCTACACCTCCCAATGTAGTTCGTTATTTTTTCTCCTGGAAAAGGCAACCGGAAACAAAGTTGACAGCCAGGATCGGCATAATCTTCCAGCACCCATCAACTGGGACAGCAAGCTGCCGGAATTCAGTTTTTCCGATCCTTTAGCAAAACGATTTTCCACCGTCTCAAAATTTTCACTGATCGGCAAATTATTATCCAACAAAATGAAGCAACTGCGAAAAAAGCGCTCATGGCGTGATGCAATCAGCCACCAACTTCAACAGCAAGCCCAGAATGAACTTAAAAGCCGGCTCCTGGATTACCAGGAAAGGTTGAAATTCCTTTTTCTGCGACTCTACCTGGAGAAATATGAACTCCTGGTCAGTGATTATCTGTCTGACTTTATCCACATCAGCACCTTAGAAATGTCCCATCAACAGAATGGTTTGCATGATCAGGGACAACAGCAGGAAGAATTATTTGAGATACTGGAAAATCAGGGAAATGAGCTTGAACAACTTATAGAAAGCCTGAACAATTTCACCATAACGGCGACAAATCCGTGAGTGGCAGGTACCTGATCACAGCCCCCTGGGTTATGCCTCGTCCGGGAAAGATCATTGCAAACGGGGCCGTTCTCATTGAAAAAAACCGGATTACCCAGGTGGCTCCAGCAAATGAGATCCCCGCCAGAAGCGCCCATGACTCCATCCGCATTTGCCAAAAAGATTGCCTGCTTATGCCTGGGCTGGTCAATGCCCATTGCCATCTTGAGCTGACCGAGCTTGCCAACCTGTGTCCAGTTCCAGGAACCGTGGACTTCATTGATTGGATACTATCCGTTATTGCCGCGAAGAAAGTAACTCCAGCTCAAACCCTCAGAACCGGATTAGCAACCGGCCAGCAACTTTTGCTAAAAAGCGGCACAACCTGTGTTGGGGATCTTCGCAGCCCGGAAATATTTCAATCTCCAGGAACATTGCCAAGCATTTTGCGAGCCATTCATTTTCTCGAAATCATCGGCCAGGCCCCCCTGAAACAACTTCAACTATTGGAGCTGCTGGCAGACAAAGGAGCTATTGCACCAGGGAAAAATCCGCTGGTTCAGTCTGGCATTGCCCCCCATAGCCCCTATACGGTATCATTGCCGTTATTGAAACAACTGATCATCGAAGCGGAAAAACAAAAACTACCCGTCACCATCCATTTAGGCGAATCAGTGGCAGAAACCCGGTTTTTCCATGATGGGCAAGGCCCCATTGTTGAAAAACTCTATCCCTATGTAGGCTGGCAGAAGCTTACACCCTCAGCTTATGGCAAAGATTCCATTGATGTCCTGCTGGGGGGAAAGGTCATTCATAACCTCAGTGCCGTCCATCTGGGTACCGCCCGCCGGAACCAACTCAGACAGTTTGCCCAGCTATCTATCAAACCGATAATCTGCCTGCGCAGCAACCAGACCCTGGGGAATCCATTACCTGACCTGCCAGCGATGCTCGATGTCGGTCTGTCACCGGCCCTGGGAACTGACAGCCTGGCCAGTGTTAACAGCCTCAGCCTCTGGGATGAAATGCGCTGTTTAAGCAAGGCCTTTCCCCGTATTCCGGCAATCAGCATTTTGGCAATGGCAACAATTAATGGCGCGGCAGCATTAGGACTTGAGAATAGTACCGGAAGGCTTGAAGCAGGATATGAAGCCGATCTGATTGCGGTGCAAATCAAATCGGCCCAGCATTTTCCTGACTTGGAAGAACTTATCCAAAATACGGAAAACCAGAATATCAGGCTGGTAATGGTGGGAGGAGAAATAGAAAAAAGTTTTGATTGAAATGTCAGGCTTTAACGTCAATAAAAACCCCGCCTGTACGGCGGTGAGGCTGGTTTGTTTCAGGCTTGGAGTTCCTGGATTTTACGCGTGCAGCTTCTCCTTTGCGAGGAGTATGGTGAGATGACTGATCCTCTCTTTCATGGGGATTATTATCCAGAACCGGATGTTCGGATTGGTTGATCTCCTGAATATTGCGCTGCTGCTTTTCTTCTTTCAGCAATTGCTGCTGGGCAAGTTTACTCTGTTCAACTTCAGCCCCATGGACACCCTGTTGCTGCATTTTGCTAACAGTGGTTGTCTGCAACAGCACCTGCTGCATATCTACAGCTCTGAGCATAAATCACGTCCTCCTGCTTTGCTATCGGCAGAAAGACATTAGAACTTGAGCTTGATCCTCGCAATCCGCTGGGCCACACCCTGCTCTTCATCCACCTCAATCAACACCCCATGAAGCTGAACATTACCGCTGGCCACTTCGAAGCGATTGGGCATGGCAGTCAGAAATTTACTGATCACCCGATCCCCCTTCATCCCAATAACCGAATCCATAGGCCCAGTCATTCCCAGGTCGCTGATATAAGCAGTTCCACCGGGCAGCAACCGCTCATCAGCAGTCTGCACGTGGGTATGGGTACCTACCAAGGCGGTGACCCGTCCATCAAGATACCAGGCCATACCCATCTTTTCCGATGTCGCCTCAGCATGAAAATCAATCATGACCACCTTAGTTTCAGCATGAATCTTTTCAATCAAGGGTACAACAGTCTGGAAAGGACAATCCAATGGCCCCATGAAAATCCTGCCGGATAGATTAATGACTCCAATTTTAACGTCCGGCATATTTTTCAAGGAAATAACAACATCCCCCCGACCTTTGTTCCCGGGCGGATAGTTTGCCGGCCTTAAGAGTCGTGGCTGATCCTCAATATATGGTTCAATTTTCTTCTGGTCCCAGATATGATTACCCGAAGTAATGACATCAACGCCGCATTGAAAAATATCTTCCGCAATTTCAGGAGTAATACCAAAACCACCGGCTGCATTTTCGCCGTTGGCAATGACCGCATCCAGATGGTGCTCATCAATAAGCCGCGGAAGCTTTTCCTGAAGAATCTTTCTCCCGGGACGGCCGACAATGTCGCCAATCATGGCAATGCGAATCATTTGGCATAACCCACAACTCTGGTTTCACGAATCACGGTAACCTTGATCTGCCCGGGATAGGTCAGCTCTTTTTCAATCTGTTGAGCAATATCCCTGGAAAGAACCAGCGCACCTTCATCACTTATTTTTTCGTGGTTTACAATAACCCTGATCTCACGACCTGCCTGGATGGCAAATGTTTTCTCAACCCCTTTATAAGCATTACCAATATTTTCCAGGGCCTCAAGTCTCTTGATGTAGGCATCAAGCATTTCCCTGCGAGCGCCTGGGCGGGCACCTGAGAGAGCATCCCCGGCCTGGATCAACACATCTAAAACCTGATTTGGTTCCACATCTCCATGATGGGCTTCAATGGCATGAACAATTTCCGCTTTTTCACCATAGCGCCGGGCCAAATCCGCACCAATAACCGCATGGGAACCTTCAACTTCATGATCAACTGCTTTACCAATATCATGCAATAATCCGGCTCGACGTGCCTCTTTCACCGGCAATTTCAATTCCGCCGCCATCATACCGCAAATGAAGGCAACTTCAACCGAATGTTCATAAATATTCTGCGTATAACTGGTCCGGTATTTCAGTCGACCAATCAGGCGAACCAACTCAGGATGCATCCCATGAAGGCCAAGGTCAAATATTGCTTTTTCACCAGCTTCCTTCATCGTACGTTCAATTTCTAACTTAACTTTGGCCACCACTTCTTCCACATGTGCCGGATGAATCCGTCCATCAGCAATCAGCCTATTTAAACTCATCCGGGCAATTTCCCGACGAACCGGATCAAAAGAAGAAATAATAACCGCCTCAGGGGTATCATCGATAATCAAATCAACTCCCGTCGCAGCCTCAATGGAACGGATGTTACGCCCCTCCCGTCCAATAATCCTTCCCTTCATCTCATCTCCGGGAAGATTAACCACTGATACGGTACGTTCGGTAGCATATTCACCGGCATAACGTTGAATTGCCTGGCTGATAATTTTGGTTGCTTTCTTTTCCGCCGTCTCCCTGGCCTCGTCTTCAACCTGCTTTATCTGTTTGGCTGATTCATGTTTTGCTTCTTCAATCATCATTTGCATCAGTGTTTCTTTTGCGTGCTGAGAAGTCATTCCGGCAATTTTTTCCAGTTCCTCCTTTGCCTGTATTACTAAAGACTTATATTCATTTTCCTTATCGCTAGAATTTTTCTCCCGCTGCGAGATGCCCTGCTCACGTCGTTGATGTTCATCTTCCTTTTTATCCAGGTTATCAGCACGCCGCTCCAGATTCTCCTCCTTGGTCATCAGGCGTTTTTCCAGCACCAGCATCTCTTTACGTCGTTCGCTGGTTTCCTGTTCAAACTCACTCTTGGCCTTGAAAATAATATCCTTGGCCTGAACCATTGCCTCTTTCTTAAGTAATTCTGCCTCTTTATAGGACTCAGAAATTATTTTCTGACCTTCATGAGTTAAATTTTCCTGCTCCTGCTCGGCTGTTTTTTTACGCAGAAAATAGCCGATTCCCAAGCCGGCAATCATGGCCACGAGAACCGCAACAATCAAACTAAGGTACATACCCATATCTTCACCCTTTCTATTCTCCCTGACAAAAGGAAATCAAAATACAATTAATGATCAACAGAAACCACCACTTTCAGACAAACACTTGCGGCCATCCACTTTCAGCAATCCGCTGGAACTCCGAATCAATAACTGTTGCCGTTTAACATCAACAGCTGTTTGCTGGCAGCTGACAAGCGGCCAATGTATTTCTCACGCATCTGGGGAAATTGTAAATCCAGGAGAAAAATAAAGAGGAATCGCACCGTAAAAGACGATGGATCGAGGAAAGGTCAATCAGAAAAGTCAGGAAAAGTTCCTATTACAATGGAAACAGTATCCGCTAAAGGTTCAGAAGACCCCGGCAGAAACACACCGACTGAATATCGCTACACGATGGACTGAAAAACCCCATAAAACCATAGAACCATCTCTATTCATCGGTTAGCATTAATAGAACTTTCGGGATAAAACAAGAAATACCGCTGAATTATTCCGCAACAGCTGGCAAGAAAAACACTTAATACCAACCCACTGATGAGAACACTCACTCGGCTTCTGCTCTTGTAATTTTCATCCCCGACATTTCATCCTGCAACCACCAAGCAACGATCAGCCTGATGCGTCAATACTTTCAGATTCTCTCTCTATTATAATCTCCAAGACTTGCAAAATTGTCCCAGAGCCTTAATGCCTAAAATCATAAGGGGTTAAATGCCCCCATGGCTACCGTGTAGCCGCTTCTCTTGAACCTCAGTAGCAGTTGAGGCAGTAATTTATCCCTTCAGGCTTCCCTGCAAGCAGGGCATGCACACCAGAATAAAGTCTCAGCCTACGGCATAAGGTGTTGGCTCAAAAAAAATTCAGCTATCACGCATAGCACAGGGGCCGTTCGTCTTCCATTAAGCAGGAAACCTTCGGTTCAACTCTTCCAATCGATCAAGCATGGAATCCAGCTCTACCTTAAGCTGCAGATACTCACTCGTCACATTCATCAGGGTCAAAACCATCAAGTTAACCGTACTGATAGTTTGCGATTTTCGTCCCAGGAAATCAAGTCGCTCATTAACCACCCCGGCGACTGTCCTGACATGATCTTCATCAGAATCTGTTCTGATGGTATATTCCTGCCCCTTGATACTAACCGTTATACTCTTCTTTTCCATTATCCGAAGATGCACTCCCTTTTACAGACAGCCTTATTTTTTAATTAGGCTCATCCGCAGGCAATAAAGGCGTATCAGGAACAGGCGAATTAAAATCAGAGAATTTCTGCAACAGCCGGTCTATCCTGCTCTCCACATCAGCAAGCAAAACATCTTTGCCCTTAAGCATTTCTTCCAACTGCCGCACTTTATCCTGCTGGGAACCAAGTGATTCCTCCAGTTCCCTGTTTTTTTCACTCATCCCCTGATATTTCTCCAACAGCAATGCTACCTGCTCTTCAAGAAAATTGAGTTGTTCAAATCCGCTATTCAATCTCTTACTCCTGTATTCTATGACCTAAGTTAAGCAATTAGCAGTTAGCCTTTAGCGTTTAGCTTAGGGAATTTAATGTCTTGTGTTAAATAAGAAGAAATACCCAACAGATGGCAGCATGCAATAGTACAAGAACTGTAATCATTAAACTAATAGCTAACTGCTAAAAACTAATCGCTCAATTCAGGCATAAATATATCAGATTTTCAGAAATCCAGGATTGCTTCTATCTCGGCAATCCTTTTCACAATCCAGCCCCGCTCATCAGACTTCAGATCATTACACTCAACCTTTTTCATCAACTGATATAATTGCATTTCCAGTGAGTACTCACGACAGCCATACTTTTTCCCAGAAACTGCTTCTTCCGGTTGACAGTTATTCTGACCACGGGCTCCCATTTGCACCAGCACTACCTTGCCACTTTAGCTTCCATCCGGAAACTGATGTTTCCGGATGAACACTACTTAGAAATTCCTATTACTCTCTTCGTCCAAAATCCAAAAAAGTTTACAAAGCTATGAATATCTTCTCCTCTAGCCTGAAATAAATCTATCACAATGAGGCAAAGCCTGTCAATATCTATCCCTGGCTAAATCGGCAAATTTACCCTGCCAGCTATCCCGCGCGACAAATGAATTAGAAATCTGCTGTAAAACCTGGAGCTTATTCCTGGCCCAGGATGGAGCCACAAAAACATCACGATAACCTTCTGCTGTCAGCCGTTGTATCACCACGTCAGACGGTATTTTTTCTAAAAACTTAACTACCAGCTCCGCATATGCTTCCCGACTCATCAACGAAAAAAGTCCGGCCTTATAATCATCACATAAAGGGGTTCCTTGCAACACCAGTAACGAATGAATTTTAATGCCTTTTATCGGCAGTTGCGCCACATAATCAGCTGTTTCCAACATCATTTCGGGGGTTTCACCCGGCAGCCCGAGAATAATATGCACACAAAGGTTAACTCCACACCCTGCTGCCATCTGCACTGCTTCGTCAAACGCCTGCAAACCATGCCCCCGGTTAATTCTGAGCAGGGTTTGTTCATGCATGGATTGCAAACCATACTCAAGCCATATTTCCTTATTCCTGGCATAAGCAGACAGCAAATCAACAACTTCCGGAGTAATAGCATCGGGACGGGTACCAATCGCCAACCCGACTACATCTGAAACTGACAAGGCTTCATTGTACAAACTGCGTAGCCGGTTAAGTGGGGCATAGGTGTTCGTACCCGTCTGAAAATAGGCAATAAATTTTCGGGCCTTTCTTAACCTGGCGTAAAGTGATTTGCCATATTCCAGTTGTTTTGTAATTGATGGAAGCTGCCCCTGTTGTCGCAACAGTGAACCTCGACCATCACAGTAGCTACATCCACCAGTGGTACAATTTCCATCACGACTGGGACAGGTAAAACCGGCATCAAGAGAAATTTTGTATACCCGATCATGAAAACGGTTAAAAAAATAACTTTTCAGATCATAGAAACGCTTACCTGAATTCCATAAAGGATGATAAAGAAACTTACTTTCCATCAACTCGCATCCCCGGACTTCGCTATTTTTAACGGTGGATTACACAATACATTCTTAATAATTTCAGCGGCTACATAAGAAGAGCTGATTGTCCGTTTTTCACCATGAACCAGCACTATGGCAACCGCAACCTTGCGTTTATCATTTTTGCCATAACCGGCAAACCATTCACACCGCCCCTGGCGACCCGGCAGGTCCAGGGAACCGGTTTTTCCTCCCAAAACCCAGTTCCGGGAGCCACGCACCCGTCGCAGGTGAGCAAATGACTTTTTAGCTGTTCCGTATCTAACGGTTGCCCGCATTAATCGTTGCAGGTTCTGTACGCTTTTTACCCCAAATGGCTGAGAAATAGTTTTCAACTGACGATAAAATAATTCAGCTCCAGCCTTGCTTTCTAACCGTTCAACCAAAAACGGCCGCATCATCCTACCTTCGTTGATTGGCAGTGAGGCAATCAAGGCCGCGTGTAATGGCGATATGGTCGTCCCGGTATTAAATCCACAGGCCTGCTCAGCCCTGGCATAATCAGATTCCGGCACTAAAATCTTACTGGTACCTACTGGAAAATCAAATTCTATCGGAACATTGAAAAGAAGCACCCGAGCAGTTTCCATCAGCTCTGCTTCTTTAAGAACTTGAATACCAAGCTTACCAAAAAATGGATTAACACTGAGAGAAAAGGCTTTTTCCAGTGAAACCGACTGAGGTTTAAAACGCTGCCTTTTCAAGCCCAGTTGATGTTTGTAAAGGGTATGGAAACGGCCAGATACAGGTAATTTTTTATAGCTGGTAAAATCTTTTTTTTCCAATACCGCACCGGCTGTAACAATCTTAATTAAAGAAGCAGCAGGGAAACCCGCATAGGTACAGTAATTATCCTTACCCTCCGCCAATATATCAGGATTGAGATTTTCATGACGGTAACTGGCCATTGCCAGTATAGCCCCGGTAGCCGGATCAAGAACCACCCCGGCACCAACCAGGGGTGCATAGCGATGCAACAGGACAGTTAAACGATGCTGTAAAGTTGATTCCAGACTGGTATGAACCCTTATTGGTGTATCATCTTTCGTAGAACAGAAATCAACCGGCGGCGAAGCCTGGGAAAAATATCCTGGATCAAATAGTGCGGAAAGATCTGTACAGATAACAGCTTGTCCCCCAGGCTCATATTCACCCAGGGAACAGACATCACTGCTCGCCATTACCTGTGCATAGGTCCTGACCATGCGGAAGTGGTTCATGCCAACCAGGAAAAGACAACAGAATAATAGGGATAACGATACTAAACCTATTGTTCTTATCCGCGGCACTCGCAGGCAAAAACCTCCCAAGCATCGCAACCGCGATAAAAAAATTAAGTAATAGTTATTTTTTAATTGCATAAAGATATCTTCAAAAATTTATCTAGTGTTCATCCGGAAACGTTCATTTCCTGATGAACGCATTCAGCGATCAGCAGTCAGCTTTTAGTAAAATATTGAAAAAACAACGGGTTAAGCTGAGAGCTAAAGGCTGACAGCTAACAGCCCATCCGGAAACATCAGTTTCCGTATGGAAACTATCCACATAACTACGTCCTTTTCTACACCCAGTCATTTTTCCCTGTCAACCTCTTAATCATGGGAAAAGTCCTTGATCCAATAGAAAAACATACGCTATAAACAAGCGACAACTGACATTTAAATAGTTTTCATTCTTGCCAATATCCGCTATTATCAAAAAAACTTTTAAAAAAGATAGTGAAATTCAACACATAACCCTGTCTCCCAACTTACGAGGTCAGCATGGACAAGCTCAAAGAAATTATTCGTGACATTGACAATTTTCCCAAAGCTGGCATTATTTTCAAAGATATCACCACCCTGCTTGCTGATGCCACATCATTCCAGCGGGTTATTGACCTCATGGGACACCGTTATCTGGACAAACAAATCGACTTGGTCGTCGGGATTGAGGCCCGTGGATTCTTGACCGGGGCGGCATTGGCTTACAAGTTGAATACCGGTGTTGTACTGGTACGAAAACCAGGAAAGCTTCCCAACAAAACCTTCCAGGAAAAATACACCCTGGAATATGGAAGTAACGCTCTTGAAATCCATCAGGATGCCATCAAGCCGGGTCAGCGAATCCTGATTACCGATGACATACTCGCTACCGGCGGCACCATTGAAGCGGTAGTTAATCTGGTCAGAAAAACCAAGGCGGAAATTGTCGAATGTGCCTTTCTGGCAGAGCTTGAGGCCCTGAAAGGCAGGAGTAGATTAACCGATATTCCAATTTTTTCCCTCTTATCCCTATAAGAAAAAATGGACGCGTTCCCATTTTCAACCACGACGTATCCCCGATGAAAACTGGTTGACAAAAGAGTTGAAAATAGATATATATCGGCCCTCATTTTGCGCAGAAATTGCGGCGGTGTAGCTCAGATGGTTAGAGCATACGGCTCATATCCGTAGTGTCCGGGGTTCAAATCCCTGCACCGCCACCAAGCAACAATCCGGAAAAATCCGGTTATTTCCCAAACCCCAAGTCCTAAAAAGATTTTGGGGTTTTTTATTTCTAATGACAGTCCAACAAATTCTATCGACATCCCATCACTTTTGACGGTATTTTTGGCAGCATAACGATTTACCGTCAGGAAAATACAATCAAGCCGCTGACTGACATCACCACTTCATGGTAAAAGCAGATCAAGTCTCCTGGATCTTGAACGATAAAATATAAGATTACCACATTATTTCCAATATTCTCTCTCGCAAATTCAGGAAATGTCGCAAAAAATCTTCAGATATGTGATATCCTCTTGGATAACAGTTTTTTACGATATTTACGATGAAGATTAAGCTAGGGCGTTAGTTGAAAAGTTGAAATTGCCGGTGGATATATCTTTGTCAATATTGGACAATCGACCTCGTGGGTTAATCGGTGGGTGTCCCCAATTTCCCTCTCAATTACCTTCCTCAGTTCAACCGTACGCTGGGCAATTATTTTATTAGTTGCCGGGCAGAGAGAACCACGCTTACCCCAGAACAAATCAGCTTTCTGACAAGCCTAAGGGGTAAAAGTTGTGATATGGCAGCCGGTTGTAACGTGGGATGCAAAGTGCACCACTGTCACAAGTTATTATTTTTCCCGAAACCGGTTCGAACACAACGCGGAAGTGTTGCATCGACTTTAGTTCCACGACATGTTTATTCTGCGGGTCAATACCAAAGGCTCTGAATTGCTGCAAATCAAGTATTTGCCGGGGGATGGTGACCGCCGATATTTCAATGCCGATGACGCGGATTACGGCACTGGGGCTGAAACTGCCTTGACGCCCGTTATGTGATAAGTCTCCCGATTCAACTCCTTAACTGTTGGTTTCTCAGTTTCTTCATAGCAGTTTATACCGCAGTGTGTTATAGTTGTAACCTAAACCCGCCCAGTGGGAATTGATTTTCACTGCATCCAACCTTAGTTGGGACCACTCGTTGACAATCGGCCAATACTGGTCGGCACGATCTAGTCGCCTCCTCTGAGACTAATACTCAAAGGAGTAGCTATTTTAGTAGCCCCGTCCGTTGTGTCTTTGAACACGCCCGCAAGCCATCTCAAGTCTGCCAAGAACAAAATAACGTTGCCCGTACCACCTCAATTTGTTGGAGACAAGCCACGTGTCGTCACTGCAATCGTCTATTGTGAAGCTAATTTTGGCGATATTGACGGCAAGACCGCCAACGATCTCCGCCTGGGTGAAGCGATCTTGCTAGGATGTGAAACCCTCCATCGGCAACCGATCGACGGACTCCATACCGATGTTATCACGCTGTGTGATGAAGTGATCGAGGCGAAGATTAAACCATCGAAGCCATCGGGTACGATCACACAAGCCGCGTTCGGGGAAGCTCCACCAGTCACAGATCACGGGGCTTGGTCTTGCTTGTCAGACAGCAGGATATCGACCCGTCCGGCATCTGCAGACACCTACTGGAATCACCGTCATGGGAGCCCGCCGTGACCATCTAATCCTTGAGTCTGACTGCTTCGAACTAGCGGTCGGTGCAGAAGTGGTCTTCCAATTGAACTACAAAGCACTTGTTTGAGCCATGACGTCACCCTATGTCACCAAGCTTATGACACCCTCTCAATCATTAAATAAACCAAATAATTAAGGAAAGGATATGATTTTGAAGCATAGTCACCCTAATAATAAGCGTGTAACCACAGCATTACTTCTTGCCGCCGGCATGGGCACTCGCCTGTATCCCTTGACGCAGAATGAGCCTAAATGTCTAACCCTAGTCAATGGCATGTCGATACTTGAACG
>Ga0307990_1000046_pt1 | contig 113199 bp, 84 predicted proteins | sample EllFjometagen129_FD_203168 | JGI IMG/M metagenome (GOLD analysis project Ga0307990, IMG submission 203168) | Marine microbial communities from Ellis Fjord, Antarctic Ocean - #129 | ecosystem: Environmental > Aquatic > Marine > Unclassified | place: Southern Ocean | collected 2014-10-08 | reverse complement strand
CCGTATGGACGGTTAGTATTTTTAACGAAGTATGTGTGCAAAAGATGTTCATAAAAACCGGAAGTTATTTTTGAGCAAGCCCTTAGAGGCAATATTTATTCTACCTGTATTTTTTGAGGGGATACATAACTTTGTTATAACTTGTTGATTTTTAACTAATGGATCAGGAGTTCTGGAATTGAAAAAATCAAATAGCTTGAATTCGAACAGGGGGAAGTATTTAGTGGAAAAATAAATAAGCGATAAAAATTGCGGCAATTATTCCTGCAAAATCAGCGATTAAGCCTGCGGTAAGGGCATAGCGGGTTTTTTTAATCCCAACCGATCCAAAATAAACAGCCAACACGTAAAAAGTGGTATCCGTTGAGCCCTGGAAAGTAGATGCCAATCTGCCAACAAAAGAATCAGCGCCGAAAGTATTCATGGCATCAACCATCATACCCCGGGCTCCCGATCCGCTCAATGGTTTCATAAACGCAGTGGGTAATGCCGGAACAAAATCAGAATTGAGCCCAACCAGATTAATAGTCCAACCAATTCCATCAATAATAAACTGCATTGCGCCTGATGTCCTGAATACACCTATCGCCACCAAAATGGCCACGAGGTAGGGGATGATCTTAATGGCGATTTTAAAACCATCCTTTGCACCTTCGATAAACGACTCGTAAACATTCACCTTACGGTAAACGGCCAGGCCAATAAATGAAATTATGATTGAGAATAAAATTACATTGCTTGCAATGGATGATATAAGCTCTACCTGCGATTGCGGAATAACGGTGAAGTACCAGATGATTGAAGCAACCAAAATTGTAAAACCTCCAAGGTAGGCCATCACAACCTTGTTGAGTAAATTCAGTTTTTGGAAAAATGAAACGGCAAGAATCCCTGCCATCGTAGAGAAAAATGTTGCCAATAATATGGGTAGAAAGATATCAGAAGGATCAGCTGCCCCCATTTGTGCGCGATAAACCATGATGCTGATGGGAATCAGGGTGAGCCCCGAAGTATTTAAAACAAGGAACATAATCATGGGATTGGACGCGGTGTCCTTTTTCTTATTCAGCCCCTGCAATTGTTCCATGGCTTTCAATCCCATTGGAGTGGCAGCATTGTCGAGCCCAAGCATATTGGCTGCAATGTTCATCATAATCGAGCCTGTTACCGGGTGATCTTTGGGGATGTCAGGGAAAAGTTTCCTGAAAAGCGGTCCTACAACTCTTGCCATAATGCGGATTACGCCGCCATTTTCACCAACTTTCATCAGGCCTAACCAAAGGGTCATTACCCCGGTAAGCCCCAACGAAATCCTGAAACCAAGTTCAGCGTTATCAAAAGTACTGCTCACCAGTTCAGAAAAGATTTGTGTATCGCCAAAAAAAATCAACTTAATCAAAGCTACAACAAAGGCAATCAGAAAAAATGTTATCCAGATGTAATTTAGTACCATGCGGGGGGAAAGTTAATAGTTATTAGTTATTAGTTAATAGTTATTGGTTAATAGTTATTAGTTAATAGTTATTGGTTAATAGTTATTGGTTAATAGTTATTAGTTAATTGTTATTGGTTATTAGTTAATTGTTATTGGTTATTAGTTAATAGTTATCAGGTTATTGAGCTTGTTGTCATTTTTATATTTTTCAGTTGTTCTGTTTTTTACTTTTCAATATTGAATTTTCAAAAATAACATAATTCAATAAAGCCCTTTTGAAAATGTAAATATCTTTCGGAATTCATTCAAAAGCAGCTGTTGAATTTGCTTTGAGTGAATAATGTGGCGCAAAAATGAAAATCACTTACTTTTGCAAAAATCAAAATAAACTACTGAAAAATGAGAAAGACTTTCCTACTAACACTCACCATAATCATTCTGGGTGTTTTTCAACTCGTAGCACAAAACGATGCTAAAAAAGTCGAAATAGGTGATTACACCTTTACAGAATTAAAAATTGTTCCACACACACCTATTAAAGATCAGCATAAGTCGGGAACCTGCTGGTCGTTTGCGGGAACCTCTTTTGTTGAAGCGGAAGTAATGCGTTTAGGCGGCCTCGAGCTCGATCTTTCCGAAATGTGGTCGGTGAGGAAGGCCTGGGAAAATCGTGCTGACAGCTATGTTCAGCTTCACGGTGCTTTTAATTTTAGCTCCGGTGGAGAGCCTCACCAGGTAATGGAAACCCTGGCCGAACGTGGCCTGATTCCCGATGAAGCCTACACCGGCCTTACCTTTGGCGACGACTTGCCCGTGCATAACGAAATGGATAACGTGCTTGAAGCTTTTGTGAAAGCTGTAGTCGAAAATAAGAGCCGTAAGCTTTCACCGGTCTGGTTTCAGGCTTACCAGGGAATACTGGATGCTTATCTCGGAGAGGTACCAGAGGAATTTGACTATGAAGGAAAAACCTATACTCCCGAATCATTTACAGAAAACTTTTTAAAACTCAACCCTAACGAGTATGTTGAAGTTACTTCGTACATGAATCACAAAAGTTATAGAAACTTTCGCCTTATGATTCCCGACAATTGGGACTATGAAGAGTATTATAATGTTAAAATGTATGATTTGACCGGAATTATCGATTTTGCGTTAAGTGAGGGTTATACCGTGGCATGGGCGGCGGATGTCAGCGACAAATTTTTCAACCATAAAAAGGGATTTGCACTGGTGCCCGAAAAAGATTGGGAAGATATGCGTACCGGTGAGCGCGACAGTGTTTTTATTGTTCCGTTAAAGCAAAAAGAAATTACACCCGAAATGAGGCTGGAAGCTTACAATGATTACACAACCACCGATGATCACAGTATGCACATCATCGGACTGGTTGAAGATCAGGATGGCAATACCTGGTACAAGGTTAAAAATTCGTGGGCTGCCGACAGCAATAAATTTGGCGGATATTTTTATGTTTCACAGTCCTACATCCTTCTCCGTACCATTGCACTCTATGTGTCGAGGGATATGGTGCCGCATGGGATAGATTAAGATATTTATTGATTTCAAAATAATGAACTTCCACTATCAGAAAAGATGGCGGGAGTTTTTTTTGTGTACTGCTGTGAAGTTTGGAACGACAAAGTTTATACCCTCAATCTTTATGGATATTAATCGGAGTATTTAAAAAAATGTTTTTATCATCCCGCACTTGACTGCTAAAGGGTAGGATGATTTTTACTCATAATGGGTTTTTCAAGTTTTGATTATTATCAAATGTGATTGGGAAATTGTTAAAACTCAGTATGAGTTTAGGTATTATAGCTAATAAGATTTACAAATGATTCTCAACAACTCAGTATAGCCTGTCCCGCGCTAATGCGGGAAGTTGAGTTATCCGGTATTGATATTGTCAAGTGAGCTAATTTTTTAATAGCGAAACCCATACTGGGTTTTTATTACCCTACTGAAGATTGGAAAACTACAATATCTCAACCCGTACCGGGTATTACCAAAAATATTTTTGTAATCGATTAAATGGATAGTGGGAATATGGTATAAAGTCCTTTTAAGTATATTAATGAAAAGAAGAAATTAAATTCAGATTTTTGCAATTGATAAGATTAGCCCGAAAGCTTTCGGGGCTGTCAGGGTTCAAATGAAGAACAGCTTTCTTTTTTTTGCTAACCGGTAAAGAAAAATCAGATTTTAGCGTGATAAATCTTTTTACGAATTATGATTATTATTGTTAACCACAAAAATTGAATAATACCTTTTTGAATGATTTAAAATCCCAATAAAATGCAAATCAAAGACGAATCTACACACGATAAACAACTTATGCATTTGGCCATTGAAATTGCTAAAACTGGTAATTCCAGGTTTGGTTGTGTAATCGCAGAAAAGCAAGAAGTAATAGTGAAAGCATTCAATACAATAAAAACAGGTAGCGATCCAACTGCACATGCCGAAATAAATGCCATCAGAAAATTGGCGGAAATTCCGGATTGTCAGGATAAAAAACTTACACTTTATACTACCGGGGAGCCTTGCCCAATGTGCATGACGGCCATCATGTATGCCGGAATCGATAGGGTCGTGTTTGGCCTTTCAATAAGCGAAATCAGTAAATTTATGAAACAGATAAAAATAAATGCGCAGGAAATTGTGGATAAGGGTTTCAAAAAAGTTGAAATTACCGGGGGCGTTTTACATGAAGAATGTTTAAATTTGTTCCAAACGCAATATTATGATAAACGTTAGACTTTTAGCTTACGAGGGCGCCCCCGACAGCCTTTTTAAAAACGGAAAAGAAAAGTTTATTGATCTTTTCCCCGACCAGGAATTTGAATTTTATTCGCCTGAACCTGATATTCTTGTTTTCCTGAGTGGCGGCGCCGAAAAAGAAGCGATGCGCTACATTTGTCCCGGGAGCTTTTACCTGCTCACTGCTTTTGAAGAAAACAATTCCTATGCTGCAGCTTCGGAGGTGAAAGCCCTTTTGGAACAGCAAAATATCCAATCGATGTTGACAGATTTGCATGAGAAACACGACAGGAAAATCATCAAAAGGTATTTTAAAGCTAAAGAGAACCTCGGCAAATTGAACGGCAAAACCATTGGCTTGATAGGGGAGGTGTCGCATTGGTTGCTGGCCTCAACCATCGATGAGAAAGATTTGAAAAATAAAATGGGAATTACTTTGAAAAAGAAGAGTTGGGAGGAGGTGTCGGCTTACGAAAACTTTACTCCCGATGAAGCCTTCATCCGGAAATATCCCTGGCACGATCAGGGGGCTATTGGTGAAGCAGGGAAAGTGCATGAGGCCTTGAAACAATTTGTTGATTCCGAAAAACTGGACGCTTTCACCATCGAATGTTTTTCGTTGGTTAACGAAAAAAAGGTAACAGCCTGCCTTTCACTTTCTCATTTCAACGATTTGGGTATTCCGGCCGGCTGCGAAGGCGATCTGTGTAGCATAACCGGAATGTTGTTTATCGAAGCACAATTGGGCACCATCCCCTGGATGGCCAACCTAATCAAGGTAAGTACCGATTGTGTGAAACTGGCACATTGCACAGCGCCCACCAATCTGTTGGATCATGTTGAAATAGATACGCATTACGAAACAGGCGAGGGCACTGCGGTGGCAGGAAGATTTACCAAAGGCGAGGTTACCTTGTTCAGGTTAAATAATTTATTAAGCAAAGCCTTTATCAGCGAGGGCAATATTATTTCAACACACAAGAGCCAACATGCCTGCCGCACGCAAATCGAAGTCAATATCCCCGAAAAGGATGCCAAAATCTTAAAATATCACCCCCTGGGAAATCATCACCTTGTCGTTCCCGGAACCCACAAATCCCTGCTCAAAATGGCTTGTAAAATTGCGGGTATTGAAGTTGTGAATAAGTAGGGGGATGGGCGTTTGCTTGTTTCGTAATTCGTTAATCGAAAATAGTTAATCGAAAATAGTTAATCGTTAATTGGAATTATTTAATCGTTTGTTCCATTCTCCTACCTCGCTTCGGACGCTCAAGTCTCTTAGTTCGCTTAAGTCTCTTAGTTCTCTCAAGTTGCCATTTTCTGTCATTCCATCATTCCATCATTCCATCTTTTCAGTCATTTTCCTTGTCTCTTCGTTCTCTCAAGTTGCCATTTTCTGTCATTCCATCATTCAATTGTTTCTCCGTAGGAGTCCTTCGGACATTCATTCTATCATTCAAATGTTTCATTTCCCGCAGGGGCGGGATTTCGCTTCGCTCAACATTCTACAGTTTCTCCGTAGGAGTCCTTCGGACATTCATTCATTCATTCAATCTTTTCAATCATTCAATCTTTTCAGTCATTCTATCATTCTCTTGTTTCAATCATTCAGTCATTCTTCTATTTCAGTCATTTCTGCTCTCACCTCTCCAATATTTATCCCCATTCCAAATATAACCCCTATCTCATTGGCTATCTTCTCTCCGGTTAACCCAAACCTTACACATCTACTTTCCTGCATTTGACTTTTGAAATTTCATGTTGTATATTCGTGCCCAATTCGGAGTAGTATTTCCCTGGTTTTTGTGGTCGAAAGGAAAAAAACACCAGATTAAACAAACCAATTAAAATACATCATGAAACACAGATCAAACTAAAAATCCAATTCAAATGAAACATTTCAACTTTTTTTCAACAGTTTTGGATGTCGTGATGATTTCGAGCGCACCAATCCTTAAGGCCTGCAGTAAGCAGGAAAACATTGGGCAAACGACTAATCCCGAAGCGGTGTACATGAACGCCGCCGACATTCAATTCCAAAACAACCTTTTAAGGTTTAAGGATAAGGTGGAGTACATCCGCGAAAACCCGGGTTTTAAAAGCGGGGCGAGTATGGAAGTCGATTCGGTGGTTTGGTACCTCGAAGCACTGTTCAACGCGGTGTATGCCTACCCTGATGAAAAATACAGTTATTCGGTAACAGACACGGCAACATTCCAGGTGACCCTTGATGCCGAAGGGCTTGTAAGTTTAAATGAACTGTCGGCTAAATACGATGAACTTTTACTACAATGGTGAGTTTGAGGTTATTTACGAGATACTTGCGCCGGAACTGGAAAAATGGTTTTTGTTTTGTGATTTGGAGGGAACATCTGATTACGATGATGAAGGGTTTCCAAGGATCAGGCATGATAACTGGTTAACCTTTGGCACACCGCATCTGGTCGATCCCGGGACATCCATTATCATTAAAGAATATTTGGTTGATTAAAAACCCAATTGATTTTACATAATTGTCAAAAATCATTACAATGAAAAGTATATTCACCCTTGTGTTTTCCCTTTTTGCATGTACTTTGTTTGGACAATATTCTTTTGAATATACCATTGCCAGTGATGAAGATGAGGCTTTATACGCCGGTATTGAAGATAACAGCAATAATATGGTATTAACAGGAAGGATAGGGAGTTGGGACAATTTTGACTGGGATCCATACATTTTAAAAGTTTACCCCAATGGCGACACCATGAGTAAACGGATGGTGAGTGTGGATACCAACGGTTGGTTCCAGACAGTTGAGCAAATAGATGACGGCAACTACATGTTTCTTGGCCAATGCGCGATCAACAATGGATCGGATTTTGATCATTTATGGGTTTGCAAAATGGATACCGCGCTCAATATTGTTTTTCAAAAAACCTATAAAATAACAACAGATTTTTACTTTAGCATCGCATATTCCAATTCATTCATCGATTCGGATCGGAACATAGTACTTGCCGGCGGGAAAGATATTATATCGTTTACCCCAACTATCATTGGGACAATGCATTTGTAAAGCTTAACCAGCAGGGCGACACTTTGTTAACCAAAATCCATCGCTACGAGTTTGGGCAAAGGTTATTTGACATAAGCCAGGTGCCTAATACCAATGATTACCTTGCCATTGCAGGCAATTATGATTACTATAATTTTGGCCCTGTCAGGTTCGATTCAGCATTTAATATCCTCGATATAAAACACTTTTACTCTTTCATTACAAATCATGGATGTATGGAATGGCTTACCGATACCTCCTATTTGTTTGCAACAATGAATAGTTACAACACAAAAAACGAGAATGAAATAGGCGTTTTTCATATCGATACATCGCTGAATTATCAAAAACATCTGGTATTGGGCAAAGCAGATACCGCCGACTACCCTGCCTGGCGGCAAAGCATTGCTTATGCCAACGATACCACCATTTACATTGGCGGTATGCAAATGTATGTCGGTTTTTGGGTTACCATACCCAATGTACTGGAGTTGTATGTAATCGACAGGGAGCTAAACCTTTTGGGGCATAAGGATTTTGGCAGCGGTGATGCCAATTACCAGTTGTGGGGCATTTTGCCTACATCCGATATGGGCTGCCTGCTTTACGGCACAAGATATTCGGAACAAAACGGGAGCGAATTCGATATACACATCATAAAAGTGCGCCGTGAGGATATCGAAATTTCAATCAGCCCCATAACCGCCACCGGCGAAATGCTGCGCCAAATAAATGGCAAAGCATATCCAAACCCGGCCCACAATATACTTAACATACCACTTAAGGGGTATTCGGGAGCGGGAAATAAACGGGTGCAAATCTTTACAATTAATGGCAAAAAAATTACAGACAGAAACCTCGGCAGGGAAGGAAATGTATTGCAGGTAAATGTTGGCACACTTGCCCCCGGCATGTACCTATATACTATATATTCAGCAGCCGGAAAGCCTTTAACCGGCAAATTCATCAAAAAATAATTTATGTACTTAAAGAACTATAAAAATGAAAAAATTTGTTTACCTGATTATAATACTATTTGTTACCCTGACAGGGGCGGCACAAGAGGAGTGCATTTCATGTTTTTACAATGATATCAATTTCGATAAATACGCCAGTGCAATAGGAAATTACAATATCTCATTAGGGCTTAACTCCCTGGCCTCGGGAGAAGGAAACAGCGTAAAGGGGAATTATGCATCGGCTTCTTTTGTTACCGGCAGGTTTGTGGATTTATTACACTTTCAAACGGGAACTTATGTGTTTAGTTTGTTCGATAAAGACGATCGGCTCATCGAAAGCAAAAAAGTCATCAAGGAATAACACCTTGCAAAACAATATTGCGCTTGACCAGAAGTGTGTCTTTTTCAAAATTTAAATTTTAGTATTATGAAAAGAAATATCCAATTTGTGCTTGTTAGCATCATGCTGATATTCATTAGTCATACTTTATCCTCACAAACATTTTCGGAAGTTACCGGCTTGACCTGGGGAGGTGGATTAACAGAGCCACAACCGTGTTTTGTGGATATTGATAACGACGGGTTTAGCGACCTGCTTTGTGGCTGTGAAGCCGGAACAATTCTACACTATGAGCAGGATTCGATAGGTGCTTTGGGTTTTCACCTGGTTAGCGGAATGTTTATCAACATTGCAAGCGATGAGAACTCTAACCCAAGCCTTGCTTACTGCACATCGATAACGATGGTCTGGTTGACCTACTTATTGGAAACGAACTTACCGAACAGATTGCTTATTATGAACAGGATGAATCCGGTTCTTATGACTTTGACCTTGTTACAGGCCAATTTAATGGTTTATACTCCACCTATCCTTCCTAATTTTGCACAGGCTACATTGATGAAGATCAGCAAATAGATATTTTGACCAGTCAATATTGGGGTGAAGTCTCACACCATGAACAGGTCGCACCCTACTCCCTAAATTTTGAGCTGATAGACCCGAAATTTCACCTATTTCTTATACAGCACCGCACGTAATCGATATTGATAATGATGGCTTGCAGGATGTCTTGATTGGAACAAACAGTAGCATTATTCATTATGAACAAACGATGCCCGGTTTACTGGAATTTGTTCTTGTCGAAAATAATTTCCCTGAAATTTACGGAATAGACTTATATCCTGAGTTTTGTGATATTGATGGCGATGAAAAAATTGATTTGTTGGTAGGAAATCATAATGGCAACATCTGGCACTACATTCAATCGGATACCGGAAGCATGAATTTTGTATTTGAAACCGAAAACTTTTCTGGCATTGATGTCGGGTCATATACACCATCCAGCCTGGAAACTACCGATTTTAACGGAAACGGATTGATTGATATTTTGGTGGGTCGGGAATATGGTAATTTGATGTGGTATGAACAAGACAGTGAGTATTCGTTTAGTAAAATATTAAAGAATAAGGTTTATTTATCCAGATCAATCAATTATCTAAAAACAGAATCTATGTACAAATCAAAATTGCCATACACTTTTTATAGTGGCCTCGTTTTGTACCCACACAATTTGCAGTAGTACCATTTTTAAAAAGTTAACACTAAGACACCGAGGGCACAAAGATTCACTAATATCTACACAGTGAAATATTTGCGATAATTGATTTACGTTAAGTAAGGAGTTCTGTGATTATAAAATTTTTGAGCAGACCATCAAGTCTCTTAATGGTTTCAGTTATAATGGCCATATTTTTGGCATCTGTCTGGTTTACTTTATCATATTAACAAATCATTAAATCTTTTTGAAAAATTTTGCCACCCTTTTTAAAAGGAAGTAATTTGCCTTGCTTTTTTAAATTGGTATATTTGGATAACTTATTTAAATGAATGTTTTTCAGGTCATATTGCAAATATTGACGCTCATCGGGGCGCTTGTGCTTTTCCTATATGGTATGAAAATTATGAGCGAAGGCTTGCAAAAAATTGCAGGTCAAAGCCTGAGAAGAGTCCTGGCCAAAATTACCTCCAAACCCACCAGGGGAATACTTACCGGTTTGCTTATTACCTCGCTCATTCAGTCATCATCGGCCACAACAGTAATGCTGGTGAGTTTTGTAAACGCGGGGTTACTGTCGTTTACCCAATCGATTGGTGTGGTGTTTGGAGCAAATATCGGAACTACCCTTACTGCCTGGCTGATTACGGTTCTCGGCTTTGGTACCAATTTTAGCCTTTACTCAATTGTCCTTCCCATCGTGGCATTATCGCTGCCATTATTTTTTTCGTATAAGAATAAAAATAAAGCCGGGGCTGAGTTTATCATTGGCTTTGCCTTATTGTTTATAGGTATTTATTTTTTCAGGGAGAACATCCCTGTAATCGACGAGAATTCGGAATTTTTTAAAAGCTTGCAATTTTTTGACAGCAGCTTTATTAACAGCCTCATGTTTGTTGGATTGGGAATTTTGCTTACTGTAATTTTCCAGTCATCGAGCGCTACCATAACTTTAACAATGGTGCTGGCCTTGCAAGGCTGGCTCACCTTTGATGCGGCCTTTGCAATGGTACTGGGCGAAAATATCGGAACAACTTTTACAGCCAATGTAGCTGCCATCGTAGCCAATAGGTCAGCAAAAAGGACAGCCCTGGCACATTTGCTTTTTAATCTTATTGGCGTAATTTGGGCATTGCCTTTACTTGACTTTTTAGGTGAGAATATTCAATATTTTTTGGGATTCTACAGCCTCAGCGCCGCCAGCCATGTAGCTTTCGGAATTTCAATCTTCCACAGTTTATTTAATATTTTCAATACCCTGTTGTTAACCCTGCTTTTTGTGCCTTTCAAAAACCTGTGTTTATGGTTTTTACCAAATGGGACTCCTGACGAAGAGGTCTTTTCATTAAAATTTATTGACAATACACTGCTTTCAACTTCCGAACTTTCGATATTGCAGGTAAGAAAAGAAATTGCTTACATGGGTAAAAGGGTTTCAAAAACCTTTTTGATGATTCCTGAATTGCTGTTTGAGAAAAAAGAAAAAAAGTTTGTAAAAATCTTTAGCAAAATTCAGAAGGCCGAAGAAATGATTGATGAGATGGAGATTGAAATTGCAAAATACATCACAAAAATACCTGGCGAAGGCTTAAGCCATCAAGCCAAAGTGAGGGTTGAGGCTATGCTGAAAATCATCGATTATCTTGAAAATATTTCTGAAACCTGTTTTCAAATGGCTCTTGTAATTTTTAAGAAAAAGGAGTCGAAGGTTTGGTTTACACAAGAATTGAGGAATAACCTGCAAAAGGAATTTGAGTTGATTGACAGATCACTTTGCCTCATGGTAAATAACCTGGAAAAGGATTATTTTGATGTTGATCTTTTGGAAGCTGAACAAATTTCGGATGAATTAGGTCGGATGCGAAATGAAATTAATAAATCATACCTCGAAGAAAATGCCCGGGAAAATTTACCTTATAAAACAGGGGCTTTTTACAACGATTTGTTAATCAGTTCCGAAAAAATAAGCAGTTTTGCATTTCAGGTGAATGTTGCCATGAACTTGAAGAAACAAAATAAAACTTCTAAATTGTTTGATAATAAAATTAAAACTACAAATTATGGATATCTACCTGATTATAGTAATTGTGTTGATCATTCTTGCGGTTTCAGACTTAATTGTAGGGGTAAGTAACGATGCAGTAAATTTTCTCAACTCGGCAATTGGTTCCAGGGTTGCATCGATAAAAGTAATAATGATTATAGCCAGTTTAGGTGTGCTGGCAGGTGCAGTTTTTTCGAGCGGACTTATGGAAGTGGCGAGGAAGGGGATTTTTCATCCTGAGCAATTTGCATTTTCCGAAATAATGATCATTTTCCTTGCGGTGATGGTAACGGATATTTTTCTGCTCGACCTTTTTAATACTTTCGGTTTGCCTACTTCCACCACAGTTTCGATAGTATTTGAATTGTTGGGAGCTGCGGTAGCCTTATCAATTATTAAAATCTCCTTATCACCCACCGAGACTTTTCTTGATATCCATAAATACATCAATTCGGATAAAGCCCTGGCCATTATAACGGGTATTTTGCTGTCGGTGGTTGTGGCTTTTACGGTGGGTGCCCTGGTTCAATATTTGTCGAGGCTGTTATTTAGTTTTAAATTTTCAAAAAGCCTGAAGTATTTTGGTGCGGTTTGGGGTGGCTTAGCTATTACGGCCATCACTTATTTTATGCTAATTAAAGGTATAAAAGGTGCGTCCTTGCCTGAGGGGGTGTCGTCTTTTATTAAAGAAAATACCTTCCAGATTATAATTTATGGATTTTTTGCCTGGACAATTCTGCTTCAGTTGCTCACCTGGCTTTTCAAAGTAAGTATTCCAAAGGTGATCGTATTTGTGGGAACCTTTGCCCTGGCCATGGCGTTTGCAGGTAACGACCTCGTGAATTTCATTGGTGTGCCGCTGGCCGGTTTGGCATCGTACAATGAATTTATAAGCACGCCCGGTGCAGTCCCTGAAACCTTTATGATGGGGGCGCTTGGAAAAGCAGTAGCTACTCCTGTAGTCTTATTGATGCTGGCAGGCGTTATTATGATTCTAACTTTGTGGCTATCGAAAAAGGCAAAATCCGTGGTTGCTACTACCCTCGATCTTAGCAGGCAAGGCACGGGTGATGAGCGGTTTGGAGCTTCGTTAATGTCGCGCTCAATTGTTCGTGGAGCCTTATCATTAAATAAAACGGTTACCGCTGTACTTCCTGCTGGTTTTATTCAAAAAATCGACAGTCGTTTTGAAATTCCTAAACACGATAAAAAAATAGAAATAACTAAGAATACTGCCTCCTTTGATGTGATACGGGCATCGGTAAACCTTGTTGTAGCAAGTATTCTTATTGCTTTTGGTACTTCTCTTAAATTGCCCTTGTCAACCACTTATGTTACTTTTATGGTGGCCATGGGAACTTCGCTTGCCGACAGAGCCTGGGGTCGCGATAGCGCTGTTTATAGGATTCAGGGTGTGTTTTCTGTAATCGGCGGTTGGTTTCTTACCGCGCTTATTGCTTTCACCGTTGCCTTAATCGTAGCAAATATTATTTATTGGGGTGGGATTATTGCCATATTTGTTGTTTTGTTAGGTGCGGGATTTTTCATTTATCGTACACATATCCTTCACAAGAAAAGAGAATCGGAAAAGATTGAGGATGAAAAAGAAATGGGGATTATTTCGGAGATCACAAGTTCATCTTCTGTGTTCGAAAAATGCCAAAATCAAACAATTAAAGGATTGAACAGGGTGCCTGGGTTTTATGAAAGCCTGATTAAAGGGCTTTCTACCGAAGATAGATTGCTCTTAAAAGAATTAAAGAAAGATGTTAGGAAATTTAATAAGAAAGCAAAAAAGAATAAGGATAGGATAGACCAAACAGTTAAATCCCTTCAGATCGACCAGATCAATACAGGGCACTTTTATATTCAAAGTACTGACTATCTTCGCGAAATTGCACACAGTTTGAATTTTATGGTTACTCCTGCATCTGATCATATTGAAAATAATCATACGGGACTAAGTGAGGTGCAAAGCGAGGAATTGAAGGGGCTGCTTGTTGGTATTTCTAAGATGTATCGTGAGATGATTGCAAAAATTGAATCGAAAGATTATAAAAGTCTTGAAGATATTTTTCAGCAGCAGCAGCAGCTTCTGGCTTTGATTAATGAAATTAGAATTAACCAGGTTAAACGTATCCATGAAGATGATTCTCATACACGAACGAGTTTGCTGTTTCTCGACATTCTCGCCGAAACAAAGAACCTGATTCTTTATTCAATAAATTTACTTAAATCTCAAAGAGACTTTATCATTGAAATCACAATATAGTTTGATAATTAATAGTGGTGGCCAAACCGGGGTTGATCGTGCTGCCCTCGACTTTGCCCTGTCTAACGGGCTTATCGCCAAAGGCTGGTGCCCGAGAGGAAGAATGGCCGAAGATGGTTTTATTAATCCGCGCTACCCTTTGTGCGAGGCCAATACGTCTGACCCTCTGGTTAGAACCGAGCTCAATGTGATCGATACCGATGCAACCCTGATTATTTATACCGAAGTTATGGATCAGGGTACGCTGACTACAAAAGATTTTGCTTTTGAATACCGTAAGCCTGTTTTTGTTTGGAGAATTGGTGTAAGCAAAAACGTGCTTCAGTTTAAGCAATGGATGGTTATCAACAAGGTGCAAACCCTGAATATTGCAGGCCCCAGGGCTTCGAATGCTCCTGATATTTATGGAGAAACCCTCGACCTTTTGGATGAATTATTGGGAGATTTTATTCGGCAATCTGATCGTTTAAGTCATTGAAGATACCAGTCTAAAAATCAGTAATATTGATTTTTTTTGACTAATCTCACTGAAATTTATCATTAGTTAGGCACAAGCAGGAGAAACCAGACAGAATGATAAATTTGCTACAAATAAATATTGAAATGAAAACCCACCGCACAAATAGCACATTTGGTTTTTTGCCAACACGCAAAAAGCCGACCCTAAAAAACCAAAAGAGCTATTTTTTGCCTGCCCACAAGATTTGTTCTACTTTTACAGACTAAATAAATCAACATAATGGAATTTAAAAAAGAGATAATCTATAAAGGCATGAAAATGTCAGACATAATATTGAATAATCATTTACTGATTTTAGTTTTAGAACGGTTTGGCATTGAATTAGGCTTGCATGAAAAAACGGTTGAAGCTGTTTGTGTGGAAAATAACATCAGTACTGAGATGTTTCTAACTATTGCTAATTTACAAAACAACAGCTCTAACATTCCTGAGTTTTTATTCAATTGTTCAGACACAAAGGTAATCATCCAATATCTTAAAAATTCCCATCAATATTACTCAGATGAAGTATTCCCTCATATTATTAAAAATATCCATTTAATGAGTGAACATAACAAGAAACCCGAAATGTTAATGGTTGAAGATTTCTTTAATGAATATAAAAATGAAGTTGACCAACATTTTGAATATGAGAATAACATTGTGTTTCCATATATTTTAAATCTTTTTGAGAATAAACGATTTACAAGTTCAGAAAATGATTATTCGGTTAGTGAATACAAAGAGCATCACGATGATATTGAAGAAAAACTTGATGATTTAAAAAAATTATTAATACAGCATTTGCCACAAAAAGACGACCGGGTTATAAGGCGAAAAACACTTTTTGCTTTATTCAATCTTGAGCAAGATTTAATTGTACATGCAAAAATTGAAAATAAGATTTTAATACCACTTGTAGAGAATATGGAAATACAAAAAAAAGAAAATAATTGAAAAATAATTACAACATACTAATTGTAGAGCCTTCGGTTATTGTCCAGAAAGGGATATCAGGACTAATAAAATCCGTTGATGCTGATTTGAATATTGCCAACGTTAATTCCTTAAATGATTCTTTAATGTTAAACCCCGATGAACATTTTAATATTATACTGGTAAATCCTGCTATTTTCAATAATTGCAAAAAAGCATTAGATAAGTTTTCTAAACATTTTCAAGGCATCAATCTTATTGGTTTAATTTCCACATATTACGATAGAAATTTGTGTTCTAATTTTGTTGATTGTATTTATTTGAATGATGATATAAATACAATTGAAAATATTATTACCAAGCATCTGACATTAAAAAATGAAACTAAGAGTACTCCCGACAATACATTAAGCGAACGCGAAACAGAAGTGTTAAAATTACTGGTAAGCGGAAAATCGAATAAAGAAATTGCTGAAAAATTATTTATAAGCATCCATACTGTTGTAACGCATCGCAAAAATTTGAGCAACAAACTTGGTGTTAAATCCACAGCAGCAATGGCAATTTATGCTGTTGCCAACAATATTATTGATTTGAACGATTCGCTAAAATCAATCAAATAATTATCATTCCTTTCTACCCCATCCCATAATCATGGGATACCATCCCTAATAAAATCACAACTTTAAGTTATTGTATGAATTGGTGAAACAGCCCACTTTTGCACTTGTATTTAAAATAAATAAAAGCAAGATGCAAAACATAGAAGGGAAAGGATGCCAGCTTGTAGGCAAGGTTTCAACCGATGGTTACGAATATGATGAATCCAGAGCAGAAGTTGATGGGCAATTTGTTGGTTTGCCTTTAGATGAAGAAAACCAAAGCAATTTAACCGATGAAAGAATAAAGCATTGGGTTGAACAACTTAAAAATGAATTTAATTAGTTTTTTAACTAAAAAAAGGGGGCGAAAAATAGTAAGCCATAAATTGATAAGCCCCCTTTTTTATTTTTCATAACAATGAGCAAAACCATCAACATACTAAAACAAACACCAGTCACTACTATTTTTTTAGTTTTTCTGATTTTTTCTACTATCTCAGCAAATGCTGTTTCAATAAGCGGAAAGGTTATCAATTCTGATACAAAAGAAACTTTGCCGGGCGTAAGTGTTTTCGTAAAAAACACGGTGCTTGGAACATCAAGCGATATAAATGGGAATTTTCAATTAAAAAATATTCCTACCGATTCGATTACGGTTGTTTTCTCGTTTGTGGGCTTCGAAATGCAGGAAGTAAATATTTTAAACAACAAACCAGACACCATTAATATCGAATTGCATCCTTCATCTATTGCCCTTCAGGAAGTAGTAATCAGCACAGCAAAAAACCAATTGAAAAGTTTTGAGCAAACCACACCGGTTTCAGTGCTTACACAAAGTAAAATTACCGAAAATGCCACACAGGATATTGCAGATATAATAAGCCGCGAACCCGGTGTTTCACTTGTAGGCGAAGGTTTTCACAGGGCTTCTTCCATTCGTGGGCTTGCCCGAAAACGAATTGTTGTTATGGTGGACGGCGAACGCATAAGTTCTGAAAGAAACCCGGGTCCTCCCGGCACTTTCGTAAATCCTTTGGATGTTAAAAACATTGAAATATTAAGAGGGCCGTATTCTACATTGTATGGTTCCGATGCCGTTGGTGGGGTTATAAATATCATCACTCAGGATTATAAACAGCCTTTATCAAATAAATATGTTGGTGGTACTTTTAATTCAAATTATCAATCTATAAGAAATGGCTACAATGCTAACCTGATGTTGAATACAAAAATATCTGACAAGGTTTTTTTTCATCTCACTGCCGGAAAACGAAAAGCTGAATCGTACAGAGATGCCGATGGAAACGAAGTGATGGGAACAAATTTTTCGGAACAGTCGGCTACAGCAAAAATCACATGGCAAATTAATAAGAACCATAAATTACAGTTAAATGGTTTATTGAGCAAAGCCGATTCTATTGGCAAACCAGCCTTTTCCGATTCGGTAAACGCACTTCATCCAGCCGATGACCATTATAAAATAGGATTAAATTATCAATGGACAAATATTGCCAGGTGGATGCCAAAAATGAATATTAAAGCATCGGCACACAAACATGATATTACTGCCCGAATTTACAACTACCGTAATGTACAATATGGCAGGGTGATGAATGTGAGTAAAAATTTGTATAATACCGATTATGTTTATCAGCACGATTTTACTTTTATCATAAACCCTAAGATTAAAATCCTTACCGGCCTGGATTTTTACCAACGGGATGGTATTCATATTGATGAGCATAAAAGGGCATTTCTTTACAATCCTGATAACCCGCAATTTAATATTGGAGAATTGGTATATGACGGGCCACAGGATACGACAATTGATAATTCGTACCAGCGCAGCCTCGGCTTTTTTGTGCAGGCAAATTATTCCTTATCAAAAAAACTATTGCTAAACGGCGGTTTGCGATGGAATAAATTTAACACATACGCCAATTTAGTAAAAACAACTTATGCAGGCCCTCCTTACGATTATTCCCAAAACATACACGAAACAAAAACAAAATCGGACGAAGCATTTAGCGGGAATTTTGGGTTATCGTATATGCCAGCCGAATATCTGATTATTACCGGAAATATCGGGCAGGCTTTTCGTGTGCCATCAACCAAAGAACTGTTTATTAATACCATGACCCCGGGCGGCATGAATTTTTGTAACCCCGATTTAGTACCCGAAAAAAGTTTCAACCTTGACTTTGGAATAAAACTAAAAGATAAAAAACAAAATAGTATTTCGTTCGCATTGTTCAGGAATAAAATAAACAATATGATAATTCTTGAATGGGATTCGTTGCATGCAAGCGGGCAGTTTAACAACAAAAATGCCCTGGTTTATGGTGGTGAAATTACTTTCGATTACAAAGTATTGAAGCAACTATTTATTAGCGGAAACATGAGTTATGTAAAAGGCCATGATGATAAGGATGAAGTGTTGATGGATATACCACCTTTACAAATAAACCTGGAAACAAGATATTACATTAAACCCGATAAACTGTTTGTTGCCCTGGTAGGTAAATACAATGCCAAACAAAGCAAAGTGGCTGTTGGCGATGTACCTACCGATGCTTTTGTTGTACTTGACTTTTTAAGCGCATGGAAAGTGAATAAATATTTTAAAGCCACATTTTCGGTAACCAACATACTAAATAACGATTACAGGGAGCATTACCAATTTGATTGGGTTCGCCAGCCCGGAAGGAGTTTTAACGCAGGATTACAAATTAATTTTTAAACATAAACAAATTAAATTCTATAAAATGAAAAAGATCTACATCACAATTGCAGCATTATTTTTGGGTTTTACACTATTAAATGCCCAAACAATTACAGTTTACCCAAGCGATGACATGACAACAAATTCAGGCAGCTCCAGCATGTTCCCTTCTGACGAGGAATTATGGGTTGCCAACTTAGCCGGAATGCAAAATTTTCATCAAACATTAATTAAGTTTGATTTAACACCATACATCGGGCAAACCATCACCAGTGCCAAATTAAATTTCTACCAGTTTTTTCATGCTCCTGACGGAACACCCACGCCATCAAAATTATATGCCATTACCGAAAATTGGGACGAAACAACCTGGCCAACATCAAGCAATGTTACCCATGGAGACACAGAATATGCAACTCCCGAATTCACCTCAACACTTGGTTGGTACGAAATTGATATTACCGAATTGGTAGATGCGTGGCTAAATTCTTATTTTGCAAATAAAGGCCTTGTACTTATTGCAAATTCCGGGACTAAATTTGCCGAGTTTTACTCGAAAGATGCAGCCGACCAATCAAAACATCCTTTCCTTGAAATTGAAGGAACAACAGGGATAAATGATATGAACACTTATGTTGACAATATTTCGGTATTTCCTAATCCGATTAGTAAAAGAGCCACTGTTGACTTCAATTTAATCTCTAACCAACAAGTTAATATTTCAATTATCAACACATTAGGCGTTCAGGTACAGCAGGTTTGTAGCAAACAATTTGCAGCAGGAAAACATCTCGAAACGCTCTCTTGTGAGAATCTAAAAACAGGGATTTATTTTCTTCGTTTACAAACAAATGGTGCAATTTTGAACAGAAAGATAATTGTTAAATAAGTTAGGATATGCAAATAACATGTGCCGATTATAAAACTGCTGAAATGCAAATATTGCTCCATCATGTGTACGAATACAACAAAGGCTTACGGAACCTAGTATTACATACCATGAGTGCAAATGAGCAATATAAAACCGAAGAATTACTGACAAGAAAAGGAATCAGTTATTTTTTAGCAGCGGTTAATTCAAGAAAAATAAACGTGTTTTTTGGAAAAGAACAATGTGTGAAAATAATTGAATCTTTCGGCGAAAAATCTTTATCCGATTTTACCGATGAAGAAGATTTTATACTCGGCACAATGCTTGGCTACGACCGTACGCAGCAATGTGACAGATATATTAAACGGAAAAAGATTGACACGGAATTTTTTGAAATTAACAGATTGGTAAATGCAAATTAAAACCGATATATCAAAAAAAAGCATCTTTCAAAAGATGCTTTTTTTTGTTGACGTCATATGATAATCACATCTATTTGGGATTACAAAACTACAAAAATCACAACTTATAGGGATTGTACATGAAAAAAAGAACAGCGTTCTTTGCAGTGAAAAGATTCTTTATATTTTGCAGACACAAAAAACAGACATACGAAAAATTATATTAGAAGTAGCAAAAGTCGAATTCTTTGAAAAAGGATACAAAAATGCTTCTATGCGTAACATCGCCAAAAATACAGGCGTTTGTTTAAGCAATATCTACAATTACTTCAAAAATAAAGACGAAATTTTAGAAGACGTATTAAAGCCCTTATTACAGGCTTTCGATATAATGTTAGATGAACACAATAGCCCTGAATATATTAGTCTCGATATTTTTATCTCTAAAGATTATCAGCAAAATCAAATAAATATATTTGTTGACCTTATTCTTAAATATAGGGAAGAACTAAAACTTCTCCTTTTTAAAGTACATGGTTCTTCACTCGAAAATTTCACTGAAGAATACACCAATCGTCATACAGAAATTGGATTAGAATACATTAGTAAAATGAAGGAGAAATATCCTCAAATTAATACCAATATTTCAGACTTTTTTATCCACACAATAAGTTCATGGTGGATAAGCATTATCGGTGAAATCGTATCGCACGATTTAGGAGATAACGAAATTCAGAAATTTATTACCGAATATATGGAATTTGGTACAGCCGGATGGAAAAAAATTATGAAGGTATAATTTTTTTGAACAAAATTGAACAGTGTTCTTTATTGGTTTGACAAATGGAATGAATAATAAAACAAATAATTAGTAACTATAAATTTTGAGTTTAATATGAAAACATTATTAAAATTACAAAGCTATATGACAGGCAGAAAAGCATTGCTTCCCGGAGCATTGGCTTTGTCAGCAATTAGTACTCTTATGGGGATGTTGCCATACATATTTATATGGCTTATTGTAAAAGAGTTGTTTAATACCGGGGCAGACTATTCTCAAGTCCGTATTAATACCTATGCGTGGTGGGCTGTGGGAACAGCAATAGCAGGTGTTATATTATATTTTTTGGCTCTTACACTCTCTCACTTAGCAGCATTTCGGGTAGAAACAAATATGCGACGACAGGCTATGCAAAAGATAGTACGTATGCCTTTGGGCTTTTTCGACAGAAATACCAGTGGTAGTATTCGAAAAATTATTGACGATAACGCAAGTATTACTCACACGTTTTTGGCACATCAATTACCAGACCTTGCAGGGAGTATTCTAGTGTCCTTAACTGCTCTTGTGCTTATTTTCGTATTCGATTGGCGACTAGGATTAGCTTGCCTTGTTCCAATTATAATATCCATGGTTGTTATGAGCTTTATGATGGGTGGTAAAGGGAAAAAATTTATGAAAGACTATATGACATCTCTCGAAGACATGAACACCGAAGCGGTGGAATATGTTAGAGGTATACCAGTGGTGAAAGTTTTTCAGCAGACCGTTTTTTCTTTCAAAAATTTCCATAATAGTATTACGAGATACAAAAATATGGTATTTAATTATACAAAAATATGGGAAAATCCAATGTCAATCAATACAGTAATTATTAATGGTTTCGTGTTTTTTTTAGTTCCTGCAGCCATTTTATTGATTGGATATTCGGGTAATTACGCACTTGTGTTGGTCAATCTGTTTTTTTATATCCTGATAACCCCTGTTTTTGCCCAAAACATAATGAAAGGTATGTATATAGATATGGCTCTGGGACAAGCAAAAGAAGCAGTAAACAGAATGGAGAAATTGACGGATGTAGAACCGCTTCCTGTATCGGGTAATCCTGAAAATATTACGGGACATGATATTTGTTTTAAGAATGTATCGTTCAGTTATCCCGGAGCCACACAAAAGGCAATAGATAATATTAGTTTCAATATTCCCGAAGGAAAAACCATAGCCTTGGTAGGAGCTTCGGGTAGTGGAAAAACAACTATTGCAAGGCTTGTCCCACGTTTTTGGGATACTGATACCGGGCAGGTGTGCATTGGTGGAACAGATGTAAAAGAGATTGACCACAAAGAATTGATGAATCATGTTTCGTTTGTTTTTCAGAATACCAAATTATTTAAAACAAGCCTGCTGGAAAATATCAAATACGGTAATCCGGACGCATCAGCCGAAGCGGTGGAAAGAGCCGTAGATTTGGCACAATGTCGCGAAATTATTGACAAACTGCCCGATGGCTTAAATACTAAGATAGGTGTAGAAGGCACTTATCTTTCGGGAGGCGAACAGCAGCGTATTGCATTGGCACGAGCTATTTTAAAAGATGCGCCAATTGTGGTGTTAGACGAAGCAACTGCTTTTACCGACCCCGAAAACGAACATCTAATACAAAAAGCACTCGGGAAACTTACCAAAGGGAAAACGGTACTTCTTATTGCTCACAGGCTTACCAGTGTGATGGATGCAGATATTATTCTTGTAATAGACAAAAGTAAAATTGCAGAACAGGGAAGTCATCATGAATTACTGAACAAACAAGAAATATACTCAAAAATGTGGAACGAATATCAACAATCAATAAAATGGACAATAGGAAAGGAGGCTCAATATGTTTAATATATTAGAAAAACGATTTACTTTAACACGTAAAGGAGCAAGAGATTTTAGCAAAGGTGTATTTTTTACAACGCTACTCGACATAGCATTAATGCTACCGGCAGTTTATATTTTCTTATTTCTTGAAGAATACCTACGCCCTGTTTTTAACCCTTCGGCTACTATTACCAATGGTTTGTGGTACTATATTTTGCTCGGCATAATATTTATGCTGATAATGTGGGTTATTGCAAGGTTTCAATACCGAAACACATATACTACTGTATATGATGAAAGTGCCAATCGTCGTATTTCGTTGGCTGAAAAGTTGCGTAAACTGCCTTTAGCATTTTTTGGTGAAAAAAATCTATCAGACCTTACATCAACTATAATGGACGATAGTACTGAACTGGAACATACTTTTTCACATGCAGTGCCACAACTATTTGCTTCAATTATTAGTATGGTATTAATTGGAATAGGAATGTTTTTTTACAATTGGCAATTATCTCTTGCTCTGTTTTGGGTAGTACCTTTGGCTGCAACTGTACTTTTATTATCTAAAAAATTATTGCATAAACAATTTCAGATCCATTATATTCGAAAAAGAGAAGTAACCGAGCAAATTCAGGAAGGATTGGATACCATTCAGGAGATAAAATCTTATAATCAGGAAATTGCTTATTTGAACAAATTAGATAATCATCTTTATAATCAAGAAAAACAACAGATAAAAGGAGAATTATTGGCAGGCGGACTTGTAAATTCTTCACAGAGTTTATTAAAATTAGGATTAGCAAGCGTTATTATTATTGGAGTACAACTCCTTTCAGCCGGCACAATCGATTTGTTTATGTATCTTATATTCTTGGTGATAGCTACGCGAATTTACAATCCAATAAATGAAGTATTTAATAATTTGGCAGCCTTATTCTATCTTGATATTCGTATTAACAGGATGAACGAGATGGAAGCATTACCAATTCAGCAAGGTAAAACCGATTTCAAACCACAAAATTTTGATATTGTATTTGATGATGTAAGTTTTTCTTACGAAACAAATAAACAGGTTTTGCAAAATGTTTCGTTTACAGCCAAACAAGGAGAAGTAACCGCATTGGTTGGACCATCAGGAGGAGGGAAAAGTACTTCTGCTAAACTTGCAGCCCGTTTTTGGGATATTAATAAAGGGAAAATTTTATTAGGAAATCAAGATATCAGCGAAATAGACCCAGAAACCTTACTGCAAAACTATTCAGTAGTATTTCAAGATGTAGTGTTATTTAATTCCAGTATAATAGACAATATTCGCATAGGAAGAAAAAATGCTACTGATGAACAAGTAAAACAAGTTGCAAAATTGGCACAATGCGATGAGTTTATCTGCAAAATGCATGAAGGCTATAATACAGTTATTGGCGAAAACGGTGAAACACTTTCTGGAGGCGAACGACAACGTATTTCCATAGCTCGCGCCTTGCTCAAAGATGCTCCAATTGTATTGCTTGATGAAGCCACCGCCTCGCTAGATGTGGAAAATGAAACCAAAATACAAGCCGGTATTTCTGAATTGGTACGTAACAAAACGGTGTTGATTATAGCTCACCGGATGCGTACAGTAGCTAATGCAGATAAAATAGTAGTTCTAAAAAATGGAAAGGTGACAGAAAGTGGTTCGCCTGATAAGTTGAAAAAACAAAAAGGTGTTTTTTCAAAAATGGTAGAACGACAAATGCAGCCAGTATAATAAATTGCTAACAGAAATAAAGATAATGAAAATACAAAAAATTAATAACTGGTTCGAGAGAAGAGCCACAGGAATCATCAAACGCAGATGGCTAATAATAGTTATATTTTTGGCAATTGTAGCAGTAGGTTTTAATGGGCTAAGAAGCCTGAATGTAGAATCATCATGGGAAAATTTCTTTTTAGAAGATGACCCTGTATTAGTAAAATCTGATGAGTTTAAAGAGATTTTCGGTAACGATAGTTTTGTTGCGATACTTACCGAATGCGATAATTCTTTTACAAAGAAATCGCTGGAACTTATTCGTGAACTATCCAATGAGCTGATGGATAGCATTTCATATGCCGAAAAAATAACCTCGCTTACCTACATAGAGTTTATGATGGGAACCGAATTTGGGATGCAAATAGAACAGATAGTTCCTGATATAATTCCATCAGATAAACAATCGTTGGAAAAAATTAGAGGTAAAGCATACAGCAAACCAAAAATTGCAGAAAGACTAATCTCAAAGGATGGAAAATTAACATGGATTGTTTTAAAGCTTCGTACGTTTCCTGAAAAAGAAATTTGGGAAAAAGAGGAAAATCCTATTGTCCCTGAATATTTAACAGGGGCAGAAGTAGAAAAAATAATCAGTAAAGAAAAATACAAAGCCATTTCGCCAAGGGCTACCGGAATGCCTTATCTTACATACAAAAAACAAAACTATTTTGGAAAAGAAGCAGGTAAAATAATGGGACTGGCTTTAATTCTTGCCATAATCGTTTTAATATTTGCCACCAAATCGTTTAGGGGTGTTATCGTACCATTGGTTACATCTATCAGTTCAATAGTAATTATTTATGGTTCATTAGGTTATATTGGCTATCCAATAGATAGCGGAATGATAAGTGTTCCTATCATGCTATCATTAGCTGTTGCCATAGCCTACAATATTCATATTTTCACCTTTTTTAAACGAAATTTCTTTATTCATGGCAAACGGAAGAAAGCAATAATAGAAGCAGTTAGTGAGATGGGATGGCCAATTCTGTTTTCGGCACTTACAACTATGGGAGCTTTACTTACTTTTTTAATTATTCCTATGCGTCCACTTCGTTTTGTTGGTTTTGCAACTGCAAGTTGTGTGCTAATTACATTTGTTATTGTAATCCTTTTAATGCCGGCACTATTGAGTTTTGGGAAAGACAGAGCGCCACATCCTGCATTTAAAGAAAAAGGCGGACGTTGGTTGGATTTAAAACTTGGGAAGTTGGGTGAATTTGTTTTGGCATATCCAAAAGCAATAATAGCAATTTCAGCAGTTATTATCGGTATTTTAATTGTTGGGGCAACGAGAGTAGAATCTGCTTTTGATATAGAAAAAACAATGGGACGGAATATTCCTTATGTAGATAATTTACTCGATATCAGTGAATCAGAATTAGGCTCTCTTTATTCATACGATTTATTAATAGAATTTCAGGAAAACGATGCTGCAAAGTATCCTGAAAATCTTCAAAAATTGGAACAAGTAGAAAACTATGCCAAAGGCTTTATTCTTACAAAAAAAACTACATCTGTTCTTAATATCATCAAAGACCTAAATCAAACCTTAAATGAAAATAATGAAGATTTTTATCGTGTTCCAGCGAATGAAAATCAGGTAGCACAAATGCTGTTGCTTTACGAAAACTCGGGCGGTACTGAATCGGAATATTGGATGGATTACGATTATAAACGCCTTAGACTTATGGTGGAACTTAGTACCTATAATTCGGGCGAAGCAGAAAAGGAAGTGGCAGACATTCAAAAAATGGCAAGCGATTTATATCCTGATGCCCAGGTTACAGTTGTAGGTAATCTACCTCAATTTACAAGCATGATGCAGTATGTAGTAAAGGGTCAGGTTCAGTCGTTTGTATTTGCATTAATAGTTATTATGTTCCTTTTGATGATTGTTTTTGGAAGTGTTCGAACTGGATTAATAGGACTTATTCCAAATATTGCCCCAGCCATTGCAGTAGGTGGCGTTATGGGTTGGTTGGGTATTCCACTAGATATGATGACCGCTACCATTATTCCAATGATTTTAGGATTAGCAGTTGATGATACCATACATTTTATCAATCATGGACAATTGGAATTTAACCGAACTAAAAACTACAATAGTTCAATTAACAAAACATTTAAAACCGTTGGGGTTGCATTGCTTTTAGCCACTATAATTATATCTGCAAACTTTTTAGTTTATACTACATCTACGGCTAATAATTTTATAAACCTAGGCATGTTAGCTGTTGTTGGAATGTTTGCCGCTCTTATTGCCGACTTTTTTATCACCCCAATTTTATTTAAGTGGTTTAAGATATTTGGGAAAGAACAATAAAGAGATCAAATAAGCTAAAAAATATGCAGAAAATACTGATTACATATTATTCCGAATCGGGTTCTACCAAAGAAATAGCCGAAATAATGTCCAATACTATAACAAATTATGATGTGGATTTATTGGAAGTTGGTAAAGTTCAGCACCTACATTACGACGGAATTATTATTGGTACGCCAAATATGTATGGTAAACCAGCTCCAGAAATCATTAGATTTTTAAAACAGAATAATGATAGACTTGCGACTAAATCCATTCATCTTTTTTTTACCTGTATGGCTTGTTATTTAGATAATGAAATGGAAAGCCACCAACTTGGAATATATACAGACAGCAATATCCCCAAAAATATCTATGTTTTGGAGAGAATGAATTCTTGGAAACAGAGTCATGCCGTATCTACATATCTGCGTAACTTAAATACAATTGCACCTAAACTAACAATAGCATCAATCGCCTTTTTCAAAGGCCGTTTAAGGTTTCGTAGTTTAAGTTTTATCAATAGTTTAATAATGCGAATGATTTGTCTAATGAACAGAAATATTGAACAAGGAGATTTTTACAAACCACAGGATGTTAAAATCTGGATAAGGCAGAAAGATTTTTTTTGCCGAATTTATCATAAGAAAGAATTACCAAGATTATAAAGTATAAATATTAACAATAATTATAAAAGTTATGAGTAAAATAAAAATTAATATTCTAATAGCCATATTATTACTGGCAACAATTAGCACATCAGCGCAATCGCTTACAGGGCGAGATATTATGCAAAATGTAAAAGAACGTCCCGATGGCGATACCCGTTATTCGGAAATGACAATGAAACTGATTAACAAACGAAATAGAGTTCGGGAACGTAAGGTTAAATCGTATTCAATGGATATTGGAAAAGACAAAAAAACAATTATGTTTTTTCAGTATCCTGGTGATGTAAAAGGAACAGGATTCCTTACATGGGATTATGATGAAATTGGTAAAGACGATGATAAATGGTTGTATTTACCTGCCATGAAAAAGACCAGACGCATCAGCGGTTCATCGGCAAAGAAAGATTATTTTATGGGAACCGATTTCACTTACGATGATATGGGTAGCCGTAGTGTAGATGAGGATACACATAAACTTATTAGGGAAGAAAGCATTGAAGGACACAAATGTTGGATAGTAGAATCTACATCAAAAGACAAACAAGATATCTTCTCAAGAAAAATGACATGGATACGACAAGATTGCTTAATTGCGTTAAAGGTTGAATATTACGATAAACTTGGAAAATTGCACCGAAAACTATTATTGTCGGACATTAAAAAAGTAGATGGGTTTTGGCAAGCACATAAATTACATATGAGCAATGTTCAAACAATGCATCAAACAGAGATTACAATTGCCAACCCTAAATTTAATATCAATGTAAATGAAGAATCCTTTACGGTTTCAAATTTAGAAAGAGGAGATATTTAAGCTTATAATATCGTGGGGTGAATTAGGTAATATGAAATAATGATTTTGCATTATTAATACATGATAAGTTGAAGAATAGAAAATATATACATTTTAAAGTTTTTGTCTTAGTGTTTGTTTTTATCAGCCCAATGCTGATAAAAACAACACACTTTTTATATATTCATCATGAACATTCTTCAATTCTCGATTCAAACAAATTGGCGTATTCTGAATATCATCCCGAATGCCCAATATGTGCCTATGAAGCGATAGATGAAATTGAAATTCAGAATACATTTACTCTCGCCAAGCCTGAATTCATATTCAGTTTATTACTTATTTATAACTATGTAATTGCCCATATTCATCCATTATACACTTTTAACCTGCGTGCCCCCCCCTGTTAATAATATTTTTTAAGAAATAGAAAAATATTATTAACAGGTTGGTGATAAAATTCCAACCATAAAAATTTAAATTAATGAAATTAAAATATTTATGGTCATTCATTATTATGTTTATAATGATTACCCAAATCAGTTTTGCTCAAAACAACATAAAAGGCAAAATAACCGATAAAACCAATAATCAGCCTTTGCCTTCTGCCAATGTTTATTTGCCAGAGCAACACAAAGGCACTTTAACAGATAATAGTGGCAAGTATAGTATGAATCATTTGCCCAAAGGGAAAATAAAGATTCAGTTTTCCTATATAGGTTATAAAACCATTATAAAAACCATTATTGTAAAAGATTCAGAAATCATTCTTAATATTGAAATGGAACCATCGGTATTACAAGCCGAAGAAGTAGTGGTTTCAGGTGGGACATTTACTACTCAGCATCAAAATGCAATAAAGATTGAAGTATTAAAAAGCAAAGATATAGCAGAAATTGGAACACCATCATTTACCGAAGCGATTGCTAATGTCCCAGGTGTTGATATGATATCAAAGGGGGTTGGAGTTGCAAAACCGGTAATTCGTGGCTTATCAATGACCAATATATTAATGCTGAACAATGGCGTAAAACTGGAGAATTTTCAATTTTCGGAGAACCATCCCTTTCTTATCGATGAATTTGGAATTGATAGAATTGAAATTATAAAAGGACCGGCATCCCTACTCTACGGCTCTGATGCTGTGGGAGGAGTGATTAATGTGCTAAAAGAGAAACCAGCCCCCGTTGGAAGAATAATTGGTGATTTTAATGCCCAATACCATTCCAATACACAAGGTATAGTAAGTAATTTAGGAGTTAAAGGCAGCTCAGAAAACTTTTTTTGGGGCTTACGTGGCGGTCTAAAAAGCCATGCCGATTATTGCGATGGCAATGGAGATTATGTGCCCAATACCCGATTTAACGAAAAAAGTTTTAAAGCCAACGTAGGACTGATAAAATCCTTTGGACTGTTCCGATTATACTATGATTATAATCAACCCGATTTAGGAATGTGTGTAGGAGATGCCATTGATTTAACAACAGAAAATGGAAGAGAAAATAAAGTTTGGTATCAAGATTTAACCAATCATCTTATTTCAGCCAAAAACACTTTGTTCTTCGGGGAGTATAAGATAGATGTGAATGCCGCATACCAAATGAATAACAGGCGGTTACAAACCGACAATAATAAACCGGCTTTCGAAATGGTAGATATGGATATGAATACCTTCTCGTATGAAATAAAGACCTATTTGCCATCAGGAATTAATTCAGAATATATAATAGGATTGCAAGGAGCCAATAAAACCAATAGGAATCATGATGCTCCAAACCATGTATTGCCCGATGCCGATGTAAACGATTTCTCAGTTTTTGGATTAGTACAACATACTTTTTTCGATAAACTAAAAACGCAAGCAGGAATAAGATACGATTTTCGCAAAATTTCTACAGTTGCCGAAACAAATAAAGACGCAATAGATAATGATTATGGAAATATAAGCGCTTCCGTAGGTGCTACATACGAATTAAATAAACATATTTTATTGCGTGCCAATTTAGCTTCGGCACACCGGACTCCGAATATTGCAGAATTAACTCAAAATGGAATGCATGGTTCACGATACGAGCAGGGAAATCCCGATTTAAAATCACAGCGCAGTTACGAAGCTGATTTAAGTGCGCATTTTCACTCAAAATATATAATGGTCGATCTGGCAGGGTTTTATCATAGCATAAACAATTACATTTTTATAGCCCCAACCAATGATACCATTGCCGGTGGCGATAAGATTTATAGATATTCGCAAACCAATGCCGAAATATATGGAAGTGAACTTAGTGTGAATGTTTTACCGGTAGATTGGATAAATATTAAAACTACATATGCTTATTTGGTAGGAAAACAAGATGACGGAAGCCATCTGCCATTTATTCCACAAAACAAATTACGGGTTGAGTTTAAATTTCAAAAACAAAAAATAGCGTTTCTAAAAAATCCATTCGTAAAGTTGAGAGGCTTGTACGCAGCAAAGCAAAACAAACCCGCAATGTTCGAAACCAAATCAGATAGCTACTTTCTGTTAAATGCAGGAATTGGGGCAAATTTTAAATGGTCAAATCAATTGCTTGCCATTTCTATTCAGGCTAACAACTTATTAAACGAAACTTATATAGACCATTTATCTACCCTTAAAGGGATGGGATATTACAATATAGGCCGAAATATTAGCATAAACATAAGAATCCCGTTTGGGATAAAATAAATAGTAAAAACAGGGTTCTGTCGTGCAAAACACGGCGGAACCTTTAAATATGAGATATGAAAACAAATAAAATTATAGGAATGGTTTTACTTATAATCATTGGTTTACCATTTGTAACAAGAGCACAGGAATTGAGCAAAATGAAACTTAATGGTTTCTTAGACACCTACCATGCCGTGCAAAGCAAAAGTCCAAACGATTTTATGAGTTCGCGTACACGCCTTCGTACAGAACTAAATATTAAAAAAGGCAAATCATTTATGTTTGCATCTCTTAATGCTACTTATAACAGTATTCTGCCAGAACAAACTAAGATTGAACTAAGAGAAGCTTTTTTAGAGTATACCACCAAAAACTGGAATTTTAAAGCTGGGCGACAGATTGTTATTTGGGGTATATCCGATGGTTTAAGAATTACCGATGTAGTATCACCGATGGACATGACCGAATTTTTAGCTCGCGATTACGATGACATACGGATACCCGTAAATGCGATGAGAGTAAGATACCTAACTCAAAGTATGAGAGCCGAATTAATTTTTATTCCTGTTTCATCATTTTTTATTGTTCCTTATCAGGAAGAAAATCCATGGTCGGTTTTTCCTTCAAATACAGGAACTTATTTTGATGTGAACATGGACAATACTCCAGAAAAGACTTTAAATAATAGCGAGTACGGTGGTCGTTTATCTTTCTTTTTGTCGGGTATTGATTTTAGTTTTTCAGCACTTCATACTTGGAGTAAAATGCCGGTTTTTAAGCGTCAATTATCAACAAATAGCGATACTGTATTTGTTGATGCACTGTACAATAGAATGGATATGCTTGGAGCGGATTTTTCGATGCCGATAGGACAATTTGTAATTCGGGGAGAAGTTGCTGAATATTTAGGAGAAGTACAATCTCTCAATATGCAGGCTAACAGTAACACTTTAATAAAACGCAATACTACAAATTTTCTGTTAGGAGTAGATTGGTATCCCGGTAATGAATGGACTTTTACCACCCAATATTCTCATAAACTAATACCTGATTATGTTGACATAATAGAAACAAAAGAGAACACAGTATTAGCAACTTTGGGCATTACCAAAAAGGTTTTACGAAGTACTTTAAACTTATCAACTTTCACTTATTTCGATATTACAAACAATGGTTTCTTTAACCGAACAAGTGCTGATTACTCATTAACCGACGAGATTCATGTTATGTTGGGTTACGATTGGTTTAATGGCGATAAAGGAATGTTTGGAATGTACAAAGATAATTCTGAAATATGGTTCAAGGCTAAGTATAGTTTTTAAACTTTCCATCCCATATTCATGGGATACTCTCTCATACAAAATCATCGTTTTTAGCGATTGTGCCAATAAATAAAACAGGCCACCTTTGCACTCAAATTATTTAAATTAGACAAAGTATAATATGAAAGACTGGTTAAAATTAAAAGAGCAATTTGAAGTAAAGGATGTCCGCCAATTAAAAGGCAATTTTTTACCATCCCTAATCAAAAAGGCACAAAGCTTAGAAGTTGGAAAAGGTTTGTGTGTCATACAAAGTTTTGAGCCCATTCCTTTGTACTCGGCTTTGGCTGAAATGGGTTACGAATATGAAACAGATAAAGTATCGGAGACAGAATATCGGGTTTATTTTTACCGACTTACGAAAGTTGAACCCGATTATCCGGGCGGAATGGACATGCCTTTAAAACCCACCGCAATAGTAAACTTTAATACCATTGACCCAAAACTTGCCGATAACGTGGTTAATTTTTGGCAATATATCTGGGGGCAGGAAAACCCTGCCATTGATATGAAAACACGCCTTTTGCTTTCATTATCAAATGGAGTAGGTGCAGGAAGAATGCGACAGGCTGTTCGTGAATTTGTAAAAGCCTATTCAATTGGTGTTACCACTGCCGAGTTTGATGAGTTGTTTGCCATGTTTGCATGGAACCAGGGCGTTGGATATTTCGCTTCTGAAATTGGCCCATCGGCTCTGTTTGCAGCTTATAAATATATTAAAACCCAAGAAGAAAAAGGCAAAGAGCGCAGCGAGATTGTAAAAGAACTGTCAGCAAAATTTGGCGAGAAAAACCCTGATGTAGGTACCTTCTTTAAAAACAGCAATAAGGATGATTAAAGAAAACGATAAAATAGCCGACATCCTTACAAACTATCCTTTTCTGAAAGAGAAACTTATCAGTAGAAACCGCATTTTTAAAAATCTCAACAACCCTGTGGTTTTTAATACAGTTGGAAAGTATGCAAGAATATGTGATGTGGCGAAAGTTTCGGGTGAGAAATTAGAAGATGTTTTGGCTTTTGTTAACAGCGAAATATCAAATTTTGAAAATATATCAATATGCAAAAAACAATAAACCAAACCGAAAACGGAAAAATCTTTCGGTGTGCATCATGCAATAAAATCCATATCGAATACAAAAACCTGAATATCCTTTTAAACAATACAGAATTACAGGAATTGAAAAGATTATTTTCAAAACCAATTATTTGCCAACCTAAAATGATATCTCATTTTAAATATACAATTCACAATAACTAAATTCAGTATAATTATGAAAAAAATAATGATGTTAAATATATTCAGCATTTTATTAATCGCCTTGGTATCGTGTAACAATCCTCAGGCAGATAAAAAAGACAGTTTTATTGAAGACAAAAACAGTACGGAACTTACCACCTACCAACAAGCAGGTGTCATTAATATTAAAGACCCGATGGCATCGATGGTTGGATACAGGCAACCGGGCAGTGATTTTTTTGAGATTTCGCTTGACGATGTCGGGAAATATTCAGGGCATGTGTGTGCAGGTATTGCTTCCGGGTTTATGATGACCAAACAAGCATTGGAAGTACTCTATCCAAACGGTGATATTCCGGTACGGGGCAATATAAGGGTTGCGGCTTCGGCTGCCACCGACCAAATTGATGTGGCATCGTACATAACAGGTGCTCGTGCACACTACGGACGTGATGAAGTAAACGCCAACGATTTGATTATTGACCCCGTACTGCAAGGCGAAAAAGGAACACTTACCATGGTATTTAAACGAAAAGACAATGATAAAATGGTTAAAGCAGTTTTTAATAAGAATAAATTATTTGGCGCAGAAGCATTAAAAATGATGTTGCCCTTAAAAGAAAAAATTGAAACGGCTACGGCTAATGATGACGAAAAGAAACTATTTGCTGAAAAGGTTCAAACTATGGTAGCTCAATTAATTAACGATTCACCTAAAGGAGCAATCATTATTTCGGTATGTACCGATTATGATTTTCCCAATAAATAAATCATAATCTTATAATCATGAAAAAGATATTTTTTATACTATTTGTGCTATTTTCTTTAAATACGATGGCACAAGAAAAAAATGCACTTTTAATAATTGCCCATGGTGCACCATCCCCTGCATGGAACAAACCAGTACTGGATATTGAAACACAGGTGAAAGATTTATTAAAGACAAAAGACATTACCGGATATGATGAGGTACGTGTTGCCCTTATGGAATTTACAAAACCCACTATTGCCGATGTAATCCACGATTTCGAAAAACAGGGAATCACCAGTGTTTATGCAATACCTTTGTTTATTGCACCTTCGGGTCATTCGCTTTTCGATATCCCGACAATTTTAGGCTTATCGTACGATAAAGAAATGCTTGATGAACTGAAAGCCGAGAACATTGAAATTGTGGATACATATATTAAAATAACTGTCGGTCCATCGTTGGATTACGAAAATGTGATGAAAAACATTTTATTGGACAAAGTGAAAACGATGTCCGAATCCCCATCGGAAGAAGCCTTGGTAATACTGGCGCATGGTGACGAAAATTTTATGCCCTTTTGGGAAGAGTTGGTGAATGAAACAGGAAATTATATTCTTGGAAAAACCGGTATTGAATATTTCGACAAAGGTTTTGTGGAAGTAGGTCAGTCGTTTGCCATCGATGGCGTTCATCCAATACTAAAAGCAAGCGAAGAAAAGGAGAAAGTAATTGTAATTGGCATGTATGTTTCGATGGGTGTAAAACAAATGGCTGAAAATTCGGCAATTGTTATGATGGGACACACCATGGAAACAAAGAAAATGTTTGAAGAAAAAAACATTGTTTTTGCTGAAAGCGGTTTATTGCCCGATGCCAGAATTAGCACATGGTTAGTTAAACGTGCCAATGAATGGATTGAGAAATAACATTGAAAAAACTTACAACATGAACCAAATAACACATATTACCCAAACAGAAAGTAGTACAAGAATATTTTGCCTTGGCAAACCGTCATTTTTTATTGAAGATTGGAATAAATCGCTGAATAATATTGATAGTGAGAAAACAGGAAAAGACAAGAGTAATAAATGAAAGTTTTACTATCAATTATATCATTATTTTTAATCAGTCAGTTTGCTTTTGCAAATGATGTTTCGTTAATGGTTTTCGACAAAGAAACAAAACAGCCCATCCCCTATGCAAATGTTTGTTTTGAAGGTGTTACAACAAAAGCACAGCATTTTTCCGTTACATCCTTAAAAGGGGAAGCAACAAACCCGGTTACTGAAAAATCTCAAATTGCCATCTCTTTTGTGGGCTACAAAACTTTAATTGATACGATAAACCCGAAGGAGTCGAAAACATATTATTTGCAGCCCGATATGTTTAATATGGAGCAAGTGGTTGTTACTGCAACACGTACCGAAAAAGCGTTGAAAGATGCCCCTGTTATTACACAGGTTATTACCGCCAAACAAATAGAATCGAGAGGCTTTAGCACTGTTCAGGATGTGCTGGAAGCAGATATGCCGGGAATTGAGTTCCAAAGGCACGGGGCAAGCAACGATATAAACATTCAGGGTATTGAAGCTCGTAATGTGTTGATACTGATTGATGGTGAAAGAATGGCAGGCGAAACCCGTGGCAATGTCGATTATTCGAGATTGAATACCAACGATGTGGAACGTATTGAAATTATTAAAGGCGCTTCATCTGCGTTGTACGGTTCGCAAGCCATGGGGGCAGTTATCAATATCATCACCAAAACATCAAAGCAAAAAGTTTATGCCAATATTTCATCGAAATATACAAGTTACAACGATATAAATTATTCAGGTTTAAACAAAAACGATGAGGATTATGATTTTAAAAAGAACCTCGATAAACCCAATCTTAATGTAAGTGCGGTACTGGGTGTTAATATTAAAAAGTTTAGTTCAAAAACAAACTTTGTGATGAAAAGCACTGATGCCTACCAGTTATACGACCGCGATTCATTAACTAAAGAATATATTGATATCGACACCACTATTTATGAACCTTTACACAAAACCCCAACAAGTATTGAAGGAACTCAGGATTACTCAATAAACCAGAAATTTGCATACCGGTTTAACGACAAATTCAGCATTGAAGCAAACGGGGCATATTATATACACGATAAATATGATTTCTACAGGGCGGATAAAAAACATGATTTTTACGAGGACGTTTCTTATGGCTTAAAAGCAGTATATCAACCAAGTGCCGGTAAATCAGTTGTATTCTCCTATCATTCCGATACATATAATAAATATGATTACCTGGAAAAACTTGATGAGAAAGTCAGAAATTACAGCCAACGGTATCAAAACCCAAAAATTATCGGTAATTATAAAATTGGGGAAAAACAAATGCTTACCGGGGGGATTGAATATTTGCATGAGTCATTGGAATCGGATATGTTTGTTTATGGCGAAATGCAAACAAAACAGGTTAGCAATTCTGTGCTGTTTTTGCAGGACGATATAAAGTTGAATTCAAAACTAAATATAATTGCTGGAATTAGGGGCGAATACCATACCGCTTACGGAAGCCATTTTACCCCTAAATTATCGGTTATGTATAAATGGTTGCCCTTAACATTCAGGTTAAACTATGCTGCGGGTTATCGTTCGCCGGGATTGAAAGAACTCTACATGAACTGGAGTCACCTTGGTATGTTCACCATCGTGGGAAACGAAAACCTGCAACCCGAAACAAACAATTACTTTTCGGGCTCTGTTGAACTCTCCAAATCATGGGTAAATACTTCGCTTAATATTTACAAAAATTATTTCAATAATAAAATTGAAGGGCAATGGAGCAACGACCAAACTGTTTTTCAATATCAAAACATCGAAAAGTCCAGTCTTTTAGGAATTGATTATATGTTAAAAGCGAAAATTTCTAAATCATTTATGTTTAAAGGTGGCTATTCGTATGTGAACGATAAAAACCGTAGCGATGGCGTACGCCTGTCTGGCGTTAGTCCGCATAGCGCAAATGTGCAATTAGAATATAGGTTCACCAAAGGATTTTACGAACTTACAGCCAACATTACCGGAAAATATATAGGTGCAAAAGATTTTGATGTATTAGACGAATTAGAGTACAGAGGCGATACCATTGAAGCTTATTACAAAGTGCATTACGATAGCTATTCGACATGGAGGCTCTCGGTAAGCCAGCGTTTTTACAACTCGGTAAACCTTGTGATTGGCGTGGACAACCTATTCGATTACACAGCAGATATGGTAACATTTAATACATCGATAACACCCGGCAGGCGATATTTTGTAAGCCTGAATGTGGCAATTGAAAAACTGTATAAACAATTCAAATCTAAATAATAATTAAAAATAATTTTACAATGAAACATTTATTAAATTTTGCGACAGTAATGCTGTTGGGTCTTGCTTTTATCTTTACTTCATGCGACAAGGAAGGCTGTGATCCACCTGTGAACAACGATGTTGTTTCGGGAACAATAACCATTGATGCCACGGCTTATGACCAATGGGTGTATTTCTCATTTGCAGATGAAAAGATTGTTACAGTTACTGACTTTTCTACATCTTCTGCCTGGGATATAGGTTTTCACCGTCAGGATGTTCGTATAAATTGCGGTAAATCGGGTATTGGGCAAGGAGGAACTTACAATGCAGGTAAGGTTGATTTTAGCTCTGTTGCCGAAGCTCCTGAAACAGGATATGCATTAAACGATTCTATAGAAATACTTGAAGCGTTTGCTATGCCCCCTGTTTATGTTACTGTTCCGGGCGATACTGTTTTGGCTAAATGGATAGACATATCGTATGGACAAGCCGGTCCTGAGTATATCATAAGCGATAATATATATGTTATTAAAACCGCTGATGGGAAATACGCCAAAATCTGGGTAAAAGACTATTTTAACGACAGTTCGGAAACCGGGCATGTTACCATGAAATATAACTACCAACCCGATGGTAGCCGAAAGGTGGAATAGGGAAACGATAAAAAGTAATACCAATTAATGTTTGGCTGAAAAGGCAGGTTTTGTCTTTTCAGCCAAACATGTTAAAAAAAACATCATGGGAAAAGAATTACTGCTCACAAGTACCGCCTTGGCTTTTTTTATAATTTGCCCACGTATGGCAGGGATGGTTAATCTTGTATGTAAACACTCAGAATTGTCATTGTTTAAAACAGCATTTGTAGGCTCGATTATCGCAATCCCACTGATTATGCTGATGGTTTTTATATTTTCAAGATTTGGAGTAACGGGTGCTTTGCTGTTTTGCATTTTTACTGATTTTGCAAGTGCCTTCATGCTTAAAGAAATAAGTATTAAAGCAAGTATCGAAACCATTATTATAGCAGTATTTGTACTTGTGGCAGTAAAAGTTGCACCAATGATTACCGGAATATTTGTTAAATGATTAAGTTCTTCAAAAAATACCACAAATGGCTAGGGTTGATTCTAACCGTTTTCATTCTATTGTTTTCTGTTTCCGGCATAATTCTCAATCATAGAGTATTATTCTCTGGAATAGATATTGACAGAAAATATTTACCACAAGATTATCACTATACTAATTGGAATAATGCCGCTGTAAAAGGAACCGAAAAAATAAACAATGATAGTATTTTAATTTACGGCAATATTGGCGTGTGGCTTACTGACAGTTCTTTTAGCCGATTTAATGATTTTAATGCAGGTTTTTCGAAAGGAATAGATAACAGGAAAATCAGCAAAATATTCAAAAACTCACGAGGTGATTTATTTGCAGCTTCGTTATTTGGTTTATTTCAATATGATTATAATAAGAACGTATGGCAGAAAGTAACTTTACCTATTGATAAAGAACGAATTGTTGATATTGCAGAAAAAGGTGATACACTGCTTGTATTGAGCCGTTCTGAATTATTAAAATCAACAGACTATTTACATTTTGCCAAGAGTAATTTACCTGAACCCGAAAACTACGCCAACAAAACCGGATTATTTAAAACATTGTGGATGATTCACAGTGGTGAAATTTATGGAATTGCAGGAAAACTATTTGTTGATATAATAGGGTTGATTTTTATTTTCCTCAGTATTACTGGGTTTATCTATTTTATGAACCCCTACGCTATAAAACGGAAAAAGAAAAAACAAAAGGAAATACAAGCCATTAAGAAATCAAGTAAATGGAATCTAAAATGGCATAACAAGATTGGATGGATAACAGTTGTATTTCTGATTATTACAACGATAACAGGAATGTTTTTGCGACCGCCATTGCTTATCCCAATTGCCAACACGAAAGTAGATAAGATACCTTATACAATCTTAGATTCAGAAAACCCTTGGTTCGACAAACTAAGGCGAATTATTTATGATGAAAAAAATGACAGGTATAATATTGCAACACTTGCCGGCATTTATTATTCAGATGATAACTTTTCGTCAAAACTCAATAAATATAAAACCCAACCACCTTTAAGTGTAATGGGAGTTAATGTGTTTGAACCGATTGACACAAATAATAATCTTATTGGTTCATTTGAAGGTTTGTATAAATGGAACACTCAAACAGGATTCATACAAAATTACATAAGCAAGCAAGAACACAAAGAAACAAAAAGAAGGTCTGCTCCGTTTGGTAGTAATGTTGTTACAGGATATAGCAAACACTTCAAAGGTAAAGAAGTTTATTTTGATTATAATTCGGGGGTAAATCTTATTGGAGATGGGCACTTTGTGGCAATGCCTTTAGTTATTAAACATCAGCCATTGTCGTTATAGAATCTGGCTTTGGAATTTCATACCGCACGGATTTATAAATTTTTGTTCGGGAATTTTTACATATTGGTAGTCCCTTTATCGGGATTACTCATTTTATTCATATTAATATCAGGCTTTATTGTGTGGTATAAAAAACACAGAAGATGAAAATAAAGAAACCATTTATAGGAATTATAGCCTTTTTAATTGTCTTGTTTACAATGCCGCTCGGACATGCAGCAATGATAATAATGGAAAAAGGTTTTGGTCATGACTATATTTATCAGGCAGCAATACTAACAGGATTTATCGGTCTTTTGCTATTAATTTGGGGAGTGATTTCTGCAAATGAAAACAAAGCTACTTTTCTCGGACTTTTTGGTGGTTTGTTTATCTGGACCGGCTGGATAGAGTTTGCTTTTGTTTATTATGCAAATAGGTACGGGGTAGAACCATTGATGGTGAATGGAGAAATAGTTACTAAACCGGAATATTTAATTTTGCCTTCCTCAGTTGGCTTTTGGGCAATATTGATGATTTATTATTTTTTGGGCACTAAATCGGGATGCCAGTTTTTTAACTGGTTTCAGAAAAAACTAAAACTTTCAAAAACCGTTGATTTTAAAGCTGTAAAACGTAATCCGGCAATGACTACTTTAATGGAATTAACTGCATTGTTGTGGACATTTTATTTGGTTTTACTTTTCCTTTACGACGAAAATTTCTTTGGAGAAAGACATATAATGACTTATATTGTTGCTTTTGGCTCGTTGTTTTGGTCGTTGTATTTGTTTATTAAACTTACCCGGATTTCAAAAATGGCTTATGCTATCAGATATGCCATCCCAACAGTAATAATATTTTGGAATTTTATTGAGATACTCGGTCGTTGGGATGTTTTTAAAGAAATATGGATAGAACCTTCAAAATACTGGCTCGAAATGCTTATCACAACAATAATATTTATTGGACTGCTATTAATTACTACTTTTGAAAAAAAAAGACTGACTCAATGAAAGCCACCGCAAAAGCCATACACATTTGCAATTCACACAGGCTGCCTCACAGACCAAAAATTGCAAAAGAGTATGTCTTGCCAACGCACCGTAAGAATTGAAAATTGTAGCAAATTTGAAAGATAAAATGACTGAAAACAAGGAATGCCAGTGCCTAACAAAGGCTATACGTAATTTGGGTAATCTGCTGATATTGAAGTTTATAGCATTAAACGAGGTTAGTGGTAATTTGAAAGTTAATCGTTTCAAAATCCCAAACTACGCATAGCCAAACCGTAGAGTTCACCCCAACAAACCCACCAAAGCTCTGTCACCTCGAAGGAGCGAAGCAGCCTGCCCCGACCCTTCGGGGATTGAGAGGTCTGTTTAATAGTAAGGTTTTCAGCCTTTTACACAACCATGTCATTAGTAAGGAGCTTGCAGCCTGCCCCGACACTTCGGGGACTGAGAAATCTATTTTAGCCTTTGCCTGCCTTGCCGTGAGGCAGGTAATCAGCCTATTACAAAAACTTGTCATTGGTAAGGATTCGCGGGCTCGCGGAGATTGAGGTCCGCTTTGCCAGCGAGGCGGGCTCGTAAAAATATGAAATCATATCCCGAACCTTCGGGATGTTTTTTTGGGACTGAGGACTGCCAACTGCCAACTGCCTATCCCGAAAAATAGAAAATTTACAATTTTCGTGATTTTTCGAGCCCGCCTTGCCGCCAGCGTAGGCTTTTGTTAAGGCGAGGCAGGGATGCACGGGCAAAGCCCGGCACTGTGGACTAATTTTCAATAAATTTATATTCACAAATGAAGTTTCATAAAAATGGTTGTAGAACTAAGATTTATATCTTCTTCCCGCTAATCATCCGGTTTCGTTCGCTTAAATCATTTTTAAGGGTAATGTTTTCAAAATTAAACCCTTCAAATAAACCGGTCATTTCAGCACCAAAGTTTTCGTTGATTTCAAAGAATACTTTTCCTCCTTTCTTGAGATGACTTTTTGAAAATTCCAGAATGATCCTGTAAAATTGAAGCGGGTCTTCATCAGCTACAAACAGCGCCTGGTGGGGCTCATAATTTAGAACATTGGCTTTCATAAGCACTTTTTCAGCATGGCTTACGTAAGGCGGGTTACTCACAATCAAATCGTATTCCTGAAATATTGGCCAGCTATTTTTATTTAAAATATCAGTTTCAATGAGTTGAATCGACAGTCCTAAATTATCCGCATTTTTTTTTGCAACACTCAAAGCTTCCTTGCTAATGTCGCATGAGGAAACATCAAAACTTTTTCTGTGATATTTTACTGAAAGAGCAATTGCACCGCTACCGGTTCCAATATCGAGTATCGATAGCTTTTTCGCTTCCGAGGTTTCCGACAAAATCCAAACGACCAACTCCTCGGTTTCGGGCCGTGGAATGAGTACGTTTTTATTCACCTCCAAATCCAATCCGTAAAAATTTGTTTTTCCGGTAATATACTGAATAGGCTTATGGTTTTTCAATTCTTTGCAGGCAAAATGAACTTTGAGCAACTCCGATTCAGAAATTCTTGTTTCGGGATGAAGCATGATTTTCATTTTCGGAATTTGAAGTAAGTCCTCAATTATTATTTCGAGCATCCTTTGTGCTTCGCACGGGGGAAATATTTTTTTTAGCTCATTGTAATAATGATCTCTGATATCCTTAATTTTGTTGCTTTTAACTTTCACCTGAAAAAATATTATTGGCTATGGAAGACATTTTTGCAAAAATAATCGAATTAAAGCAAGCAGGAGTTAATTCGGCACTTTGTACATTAACCGAAACCAAAGGTTCTGTTCCCCGAAAAGCAGGATCAAAAATGATTGTTACCGGGAGTGGCGAAATTTTTGGCACAGTGGGAGGGGGTAACATCGAAATGCAAATCATCGAAAATGCCGGCCGGGTAATTAAAGCAAATATTCCGGCAAAATTCTTTTTTAATCTCGAAGAAAATTTGGAGATGCATTGCGGAGGCACTGTGGAAGTGTTTATTGAGCCCATGAAAGCCCGCAACGAACTTATTATTTTTGGGGCAGGCCACGTGGGAATGGCGCTTGCCCGATTGGCAAAAACTTACGGTTTTTCTGTAGTATTTGCTGACGACAGGGAGGCTTTACTTACGAATGCCGAAAGTGAAGGGTTCGCAATAATCAAGGGCGATTTTGTAAAGGCTGCCGAAGAATTGAAAACCAACGAGCATACTTTCCTGGTAGTAACAACACCAAAGCATAAATACGATGAAGAAGTTACTGCAATACTTGGTAAACAGCAATATAAATATCTTGGTATGATTGGCAGTCGTAAAAAAGTGGCCCTTGCTGCTACAAATTTTAAAGAGAAATACCTAATGAGCGATACCCAAATCGAAAAGATAGATATGCCCATCGGAATTCCTTTCAATGCCCAAACACCGGAGGAAATAGCCATTAGTATTCTTGCCAAATTAATCGATGTAAAAAATAGCTGATGTTCAATTTCCCATTGCTGATGACTTATTTTGATTAATAATAAATCTTAAATCATTCGGTAGTAGGGGTAATTATTCCCTACATTTGTAATAAGCAGATAAGAAAGGATGGGTAAGATGATAAGATTTATATTTACAATTACATTTTGTGCTTTTTCATTGGTAAGTTTTCCGCAAGCCGAAGTATATTACCGAATCAGTTTTGATGATGTTGATGCGACTTTGGATAAAATGCATCATGCAGGTTTATCTTATGAATATAATCAATCTAAAAATCGCCTGTTGATGGAAGTTTCGCAAAGCGAACTTGCGCTTTTGGATGCCTTGGATATTGAATACAAGATAGAAATTTCAGATGTTCAAAAGTTTTATAAACAACGAAATGATGGAAAAGATATAGCTTTAATTTTAGATTCTTATAAAAACAGGGATGATTATTCTGTGCCTGAAAATTTTTCGCTTGGATCGATGGGTGGCTTTTGCACCATAGAGGAATTATATGCGCATCTCGATACGATGTATGCAAAATTCCCCAACCTGATTACGCAGAAAATGCCACTGCCCGGTCAGTCTGTTCAGGGAAGGTCGGTTTATTGGCTTCGTATTTCTGATAACCCCGGGGTTGATGAGGATGAACCCGAAATATTCTACAATTCACTTATCCATGCCCGGGAGCCTGCATCAATGCAGCAGTTGCTTTATTTTATGTATTATGTGCTCGAAAATTATGATACCGATCCTGAAATAAAAAACCTGATCGACAATACCGAGATGTATTTCGTGCCTTGTGTTAATCCCGATGGATATGTTTACAATGAGCAATCTTTTCCCGGGGGAGGTGGCTTATGGCGCAAAAACCGGCATATAAATGCCAATGGTTCCATTGGCGTTGACCTCAACAGGAATTTTGGGTTTAATTGGGGCTACGATGATTATGGGTCTTCGCCTGTTCCAAATATGAGTACCTACCGGGGAGAAGCCCCTTTTTCGGAGCCTGAAACACAAATTATCAAAGCTTTTGCTGAAAGTCGCGATTTTAAAATGGTTATGAATTATCATTCTTTTGGGGATGTGCTGGTGTATTCCTGGGGATATGTAAGCTATCTCGATCCGGAGGATTATGAAATAATGCGCGAAATTGCGTCCCTGATAACTTTTGAAAATCAGTTCGATTTTGGTACCATCTCCCGCATTTTATACCTTACAAATGGCGATGCTACCGATTGGTTTTATGGTGAGAAGGATAGCAAGCCATCAGCAATTTCATACACACCCGAGGTAGGCTCGGATGATGATGGATTTTGGCCTGAGATAGAAAACATTATCCCAAACTGCCGGCAATGTTTGCAGATGAATATTCAAGCGGCACAGTTGGCCGGGTTTTATGCCCGGATTAAAGATCAGGGTTCGGTTTTTATACCAGATATTGAGGGCTATCTTCCATTTTCTGTTTCCCGAACGGGCTTAACTGATGCACCATTTTCGTTAACGGTTTTGCCTCTTGGAAACTCTTTCCAATCCATTGATGGATTTAAACAATATGATTCTACTCCACAATCACAGTGGATTTTCGATTCAGTTTTTTACGAGCTGAAACCTGGTATTTTGCCGGGCGACCGAATTGAATATGTTATCAAGATTGAAAATGAGGCTTTTCAAGTACTTGATACCATCACAAAAATATACGGACAAGAGCAGCTAATTGTTGATTATAGCTTTAATGATTTAGAAAACTGGGTTGGTGATGAATGGTGTTTGAGCGAAAATGCCGTGTTTTCGCCTCTATATTCGTTTTCCAATGTTTCGGGATATTATTATGCCAATAATATGGAAACGTTTGTATTTCTTAGCGATACCATCATTCTGAGTGAAACAGATGATTTGTGTTTGAACTTTAAAACCACTTGGGATCTTGATGGAGGAAAGGATTATGTGAAAGTAATGTACTCGACAAATTATGGCCAAACCTGGAATCCAATAAAGGGAAGATATACCAGTATGATTAGTGATGGCGAAAAAAATATTCCTGTTTATCAAGGTGAAGAAGAAGAATGGTTGGACGAATGGTTTATAATTCGTGATGTTTTGAATGTACCGGTAATGATTGGGTTTTCATTTGAAAGTGATAAGGCTACAGGCCGGTTAGGTTTTTATTGTGATGATTTTTGTTTACTCACCAGCCAAAGTCAGGTAATAATAGACCAAACTATTTTTATCACCGAAGGCTGGTCGGGGATAAGCTCATGTTTAATTCCTCAGCAAACCAATATTGAAGAAATTTTTGGAGCCGGTTTATCAGAAATAATTTTCCTTACCGACAATAATCAATTTTACCAGCCAGGAAATAGTAATAGCGATTTATCAAACTGGAATTCAGGGAATGGTTTTTTGATTAAATCTCAATCAGACTTTACATTAAATATGTCTGGTATCACTCAAAACGGTAATTCAATATGCCTGGTGAAAGGATGGAATCTTATCCCGGTTTTCTCAGTGCTTCCTGTTGATGTTGAGAGCCTTTCAACCGATCCTTCGGGATTGATCGAAGCCATTAAAAGCGCTTGTGGAGTTTCAGTTTATTGGCCCGAAAATGAGATAAACACACTCGAATTTCTTTATCCGGGCAAGTCATATTATATTAAGATGTCCGAAAATGGTATGCTCATTTTGCAATAATTCTATCATCCTTTTCTCTTTTTTATGATTTATCCTATTTTTGTGCTTCAATACGAAATGCTAAAAAATTCAATTATGAAACTTAAAATCTTATCTCTTTGCCTGCTTTTTTCAGGTTTACTAAGTGCGCAGCCCATTGTTTTGCAAGGGGAAATAAATGGATTGAATAAGGAGAAAATTACTATTTCCGATTTTTATGGAAATGAAAACAAAGTAGTTGATTCAATTTTTCCGAATGAAACAGGGAGTTATAACTATGCTTTTCCCGATGATTTCAGAACCGGGATGTACAGGCTGCGTTTTGGAGATAAGCAGTTTATGGATATCATTTTTAACCATGAAAATATAATTTTCAAAACGGAATTAAATGCCTTAATCGATAGTTTGGTCTTTCAGGAATCTGTTGAAAACCAACTGTATTTTAGTTACCTGAACCGCCGGAATATGATGGAATACAAACTCGAACTTTTGGGCCCCGTCATTGCTTATTATCCACAGGATGATTCTTTTTATAATGTATCGAAGCAAAAATTTAATCTGCTCAACGAGGAATTTGAAACCTTTGTAGAAGAATTGATTACCAATAATTCTAAAACCTATGTTTCGCGTATTGTGAAAATGGATTATTCACCCTCACCTCCGCTGGACTTGAGCCAAATGGAAGGAATGATGTACATGCGCGATCATTTTTTCGACCAGATGGATTTTGCCGACTCCACCCTTATGTATAGCAATATTATTTCAGGGAAAGTTATGCAGTATCTTTCATTTTACCAGAATAACCGCATGTCGAAAGATCAACTTGAAATTGAGTTTATTAAGGCTGTAAATAAAATTATGGATGTTACAAGTGTTAACCCCCTGGTTTACGAATATGTACTCGATTATTTAATTGGTGGTTTCGAGAGTTACGGCTTCGAAAGAGTAATTACCTACATTGCAGATAATATTAACCTCGACGAAACCTGTGTGAACAGCGAAAGAAAGGCTGAATTGGAAAAAAAGGTGGAAAGCCTTAAAAAGTTCGCCGTGGGTAAAAAAGTTCCCGATTTTTCTACCACCGATCTCAAGGGTAATAAAATCATGCTATCCGAAATTAAATCACAATATACTGTGCTGGTTTTTTGGGCCACCTGGTGTCCGCACTGTACAAATCTAATTCCTGAACTAAGTAAAATTTATTTTCCTGAAAGCAGCGACAAGCTTGAAATTGTTGCTGTATCGCTCGATGAATCCGATGAAGATTTGGAAAGCTTTCTTGAAGAGGGGAACTATCCCTGGGTGAATGTTTGCGATTTTAAAAAATGGCAAGGAGAAATTGTGCAGCAATACGATATTTATGCTACCCCCACGATGTTACTGCTTTTCAACGACCAAACCATTCTTGCCAAGCCAATGACTTTTAGTGAGCTTAAAAACGAGTTGTACGAGCGAAATATCCTTCATTAAAAAGCCTTCGTGGCGTGCTTCAAATAGGATAGCCACAAAGACACAAAGGCACAAAGAAACACGAAGCATACTTCAAGATGCGTTTTGCGACATATCTAATTTCAACAACAAAATTATAACTTTTTGATTTTTAACATAAAGGTCAGGACTCCTGAATTTAATTCAATTTTTTTAATATGAATAATTACTCCGAAGTGAACTTCGCCAAATGGGAGCGAAAAAAAATGTTTGATCTTTTTGATGTTTATGATGAGCCCTTCTTTAATATTACAGCCAATGTTGAAATCGTTAACCTGCCCGCCTTTTGCAAAAATAATGACTTGTCTTTTAACCTCACCACTATTTTTATCTCCCAAAAGGTTATCAATACCATCCCCGAGTTTAAAATGCGCATAGCCGAAGGTTCGATCAGGTTATATGGAAAAGTAAATTGTGGGTCAACCATTTTTATGCCCGACAAAACTTTCAGTTTTTGTTATTATCCTTACAACAGTGATTTGAAACTATTTGATAAAAAGGGGAAGAATGATATAAAAAAGTTGAAGGAAGAAGGGGATTTTGATCCGCGTCATGAGGAGTTAAATTTAGTTTACTACTCTACACTTCCATGGATTAAATTCACAAGCATAAAGCACCCCCGAAGGTTTGGTAAAGTTGATTCGATTCCAAAAATTGTGTTTGGAAAGTGGTTTAAAGAAAATGGGAAATGTTTTATTCCCGTATCCACCGAAGCGCATCATGGCTTGCTGGATGGATACCACATTGGGTTGTATTTTAATGGAATGGAAGATGAATTTAAAAAACTGACAGAGCAATGTTAATGAAGCCGAGAATTAAGATATGCTGTATTTCTGGCATTGATGAAGCTGAACTTGCCATAAAATATGGGGCTTCTGCAATAGGGCTTGTAGGGCCAATGCCCAGTGGGCCAGGAGTAATAAGCGATGAGTTAATTGCTGAAATTGCCCGTTTTGTTCCGCCGGCAGTTTCATCGTTTTTGTTAAGTAGCTAAACCTCTGCCGGGGGAATCATTTCGCACTGTAAAAAAACTGGCACAAACACAGTTCAACTTGTAGATGAACCTGAACCAGGCGTTTACGAAAAAATAAGAGAAGTCCTCCCATATATAAAAATCGTCCAGGTAATCCATGTAATCGATGAAAAATCTATTGTACAAGCGATCAATATTTCCAAATTAGTCGATGCACTTTTACTCGATAGCGGCAATCCAAATTTGGCTATCAAAGTTCTCGGTGGAACGGGGAAAGTGCATAACTGGCACTTAAGCCGCGAAATTGTCAGGCAAATTAATAAGCCTGTTTTTCTTGCAGGTGGAATTAATTCTGAGAATGTTTCGGATGCCATCAGGTTGGTTCAACCTTTTGGTATTGACTTGTGTAATGGTGTAAGAATAAATGGTATGTTGGATGAAAAAAAATTGCAGCAGTTTATGAAAAATGCTACAGTTATTTAAAAGTGAATATTTCTGGAGAAAATTATGAAGGCTATTTCAAAATCTTCACATTAACAGCCGTAAATCCCTTTGGGCCTCTTTCAACTTCAAAATTAACAAGGTTACCTTCCTTAATTTCATCAATGCAGTTGTTGATGTGTACAAACACATCTTCCTTGCGAATCGACTCTTTGATAAAGCCGTATCCTTTTGAATCGTTGAAAAATGTAACGGTGCCTGTTTTGATAGGATTATTGTCCTCGGCGCTATCTCTTTTTGGTGGGGCAATCTGGATGTCCTCCACTTTAATTTCTTCTTTCAAACTTGGATCGGGTGGGGTATCCGTAATGTTGCCGTGTTGGTCAACATAAGCAATCATGTCATCGAGGCTACTTGATGATTCGCCGTCTTTGCGGGCTAACCTCTTTTCAGCTTTGTCTTTTCTCTTTTTCTCTTTTTTCTTTCTAACTTCTTTTTTGTTAAATGATTCTTGCGATCGGCTCATAAATAAATATTAATCTTAGTATTAAAATGGAATTTTTGCAAAAATACACATTTATTTTCAGTGTTTTATTTTATTCAATTTTTTGTTAAAAACAAAAAATCCCGCTATTGATTCTTCAATAACGGGATTATAAAAATTGGTATCGGTTTTTTATCGTGTAACAATCTCATAAGTATCTTTAGCTATCATCATTTCTTCGTTGGTGGGCACTACCAAAACATTAACCCTTGAACCGGGTTTCGATAAAATGATTTCCTTGCCACGAACGCCCTGGTTTTTATCGAAGTCGAAATTAACGCCCAAAAATTCCAAGCCTTCCATTACGTTGGCGCGGGTCAGCGAATCATTCTCGCCAATCCCCCCGGTAAAAACAATAGTGTCAACACCACCCATGGCTGCTGCATAGGCTCCGATATATTTTTTTACGCGATAGGCATACATTTTATAAGCTACCTCGGCGCGATGGTTTCCTTCTTCGGCGGCATGTTCCACATCACGCATATCCGATGAGATTCCGGAAACGCCTAAAACGCCACTAAATTTATTCACCAATGTATTTGCAACCTTAAGGTTAAGGTTTTCTTTATTCATTATATGAAATAGTGCGCCAACATCAAGGTCGCCACAACGCGTTCCCATCATCACACCTTCGATAGGTGTCATTCCCATGGAGGTATCGAGTGATTTCCCGAATTGCACTGCCGTCATCGAAGCTCCATTTCCGAGGTGGCAGGTTACGATCTTTTTTTCTTCGATGTTTTCATTCAGGATTTCGCAAGCCCTTGCCGAAACATATTTATGGCTGGTGCCATGAAATCCGTAGCGGCGAATTTTATGCTTTTCGTAAAGCGAATATGGAATTCCATAGAGGAAGGAATGTTCGGGCATGGTTTGATGAAAGGCTGTATCGAAAACTCCGGCCTGTGGTGCTCCGGGGAGTAGTTGTTTCATGGCATAAATGCCTTTCAGGTTTGGCGGGTTGTGCAGTGGCGCAAGCTCTGATGATTTTTCCAGGGCATCAATTACTTCATCGGAAATTGCAACGCTCCCACTAAATTCTTCAGCGCCATGCACCACACGGTGGCCAACAGCCTGAATTTCGTTTAACGACCCAAGGCTACCATATTCTTTATCAATTAAAACGCCCAACAAATATTCGATGCCGGCCTGATGATCCAGGATTTCCCCCTCTGCCTTCATTTCTTTTCCATCATCGCGTTTATGTTTTATGGATGCGCCCTTGAGTCCGATTTTGTCAACAAGCCCTTTGGCAATCACTTCATTTTCGGGCATGTTAAAAAGTTGATATTTAATAGATGAGCTTCCGCAATTTAAAACTATTATTTTCATTGTATTTGATTTCTGCAATTAAACATTTAGATAACTATTTGGTGTCAGCCTTTTTTGTGCTATTTCCCGCAGATTTCGCTGATTTGCGCTGATTTTTTTCTGCGAAAACCAACCTTGCCAGCCTTACCGGCTAGGCAGGTCTGCGTTATTTGCGGGAAACATTACTGAAAAGACGAACACTATTTAACGCCCCAGGGTTCTGATGCTTCCGGTTTTTGCAATTTTACGCCCATCGTCCCAATAGTAAAATCCTTCGCCCACATTTTTTCCAAACATTTTGGCTCTTACCATGCGCTTGATAATAGGAGAGGGTTTAAATTTTATATCACCCTGTTCGTGGTAAAGGTTATGCATCCACTTATGAATTTTATCCACACCAAATTTATCAGCCATCTCAAAAGGGCCAAATTCAAAACCGGTGGCTTCTTTCATTACCTCGTCGATATCTTCAACACTTGCAACACCTTCCATCAAAATATTACAAGCTTCATTTATCATTGTCGAAATCATGCGTGTACTAATGTTGCCGGGCGATTCGCCACATTCGATCATTTTCTTTCCTATCATTTTCGAAAACTTGCGCACCATCTCAAAGGCTTCATCATTGGTGCTGGCATGACGCACTACCTCAACAATGTTGATTTTGCTAACGGGGCTAAGAAAATGCATCCCTATTGCTCTTTCGGGATATTGCAGCACCGATGAAAGATCAGATATCATTAGTGTGGCAGTATTGGAAGTGATGACGGTATCTTTTTTCACAACCTTTTCTACTTTCCTGAAAACATCCATTCTTTCGTCCAGGCTCGTCCCGGGTTTCTTCGAATGGATTGTTTCGATGATGATATCGCAATCGCTTAAAGCAGCATAATCAGTAGAGCCTTTAATTCTTGATAATACCAGTTTTTTTTCACTGCCGGTCATGCCCCATTTCTGGATTCGGCCTTCAAGTTCTGAATCCATGCGTTTAGTGATTTCGTTGATTCTATCGTTACTCATATCGATAAACACCACTTCAATTCCATTCTGGCTAACATGCAGGGCTATTTCCTGGCCAATAGAACCGCAGCCAATCAAACCGACCTTTTGAAGCATGCCTTGAGATTGCATGCTTTTGTTTAAACTAAACCGATCAAGTTGTTCTAACATAAAAATTTTAGATTAGATAAATAATGTACTGATTTTTAAAAACAATATTGCTTCCGTTTTAATTCCCGGCGCAAAAGTAATCAAGATATTTATGGGTAGTAGATGTGATGCTATTTATACACAATTTAAATTCCTGTTTTTTGTACCGGCAGTTGGTCATAATTGTGAAATATCCAACTTTATAATTAACAGAAAATCAGTAAGTAACAAAAATACGTAAGAATGTAAGACTAATAAAATCAATGAAATAAAAAGTTCAGCGCCATTTTGAATTAATATTTAGAATCATTCAATAATCAATAACAAAAATTTGTTTTAAATTTGGCCGCTAATTGATCTATTGTTAACCAAATAACAATGTAAATACTTAATATTCAGTTATGAAAAGGAGTTTAATTAGCATCATCATCATCTTCGTGGCACTTACAATTTCCAACGCGCAGGAAGAATCAAATTTTGGAGTCAAATTTAGTGGCTTCGTAAAAAATGATATTATCTGGGATTCCCGCCAGGGAGTATCTGCCCGTGAGGGGCATTTTTATCTTTACCCCATGAACGAAAATCTGGATATGAGAGGTGAGGATATTAATGCCAAACCCAATTTTAATATGCTCAGTATTCAAACCCGCCTGCGTGCTTTAGCCACTGGGCCGGATGTTTGGGGGGCAAAAAGTTCGGCTTTTGTCGAAGGTGCATTTTTTGGTGCGGTCGAAGGCAATATTAATACTTTCAGATTGCGCCATGCCTTTGTTAAGCTGGCATGGCCCAAAACACAATTATTGGTTGGGCAATACTGGCATCCGATGTTTAATGTTAGGTGTTATCCCGGAACGGTTTCATTTAATACCGGTGCACCATTTCAGCCATTTTCCAGGAATCCCCAGGTACGCTTAACCCAATCGTTTGGGAAGTTTAACTTTACGCTTACAGCTCTTGCACAAAGAGATTTTACCAGTACCGGTCCAAATCTGGAGGAAGATAAACCCAATGTTCCTTCTACAGTATATTTAAGAAATACAGGATATCCCGCCATAAATTTAAGGATGGAGTACTTCACTAAAAATGATGATAATGGCAATGAATTCCTGATGGGATTCAGTTTTAATTATAAAGCTTTAACACCGCGCATAGTTACTGCCGAAGGATATAAAACAAGCGAGACAGCCATGAGTGGTGCATTTTCGGGATTCATTAAATACAAGTCAAAAGACTTTACAATTCAATTTAACGGCTACATGGGTGGAGATGCTTACAACCTGACGATGCTTGGAGGTTATGCAGTATCTGATACTTCCAATGCCAGCGGAAAGTTAGAGGAATATAAATGTATTAGGAATTTGTCGCTTTGGACAGATATGCAAACCAATGGAGGACAATTTCAATTTGGCCTGTTTGCAGGTTATTCCCAAAATTTAGGTTCACCCAACGACATTGCCGGAAGTGTTTACACCAGGGGGGCTGATATTGACTATCTATACCGTATTTCACCCCGTTTGATTTATAATTCAGGAAAGTTCAGGATTGCTCCTGAAATTGAATACACCGTGGCCGCTTATGCCACCAGTGATGAAAATGGGGTAATGAACATTGACGAGAAGGGTAAGATTACCGACTCGAAAACAGTAGGAAATTTCAGGTTTCTTTTAGGCGTGTATTTTTTCTTTTAACAGATAATATAATTCAGTCATTCATTAATTAATAATTAAACAAAAGGACTATGACGAACAAGATTTCAAACCTGGCAGAATATTTTGAAAAGTACCAGGAAAGTGTTGCAAATCCGGAAGGATTTTGGGCAAAAATTGCAGACAGCCATTATTGGCAAAAAAAATGGGATAAAGTTTTGGATTGGTATTTCGATGGAAAAGATGCACCTTATGTTAACTGGTTTCAAAACGGAAAACTGAATATTACCGAGAACATTTTTGAAAGAAACATGTTTCAGCGTAAAGATCAGCCGGCAATTATTTGGGAACCCAACGATCCTAAAGAGGACAATGTAACCTATACCTATGGTCAATTGTTCGAAAAGGTTGCCCAGTTTGCCAATGTTTTAAAAAATTATGGGATCCAAAAAGGTGATCGTGTAGCTATTTATTTGCCAATGATACCTGAACTTGCCATCGCCATGCTGGCCTGTGCAAGAATAGGGGCAATCCATAGCATTGTATTTGCCGGATTTTCAGCAAATGCTTTAGCCGACAGGATCAACGATTCGACCTGTAAATTGGTGATAACTTCTGATGGCGCTTATCGCGGAACCAAAAACGTTCCTTTGAAAGACATCGTTGATGAAGCGCTCGAAACATGCCCTTCAATTGAGACATCAATTATTTACAAACGTACAGGCGAAAATGTTGAAATGAAAGCCGGCCGCGATGTATGGTGGCATGATGTGATCGAAGGTGTGAGTACCGAAAATAAAGCCGAGGTTATGGATTCGGAGGATACACTCTTTATCCTTTACACATCGGGTTCAACCGGAAAACCTAAAGGTGTTCAGCACTCAACGGCTGGTTACATGGTGTTTGCTGAATACACTTTTAAAAATGTTTTCCAATATAGCGATGGAGATATATTCTGGTGTACAGCAGATATTGGTTGGGTTACCGGCCACTCCTACATCGTTTACGGGCCGCTTTTGGCAGGCGCTACTTCCATAATGTTCGAAGGTGTTCCTACCTGGCCGGATGCTGGCAGATTTTGGGAAGTTGTTGAGAAATACAAAGTAAATCAATTCTATACCGCTCCTACGGCTATTCGTGCCCTGATTGCTCAAGGCACCGGATTCGTTACCAAACATGACCTTAGTTCTCTCAAAGTACTGGGAACTGTTGGTGAACCTATCAACGAGGAAGCATGGCGCTGGTATCATGATGTAGTTGGTGGTGGCCGCTGTCCGATAGTTGACACCTGGTGGCAGACCGAAACAGGTGGTATCATGATTTCACCCATTGCAGGTATTACACCAACAAAGCCTTCATTTGCCACTTTACCATTGCCGGGTGTTCAGCCAATTCTTATCGATAACGAAGGCAAGGAACTTAAAGGAAACGGTGTTGAAGGTATCCTTTGCATCAAATTCCCCTGGCCCGGGATGTTGCGTAGTACTTATGGCGATCACCAAAGATGCTATCAAACTTACTACTCAAGCTATAAAGGTCTTTACCTAACAGGTGATGGTGCAAAGCGCGATGAGGAAGGATTTTACAGAATCATCGGTCGTATTGATGATGTAATCAATGTTTCTGGCCACCGCATTGGTACCGCAGAAGTTGAAGATGCCATTAATCAACACCCAAAAGTAAACGAATCGGCTGTTGTAGGATATCCGCACGCGATTAAAGGTTCGGGTATTTATGCTTATGTAACCTGCGATGAACTTTCGGAGCATGAGTTAGATACCATCGAAAAGGAAATCCGTGATACTGTAACTAAATTCATCGGGCCTATTGCTAAGCCGGATATGATTCAAATCGTAAACGGACTTCCCAAAACCCGCTCGGGTAAGATTATGAGAAGAATCTTGCGTAAGATAGGTGAAGGTGATGCAACCAACCTTGGAGATACTTCTACACTGCTCGATCCGGGCGTTGTTGAAGAAATTATTGAAGGTGCTAAAGTTAAGGTAACACGCTAAAAATTAAGCAACATATCAATGTAAAAGGCATTTCGGACTTCGTGTCCGGGATGTCTTTTATTGTTTTTAATCAAATTATTTTGAATTTAATCAAATAAAATTTTGAGACTATGAGCAATACAAAAGTGATGAACCGCAACCTGGTAATTCTGGGTGCAATATTAATACAACTGGCTCTTGGAGCTATATATGCCTGGTCGGTATTTACCCCCAGCTTAACTGCTGACGGCTGGACAAAAACAGACACACAATGGGTTTTCGCTGTCGGGCTGGCCTTTTTTGCCATCTTCATGGTATTTGCAGGTAAAAAACTCCAAATTTGGGGTCCTAAAAAATTGGCTATCACAGGTGGTTTAATACTTGGTTTGGGTTATGCTTTAGCCGGCCTGTTTGGGGGAACGAGTTTTTGGGCTTTAGTAATCCTGCTCGGAATGGTTGGTGGTGCTGGTATAGGTCTTGCCTATGTGGTGCCAATTGCTGTGGGTATGCGTTGGTTTCCCGACAAAAAGGGAATGATTACAGGTCTGGCTGTTGCCGGATTTGGCTTTGGAGCTATGGGCTGGGTGAAGTTAGCCGGTTCCTGGGGTAATCTTATTGCCAATATGGGGCTAAGTACTACATTTATTGTTTATGGAATTGCCTTTGCAATCATGGTAATTATTGGTGGTATGTGGATGGTTTTTCCACCGGAAGGATGGCTTCCCAAAGGCTATACTCCACCAGTAGCAACCGCAGCAAGCAAACCTGCCGGTACTACCGATTTCAACAGCAACTCCATGTTAAAAACCTACCAGTTTTACCTGATCTTTCTCACCTTCATTTTTAGTGCCGGCGCAGGACTTATGTCAATCGGACTTATGAAATTGTATCCGATGCAGGCTTTGATGGAAAACGGATTTACAGAGATTCAGGCAAGTGCTATCGCAGGAACCGCCATTGCCGTATTCTTTAGCCTGGCCAATGGATTAGGCCGGATTTTGTGGGGTATCCTCAGCGACAAATTAGGCCGAAAAACTTCTATTATTATCATGACAGCCACACAGGGAATCCTGGTTATTCTATTTACCTATATGGCCGGAAATGAATATTTGCTCTATTTGGGTGCAACACTTATCGGGTTTAACTTCGGTGGAAACTTTGCTTTGTTTCCAACAATCACTGCTGACACTTTTGGTGCAAAAAACGTTGGTCAGAACTATCCTTTCGTTTTCCTGGCTTACGGGTTTGGAGGAATTATGGGACCAATCCTCGGTGGTAAATTAGGCGACATGGGCAATTTCCCATTAGCATTTACTATTGCTGGTGTTGCGGTACTTGTAGGCACTGTTTTAACCATTTTTGTAAAACCAGCTTCGAAGTAAATTGTTATTTACCGGATTGGCCATCATGCCAATTCTGAAATAAAAGATTGCATTTTAAAATAAAACCCTCCGTGATGAACTCGCGGAGGGTTTTTTGTGAATAACGGCAAATATTAACCCGCATTATTCATCTGAAAACGTAGCGAATCGGATGAATTTGTGCTGGCATAAGGGGAGCAATGCGGGAAACCCCGACTTAGAAATACCCATTTTTGGGGAACGAAGTACCTCCCGAAACTTCGGGAATGGTATTACTTAGTCGTAAAAAATTTATGATTTTTCCGGGTTAAAACTTTTAAAAAGTTACCTGATAGCAATAATTGGATTTATTGTTTTTACAGGTATTCTGTTTGCGGTGTATGAATTCTGGTGGAAAGCTACCTGATTATTTTTTTGATTATTTGCTGTGAATCTTTCAATTCGATAACAATAAAATATGCCCCGCTTTTCAAAGCGCTTAAATTCAATTCTAAAATATAAGGGTTATCAGGTTCAATGTTTTTTACGATTACTTTTCTGCCGGTAATATCCAAAACCGAAATGGTATTAATTTTTTTAGGAATAATATCTTTCAGGTTGATGAATAATTGCCCGTTAGTAGGATTTGGGTAAATCATAATAATTTCCTTTTCAGGGCTGACCACATTAACGCTTACCAATCCATCAAGTTTTAAAACTCCTGAATTATCAGGGTCGAGCCAGGGTTTTAATTGCGATGAAGCCGTGCTCCCGATTTGATCCCAGGAGTAGGCGAATTTTCCATAATAGTCAGGGCCGGTAACATAGCTGCAACTTGCATCGCCACCGGTAAGGTGTCCAACTACCAGGCCTTCGTCATTAAAAATGGGAGAACCTGAGGATCCGGGTTCTGTAACTCCCCAATTGGTTTGGGTTTCAGCCCAAACTACCTTCCAATGTGTATTTGGTGTACTTCCCCAATTTGAAGAGACAAGCGGCTGGGTGTAGGTAGATATTTTCTTCACATCGCCTTGAGGATGGTGTATGCTTACGCCTTCCGGGCTGGGCTCATTAATTGCGCTCCACCCGTTGTAATACGGCTCATAATTTAAAGGAATCGGTTCGTTCAGTTGCAAAAGTTTAAAATCTGATAAAACGCCGGCACCACCTGCTGCAGCTAATTTACTTGCACCAACCATTGTAAACGAATTAAATGAAGTGTCGGAGGTAGGATTGTCACAGCTTGAGCCCTGGTATCTGAAATAAAAAATCCAATTGTCGTAATCGTTTGCCGAAGCATTTGGGCCACAATGATCGGCAGTAAAAAAGTAGGGTGTATGATCCTGCAGGGTATTATTAAGTAGTCCTCCGGTACACCATACCTGACTCATTCCTTGTTTAACAATAACGCGTGCAACGCCTTTGGCCTGCTGTTCCCAATTATTTCCTTCCGGGCACTCCACATTCACTTCGCAAGTGTCAGAGCCGCCAAATCCTTTGTTTTTTAAGGCATGGTGGGCAGTGCGGTAAACATAACTTACTTCACCAATTAAAATAATTGGTTTTTCGTTTAAGCCGTCCGGCTGAAAATATTCAAGAATCGTGGTTTCGCCAAAGATCATTTCGGTGGCAAAAGTCCCTCCATTTTTATTGTTCTGATCCGTAAAGGCTCCAATGGTCTGGTTTTTATCATCATTGTATAAAAATAATTTACCACCTTTCGGAATTGAAAACTCATCATAATACAAGATCAGAGCCTGAGCATCCTTTGAGTTTATGGATAAGCGGCAAATGTTACTTTCATCACTTAATTGCATCCATTTTCCATGCTCAACAAGATTGATTTTCACTTCGCTTGAAACAGCAAAACGCATGGCAATTCCATATTTATCTGTAAAAGCATCTTCATCAAGCAAGCGTTTTACATCTGGAGCCGGAATGGTGATTTCCGGAAAATCATCGTTTATTATTTTATGTGTGATACTTGGCGGGGTGCTTTTTTGACTGATTTGGGCATTAACACCGTAAGAAAAAAGAAAGGTGAAAAATATCGTGAAAAAAAAGAAAGGAATTTGTCGGTTCATATTTTTAGTTTTTGATAGATATTTACAAAATTAGAAAAAAATGGATTGGACGGTAGTAATTACATAAAAATGGTATTTGAACCAGTAAGCCAATAAGCTCAATAAATTTTTGAACACGGATGACCCCGAAAAAACGGGGCAGGTACTGATTAAGCAGATTTACACTGATTTCTTTATTTGAATTTACTACTGTCCGAGTAAATTTAACAGATTCCTCCCTTTGGTACCAATGACATGTTTGTGTAAGAAGTTTGAGTGCAGGTTGCCGGAGAGACCTCTCAATCCCCGAAGGGTCGGGGCAGGCTGCTGCGCTCTTTCGAGGTGACAGGGCTTTGGGAGAAGGGGGGGTGGGAGAAAGTGGGTGCGAAGCGCCCACTTTCTCCCACCCCAAATAAATCTCCGGGCTTTGTCATTTCGACTGAAAAACGCAGCGAAGTGAAGTGAGGAATCTTTTTCATATTTTTGTTTTTTAGTCGGACAATAGTGATTTGAATTAATAAACCAATCACCAATATCTAATCACCAATAACTAATATCTAATCACCATTAACTATTAACGGTTAACCAATAACCAATAACTAATATCCATGTCTCATCATCGCAATTAAACTTTTCTTGGGTACCTTATTTCTAATATTCTGCCATTTTTTGGCAGAATATTAGAAATACGGTACTATTAATAGTAAATTTGGCGGCTTATAAAAATAAATCTGAAATTATGGAATACATAAAACAAACGCTCAGAGATAAGCCTTCGGCAAGATGGGCGATGATGGTGTTAGTAAGTTTTTTAATGGCGGCAAATTATTATTTCTACGATGCGCTTTCACCATTAAAAACCTTATTGCAGGAAAAACTAAATTTTAGTTCACAGGATTTCGGAATTGTTGCAGGGTTTTATGCCTTCCCGAATACCTTTCTGCTTATGGCAATTCTGGGTGGTATTATTCTCGATAAAATGGGTATCAGGCCAACCGGACTTTTGTTTGCGGTATTTATGATGATTGGCGCTTTGCTAACGGCTTATGGAACTACCGATTACTACGCCAATGGAGGTTTTGGTTATGGCTTGATGAGTTCATTTTTAACTTCCTATTCTCCCGAACTTAAAATGATGTCGTTTGGAATGCTGATATTTGGGCTGGGTGCCGAAACAAGCATCGTAGTAACAAGTAAAATTTTGGTAAAGTGGTTTAAGGGGCATGAGATTGCCCTGGCCTTTGCACTTAACCTTGGTATTGCCCGAATTGGAACTGCATTGGCTTTTAATCTTTCACCTCGTTTAGTGATGCCCGATTTTTGGGCTGCCCCCGTTTGGTTTGCGGCCATGCTTTTACTCATTGGGTTTCTTGTATTTCTGGTTTATATAATGTACGATGTAAAACTCGATCGGCAGATGCAAACCAAAACAAGACTTATTGATAAGGACGAGGAATTTCATATTTCCGACCTCGGCAAACTTTTTACCAACCGCTCGTTCCTTTTTATTACAGCACTTTGCGTTACCTTTTATGCCGCTGTATTTCCCTTCCTGAAATACGCCCCCGATTTCTTTCATCATAAGTTTGGGGTTTCGATAAAAACTGCCGGCGATATTGCCTCACTGCTACCCTATGGCACTGTTCTTTTTACCCCGCTATTTGGCTGGTTTGTCGATAAAAAAGGCAAGAGTGCCACACTCATGATTTATGGATCGTTGCTATTGATATTTGTTCACCTTATGTTTAGCCTTACCACCTTTAACGTTTACATTTTGATGGTGCTATTAGGAATCGCTTTCTCGCTGGTTCCTGCGGCCATGTGGCCCTCGGTGGCAAAAATTGTTCCGGAGCATCGGATTGGAACCGCTTATGGGGCAATGTTTTCTTTCCAAAACCTGGGGCTGTTTGGAGTGCCTATTCTGGCCGGAACAGTGCTTGACATGACCAATCCCGGAGTAACTTCTCAAATGATAGAAGCAGGAGCTACACTCGAATATACTCCCACAATGCTTATGTTTGTTGGCTTTGGGGTGTTAGGTTTTATTTTTGCATTGCTTCTAAAGTGGGATGATAAAACCTCGGGATACGGATTGGAACTGCCATCAAATCAGAGTGTGGAACAAGAAGGTAAATAAGTTTTTATAATTTCAAACAGATGAACCTAAATCAAACACTCAAAGATAAAGTCGGCGTAAGGTTTTCCATTTTGCTGCTTGTTGCTTTTGTGCAGGCTGCAAATTATTATTTTTATGATGCCATCTCCCCTTTGAAACGAACCCTTGAAACAGAGTTTGGTTTTAGCTCCTCCGATTTCGGATTGTTTGTTTCGTTTTATTCAGTTCCCAACACGTTTTTGTTAATGGCCATTGTTGGCGGAGTTATCCTTGATAAATTGGGTATCCGCCGAACAGGCTCATTATTCATAGGCATGATGACCATTGGCGGTTTTATTACAGCTTATGGAGCCAGTACAATTTACACTTCGGGCGGGCCAATGTATGGCCTGATGAGCTCTTTTATGCCGCAGTATTCGCCCGAATTAAAAATGATGCTTCTTGGACGGTTTTTCTATGGCCTGGGTGCCGAAACAAGCATTGTGGTTATTAGTAAAATTATTGTAAAATGGTTTAAAGGTAAAGAGCTTGCCCTTGCTTTTGGATTGAAAATAGGTATTGCCCGCTTGGGTTCTTTTGCTGCTTTTTATTTTTCTCCAATTATCAAGGATAATGCCTCTCACTGGACTGTGGCTATATGGTTTGCCTCAATATTGCTGGGGATTGGCTTTCTCGCTTTTCTTTATTATACCATTTTTGATAAGAAATTAGATAGACAAACCAACGATCAGGTAACCTTGCTAAAGCAGGATGAGCGCTTTAGCATGAGTGATCTGGGGAATTTGCTGACAAACCGATCGTTCATATATGTCTCACTACTTTGCCTTACTTTTTATTCGGCAGTGTTTCCTTTCCAGTCATTTTCACCGGATTTTTTCCTGAATAAGTTTGGTCTCGATGAGCAGGCAAGCGGAAAAATCGCCTCATATTTAAGTTTGGGTACAATGTTTTTTACCCCGTTTTTTGGCTTCCTGGTTGATAAAATAGGGAGGAGCGCTACCTTTATGATTTTTGGTTCCGTGCTGCTTGTACTTATCCATCTTACCTTCGCATTAACAATGATCAATCCCATAATTCCGATGGTGCTGCTTGGCGTAACTTTTTCACTTGTACCCGCTGCAATGTGGCCAACGGTAGCTAAAATTGTAGATGAGAAAAAAATTGGCACTGCTTATGGGACTATGTTTTCGATTCAGAATCTTGGGCTGTGGGCTTTTCCGCTATTGATAGGAATAGTGTTGGACAGGACGAACCCTGAAATTACCGAAGCGGTAAAAGCCACAGGAAACTATGTTTATGATTATACCTGGGCAATACTTATGCTTGCAGGCCTCGGTGTTGTGGGCTTAGTTTTTGCTTTGTTGCTTAAGCGCGAAGATAAAGTTGCAGGCTATGGTTTGGAACTGCCATCCAATAAGAAGAAATAGATAGGTAGATTCAATTATATTTTCTTCTTTTTACTTAGTGGTTCTGGGTGATCTAAGTGTCTCAGTGGTGAATTTTAGAAGGTTACCACCCACATAGTGATGCCCGCTTCGCGAGGCGAGCCTATGGCATAAGGCGCTAAGTTCACAAAGATTCACTAAGATGCATTATCCACGACATTCAATTTTCGCTAAGTAAGGAATTCTGTGATTTTGTAATGATGATTAATACAGATCAAAAAAAAAGCCTCCCATACCGGGGGGCTTTTCTTATGCTAATCGTGAAAGCTATTTCATTTTGATCACCTTGAAAACTTCTGTTTTATTTCCTGCAATAATTTGCACGAGATAAACGCCTGCCTCAATTTTACTTACTGCCTCACCGGTATTCCAGATCAGGGAATTGTTAAGCATAGATTCTGTGGTAAATGATTTTACGATTCGGCCATTCAAATCTGTGATGCTTACCTTTTCAATAGCTTCATTGAAATTTTTCAAATCGATGGTGAGCTTATCGGTGAAAGGGCTTGGGTAAATGTTGACGATTCTTTTAATGTTCTCCTCCATACCTGGAATAACATCCAGATCAACGGCAATGGTTTGGTAATATACCCCGGCATTCGATGTAATTGGCACCGAATCGTAGGCCATTGTAACAAATCCTTCGCCTATGGGGAAATCAATATTAACAACAAAAGTCATTTCTTCTGAGGGCATCAGAGTGTGAGGTAAGGTTTGAGACATTTCTGGTACATACCACATAATTGGATCGTATCCTGACTGTTGTATTTCCGTTATGGTTACGTCAACATTTGATGAATTTTGAATGGTCGCGGTTTTGCCTTCCCAAAGTGATTGTTCATCCAAAAACCAGAGCGTGTCGGGGGTTGTAGTAAGTTGCCCCATTTCAGTAACCTCAAAATGTACAGGAATTTCTATTTCAGGATTGTCCGGGTCGTTTGAGCTTACAGTCATTAAGCCTTCATGCATGCCGGGTTCAAGTTCTGAAGCATCAAACATAATATTGATATCAACGCAATCGCCGGGAGCAAGAGTTCCTGTGGCAGGTTCAACACCAAGCCAATCAATTTCGCTTACCATGTAGGTAAATGTAATGTCAATTCCTGTTGACTGGTGGCCGCCATCGCCGTAAGTATCTTCAATCCATAAACGCCAGGTTCCATTCATGTCTTCACCGTTAAAATCTATCATATCAATGGTGTAATTACCACTTGGCGATCCGGCAAAAAATGAGCTTGCAGTACCCTGGGGCGACATCAAATGAAAACTACTTTCTTCGGGGTAATTGTCGGTAATCCATGTAAAACTAAGCTCGGCACCTGCAAGAATTCCGGTGTTCGAAACTTCAAACTCAGTCCAGTTGGCCTCTGTCCAGGTATTGTAATTGTAGGAGCTTGCTGTGGGATTATCAGGAACAGTTTGTGAAATATTTCCAAAAACTGCAGTATTGCTTTCTATACTATAAATTAATTCCAGTTCCCCGGTGTTGCAAATTGTGAGTGTTTCGCTGGCTGTCTGGCCCATCGGGGCAGAAGTTGAAATCTCATCGGGCGTAATACTAATTTGTGCAAAAGCCTCTTCGCCGGCAAAAAACGTGTGTGGGTCAGGTTCACCGATAAATGGGTGGTATTGATGGTTTCCATTTTGATCGGCAGCATACAAATAATAATCCACCTGGCTTCCCTGTTCTGCTCCGGAAATGGCTCCTGTCCAAACTTGTCCTGAAGTATTTGCCATATTGGCCATTTGCCAGTTGCCTCCGTTAAAGCGATAATAAATAAGTACCGAATCATTGTAAAGTTCAGCCCCGCTAAATGCTTTGATGGTGGCTTCCAGTTCGTACTCACTTTGTATGGCTTGTTCTCCAAGCAAAGCCACGTGCCTGATATGAACCATATTCTGGTCGGCAATTCCTTTGGTGCGGCAGTGAAGTGCATCTGTCGATTCCCAACTGCCTGTAAATCCAAATACTTCATAGCCGGGCATGGCTTCCTCATAGCTGGCCAGCGCCTCATCGTCCCATGCTGAATTTGTGATGGGTACATACACCCTTTTGTTCAATATTAAAGAGTTGGTGTATGGCTGATCATTTGGAGTATAAACCCTGTAAACCTGGAAGGGTGTTCCATAAGGCGATGCTTGTGAAGCATAGTAGGCCGCTGTTGCTTCAATTTCATCGTATTGCGCGTGGGTTTCAGGAACCGAGCGGATCAATACTTTATCAATGTCAAGGAACTTTCCCCAACAGTCAATATGGTCGATATAGGTATTGTTGGGGTCTTGTACCACCATGTAGTTTTCTATGCCGAGATAATCTTCAAAAATTTGTGCTATTTCAGCGTGGGTATGTGATGGGTTTTCGTCCCAGATTAACTGCGAAGAGGAGGCTATGCCCATACCGCTGGTCATGTAATTGCCACCTGCAGTTTCAATGTCCATTTCAAAAAGGTTGAAGCCAAAGGCATCGGCAACTTTTGATGGAATTGCATTGTCGGTAGGGCGGGGGCGGTTGTAGGTAAAGTCAATGATTCCCAGTTCATCGTTTCCGTCAATTACAAACCAGGGGCCGTAGTCGCGGGTCCAGTATGAATCGGAGGGTGCAATGAGAAATTCACAGTTGTCGAGGTTTACTCCCTGGTTGTTGTACTGGTTGGTAACGTAGGTTTGTTCGCTGGTGTTTGCCACAATGGTTGTAACCACACATGCCTGCGACATTTCAACAATAAGGTTGTAAGGAATCCCAAAGGAATACCTGATGAGTACCGATTGCATTTTATCAAATTCGGCAAGATTGGTAACAGGCCCGTCAGGAGGATCGGTAACAGCTTTGTTGATGCCAATTAAATGCTTGAGTTTTGCCTCTTCGGGTGTCATCCAATGTTTTAAAGTAAGAGGTTTGTCTTTTGCAGATTGTTCCTGAGCCCGGGCAGAGTAGCTGAAAATCAGTGTAAGTAAGACGAGAAATGTGAGTGTTTGAGTAAAAAAATTCTTCATGATTAATTTGAGTTAAAAAATGAATGTATGATCAAAAAAGTTGAGGGGCAAAAATAGTTAATTTGTGTTAAGGGTGGGAAAGCTGAATTTAATGATTGGAATTTTTATCCAGATGAAAACGGGTTTTATTCAAATTCAGTCAAATCAATTTCCTTAATTATCCGATGTAATCGGATAATTATGCTTATTTTTGTCCGATGGCATCGTATAATACTTAAAAATGATGGAAGAAACTTTATTTAGATTCAATCCCTGGTGGGAAAATAAATCCGGACTTCAACTTATCTCCAGGTCAGGATATATGGCTCTGATGAATGAAGCTATTGATACGAACAGGATAATTCTGATTTCAGGCTTACGCAGGGTGGGTAAAACATCTCTAATGAGGCTTACTATCCAGCACTTAATCGATCAAATTAAAATTGATCCCAAAAAAATTCTATATGTTAGCCTGGATGATTATACATTGAAAAATGCAACCATTTTGGAGATCATTGAGGATTTCAGAAAAATCCATTCCATCAAATTCGATGAAAGGATTTATATTTTTCTTGACGAGGTAACTTATAAATCGGATTATGAAATTCAGCTCAAAAATCTGTATGATTCGCACAATGCAAAAGTGTACGCCTCCTCTTCCTCATCTTCATTGCTCAAGGATCGAAAGCAATATATTACTGGTAGAAATAAAGTTATCGAAGTTTTACCTCTCGATTTTGAGGAGTATCTTCTGTTTAAAGGGATCGAAATTTCAAGATCTGATCCGCACATCCGTGAAACCGAGTTTGAAAACTTCCTGAAAACCGGTGGCATTCCTGAGTATGTAATTACTGGTGAACCATCCTATATCCATGAACTGGTTGACGATATCATTATGAAAGATATTGCCGCCATGCATAACATAAAACAGCCTGCGGTGCTGAAAGACCTGTTTATGCTGCTTATGGAGCGATCAGGGAAACAAATTAGCTTAAACAAAGTAGGAGTAATTCTGGGAATCTCTGTTGATACCGTTTCGAGGTACCTTAGCCTTTTTCAGCAGGCGCATCTGGTTTATGCTGTAAGCAGATATGGTACAACCAATGAGCGTTTGCTTTCACCGAAAAAAATCTATGCCCCTGATACCGGTATCCGCGTTTATTACACAGGTTTTAGAGATAAAGGCAGCCTATTTGAAAATTATGTTTTTCTAAAACTGAAGAAGTATAAGCCCGGGTATATTTACCAGAACCAGACTGAACTCGATTTCAGACTTGAGAATGGGACAATTGTTGAAGCCAAATATCATCAGGAGCCGCTTTCTGATAAACAGCAAAACCTGTTGGATAGTTTTCCTGCCGGATCTCGTCACGTTATCCGTAACGATGAAGATTTGAAAATGCTTCTAAATAGCTTGTGATTTTTCTCTAATAACTGTACTGTGGGGCTTAGAACCCTTTCTCCTTTCATTCCACTTGGAATATGATCAAAGAAATGGGTAGCTGTTTATTTTTTCTTACCCGACTTTGCATAAGGATTAAATGCAAGGCACAAATCTATCCAGTATTCCAGGTCGGCATCCATGTCCCAGCCATCGGGTTCTACATAAATATAGCCTTTCATGGGGCGTTTGGTAAAATCCATTTCGCGGCAACCTTGGCGACTCAGGGCTGCTTCATAAGCGTCAGTCCCCACGCGTGCCATCATGTTGTCTTTTATAACTCCCACACACATTTTGCCATCCACCATGTAGGCAATGCCTCCCATCATTTTCTTTCCTTCAAAATTTACGTGCTTTTGGTTTAAAATGATTTCAATCCTGTCGGATAAATGTTCGTTGTATGCCATGTTTTTAGTTTTTTAGTTTTCAGTGCCGGGCTTTGCCCGTGCATCCACGAAAAATCAAGAAAATCATAAATTTTCTATTTTTCGGGATTCTCAGTCTTCAGTCCTCAGTCTTCAGTTGCCAGTCCACAGCCAGTCATTCCTGGCAATTGTGAAGCTTTGCAATTTTACTTATTTTTAAATATGAAAAAAGTTTTTAATGAATTGAACTCCTTAATGTATCTGCCAAAAGTTTATTCTATTAATCAGCGTTTAGTGAAATTTTGTGCTTTGTGGCAAAAGTAAAAAATGATGCCACTAAATCACGAATACACGAATGCCCACAAAAAATAGAGCATATAGTTCTATGTTGTCAATAAAGTTAGAAGTATTGATTTCAGAATTGTGTATTGCTATCGAAGGTTTCAGCTTGCTATGAATAATCAACATCTGAAATCTATGCCAAATGGCTTTATCTATGGGAAAATCGCTAATCTTCTCCGTAGGAGTCCTTCGGACAATCGTGAAATTTTTTATGCCGCTTTTTTGGCCAAACACCCATAAATACACAAAAAGGCTTTATCATGCTTTTAAACATTGATAAAACCCCTTGAATTGTTTTCTTAATTTGGTGCTTGTCACCGGCAATCGTCTATGACACCTCCATTTTATCCTTGCTCATCCATACCAAAATAATGATTTCGAGACGGGCAATTAAAAATGAAACCACTCCAAATAATGAGGATAGGAGGGTTAGTTTTAATCCGCCTGCCACCATTTGTGGAGAGAGATCACCCATGGCTTGTATGGTGTCGAAAGCCATTATCAAACCAAAAGTTTGACCTAAAAACCCAATCGCAATGGCAAACCATCCCACGGAAGTGAGCAGGGAAATGGTTTTTGGGTTTGAGCCTTTCTCGATAAGACCTTTGATGAAAATCCCGATAATGATAAAAATCAGGATCAGAATGAGGTAGGTAAATGGAGCACCCTTGTTTAATTTTGAAATAAATCCGTTAATCGTTTTGTGTTTTAAATGAATAATGAGACCAGTCTAAAAAGCTACAAAACCCCTAAATCCCCTAAAGGGGACTTTCCCAAACTACTGATTTTTAGTGCTTCTCCCTTTAGGGTTAGGGGTAAAAAGGACTAAAAATCAGTAGTATTGGGGTTTTTAGACCAAACTCAATAATGATTCAAAAGTAAGATGCCTTGTTGCTCAAAAATATAATTCGTGACCAATAGACGATTAAGCAGCCATTTCAACAAAATTAACACATTAAAAGGAAAGTAGAGTGTGTCTTTGATATTTTGTTTTTGAAAAATCACTAGCCACATCCTTTAGGATGTAGTTTGGATTTATTGTGTGAATAACCCCCCGCCTGTTCGCTGTCAATGCCAAAGGCATTGACAGCGAACAGGCGGGGGAGAACTTACTGTAAATTCAATATTCCCCGGGTTAACTCGCCTCGCTCGCCTCGCTGGCGAAGCGGGCTGCGAAGCGGGAACCCGGGGCAATTGAAGTGAACCGACTTTATAAATCGACAATAGTAAGCAATCAATATTGCAAAATGAGGAGCTAATCCTGTAGTTGGCCTATAAAATAATGATGATAATCAGATTTTAATTAATATTGCCTTGATGAATATGTTGCATTTTATTAAAACCAGGGTGGTGCTGACTCACATTGTTTTGTGGGTTGTAGTATGGTTTTTCTATGTGTATTTTTTTAGTTTCAACTCCGGCAACCGGGAGTATGTGCTCTGGTTTGCAAGTTTCCTTATGCCAATCACCATAGCTGTAAGTTATTTTGTAATTTATGATTTGATACCAAAATACCTGCTTCCACGCAAATATTATCAATTGGCACTCAAAACTTTTTACACCCTGGTATTTTCTTCGTATCTCATTGTGCTTGTCATTATTGGAAGCTACATGACATTAACGAATTTCCAGGTTCAACAGATGCCACCCATGGCAAAAAATGTGGTTTCTGTATTAATTTTAGTTTACATGATTGTCGGCATGGTTTCTTTTATAAGTGTGTTAAATCATAATTTCAAAACAATTTCCCAAAACAAGGAGCTTCAAAACAAGATACTTTCAACACAACTGAAATTGAAAGAGCAGGAATTGCTTTACTTGAAAAAACAAATCCACCCGCATTTTCTTTTTAATACGCTAAATACAATTTACGGTTTTGCTTTGGCGCAATCCAAACAAACCCCTGATATCATCCTAAAACTTTCCAATCTGTTGGATTATATTCTTTACCAGATCGATAAACCCATGGTTAGTTTAAACGATGAGGTGATGCACATTAAAGAGTACATCGACCTGGAAAAAATCAGATTTCAGGATACCTTAACCGTAAAGTTTAGTTCGGACAAAATTGACGAAAATATCCAGGTTGCGCCCATGCTACTTATTCCTTTTGTTGAAAACGCTTTTAAGCATGGCAACATCATTGATGGTTTTTTAAGCATTGAAGTAGAAATATCTCTTGTCGGCGACAAGCTCGATTTTATGATTAAAAATACTGTATTACAAGATGATATTGAGAATGGTCGTGGTGGGCTGGGGCTTGAAAATATCAGGAAACGGCTGGATTTAAATTACGGCCTGAACTACAATTTGAATACTGAAATTAATCAAAACTGGTATCAGGTAAATCTTTCCATCATTAACTTAAAGCATTTAAAAAATGGCTGAAAATATTCGATGCATAATCGTTGACGATGAACCAGTGGCTCGCGATATACTTAAGCGTCACCTGGCAAAGATTGATACCATCGATGTTGTGGCAAGTTGTAAAAATGCCATCGAAGCTTTTGCAGTGGTCAATAATGAGCAGATTGATTTGATATTTTTGGATATAAAAATGCCGGAAATATCGGGTTTGTCGTTTGCTAAATCCATCAACAAAAACGTAAAAATAATTTTTACTACTGCTTACCGCGAATATGCAGTTGATGGCTTTGACCTGCAGGCGGTGGATTACCTGTTGAAACCTGTTTCATTTGAGCGGCTGCTACAGTCGATTCAAAAATACGCGAACGAAAATAGCCCTGTTCGTGACACAAAAGTTGAGGAGGTGTTGGTGGAGCAGCAGGATTTCATTTTTGTGCGATCTGACAGGAAAATGATCAGGATAGGTTTTGCAGAAATTCAATACATCGAGAGTTTGAGCGACTATATTAAAATCTTCCTGAAAGACAAAATGGTCGTTACCCGCGAAGCTATTTCGAGTATTGAGGCCCGGCTTCCCCGCAAGGATTTTATCAGGATTCACAGGTCGTTTATTATCTCAAAAGCTCACATTGTTTCTTTCACCAACGAATTTGTGGAAGTAGGCGATGAAGAAATTCCAATCAGCCGCAGTTATAAACAGGAAGTGTTGCAGCGCTTGGGCAATTGAAATTGTAGTTTGCGAACAAACAAATTTGTTTGATACAATCAAACAAATATGTTTGATTATATCAAACAGTTTTGTATTTTTGCATTGAACAATATTTTTGCTATGATTCTTGAGAGTGTAATAAAGCAGGTGCTTGAGTTGCAACGAGACCGGTTAAACCAAAAGGATTCCGGATTAAAACGGGAATTAATTCCGGCCACTACAAGTTTATCATCCCATGCATTAATCATTTCAGGCATCAGGCGTTGTGGTAAAAGTACGCTGTTGCTGCAAATGATGCAGTCGCTAAATTTGGATGACATCCTGTTTTTAAACTTTGATACGCCGCAATTGTATGGATTTAATACAAGGGATTTTACAAGGTTGGATAAAATTATTAGCAGCGAAGGAGTCTCCCTGTTGTTTTTTGATGAAATCCAATTGGTTGAAGGCTGGGAAATGTATGTACGCCAAAAGTTGGATGAGGGATTCAGGATAATTGCCACCGGGTCGAATGCCTCCATGCTTGGACAGGAATTGGGTACCCGCCTCACGGGCAGACATATCACGCAAGAGCTATTCCCGTTTTCTTATTCTGAATTTTTGAGTTTTCGTTCGCTTCAGCCTTCCGGCGATAGCCTGGAGTCGTACACGATGCTTGGTGGTTTTCCTGAATTCCTGAAAAGTGAAGCTCCTGAACAACTTATGATGCTCTACGATGATATTCTGGTGAGAGATATTGTGGCGAAGTATGGAATAAAAGATGCGGTTTCGCTTAAGCGATTGGCTAACTACCTGCTTGCCAATATTGGAAACAGGATTTCAGCAACAAAACTTAAACAAGCTTTGATGATTGGTGCAACCAGCACTGTTCTCAATTGGTTATCTTATCTTGAGCATTCTTATCTTTTTGCTTTTATTTCCATGTTCAGCTATTCGTCCAAAGCACAACTAATTAACCCGAGGAAAGTCTATGCTATCGACATCGGCCTCGTACAGACAATGTCGGTAAGTAAAACAGATGACAAGGGAAGAAAACTTGAGAATTTGGTGTATCTGCATTTGCGCCGTAAATATAATGAGTTATACTACTATAATAAACATGGGGAGTGCGACTTTGTGGCATTTCAAAATGGCTCAGTCACAGAACTGATCCAGGTATGTTATGATTTAAATCCTGATAATATCGACAGGGAGGTGAATGGTTTGATGGATGCCATGAAGTTTTTTAATTTTGAGAAAGCCATTGTCGTAACTTTAGCCGATAGTGATGAAATCGAAAAGAATGGATACAAAATTGCGGTAATCCCGGCTTATGAATTTTTACAGTAAATTTTGTCGGTCTCTGTAAAGTCTTTCCTAATGTAGGAATTATTTTGTGTCTGTCTTTTTAATAATTTTTCCCTCAGATTTCACTGATTGATGCAGTTTTTATCTGCGCCAATCAGCGACATCTGCGGGAGGATTTTTTTTGCTAATTGAAAAGTCGGGCTTTATGGACAGACACCATTTACTTCTTATGGGATTTTAAAACTGCAATAAATCAGGCTAAAAATCGTAAATGCTACATTGAAAATCGGCCTATCTTTGCCGCCGCAAAAAAACTGACTACATGATATCACGAATTTTTAGTGCCACTATATTTTTTCTCATCGCTTTGATGATCGTTTTTTCGTCCTGTAAAAAGGAAGATTCAATCGATAACAGCCCCTCTATCCAATTGAGCTTTTCGTCCGACACCATAATTTTTGATACGGTATTTTCAACCATCGGTTCAATTACCGAGCAAATCAGGGTTTATAATAAATCGGACAATAAAATTAGCATATCATCCATCAGGCTTGCCAACGGGGCCAACTCAAGGTATTCGATAAATGTGAATGGCGAAAGTGGTACAAGTTTTCAGGATGTCGAAATTCGTGGAAATGACAGCATTTTTCTTTTTGCCAAGGTTACGATTAACCCCAACGATAACACCAATCCGTTTATCGTTACCGATTCGATAGTTTTTGAAACCAACGGAAACCAACAGGACGTTGATCTGGTGGCCTGGGGGCAAAATGCAAGATATATTTTGTGGAACAGGAATCCTGCAAACCTTCCCAAATATAGGATTGTTGCCGGTGAGGGTGTGGATACTACCTGGACAAAAGAATTGCCGATTGTAGTTTATGGTTTTGCGGTTGTGGATTCAACAGGAAGTTTGACTATTGAAGCCGGAACAAAAATTCATTTTCACAGCGGCTCGGGATTGTGGATTTACAAAGGCGGTTCGCTCAAAGTGATGGGCACACAGGAAGAACCCGTGTATTTCCAGGGCGACAGGCTTGAAGGTTTTTACAGCGATTTGCCCGGGCAATGGGACAGGATTTGGATTAACGAAGGGGCTGTTGACAATGAAATTAATTATGCAATAATCCGTAACGGATTTATTGGTTTACAGTTGGAGACTTTGCAGCAATACATGGGCAACCAATTGTTTATCAACAATACCATTATCGAAAATATGTCGGGAGCCGGCATTCTTTCAAGGTATTATTTTGTTACAGGGCAAAATTGTGTAATTGCCAATTGCGGGCAATATGCGCTAGCGCTCACACTTGGTGGTGATTATGATTTCAGACAGATGACCATCGGGAATTATTGGCGCAACGGTATCAGAACCACCGAATCAGTTTACCTTAACAATTATTTCATTGATTCGAATAAGCAGGTAGTGGCTTATCCATTTTTCGCCAACATTGCCAACAGTATAATTTATGGTAATCAAAAAGATGAATTGCTTATTGATGATAGTGTGGCAGAATTTCTTTACACTTTCGACCATTGCCTGATAAAAACAGAGATGAACATTGCACAGGATACCAATTTTAAATTCACCCTCAAAAATGAAGATCCTTTGTTTGTGGATTATGCAACAAATAATCTTCAGCCCGACAGTTTATCGCCGGTAATTGGTGCCGGAAGTTTTGAAGTTGCCAACACCGTTCCTGAAGATATCAATGGAAATCCCCGCACCGAGCGCCCGGATATTGGAGCTTACCAATGGATGCCCACGCAGGAGGAGAGAAGGAAATAGTTGGTGGGTTAATCGTCCCGAAAAATAGAAAATTTTCAATTTTCGTAATTTTTCGAGGATGCTCGAGCGAAGCTCGGCATTATTCGTTAATAGTTAATCGTTGTAGGTTACACACCAAAACGCTTCACAAATATGGCTCGCAGGTGTCCAATTGCAGGATATTTTTGAATATTTGTATGTTTCTGTTTCTCCTGATCGCTCCCGCTCGCCATCGGGACGGGATCATTTTTCCAGATGAACGCTAACTGGCTGTGTGCCATGATTTGCTGTTGGCAGTAGTGTTATTTTCCCACAACATTTAATTTACTTTCCTGAATTCGCTCTTTTATATAAGTTCTTAATTCTTCAAAAGTCATATTTTGGGTTTCAGAGCTTATTTTGTCCCGAATGTCACGCATCATTTTTACTGCGTCAAATGTTTTTTCTTTTCTAATCGTTTTCATAATTTCTCAAATCTTTTGGACTTCGTATTTCTATCATTTGGTAACCTAATTTAAGGTTTACCGAATTATATCCTTTAATTTTGTCCAAGTTTACAATATGTTTAAAATTCCAGCTTGCCAAAACATCGACTTTGTTGATTGTCGCCAAAGCAATGTGTCGACAATCTTCAATACTTGATTTTCCTACTACTTTTTCGGCAATGTATTTATTTGCAACCTTAAATTCTTCGTCAAAATATCCTCCAACGACTGAAGTGTCAATATAAATTCTTTGTTTCATAAATTCAGTTTATTTTTTTTCAAATTTACGAAAAAAGCGTAAGTATTTGATTCAAGTTAAAATTGTTCTTATGAAGCTCTCTTTTCACATTACTGCCAACTTTTAATATGGGCCGGCTTATTATGAATGTTCTAAAATATTTTCGTAATCATATTTTTCATATTGCTTAAAATTACTTTTTTCCTTTCTTAATCTGAGTAATTCATTTTTTGCTTGTATGAAATACCATAATTCGGGTTTTGTATGAGAAAATGAACTTAACTTGAAAACTATATCCGGATTTAGTTTTCGTTCTCCTTTCAAATATTTGTGTAAATTAGAATCTTTCATCTCAAAAGCAGAAGCCAGCTTCTTTTTGGTAATATTAAACGATTCTAAATATAGTTTCACAAAATCAAGAATTTTTATCTCAGCATCAATATTTTCATTCCCTATATAGTCTTCAATTTTATACTGTATTGATAATAATTCATTTCGTAATCTTCTTTCAGTAGATTGTTTTTTAGATTCTGATATTATATGGTCTCTAAGTTTTTGAGCTTTACTTTTATTCCAAATATCATTTTTTGTAATTTCCTTATGTATTTTTTGAGTTTTCATAACGATATGAGTTTTTATTTTAAAAATTTCTCAATTAATTTCTCTCCTACTTCAGGATCAATAAGCATAGTAGTTTCGCCAAATCTTTTAGCGTCATATTTAGAGGAATAAAGTTTCATTAGTTTAATCTCATCTTTTTTTTTTCTTCTAAAACATCAAATGCCAACCATCCTTTAAAATCACCTTCTCCTAATTTAAAACTCAACCTGCATGCAAATGCAATCAAACAACCTGCAATATCCTGGAATTCTTTCATGATTCCCTTATTGTGAGGTGCAAGCTCTAAGTATGCCATATAAGGTTCCTGGTTATTGAGCATTTTATAAATTAAACAGCCTTGAATTACATCGGGATTAAGTTTTGTGACTAACGCGTATGTGAATGTATTTTTTCCTTTAGAGTGTTTGGTGAAATTAAATCTCCAACCCATCTGTATATCAGGAAGATTTAACTTAGCTCCTTGTATTATAGATGCGTCAGTCCAGATTCCTCCTTTTATTGTTCGAATTTTGATATTCATAAATTTTCATGTCGTTATGCAAAGATACTAAAATTATACAATACGTACAATTTTGGATTGCATTTTAAGCTTACCCAACCGGGTAGCTTACGCCCCCTAAGAACCGTACGTGCCAGTTTCCCGGTATACGGCTCAAGTACTTTTAATCCCGCACGTGCGGGACGGCGAAGGGAAACCCGGCTGTTATTTGTGTAACAGCCTTGGCAATTCTGTTTTGAAGCCTGCTCACCTGGAAGATAACTTTGCCCCATGGAATGGTTTGCCAGTTATCAAAGTGGTGTGGTTGTGCACACGATAAATTTTCATTTTCGCTCATTTGCTTTTTCCAACCTCTCTCTCCGACGTTTCCCGATGCCTTACGGTTACGGTTTTATCCGCCAACTGGCGGTGAGAGCATCGGGCTTCCATAGCCTGTCCCGATTTTCTCGGGATTCCACATAAGTGACAAATGCGAGGGGTTAGGCTCATCCTGTCTGCCGACTGATCTGCATCTTTCCCGCATGTGCGGGATTAAACGCTTGTATCCTGCCAGTCTGCCATTTTGGTTGAAGCGTATCAGTCTCATTTTTACTCACAACTTGAGTTGTGTTCAATGATAATGGCAATTTTGTATCATTTTGTTCGCTCCTTACGTTATTACGGCAGTTACGGAGTGTTCAATTAATTTGGCCTTGCCCACAAACCCATGCCCTGAATCGGTATTGAGACCCCGAAGACAGTCTGCCTCGCGGTTTCGTGCCCCACTTTTTGGATGCGAAATCCAAGCGTTTGGTACAATTTCCCGGGAGCTTCAATCCCGCAAGGTGCGGGACTTCACCATACATCAGTTGTCCCGGTAGGGTACTGTTGGAAGAACAACAGGTTTTATCAAAGAACTAATTCTAAGTAAAACAATCACTTATGCGACATCATGTCGCAATAACGGTTGGTGTATGTTAACATCTGATCTTATTTCTTTTATGTTTTTTCATGTTTATTGAACATATTCCACCTATTTGATGGTGTATGTCTACCCCGTTGGAAAACATAGTGTTTTTCATGCTTTGTAGGATATGATAATGAATTCCAACGGGGTAAATCTCTGTGGCATTTAAGATTTTTTGTCCCGGAAATTGCTGGAAAAGTAGTAAGCCCAATTCCCGTTCCTGTGGGTGTGCATCCAAAGCCAAAGTTATTACGCGCTCCCTCATTTATCGTGAACATTTTCATTAGACCCCCAAAGGGAAGGAATTTTTTCATAAAAAAAGAGGGAAGCACAGTTCCCTCTTTTTGGATATCATCGTGATGTAAAACAATTGCTTGTTTTAGAAAGTCTCTTTTAGGAATCCCGAAAACCCCGATGGGTATCGGGGTCGGGAAGGGTTTTTTTAGTCTTCAGTTCACGGTTTTCAGTTTTCAGTCTTTGGTTTACAAGCACAAGAAACTGCCAATCCTGAAAAATAGAAAATTTTCTTCAAAGGAGTCCTTCGGACAATTTTCGTAATTTTTCAAGCCCGCCTTGCTCGCCTCGTCGCGAAGCGGGTCGCTAATGCAGGCTTTTGTTAACGCGAGGCAGGGATGCGTGGGCGAAGCCCGGCACTGTGGACCGATAATCATTAAATTTTATAATCACAAATGAAGTTCCACAAAAATGGTAGTCGAACCCATATTCTGTCAATTATCAATGATGATGTTTGCTTATGGTTAATCTAACTTTATTAAAAACAAGGATTGAGCAAGGTGAACTCGAAAAGTTATATTATTCCAATTTCTTTTAATAAAGCTTTTTTGGGCTTTACACCCATAATGCGTTTCACCTGCCTGCCATTCTGGAATAATATCATTGTTGGAATATTGCGGATATTATACTTGTTCGAAATTTGTTTATTATGATCCACATTAACCTTGGCAATGGTAACCTGGTTATGGTATTCTTCCGCAATTTCGTTCAATATCGGTGCAATCATTTTACAAGGCCCACACCAGGGTGCCCAAAAATCCACGAGTACCAAACCATTCCGCACTACAGTTTTGAAATTTTTATTGTTTAAGGTTCTGATTTTGTTGCTGGGTGGAGTGTTCTCAGTAGTTTTCATCATCTTTTTATACCCAAAAGCCAAGTAAACTATCACAATGAGTGCGATTCCGCCTAAAATATACCAGATCATAATTTATTCATTTTATTATTTAATCAAATTTAATTTAATGCTAATCATTTTGCCATGCATTGGCTTTTTCATAATTATTTTATCGGTTTTAAAAAGTTGCCAGAAGTACTTGTTTGCAGGCATTTTTAAAATTTAAAAAAAGAACGAGGCTAAAAAATCTTTTCAGCCTCGTTTAAAATTGCTATTGTTTTGTTATCAAAGAAGAAGGTTTAACGTTTCATGGTTTCTTCAATTTCAGCTACCGTAATCGGGATGCGTTTGCCGATTAAGCGGTTGCCGGTTTCAGTAACTAAAATGTCATCTTCGAGACGGATACCGCCAAAACCCAAATATTTTTCAACTTCGGTATAATTGATGAAATCGGTGAATTTGTTCTCTTTTTTCCAGATGTTGAACAAGGCCGGTATGAAATAAATTCCAGGCTCGTTAGTGAGCACAAAGCCAGGTTCGAGCTTGCGACCCAAGCGTAAGTATGCTGTTCCGAATTGCTGAATGCGTTTGGTTTCTTCATCGTAGCCCACATGGTCTTCGCCGAGACCTTCCATATCGTGTACGTCCATGCCCATCATGTGTCCCAGTCCGTGGGGGAAAAACATGGCATGAGCGCCCTGTTTTACAGCTTCGTCCACATCGCCTTTCATCAAGTTTAGGTCTTTGAGTCCGGAAGCAATTACACGTGCTGCCAGCAAGTGAATGTCCTGATATTTCACGCCCGGCTTAATGGCTGCGGTAACTGCATTGTTGGTATCCAAAACAATTTGGTAAACATCTCTTTGACGGGTTGAAAACTTACCGCCAACAGGCACTGTACGGGTAAAATCGCTGGCATAGTGGGTTACGGTTTCGGCACCGGCATCGGTAATCATCATGCGTCCGGCCTGCAAAATCTGGCTATGGTCGTGGTTGTGCAGGGTTTCGCCATTTTGTGAAAGGATAACCGGGAACGAAACCATTGTGCCATGCGCCAGGGCAATGCCTTCGATGGTTCCTGCAATGTTGCGCTCATGCTCGCCGGGATGTGCCATTTTCATCGAAGTAACATGCATTTCGTAACCTATGGCTGCGGCCTTTTCGAGTTCTGCAATTTCGTGTTCATCTTTAATATTCCTGAGTGCAATCACTACCCTGATCAGCTCCAGCGAGGATTTTTCTTTTTGTTCTGCAATTCTTATCCCGGTGAGGCCTTCGATCTGAATTTTGGTTTCGCCGCGATATGGAGGCAAAAAGTGAACCTGCCTGCCATTGCTTATAGCCTTTTTCAAAAAGCTACCCAAATCTTTCATGGGCTGCACATTTTCAACGGCCACCTTTGCTGCATAATCCTTCGTCGAGGGTTGAGGACCCATCCAGATGATATCGTCGATTTCTACATCATCGCCAAAAATGATGTCCTTGCCCTCATCAAAATCAATTACACCTGCAAGCCCCTGCAAGTCGATCCCAAAAAAGTAGAGGAAGTTACTGTCCTGCCTGAAATGAAAAGTGTTGGCCGGGTAGTTCATCGGCGAATCCACATTGCCCATAAAAAGTGCAATACCATTGTTGATTTTTGCTTTTAGAGCGATTCTTCTGTTTTTATAAACTTCTGCTTTAAACATGTTGTATATTTTTATGTATTAAAATGTTTTTTGTTGTGCCTGCAAATTTAGGTAAAAGAATAGAGATGGAGAATTAAGCGAGTTGAGCGAGGAAGATGATTTGAGCGAACGAAGTGAATTAAGTGACTTAGGCGAACGAAGCGAAGTAGGCGAAGTAGGTGAATGAAGAGACCGAAGCGAAGTAGGTGAATGAAGAGACCGAAGCGAAGTAGGCGAATGAAGAGACCGAAGCGAGGTAGGCGAATAAAGCGAAGTAGGCGAACTAAGAGATCGAAGCGAAGTAGGCGAACTAAGAGACCGAAGCGAGGTAGGCGAATAAAGCGAAGTAGGCGAACTAAGAGACCGAAGCGAAGTAGGCGAATAAAGCGAGGTAGGCGAATGAAGAGATCGAAGCGAAGTAGGCGAAGGAAGCGAATTAAGCGATTTAGATAAATGTGATTTTTTTTTGTTATTATTCATATTTAAATTCTTATGGTAGGGCAAAGGCACGTTTTGTCTTTAATTTCCACAATCATTTTCAAAATCAAAAATTATAATTCATTTGATAAAAAATGTTTATTTTTGCAACATTGTTGCAAAAATATAATTGAATTGGCCACCGAAGAATTATTAAAAAAGTTTAAGCTGAGCAAAACCAGTGTGAGGGAAGATATCCTGCATGTATTTCTTGAAAGCTCCCTTCCCTTGTCGATGAATGAGCTAAAAGATAAAATGAGTTTGGATTGCGATAGGGTAACACTTTATAGGAATTTGAAGAAATTCACCACCAAAGGTATTTTGCATGAAGTTTATCTTGATAAGCAAGATTCGAAATATGTGCTACCCGAAAGCATTGTAAATCCGGATAAAGCATACAGCGAACATTTGCATTTTAAGTGTGTGAACTGCGAAATGGTAAGATGCCTGACCGATCAGGAGATTATGCATATTACCTTACCGGAGGGCTTTAAAAAAGTGGAGGCCAACTTTGTGATTTATGGCTTTTGTGATGTTTGCAATAAGCTTTGATTTTTTTAATGGAAACCATAAATTCTTATTAAATAGGTTGGAATAATATTGAATTTAAATTGAATGAAATGAAAGTAACAGCTTGCCGTAAAACGCATTTTAATGCTACGCACCGTCTGCATAATACTAACTGGGACAATGATAAAAATGAAAAGGTTTTTGGATCGTGTAACAATCCGAACTATCACGGCCATAATTATGATTTGGTTGTAAAGGTGAAGGGGGAAGTTGATTCTGAAACAGGCTATGTAATCGATATTAAAGTACTGAAGGATATCGTAAAGGAAAATATCGAAAACCGCTACGACCATAAAAACCTTTATCTTGATGTGGATGATTTCAGAGACCAGAATCCAAGCGCTGAAAATATTGCCATCAGGATTTGGAATATTTTACGTGAGAAGATCGATCCTGAATTCGAATTATCGATAGTGCTTTACGAAACAGAAAGAAATTTTGTGGAATACGATGGGGGAGATTAAGCAGCGGGCAGCCCAAAGTCTCCATTTGGCAGTCCCGATAACTATCGGGATCAGTTGGCAGCTTTATAAAACATCAAAATATAAAAAACAGCAAATGAATTTTAATTACCACAGAAGTACACATAAGTTCACATAAGTAATTAATGACTACAAATGACTACAAATGCCGAAAAAACATCCCGAAACTTCGGGATACGATTTCATATTTTTTCGAGCCCAGGATTCACGAATCCCGGATTTGCAACATCCCTGCCTCGCTTTATCAAAAGCCAACGCTGGCGGAAAGGCGGGCTCGAAAAATTACAAAAATCAAAGATTTTTTATTTTTCGGGATGACTATCAATGACCACAAATGACTTCAAATGACGGCGCAGACGATAAACATCAAAGACCACCAATTTTATAACTAACTCAATAACGATTAACTCAATAACGATTAACTAAATAACGATTAACTAAATAACGATTAACTATTAATGCCGGGTAAAGCCCGGGCATCCTCGAAAAATTACGAAAATTTACAATTTTCTATTTTTCGAAACCAATAACAATTCTCTTGTCACAAATACTAAAATCGGCCATGAGTAGCATACTGATCGCACCGGTAAGGTTTTACCAGTACGCGATTTCGCCATTTACACCGGCGGCATGCAGACATGTACCTTCCTGTTCGGAGTATTCGGTGCAGGCCTTAAAGTTGTACGGCCCCGGCAGGGGAGGATTATTGGCGGTGCAGCGGATTGCCAGATGTCATCCCTGGGGGACATCAGGGTTTGATCCGGTTCCGAAGATTATTATTAAAAAAGTAAATATGAATAAATACATGCCCGGGAAAAAAAGTACGCCCCATTACGATTTACTTAAAGGTAAAATGGTGATGGCGTTTTTAATATTGTTGACTTTCATGGTTTCATGCAGACCAGGGCAGCAACAGTCCGAAGAATCCAAAAATCCGAAAGTGCTTGTGAGCATTTTGCCCTACAAATACTTTGTGGAAAATATTGCTGATGATCTGGTAGATGTAATGGTGCTGATCCCTCCTGGTTCAAGCCCACATGCTTTTGACCCCACTCCACGACAAATGGCTAAAATCAGTCATGTTGATATATATTTTTACAATGGGAATCTGACCTTTGAGCAATCATTGATTGATAAAATGAAAGACAATTACCCAAACCTTGAATTTTTCTGTGTTGATGATGGGATAGAAATTATTGTGAATGAAGAAAGTTTTGATGATGACGATCATTTCGGCCACGATCACAAGCATCATGGTATTGATCCCCATACATGGCTTTCGACTGTGAATGGAAGGATTATTGCAAAAAATGTTTATAGCATTTTATCGCAGAAGTATCCGCAACATAAAGAAGAATTTCTTGAAAATTATAATCAGTTAGTTGCTGAAATCGACATGGTGCATTTTGAAATCACTGAACAGCTCGCCAACATACCAACGCGGAAATTTATGATTTTTCATCCTTCGCTGTCTTACTTTGCCCAGGACTACTACCTGCAACAAATACCGGTAGAATTTGAAGGTAAAGAGCCTTCACCGGCGCAGTTGCGTGCTTCAGTTGATTTGGGTAAAAGGGAAGGGTTGAAAGCTATCTTAATTCAAAAAGAATTTGATATGGAAAATGCCAGGATTATTGCCATTGAATTAGGTGGGAGGGTTGTTCAAATTGATCCCTTATCCGAAATCTGGAATAAAAATTTATTGGATATTGCCGAGAAAATCAGCTTATCATCACATAAGTTATAATGACCATCAATGACTATAAATTACTTTCTTGAACCACAGAAGTACACAGAAGTACACATAAGAGCACAATAATTGTTATGGGTAAAATAATCGAATTAAAAGATATTGTAGCCGGTTACGGTGATGAGGTAATTTTAAAGGATGTGAACTTTAGTGTTAGTGATGAGGATTTTATAGGTGTAATTGGCCCCAATGGTGGAGGTAAAACTACTTTGGTTAAGGTAATGCTCGGCTTATTAAAACCCATATCCGGCAAGGTAATTCTTCATCAAAATGACGATGAGTCTAATCGCCGAATGATAGGATATCTGCCTCAAATAAACAGAACCGATCAAAAGTTCCCGATTTCAGTTTTGGATGTTGTTTTGTCGGGCCTGGCTGATTCTGTTAAATTATTCAAGCGCTTTTCGAAACAAGAAATTTCAAAAGCCAAAGCATTATTGCATCAAATGGGTATAGAGTTGTTGTCGAAAAAAAATATAGGAGACCTGTCGGGCGGACAGATGCAGCGTGTTTTTCTATGCAGGGCCATCATTTCCGATCCTAAATTGCTAATTTTGGATGAACCCAACACCTTTGTAGATAACAAATTTGAAAGCGATCTTTATGCAACTTTAAAAACACTAAACCAAAGGATGGCTATTATGATGGTTTCGCACGATGTTGGAACCATCACCTATTATATCAAAACCATTGCATGTGTAAACAGGGAGTTGCATTATCACGCATCCAACGAAATAAGCCAGGAGCAATTGGCCTCATACAACTGTCCGATTCAAATAATAGCGCATGGTGATATTCCGCACACAGTTCTTCATCAACACAAACATTAATAATTTCTTGAACCACAGAAGTACACATAAGAGCACATAAGTAATAAATGACCATCAATGACAACCAATGACGGCAAAGCCAAATGACCATCAATGACAACCAATGCCGAAAAAACATCCCGAAACTTCGGGATACGATTTCATATTTTTTCGAGCCCAGGATTCACGAATCCCGGATTTGCAACATCCCTGCCTCGCTTTATCAAAAGCCAACGCTGGCGACCCGCTTCGCAGCGAGGCGAGCAAGGCGGGCTCGAAAAATTACAAAAATCAAAGATTTTTTATTTTTTGGGATGACCATCAATGACAACCAATGACGGCAAAGCCAAATGACCATCAATGACAACCAATGACGGCGAAGCCAAATGACTATTAATCAATAACCCATTACCCTTTTCCTCATGGAATTTTTGTTTGAACTTTTAAATTACCAGTTTTTTCAAAATGCAATTTTTGCAGCAATTCTCGCCAGTGTAAGTTGTGGGATAATTGGTTCCTACATTGTCGCAAAACGGATTGTCTTTGTCAGTGGGGGGATTACACACGCTTCCTTTGGTGGAATCGGCATAGGGTATTTCTTTGGATTTAGCCCAATTTTCGGGGCAATGGTTTTTGGTGTGCTTTCTGCTTTGGGAATCGAATACATGTCAAAAAAAACTGATGTTCGCGAAGATTCTGTAATTGCCATCCTATGGTCCCTGGGTATGGCTGTGGGCATAATTTTCGTTTTTCTTACACCGGGCTATTCAGCCAATTTAATGAGTTTTCTCTTCGGGAATATCCTAACAGTAAGTACTTTAAATTTACAGTTGTTGATTGTGCTGGGCATAATTTTGATTTTAGCATTCGTGTCGATGTTTAAAACAATTTTGTTTGTAGCCTACGATGAGCAATATGCCCGCGCCATAAAGCTCCCGGTGGATATGGTAAACTATTTAATGATAACACTTGTAGCATTGACTATTGTGCTTAATATCAGGGTGGCAGGAATAATACTGGTACTTTCATTGCTAACTATTCCCCAAACCATTGCAGGTATTTTTACCAATAATTTTAAATCCATGATCCTGATTTCGATTTTTGTAGGTATGTTTGGCAGCTTTTCCGGCTTACTCATTTCTTATTTTTTTGATATTCCCTCCGGGGCATCTATCATATTTTTACTGGTAATATTTTTCGTATTCGCGAGGATAATCAAAAGCTTACAAACATCGTTAAGGATTAAACATCAAATGTTAAAATAGCAATAATGGTAAAAAATTCAGGAAACATAAAAAGGAAGAAAAATCGAAAATTTAACTGGACTGGAATATTTGCCATACTGGTTATCCTGATTTTTGTGTTTGTGTATGTTTTGAGTAATCAATCAATGTGGGGTGGGCAACCCGATATAAAAAAGCCAAATACAAGTACGCAACAACCACAATTTGAAATCGAAGGCAAACTTCAATTTTTAAGTAATAACACGATGATTGCAAATTTTTATATAGAGATTGCCGATGAAGCATACAGTCGCGAAAAGGGTCTGATGTATCGCTACTACATCCCCGATACGCTTGGCATGTTGTTTATTTTCCCAAAGGAGGATCATCGTTTTTTCTGGATGAAAAACACTCCTTCATCTCTGGATATTATTTATGCCAACAAAAATTTTGAGATTGTCAGCATTCACGAAAATACACCACCTTTTTCTGAGAAAACCATTCCATCCGGCGATATTGCAAAATATGTCATTGAACTCAAGGCTGGTTCGTCCGCCCGATATAAAATTCAAAAGGGAGATACTTTTACTTATCAGCTTCTAAAATAGGCGACACTTTTCCCAAAATAAATCGGCATTTTTCATATCACCTCAAAAGTAGTTAACAAATTTCAATATTACGAAGTTACTGGAGACACCACCCCCATAAGCCATATATTAATAATGCCAAGAAAACGTAAAGGCTTGTTATGCAGCCATTGATTCGGCCATGCCCAGCTTGTAAATATCAAGTAGCATTTCCAGCCAATCTTTGTTTTGTTTTTTCCCGGTCAATAATTCCATTGTTCTTTTTCCTTTTTGATTTTATTTATCGGTAAGCCGATCATAAAATCCAATGCTACGCGAATATTTTCTTCCGCACCCCCCCTGTTGCATGGGTTACCTGCTTTATCAAATACTTCCAGGCGTTGATATTCTTCGGCAATAGCAGCATACGCTGATTTTTCGAGGCTATTGACCCATTTACCAAGACGGTGCGAAATGGCATGAAAAGTATCGGGCTGCCGGTTTGTCCCCGAAAATGACGCGCCAATTGCTAAATATACATATGGGATATTGCCATCACCAATTTCTATCGTGTTTGGCAATCCTGCCCCTACCTGTTGTAGGCTTTGGCTAATCCATCCAACCGAACTGTTCTCCATTCCCATTTTTTCCATATAGATAAAAAATATTAATTAACGTTTTATAAACTATGACATAATAAATACTTTTATTTATCTTTACCAAATGAAAACGAAAAAAAATAAATTAGGTAAACCAGTTGATATATCTGGTATTAACCCACAAGAATTGAAAAGTTGGATAAAACAAGATGAAACGAGGTGGGCAGCAATTAAATGTCAGTCATTAATTGCCCTTTCTAATGGGGTTAGCGTTACCCAGGTGTGCAATGTGCTGAATGTAACCAGGGAAAGCTTGAGGGTTTGGCGAAACCACCTAAAAAGAGAAGGCCCACAGGGTTTAATTGCAAAAAAAAGAAAAGGCAGGAAATCTTGTTTGACCATTGAGATTGAGGCAAACCTAAAAAAAGTGATCCTTAAAACCCCTGCTGAATTTGGATATGATGAAAAATATTGGAACGGAAAACTCATCCGGTTATACCTCAAAAAAAAATGGGGAATTGAAATAGCACTCAGGACAGTGCAAAATTGGTTATTAAAAACAGGAATCAGAAAATCTAAAAGGGTTAGGTTGAAATAATATCAGTTACTAATGTGAACATTTTCTAAATTTGTAAACTGGGAAATGAAAAATGCCATAAATTAGATAAAAATTCCGGTGGAGACTTTTGTAATGAAAAAAAAACTCCCGCAGATTTCGCAGACCTGACTACCCGGCCCGCTTCGCCGGAGCTACAGCGAGGCGAGCAAGGCTGGATAGGCAGGTCAGCGGTACTTGCCCGACTTTTTGTGGATTTGTGGCAAACAGTACTAAAAAGACAGGTTCTAAATAGAGTTCGTCTTTTTAGTCAGGTTTCCCGCAGATAACGCAGATTTTCGCAGAAAAAAATCAGCGCAAATCAGCGAAATCTGCGGGAGATTCTTTGGCCTCGGATAGAAATAGTTGACTTTATGGACAGGATCTAAATAGTACCTGTCCATAAACTTGCCACCCACCACTCCCCCCCCTAACTCTGCGCCAGTTGGCGGAAGATCCAGCCAACGCATTGGTAGCGAGGGGTCTCCCCGCCAGCTGGTGGAGATTAAGGGGTTGCGCGGGCAAAATCTGAAAAGTGGAATCTTTATGGATACGCACTAAATAGCGAGTATTACAATGTTTTGATTAAAAACAAGTTTGACATCCGTTGGATACAAAAAAATCACTGAGTAAAAAAACTAATTTTGCCATTTAAAGTAATAGATATTTTGTTAATCAAAATAAACACGAACGAATGAAAAAATATTTAGTAATCCTTAGTTTTTTGCTTATCGGGATAAGTGGACAATCCCAAATACTTATCACTTTGTTACTCGGCGATAAATTGAATCAACCCGGCCTGGAGTTTGGCCTTGAGGGGGGGATTAACTGGACAAACATTTCCGAAATGGAAACCAACGATTTTGCCAGGAAATGGAATCTGGGGTTCTATTTCGACATTCACTTAAAAAACCAATGGTATCTTTATACCGGATTACTGGTAAAGTCAAATTTGGGTGTTGATAATTTAACTGATAAAGATTTGGATTTCCTTAAAGCCACTACTTATGAGGCGGAGGGTGATTATAGCCAGAAGATGAATTATTTTTTGGTTCCGGCTCTTGGGAAGTATAAATTCAAAAACCATATATATGTTGAAGCCGGCCCACAATTTGGGCTTATGTACAAAGCATGGGTAGAATTTAATTCGGATGTTGATAACCGGGATGCCATTATTAAAGAATACAATAAGGATCAGATTAACAAGTTGGATGCCGGAATTATTGCCGGTTTGGGATATACATTGTTTAAAGGTACCGGCTGGACCATTGGAGCAAAGTATTACTACGGCCTGGTAGATGTTTATAAAGATCGTCCCGAAACTAAAAATAGTTCGTTTTTCTTAAAATTAAATATACCGGTGGGTGCAGGTAAAAAACCGGAGATTGATAACACTGTGGGATAGAAAAGATGAGATTGTTGGTAATTACCGGGATTGGTATAATGGCCTTGATCCTGACAAAGCTCTCGATGCAAAAAAAATAGAAAATGCAGATGAAATTCTTACCCCAATTATTAATCGGTTTGAGAATGCAGATGGTGATGCAGTAATTTCATACGGAATGAGCATGATTATAATCAATAATAAATACAGGTGTTTTGAAAATAGTAAATTCCCCCATGGAATCTCCCGGGTACAAAGCTTAAAAAGAATGCCTGCGGTAGTTCTGTTGGCCGCCCTCCTTTTTGTTCCTTTCTTATCTTATAGCCAATCACATAATTATTGGACACGCAGTTTCAACGAAGAGTCGTCATTACTTTCAGGCGCTGTTGTTGGTGGTGGTGCCGGGCCAAGTGCCATTTATTATAATCCTGCCAGTATTTCAGAAATTACTGCATCGTCATTTTCATTTCATACAAGTTTATTCTCGTTCGAATTTATTGATATTAAAAATGCACTTGGCGATGGTATTAACCTGTCATCATCACGAGGAACAATAGAACCACGGTTTGTCTCCTACATGCTTCAGCCCAAAAATAATCCTGATTTGAGTTTTGAGTTCGCGTTTTTAAATAATGAAAATTTTCATCAGCAATTTGCACGCTCAGTTGACAAGGAAATAGATATCCTTACTAATCTTCCCGGTGTAGAGCGATATTTCGCTTTGTTTAATTATAGTAATCGATACCGGGATGACTGGTTTGGAGTTGGAAGTTCATGGAAAATAAATCCACGATTAAGTATGGGCGCAAGTATGTTTATAACAGTAAAACAGAGCAGGTATCAATATTCATTAGATATTGAAGCTTACCCCATTTTGGACTCCAGCTATTTAGGCGATGATTATTCGTTTTATTCGGCCAACTCCCAGGAAAATGAAATCATAAAGTTTAATGATTACAGGCTTCTTTGGAAGTTTGGCATGCTTTATAAGCACGATCGGTTTAGTTTTGGCCTCTCTCTTACAACCCCGTCAGTTGGTGGAATTTATTCAGATGGAAAGCAAGTTTCAAGAAAACAAAAACAGAGTAATATTTCATTTACCGAAACCGGTGTGCCTTTGCCTGATTATGTTGTAGTGGATTACAAAGAAAAAAAGGAAGTAATGGTCAATGCAAAAAGTCCTTTATCGATCGCGGTCGGGTTTACTTACTACCTCGTTGAGAATTCTCATATCATTTATTCTTCGCTTGAGTATTTTTCGGGTATCGATCCCTATCGCCTTGTACAGGCTGATGAATCGCCAAACATTATTTCTGGTTCAGTTCTTCATCTTATCGATAATAATGAATGGTTGACCTTTGTGGGCGGAGCAAAGCCGCTGTTGAACGCGGCAATTGGATATCGTTGGAATGTAAAAGAAAATGTGATGATGATGGCGGGTTTTAGAACAGATTTTAATTATCGTAAAGACATAAATTACAGCCCAATGCCGGGAATCAAAAAAGTAAAAGGACTTGATCTGGATTTGTACCACTTCAGCACAGGATTATCCTGGAACATTCTGGGTCAGGATTTAATTACGGGTTTTCAATATACAATAGGAAAGGAAAAAAATCAGGAACAGTTTGCAAATCTTTCCAATCCGGTAGAGTTTAACACCGAAGAACTTGTCCCTTTGCAAGGTACCCGTCAAAATACAATGGATACTTTTTTAAAATCTATAAGTCTATATTTTGGCGCGACAATTAACTTTAAATAAGAGCCTGCCTTTTTAGAAATTTTTCCTGCAGATTCGCCAAAAGTCGGATAAGTACCGCTGATTAGCGCAGATTTTATCTGCGCTAATCAGCGAAACCAGCCTCCCCCGTCTTTTCAAGCATTCATTTTAATCCCTGGGTTATGCTTAGTAAGTTATCACAAAACCCTGATTTACTTTCATCAGGTAAGCCTTGCCGGGCTTAAGTGTTTTTAGGGTTGAAATACCTTTTTCGGGCCAGTAAATTTCCATCCCAACTGCTTCCTTTACAATTTCTACATTCTGTAAGTTTTCACTGAAAAGGTTAATGATTTCAACATCGCTTTCAGATAAAACACTGATAAGATTCCAGCCGGTTTGTAAGGTGATTGATTTATCATCAGGAATAAAACCATTGATAGTCATGTTGGTATTCACGGTGGTTTTAATAAAATATCCGTATTTGTAATCCCAACTTAATAAATTGCTTTCCGAATTTCCGGGTTGGTAAAAACCACTGGTATTTTGGATGAACTCCGGTTGCGGAGTAATTGAGTTTGCAATATGCTCGATGGAGGCATTGGCAGGTACCAGGTACGATGATACTGCATTCCAGCCCTGCAACAGCGGAATAATTTGCTGTTGTGGTGGTAGTAAATTTGCCGAAAGATTTACAATGGCCGATCCCTGCGAAGTAAAAACCTCATCATAGTCGGCGAAGGGAAAGGTGAATTCCACAGCTTCCACAAGTTCATTTTCATTGTCGATATATTTAAAGATAAATTCATTTCCGGGAGTAAATCCATTGGCTTCCTCAGGATTGGATCCGTCATTCATCGAAGCAATAACCTCAAGAAAATCCGTCTGGTTAATCACACCGGTGAGCATTGAGGTGCCCACGCATATTTCGTTGCCTGTATTTTGATCGATATCAAAAACCCCGATCTGTGCCCCGGCTTCCAGGTCAATGCCATTTACTTTTGCCTGCGTTATATAAATGCTCATGGGGTTGAAAGGCGTTTCCCAAACGGGTTGGAAATTTAGTAAAGGAGCGCTCACCCCGATGAAATTTTCTTTCATCATTTGAGTGCTGTTTCCGCCGGCATCCCAAATTGTCAATTTTACCGAATACGTGCCTACCCCATTGTAAACGAATGACGGGTTTACATCTTCGCTATCGATATTCCCATCATTATCAAAATCCCATGCGCAGCTTTCCATTGGCCCTGTTGAGAGATTGGTAAAAAACACGGTTTCTCCGGCCACAATTTCGGTGGGCGAAGCTGAGAAATCAGCAAAAAGAGGTTCTGGATTTATAAGGCCAAAAAAGGTAGCATAAGCTTCCATGAGCTCATTTCGTGAGGATTTAGAATTGGTGATGCCCCCAAATTCAAAAGAAGTGCCAATGGTTTTGTATGTTCCGGCATCATTTGCAACGCCACATCCATAAGATGGAGTTTGATTCGTGAGAATCAGTTCAGCGCTACCCTCTGCCTCGATGTGATCCATATAATTGTTGTCGCCAGTGTATGAAAGTGTGAGCCCGTCTGTGATGGTGCCTGTTTGGCCGAGTAAGTCGCCCATATCCCCGGAGCCGTCCGATACTCCGATAATCCCGAACATGCCATGCACAGTAGTCTGGGTGTCCCAGTCCCAGGTATCCCCGCCTTCCATATAAAGATTACCGCCCGCATTCAGGAAAGCCGCGAGCAAAGTGCCTTCTGAGGCTGTGAGTACATGATTATTATTGTAAACACCGAGGCTGAGAAAAATAGTGGAATACAAGCTGGTAATGGCAGGTATTGAGCTTGTTTCTTCATAAGCAATGCCAAGGTCATCCAGCGATTGAGCCATAAGAATAGTTGAGTTGCTGTTTCCGTCCATATTGATAATCAATACTGGAATCTGCCCTACAACAAGGGAGAAAGATGTATTGCTTGTCGTGCCGGCATCTGCTATCATCTCAAAGTTAAAAGTTATGGTGGTTCCGATCGGGGTCGAAATATTTGCAAAGACTTCATAAGTTGCCTGTGCTTCATTTACGGGCAAAATATCCCCGTAAATTTGTTCTTCATCGGCTATCGAAATATAGGGGCTCAGAGTAGTAAGTGTGCCGCTTACTCCGCTTGCGCCGGATGTTCCTGTATTTTCAACATTAATCGTTAGTTGAACGGTTTCGCCGGGATCCAGTTTCCCATTGTTGTTTCCTGCTTCATCGTTCATATAGTAATCTCCCATTTCAAGAATAGGAGCATGGGCTGTTAAAGTAAAGCTGTTATCCCAGGTTTGCATGCCGTCTGTAACCGAAATCTGAAACACACATGCATGTCCATCGGGAATATTTCCTGCTACAGTAATTTCAAAGGCCTCATTCACTATGGAAATTTCCCCCGCGTTGATAGTTCCGATATTAGCCTGGTTTGCATTGATTTCTATAAAAGGATCAGAACAGCTTAATGTTGCCATAAGGTTTGTGGCGGCTTCGATGCCCACATTTTCAAATGTAATATTCAGGTTTGTAGTTTCACCGTAGTCCAGTTGCCCGTTTTCATCGTTTACTTCTACATTGTTTAAAGTAATAAATGAACCGCTCTGGGGTAAATTTTCTAATGTTTCAAAAATGGTTTCGGTGTTGAAGGCTGTTACTACCAGTTGAACATCCCCCGGAATAAATTGGTTTGGCAGGGTTACCGAACCACTTGCATCAGTGTAAGCGCTCGCGTAAATCCCGCCCTGCGTCAGGCATACCATGGCATTGCTGATGGCTTTACCGCCTCCACTGATGGTAGTGGTAAATGGCGTTCCTACAAAAAGCGTTGTATTCGACAATGTGATTGCAGTTGGGGCTTTTGTTCTTACCTGCATTGAAGCATCACCAAAAATAGTCCAGGTTTGGATGGTTTCCAGGTCGGACGATGAGTTGGATTCGGTGTACATCAAGTTGAGGCCGTTGGCTACGATTGAGCCTATGGTTGTTCGGCCTTCGGTAGTGCTGGTGCCAGTTCCGGGGTTTGTACTATAATCGTATCCACCGGTAAGTAAATCATTAAAATAATCCTGCCCGCGCATGGGCGGATCCCAGGGTTGGTTTATGGTGGACATCAAAGTTGCTATAGCCCCACCATTTTCCTTTTTTAGCCAGGCTTCGGCAAAACATTCTCCCGAGTGAAACGCGCCATTAAGACATGCCACCGAAAAAATGGTGGGTAACATATTTCCGTTGCTTAGCTGTGAAATATTAGTGTTGCTAAAACCCGACGATCCCCAGGATGTCATGGAGCCATGGCCGCAATAATTTATAATACCTGCACCGGCGTTAATGTAGTTTTTTACCATAGTGGAGTTCGCGCTTGGGTCGTAAGCATAACTATAATTGTCGTAGGTAAAGGGATCGAGTTTGCTGTCGTAGATTATTTGAACCTGCTGGTAATCCATTTCATCATCATCTCCCGGCCCCTGATTACTTGCAACTCCTATGGCATCGGCATACCAGTTGCCCGCCGGGTTTTTCTCATAATTCAATACTTTATTTACCTGGATTGTTACCTGCGCAGCATTGCCGGCCGAAAAGCGCCCGATTGCAATATCAGGATAATTATCAGAACCTGACACACAACCAAGCATGGGATCCATTGGGGCATTTTCGCCTCCGCCAAGATCGCATTTAATATCTGCCCAGTCGCCAACAAGCTGAACGTAAAGCAGGTCGGGGTTGGAATTGTAGTTTTGTTGGATGGTCGATTTTACGTTGATTCCGGTGGCAACAACTTCCTTAAATACCTCATACCCTTTTTCCCTTTTCCAATCAATAAAAGGTTGAATGGCAGATTCGTCCCTTGCCGTGGTTACTACCAGAATATCGCCGGCTTCAGCTACCGATAGATCGTCCAGATTATTTTGGTAATTGATAAAAACCGATTTGTAAATCCCTTCCATTTCCTTAAAAACTTTACCTGAAGTTTTACCAAGCGGGTTAATTGGACTTGAATCATCTTCTTCGATTAGAAGCGTGATGTTTTTAAAAACCCTTAAACCTTGTGTAACTGCATTGTAACGGAATGGGTAAACATAAATGCTTGCACCTCTTTCGTCTTTGATAATGAACGGATCGGTGAGGCTCGAAATATGTTCCGGGTAAAAACTGTCAACCATCGATTCAGGAGAAATTTCGTAAGGTATTTGGCTTGGATCCTGATCGCGATAAATTACACCGCGGGAAGGGACAAGCGGGAATTCAAGTTGGTAATCTTTATAGTCTGAATTGATTATTGAAACCCGAATGTTTTTGATTGGATCCAAACTCAGGCTTGCATGAAGGAAGGGTAATTCGGCATAACCTTTTTGATTTGTTGACACCGAACCCTCAAACTCGATTTTGGTAAAGTCAGTTTTGTCGAGAGTGATTGATCTCAAACTAAAATCATTTATTTCGAATTCGAGTGTATTGGATTGCTCATGGTAAACAACTGCATAATTCTGAGCTATTGCAATGCTTGTAAAAATTGAGATGAGGATGGTGAGGTAAATGTGTTTGTACATAATTAATTAGTATTTGAGATTTCAATAATAAAAGTGCCGAAAGATAAGATTTTTTATTTGCTGAGAAGTAGTTGATGTTTATTTTTAAAAAAAAAGATTCAACTGCGAATTTCATTGAAAGGTATTTTCAAATACGCCCTATTTTTTTTCTAATGAAATATTGTTAATAGATTTCTCTGCCGCAAATGCGGCATCGAAATGACAAAGTCCGGGGTCTTGTATGGGGTGGGTGAAAGTGGGCGCTTTGCGCCCACTTTCACCCACCCCCAAATCCCACCAATGCTTTGTCACCTCGAAGGAGCCCCGATAGCTATCGGGGCGACTGAGAGGTCTCTCTCACAAAGTAAACTCCAACTCCATTCAAATACTTGTTATTGGTAGAAGCACGGCAGGTCTGCCCCGACCCATCGGGGACTGAGACCTGCCTCGCCAGCGAGGCGAGCAAGCGGGAATCTGTTCTTTTATGTACATTGATTTTGTATCCACAAAAATGGTAGTAGAACCATAAAAAAAGAACCTGAAAGTGGCAAATTGCAAAATCAGGTTCTTTTGGTTTGATATTTTGGATTGTTTAATACACAATAAATTTCATCACTTTTATTACCGGATTGGTGTCCCTGCCTTCCGAAAGTATAATTTGGAGGGTGTAAATTCCGGGTTGGAGGTGTAATGCTGATTTTTGAATTGTGATTGATGCTTCATCATTAATCGGCATATTTGAAACTACCTCAGCCTTCGTGCTTCCCATTGCATCAAAAATATTGATGGTGGCAAAAGCTTTTTTCGGAACGGAAATTTTCAGCAAGGCATCCGTGCTCATTGGGTTTGGATGCAGGCTAATGCCAATCGGCTTATCAATTTCGCTTAGCTGCGTGAGTAGCGGATTTAATATTATCACAGATGTTTCGAGCGCCGAAAATAAATTACTTCCCCCGATGAGATCATAATCAATATCTGAATAAACATTTTGCCCGTTCCTGTTCCAGAGACTGATGTTAAAATTATTCCCTGAAGTTGCTCCGTCTAAAGCTTCTGTTTCGGGGTCGTCCATCGAAACAGGTATTATCAGATATTCATCCCGGACGTTTGTAAATACTGTGGCTCCAACACAAATATCGCCATCAAAAACAGCGATTTCATCGCCAGGCTCCATCCAGCTTGAAGTTTTTACAATCACAGCCATTGGCTGATATGGGTTGTTTTGATAAATTGGATTGAAGAATACCGGATCGTGACGGATAATGTTTACCTGTGGAGGTTGGTATCCATCAGCCGGATTATTGATGGTTAATGTTGCATCGGCAGTAACTTTAACGTAATAGCCCTGTCCTGTTTCAAAGTTTCCAATAGAGTTCGACCACTGGCCATCGGGTGGTGGAAAGGGTAGGTGGAACACTACGCCACCCTGTTGATCGATAACTTTGTAAAGCAGATCGGCATCGATCAAAGGCTGAACCAACTGAAGTGCATCTTGTGGCATATCACAAGGGTAGCTTATCATATTCCAGCCTTCGTTAAGTGGTATTTGCAAGGGAAGTTCTGTTGATGTTCCTTCTAACAAAAGTGTGGCATCTGCATTTAACTTTATATAATAGCCTTCGGTTTGTAATATGTCTCCGATTGAATTATTCCATTGTCCGTTGGGGGGAGGGAAGGGCAGATGGAAAACAGTGCCGCCGTTTTCATCAATAACTTTAAAAAGTAAATCTTCATCAATGAGAGGCTGAACTACTGCCAGCATGTCAGGATTTTCGGGGATAATTTTCGATGAGAAGAGATTCCAGCCTTCGATTAAATTAATGTCCTGGCTTGACAGGGCTGCTTCAACTGTTACCAAAACTGATCCTGAAACCACATCCACACCATCATTTACTTCCACGAAAAAGGTAGTGGTTTCATCAGGAGTAGCCAGCGGATTGGCAATTGAAGAAGTAAAGCCTGCCGGATCGGAAGTCCAGGAGTATGTGTAGGTTTCTGAACCACCATCGGGCACTGCATTTAATTGTGTAGATTCACCGGCAATTATATTTTCGGGAACAGCAGTAACTTCTATCGAAAGTGGAATTGCGTTGTCAACGTTTAATGTTATCGGAACATCTATGGCAAGCGCATCAGGATCGTTGTTTTCGATGTGGATGTTTCCATAATACGAACCTATCGAAAGATCGGCAGCATCAAAAGTTACATCAATATCCTGCGTAGCTCCCGGTGCAAGTATGCCCGAGGTATTGTCAACAAAAAGCCACCCTAAAACATTTACCGTATAGTCTTCGGTTTCGCCATAAGTAATGTCAGCGCAAGGATCATTCGCCGAGTTCTGCCAATTGGCCTTTATTCGCATTCGGGTTGTACCGCTTTCTAAGCCATCAGGAATTGTAATTGTGGTGGTATAAAGCTGGTCGGCACTTGCAAGGTTAAAATCTTCCAACAACAACTCATTATCATCAAATACTTCATTTTTGTTAAAGTCTATCCATAAGCAAACATCTTGATCACCGTAGCCGGTCATAAAGGAAACTTCATAGGAGTTGCCCGGCAGAATATCAGTACTCATATTTGTGAAGTTTCCGTAACCGTTTGCACTACATCCACTACTCAGGTTGCTGATGTCGGCCATTGAAAACCCTGTAAACCCATCACCAAAAGAGCAATTTGCAGTTGGCTGGCAATACGCGCGAGTATTATCAAAAGGCTCAGAGGAAGAACTTACAGAAAATTCGAGTGGCAGTTGCCCTGTGTTTTCGATGGTGATTTGCCGGGTACTTGTTGCGCCCGCTTGCAAGTTTTCGCTAAGGGATTCCGGTGTAACTGCAATTTGCGCATTTCCCCATTGAAGGTCTGTAATTGCGGCTGCCGATTCGCCATCTGTATGCATAGCAGTTACCTGGTAGGTGTAAAAACCATAATCCGGGAGTATATCGATAAATGAATTTTGGGTGCTTGTTCCCAGTTCAACATCATCCCGATAAACAATGAAATAATCAAAACCCTGTACAGGCACAAAATCCCACGAAAGGTCAACCTGTCCTGTTTCAAAAGTAAGGATGCTTGTTAGGTTTTCGGGATGCGTTAAGGTGTTGGTTTCATAAGGCGAAGTATAGGTCATTGCACTTCCAGAACGGTTGTCGGTCCATACAGGATAAACTTTTCCACCTCTTGCCGAAATTCCCAGGTAGTCGCCCATATAACTGCCTGCTAATCCTGAAATTGGGGTAGGAGTGAAACCAACATCGCTTACGCGGAAATCTTCCCAGGTGTCGCCACCATCTAAAGAATTGGCACAGAAAACCTCGCATTGGGTGCTGCCAACATTTCTATCATCGTAGAATACAACACTCAAAGCCCCATTCTCCGGATCACAGGTAATCCATGGGAAATAGTGTTCATTGTCCAGCTCCATTGCATCCTGATTTACACGTATTGGTGTGGACCATGTGGAACCTTCGTTCTCAGAACGTATCATGTAAATATCAATATCGTTTCCGGTATTTGTTCCCGGCACACCTATGTTCGTCCATACGATATAAATATTTCCGTTGTAAGCACCTCCACTAATATCTACGGTCATCGAAGGGAATGAATTAACTCTTTGGTTTTTTGATGTTTCGCTGTTGCGGATGCCACGAATGTTTGAAATGATGCGTGTGGCCGAAGCAAAAGACTGGCCTCCATTGGCCGACTTTGCAAAACCAAGCGCTGTTTCATCCGAAGGCCAGCTATCGTAAATAGTCCAAACAACATAAACTTCTCCATCGGGGCCGGTCGATATATTCACACCCTGGTTGTGGCTTCCTGCATTTATAGCAGAACTAATGTTAAGATGTGATGAATAACTCAAGCCATCATCAGTTGAACGGACAAATTCTATATCCAAATTGTTTGCATTTCCAAAAGCTGTCCAGGCATTGTAAACATTTCCTTCGTAAGGGCTGGTTGGGCTGTTGTCAATCCAAAGGTGGTTTTTGTCGAGAATGTCATCATCACCCGGTGGTGTTCCTGCTTGCACGGCAGCCCAGGTAGTTCCGTTATTAGACCAGGAAACGCCCTGCCCACCGCTGCTATTTATAAATCCAACATATTGTCTTCCACCCAGTCCGATAGCCGTGGCCGGGTCTCCGGAATTGTTTCCGCCGGCACCCTGAATTGATCCTCCCCATGTGGAATCAAAATCGTAAGAGAAAAAATAATTGGCTCCATAAAGCGAACCTACCGGATTTTGGGTAGAATTGTTGGATTGCAAAACATGGTCAGGATTCGTTGGATCTACAAAAATTGAGTTTTCGCTTTGGGTTGAACTTTGACTTGTTACCGGCACATCCGGCGAATCAGCGCGGACAACACTTTTAGCCTCAATTTTGGTGGATAGAAATGTGCCTTTCGGAACGTCATGATAGGGTTCAACAGGCGTGAGCCCAAGTTCGGCAGCTTTTTTCCAGTATCTCATATTGTCAACCCTGGTATCTAAAACATCGTAGGGTGAATACTTACCATCCTGGTAAAGTTGTTTCCTTTCGTTTTGAATTTTATTATTCTGACCTAAAATCTTTCCCCCGGAAATTGTAAGAAGAACAATTATGGGTAGTAATAAATAATATTTGAATTGCATGCTTATTTGTTTTATTTGATAATTATAAATTTTTGATAGTTGATAGTTGATACATTATCAGCATCCAGGCTATATTTTAATAAATAATAGCCGGAGTTGAGTTCTTGTGTATTGATGTCGATCCGATAATTTCCTGTGGAGTATTCTGATTCAGAAACATGTTTTATTTGGGTGCCAAAGATATCATAAATCTCAATATTTAATTTGCCGCCAACAATTAAATCAAAAGCTATTGTTGCATTTTCCTTTACAGGATTCGGGAAAATTCTTAATGACATCCTTCCTTTATTTCCGTTTGACAATCCTGTTGTCAAGCAGTTAAGATTATAAATTCCAGTACCAAGTTGATTGAATTGTTCATCGCCCGATAGGTAATTTATTGATGCATTCTCAAAAATCACTTGGTTTAAATTATCCCAGGCGATGATATTAATATTGTTGTCTGCTTGATATCCGTCAATGCTTTCAGTTTCGGGGTCATCAGCCGCACAAGTTATAATAATAAAGTCCCCGGTATTTTCTGTACATGCCTCCGCCCCAACACAAACATCACCATCAAAAACTGCAATTTCATCATATTCGCTCAACAGGCCGTTCGTATTCACAACAATGTGCATTGGCATATAAGGATTGTAAGCGTAAACAGGCTGGAAGTGCTTTGTTGGTAATTTTAACAATTGGCCTTCAAACATGCTGTTTTTCGTAGGTTCATCAACGGTAAGAATGATATTATCTGTTACTTTTATATAATATCCTTCACCACTTTCGAAATTCCCGATGGTATTCGACCATTGTCCGTTTGGAAGCGGAAATGGAAGATGAAATATGCTTCCACCATTTTCGTCCACAACTTTGTACAAAACCTCGGCATCGATTAATGCTTGCAGTACGTTCATCGCATCAGTTGGTTCAATACATGGATAGCTAATCATGTTCCAGCCTTCAACCAATGCAATTTCCATGGGCATGATGCCAGGCGATCCCTGGGTACTCAATTCACAATTATCAAAAACTTTAAGGTAATATCCTTCGGTGCAGGCCATGTCGCCAATTGTATTCGACCATTGTCCGTTGGGTGGTGGAAATGGAAGGTGGAAAACTGAACCACCGTTTTCATCCAGTATTTTATAAAACAACTCCTGATCGATAAGCGGCTGAACAATGATTAGCATATCCATATTTTCAGGTTCTGCCATGAAAGATATCATATTCCAGCCGGATTGTAACGCTATAGTTTGTGAAATGGATGCTGTGTTTGACAATTCTACAAAAGCGGTTCCCTGGGATGTGTAGTTTTCGTCATAACCCTGGAAAGGATAATTGGCAGAAATGTTGCCAATTTCACCTTGTGCATTATTATAGAATTTGTAGATGATTTCATTTCCGGGGGTAAAACCATTTGCCTGATTCGGGTTAGAAGCATCATCCATCGAGGCAATAATTTCCAGATAATCTCCTCCCTGAAGGATTTCGGATAATATCCCAACACCTACGCAAATTTCATTTCCTGAGGTGGGATCAATATCGAATATGCCAATTTCATCACCGGGGAGTAAATCAATATTCTCAACCGTGGCCGTAACTACAAAAACACTCATCGGATTGAAAGATGATGTCCAAACCGGTACAAAGTGGGTTTGTGGCTGGGGTTCGTCTTCGGTAGTGAACGACCAGGTTTCGCAAGTCGTGGCTTCACCACCCAGATTATAAGCAATAATTTGCCAGAAATATGTTGTGGAATAGGAAAGGGCTGCAGTTGGGATGTAGATTTCGGTGTTGCCAAGATCTGTTCCGTTTTCGATATTTGTGGGAGGATTATCGCTGCCAAAAAATATTTTATATCCATCGGCTTCATTTATCAAATTCCACTCCAGTAAACTCGAAATTGATATTTCAGTAGCTTCGTTTTCCGGAGTAATAAAACTAACACATGGAGGAGCTAAAATGGGTTCATCTTCTGTTGTGAACGACCATGTGGAGCAAGCTGTAGCATCACCATATTGGTTATAGGCTATGATTTTCCAGAAATACATGGTTTCATAGTTTAGGATTGTGGGATCATACAATAATACATTCCCAAGGTCAGTACTATTTTCGATGTTAGTTGGTGGATTGTCTGTGCCAAAATAGATTTTATATCCGGTAGTTTCGTCTGCAGGGCTCCATTGCAAATTGCTTGTTAGAGCCACATCAGTTGCAGCATTTAATGGGGCGATAATTCCTGCACATTCGGGCAATGAGCCGACAGTGATGTAATTTATTTTCGTTTCAGTATCAGAACCTGTTGCATTGCCTGCTGTTAATTTTACCGAAAAATTCCCGGCATTATTGTAAACAACGGTAGGGTTCTGTTGGGTGCTACTCGTGGGTGAACCACCACTAAATTCCCATAACCAACTTGTAGGGCTGTTGCTTGACAAATCCGTGAAGTTCACACTTTGCCCTTCAAGAATTGAAGTTGTATTTGCTTCAAAATCTGCTTCCGGTTGTAACAATGAAATAAAATTCACTGTATAATCTTCCACCTCACCATAGCCAAATGTTTCGCAAAACGTAGGTGTAGCATTCCATTTCATTGAAACACGCATCCTTGTTTTCCCAATAGCCTCACCAGATACTGTAAAACTTCCGTTGACTTGTGAGTTGCTTGATGCCGGGGCTAAAACCTCCTCACCCGAATCTTCAAAATCTCCATCTCTGTTATAATCTATCCATACCCTCCAGAATTCAACATAAGTGCTGCCCGAAAATGCAGGAGTCAGTGTTACATCAACATCTTCTCCTGCTAACAAATCAATTTCAAGATTCGTAAAATCAGTGTATCCTGCCGAACCCGATGTATTTGAAAAATCATTAAATGCTACATTGCTAATCCATTCATAAGAAGCATTACTACCTTGTGAGCTACAGTAGTTTAATGGTACTTCACTTACAGAAATATAGCCGGTTTTTATTTCAGTGTCACTTTCTGATCCGTTTGAAGCCATCAATGTTACGTTAAAATCTCCCGGAGAATTATAGGTAATAACAGGATTTTGGAGCGTTGATGATGAAGGTGCTCCTCCGGGGAATGACCAAGTCCAGGATGTAGGATTGCAACTGGTATTATCGGTAAATGCTACCACACTTCCTGTCAACAGGGTTGTTGGGCTGCCAGTAAAATCGGCAGTCAAACTATTCACAGTAATGTATCCCGATTTTGCCTGGGTGTCGTTTGATGCGCCATCATCCACAGTTAAAATAACATCATAACTTCCGGGGTTTGCATAGCTAATCGCAGGTGGAAATTGCCCATTAAAACTTTGTGGATTTCCTCCCGGGAAAGACCAGTCCCATGAAATCGGGTTTCCGTAAGTTTCATCAGTAAAAATAGCTTCCCCGCCCGGGCAAAGCGTTGTTGGGTCAGCAGAAAATTGCGCAAAAAGTCCTGTAGAAATCACTTCAACTTGTGTTGAATGCCTGTAATAATTTTGTTTGGTAACGGTTACGCTGATTATAGATTCCGGATTTTGTTGTGGGATGATAATATTTAATGGTGAACCTGTTCCTGTGGCAGTGGCTAAAATTTCTCCTTCCGAAGTTAATGCTATCATTGATCCTGCATTAGCCATTACTGAAAACTCCGTTGATGCCGCTGGATGAACACTGGCGTGACTTACCGTTAGATTTTGAGGAACTTCAGTAAAGAGTGTCATAAATGCATCGCCATGATGGTGAAACAGGCGGTAGGTAATTTGTTTGCTGGTGGTATTGTAAGGCCAGGATGATTGATATAGAAAGTGTTTCCCGGCGGCATTTCCGAAGGCCGGCATAACAAAATTTACCGGAAATTCTGCTGAGTTTCCGGGCATAAAATCGGGATGCAGGTTATCGAAAACGCCCCAAACGTAGGTATCATTCACAAAAGAATATGAAACCTCTGTTGCAGCAATTACCCCAAGTGCTCCACTATTTTGGCCGTTGTATGTATAACGATGAAACTTTTCAGCAAAGCTTTCGGTCGAGCGATGGAAGGCTCCGGTTTGACAGTTTATAGAAAAGATAAAAGGTAATTCATTATTTACATTGTGTAATGAGTTGATGCTTGAGGTATTAAATGCAGGTTCGCCCCATCCAAGGTAATAACCGTGATCGCGGTGTTGCAGCAAATACGATCCGGCATTAATCGCGTTAACAACATGTGTGGCTGTGCCACCCGAAAATCCACCCAACTCGGCGGGAGTGGCCGGAATATAATCCAAGCCATTGGGTCCAAAATAATTGAGAACAGTTGAGGTATTTGTTGCAGTTGACCATGGGTCACTCGTTGGGTCGCCAACGTAAACGGCATTTATCCTCACCGGATTTTTACCCTGTTCATTTTTCAGGTAACCACCCACAACCTCCGAACAAATCTGAAACCATCGTTCCGTTTGCCAGCCCAAAGCAGTAATTGGATGGTTGTAAAAGTCAGGGTTTGTCGGGGGATTTCTTTCATAATCTAAAAACTTAGTAATCATTACTTCAAGCTGATCGGCATTATTGGCGGTAATCCTTGCAAATACAATATCAGGGAGGTCATTGCCTGTAACATCCTCAAATCTGTTATCAGAAACAAAATCAGGGTATCCTGCCGGATGAGTGTACATTTGAGAAGTTATGCCGCCCGCCCCCGTACTGTAATCTCCCAAAAGCAGCACTGCCGAAGGAGCAACTGCCCAGGTGTTGTATGCATTGTTCACATAACTTTCGATGGCCGAAACGGTATTTCCACCAATTTCAGTTGTTGTTACTATCCCGGTTTTTATACCCTGAAGTGTCCTGAATGCTTTTATCGAGTCGGCCCATGAGAGAAAATCAGGCAGGTCCGGGGTAATGATGATATAATCATAATCCGGCGAATCGGATGGTGCCAATCTATTTTGATTGTAATCAATTTTGTGAAGTGAATTTGCATTTAGTAATTCACCCGAAAGAATCTGATCCCACCATGGGCTACGTTTTCGGTCATCACCAAAATATCCCGATCCTCCAACAAAGGTGATCTTAATTTCTACATCATAATAAACCCTTAGCTCTTTTGTAACCGGATTGTATTGGAAAGGTGTAATGCCAAGCATTACCGCATCAACACCTCTTATTTCCGTTATTTCCGACAGTTGAAATGCTTGTGCAGGGAAGTATGAATCAGTTGAATAAATTTTGCTGTTTTTTCGATATTCCATTGGGCCATCCTCAGTGTCCAGTGGTATCCTTGGAGCAGGAGAAATATCAATATTTTTTATGGTCTCAGTTTTATAACTTATTATTTCGATAGTAGCTGAAGCCTCCTCAGGAATGGCAATATAACTGCTAAATCCTGGCAGATCAGGTGCCCCTTCATCGTTAGGGAGGAAACTACCCGGAACTTCGATGTGCTTCATGTTTTCCCCATCAATAGAAATATCCGATAATGTAAATTTACTTATCGCAAATGAAATTTCTATACCTGTTGAGATTTCGTTTTTTATGGAGATACCCGGTTTTTTATTTACATCCGGGTAGTCATATATCTGTGCATTTAACCAAGTTGATGCAAAAATAAAGATGACCATAAATGAAAAAAGTGATTTCTGTTTCATTTTGTTGTATATTTTAAGTGATTGTAAAAATTATTTACATTATCCATTTTATTCCGTAAAAATATAAAATAATTTAAGAAATCAAAACATTATTTAACATTTGTATTTAATCAGAGCCATCTTTTACAAAAAATATTTTAAGTTTTTTTTTGATTTTTAAGATATTTTGAATTATCTTCGATGCAATTATTTGTTTAGTGTAAAGAAAATTTACGTTTTTTGAAATTCAATAATGATTCCAATATTCTTAACTCACACATTCCCATCTTATTAGCCGTTTATTGTAAAATTAATGATGATTTATTCCAGGACGAAAATTATCAAGTAAAATGAAATATTTAGTTTTTAATAAAATAAAATAAATTATGAAAAATTTACTACTTTCTATCGCAACACTTCTTGTTTTCGCTTTTACTTTGTATGGTGAAAATGGAACTGAAAATCTCACAAATAGAGATTGTTCAACTCAAGTCTCAAATGATCAACAAGTTTATCACCCTTTAGAATCAATTACCTCTCATCCACTTCAAAATACTTTTAATGAAGGCGATCAGATAATAGGTGTTCACTGGCCGGTAGTTCATGGGGATCCTAGTGATATTATCTGGACACATTATATTTTTGATGCCTGGTTTGATGGTGTTGCACTTGAGGAAGGTGACGAAATTGCAATTTATGACGGAGATTTGCTTGTTGGAAGTATGGTTATGCCAGGCCCACCTCCCGGGGAACCTGATCCTGACTATACACTCAAAGCATGGATGACTTTGGAAGATGGCCCGGGCTATACTCCTGGAAATGCATTTATTTTAAAATGTTGGGATGCCTCCGAAGATGTCGAATCTAATGTTTTTAGTTACACATTTATCGAGCCGGGCTATACCGGAGATGTGTTCCCTGACTTCAATGCTAATACTGCTTCGCAGTTTGATTTTTCTAATGTCATTGTTCAAGCCCCCCAACTTCTTTCAGCTTTTGCCGGTGATGGCTCTGTGCTTTTAAATTGGGCTGCAATCCCACCACAGAGTAATAGTGATCAGCACTGGCCTGAAGTATTGGGCGATCCCAGTGATATAATCTGGACACTCTACATTTTTAATGCGGATATCAATAATGTTGCAATGGAAGAAGGAGATGAAGTTGCTATTTTTGATGGGGATTTATTGGTAGGAAGCCTGGTATTACCGGGTACTCCTCCCGGGGGGGCAAATCCGTCTTATGCACTAAAGGCATGGAAAACGCTGACAAATAATCCCGGATATACACCTGGGAATTCCTTTACGGTAAAATGCTGGGATGCGAGTGAATCTGTCGAATCCAATTCATTTACATATAATTTTCTTGAGGGCGGGTATCAGGGAGATGTGTTTCCTGATGATAATTTGAATACAGCAGCACAATTTAGTTTTGTTCCATCGGGAGCCTATGTTCCAACATTTAATCTTTATTTCAATGATGGGAGCCTTATCGAAGCGGGTTTGGAAGGAACTGCATACGAGATGAGCAGTCTCCAAAACGGGACAGAGTATTGTTTTTACCTTACTCAAATTATGGAGGATGGGTCTTTATCAGCGGCTTCCAATGTTTTATGTAGCACACCTCTTGCACCACCAGCACCGGTACTCTTATCTGCAATACCCGGTTTTAATGCTGTAGAGTTGTCCTGGGAGTCTGCTTCCCCAACGGAACTTGTTGTGAATCACTGGCCTGAAGTATTGGGCGATCCCAGTGATATAATCTGGACACTCTACATTTTTGATGCAGATATCAACAATGTTGCAATGGAAGAAGGAGATGAGTTAGCCATTTTTGATGGGGATTTATTGGTAGGAAGCCTGGTATTACCGGGTACTCCTCCCGGGGGGGCAAACCCGTCTTATGCATTAAAGGCATGGAAAACCCTGACAAATAATCCCGGATATACACCCGGGAATTCCTTTACGGTAAAATGCTGGGATGCAAGTGAATCTGTCGAATCCACTTCATTTACATATAATTTTCTTGAGGGTGGGTATCAGGGAGATGTATTTCCTGATGATAATTTGAATACCGCAGCGCAATTTAGTTTTGTTCCATTGGGAGCCTATGTTCCAACATATAACCTTTACTTTGGTGATGGTACTTTGATCGAGAATGGGATTGTAGAAACAACCTATACTGTAATTGATCTTATCGCTGAGCAGGAGTATTGTTTTTTTGTTACACAATTTCTGGAGGATGGTTCAGAGACAGGGGCTTCTAATATTTTGTGCGCAATTCCACAAATGCCCTGTTCCAACGCTATTGCCTTTGCCGGAGAAGATGCTACAATTGTTGAAGGGGATGCCTATATTTTCCTTGATGCTTTTGCAGAAAATTATTCCACTCTTTTATGGTCAACAAATGGCGATGGTACATTTGATGAGCCTTCACTCATGCAGCCGGAGTATTTTCCCGGGTCAAATGATATTGAAAATGGAGAAGCAACAATTTGCCTGACTGCCATAGCTATCGATGGGTGTGAAAATGATTCGGATTGCATGGAGTTATCCATAGATCCATTTCAATATTTCGAAAAAATCTGGACTACTCCTTTTAATCCAATGTCGGTTTACATTATATCAGCCACAAACGAAGGTATTGATTTGAGTGCGGATAGTGAGATTGCGATCTTTGATATTGATCCGCAATCAGGTGAAGAGATTTGTGTCGCTGCGGCAATTGTTGCTGATGAATTTACCTCCGGAAACTATATAGAGATTATTTGTTCGATGAATGATGGCTCAAATCCTGATGAAGCCAATGGATTTACTCCGGGAAATGATTTTATTTTTAAATACTATATCACAGATGTAGGCTTAGTGGAGGATTTAAATTATAGTTTCCCATATCAGGGATTTGATGAGGAATTCACAGCCTTGGGTTCTGCTTTTGTTAATTTGGATAATATAGTAATCAATTGCGAAAATGCCACGGCCAATGCCGGGACCGATGCTGTAATATGCGAAGGCGACAATTACCAAATAACCGAAGCCAGCGCAACAAATTATGAAAGTTTATTGTGGACAAGTAATGGAGATGGAACTTTTGATAATCCAAATTCGTTAAACCCAAGCTACACACCCGGTTTTGCTGATGTTGAAAATGGTGGATCTGAGTTGTGCCTTACAGCTTATGCCGAAGCCCCTTGCGAAGATGCCACTGACTGTATGCTGCTGGAATTTGGCGGCACTCCGCTTTTGCTGTCAGCCGAAGGAGGCGATGGACAAGTTTACCTTACCTGGAGTCCTGCCGATGTGGCGACATTGTACAATATTTACATGGATGGTAACCTGTATGCGGAAAATATTGATCAAAGCAATTACACCATCGAAGGATTAAACAATGGCATAGCATACTGTTTTTATATTACCGAAGTTTATGGAGATGAAACCGAATCCTGCCCATCCAATATTTTGTGCGCTACACCTAATGTTCCACCAGCCCCTGTATTGCTCGAAGCCATTGCCGGAAACCAGGTAGTTGACCTGTTGTGGGAACCTATTGCCGGCACTGAATCAGTTTTGCACTGGCCTGAAGTATTGGGCGATCCCAGTGATATAATCTGGACACTCTACATTTTTGATGCGGATATCAATAATGTTGCAATGGAAGAAGGAGATGAAGTTGCTATTTTTGATGGGGATTTATTGGTAGGAAGCCTGGTATTACCGGGTATCCCTCCCGGGGAGGCAAACCCGTCTTTTGCACTAAAGGCATGGAAAACCCTAACAAATAATCCCGGATATACACCCGGGAATTCCTTTACGGTAAAATGCTGGGATGCAAGTGAATCTGTCGAATCCACTTCATTTACATATAATTTTCTTGAGGGTGGGTATCAGGGAGATGTGTTTCCCGATGATAATTTAAATACAGCGGCGCAATTTAGTTTTTTACAATCGGGTGTCTATGTTCCAACTTATAATATTTATTTCAGCGATGGAAGCTTAATTGCAGAAGGTGTTGAAGGTGCAAATTATGAAGTAAGCGGCCTTGAAAACGATCAGGAATATTGTTTTTATGTAACACAAATTGGTGATGATGACACAGAATCAGCTCCATCAAATATCCTCTGTGCCACGCCATTCTTAGATTGCGAAAATGCCACGGCCAATGCCGGGACCGATGCTGTAATATGCGAAGGCGACAATTACCAAATAACCGAAGCCAGCGCAACAAATTATGAAAGTTTATTGTGGACATCTAATGGAGATGGAACTTTTGATAATCCAAATTCGTTAAACCCAAGCTACACACCCGGTTTTGCTGATGTTGAAAATGGTGGATCTGAGTTGTGCCTTACAGCTTATGCCGAAGCCCCTTGCGAAGATGCCACTGACTGTATGCTGCTGGAATTTGGCGGCACTCCGCTTTTGCTGTCAGCCGAAGGAGGCGATGGACAAGTTTACCTTACCTGGAGTCCTGCCGATGTGGCGACATTGTACAATATTTACATGGATGGTAACCTGTATGCGGAAAATATTGATCAAAGCAATTACACCATCGAAGGATTAAACAATGGCATAGCATACTGTTTTTATATTACCGAAGTTTATGGAGATGAAACCGAATCCTGCCCATCCAATATTTTGTGCGCTACACCTAATGTTCCACCAGCCCCTGTATTGCTCGAAGCCATTGCCGGAAACCAGGTAGTTGACCTGTTGTGGGAACCTATTGCCGGCACTGAATCAGTTTTGCACTGGCCTGAAGTATTGGGCGATCCCAGTGATATAATCTGGACACTCTACATTTTTGATGCGGATATCAATAATGTTGCAATGGAAGAAGGAGATGAAGTTGCTATTTTTGATGGGGATTTATTGGTAGGAAGCCTGGTATTACCGGGTATCCCTCCCGGGGAGGCAAACCCGTCTTTTGCACTAAAGGCATGGAAAACCCTAACAAATAATCCCGGATATACACCCGGGAATTCCTTTACGGTAAAATGCTGGGATGCAAGTGAATCTGTCGAATCCACTTCATTTACATATAATTTTCTTGAGGGTGGGTATCAGGGAGATGTGTTTCCCGATGATAATTTAAATACAGCGGCGCAATTTAGTTTTTTACAATCGGGTGTCTATGTTCCAACTTATAATATTTATTTCAGCGATGGAAGCTTAATTGCAGAAGGTGTTGAAGGTGCAAATTATGAAGTAAGCGGCCTTGAAAACGATCAGGAATATTGTTTTTATGTAACACAAATTGGTGATGATGACACAGAATCAGCTCCATCAAATATCCTCTGTGCCACGCCATTCTTAGATTGCGAAAATGCCACGGCCAATGCCGGGACCGATGCTGTAATATGCGAAGGCGACAATTACCAAATAACCGAAGCCAGCGCAACAAATTATGAAAGTTTGCTGTGGACAACTAATGGAGATGGAACTTTTGATAATCCAAATTCGTTAAACCCAAGCTACACACCCGGTTTTGCTGATGTTGAAAACGGTGAAATTGAAATTTGCTTAACAGCAATTGCAGAACAGCCTTGTGAAAATGATACTGATTGCATGTCACTGTATATTCAGCAATTTCCTTCGGCTTATGCCGGGGCAAATGCAGAGATCTGTGAAGATGGTGAATATTATTTGGATTTTGCCGAAGCCACCAATTATAGCAGCCTGATTTGGTCAGGAGGCGATGGTGACTTTGATGATAAGACTGCGCTCAACACAAGCTACTTGCCGGGCACCGAAGATATTGCCAACGGCGGGGTAGAACTTTGTCTCACTGCAGCACCACTTGATCCATGTGAAAGTGCTGCCGAATCCTGCATGACTTTAAGTATTACTCCACTTCCTTCGGCTTATGCCGGGGCAAATGCAGAGATCTGTGAAGATGGTGAATATTATTTGGATTTTGCCCAAGCCACCAACTACAGCAGCCTGCTTTGGTCGGGAGGCGATGGTGACTTTGATGACAAAACTGCGCTTAATACAAGTTATACTCCGGGCACAGAAGATATTGCCAACGGCGGGGTAGAACTTTGTCTTACCGCAGCGCCATTAGATCCATGTACAACAGCTGCCGAATCCTGTATGACTTTAAGTATTGTTCCATTAGCCACGGCTTATGCCGGGGCAAATGCAGAGATCTGTGAAGATGGTGAATATTATCTTGACGATGCCGAAGCCACAAACTATGGCAGCCTGCTTTGGTCGGGAGGCGATGGTGACTTTGATGACAAAACCGCGCTCAACACAAGCTACTTGCCGGGCACCGAAGATATTGCCAACGGTGGGGTAGAACTTTGTCTCACTGCAGCACCACTTGATCCATGTGAAAGTGCTGCCGAATCCTGCATGACTTTAAGTATTGTTCCATTAGCCACGGCTTATGCCGGAGTAAATGCCACGATCTGTGAAGATGGTGAATATTATTTGGATTTTGCCGAAGCCACAAACTACAGCAGCCTGATTTGGTCGGGCGGCGATGGAGACTTTGATGACAAAACTTCACTCAATACAAGTTATACTCCGGGCACAGAAGATATTGCCAACGGCGGGGTAGAACTTTGTCTCACCGCAGCGCCATTAGATCCATGTACAAGTGCTGCCGAATCCTGCATGACTTTAACTATCGTTCCATTAGCCACGGCTTATGCCGGAGAAAATGCCGCGATTTGTGAAGATGGTGAATATTATCTTGGCGATGCCCAAGCCACCAACTACAGCAGCCTGATTTGGTCAGGAGGCGATGGAGACTTTGATGACAAAACTGCGCTTAATACAAGTTATACTCCGGGCATCGAAGATGTTGCCAACGGCGGGGTAGAACTTTGTCTCACCGCAGCGCCATTAGATCCATGTACAAGTGCTGCCGAATCCTGCATGACTTTAACTATCGTTCCACTTCCTTTGGCTTATGCCGGAGAAAATGCGGCGATTTGTGAAGATGGTGAATATTATCTTGACGATGCCGAAGCCACAAACTATGGCAGCCTGCTTTGGTCGGGCGGCGATGGAGACTTTGATGACAAAACTTCACTCAATACAAGTTATACTCCGGGCAACGAAGATATTGCCAACGGCGGGGTAGAACTTTGTCTCACTGCAGCACCAATTGATCCATGTACAACACTTGCCGAATCCTGCATGACTTTAAGTATTACTCCACTTCCTTCGGCTTATGCCGGAGTAAATGCCACGATCTGTGAAGATGGTGAATATTATTTGGATTTTGCCGAAGCCACCAATTATAGCAGCCTGATTTGGTCAGGAGGCGATGGTGACTTCGATGATAAGACTAACCTCAATACAAGTTACACTCCGGGCAACGAAGATATTGCCAACGGCGGGGTAGAACTTTGTCTCACCGCAGCACCATTAGATCCATGTACAAGTGCTGCTGAATCCTGCATGACTTTAAGTATTGTTCCATTAGCCACGGCTTATGCCGGGGCAAATGCAGAGATCTGTGAAGATGGTGAATATTATTTGGGCGATGCCGAAGCCACCAATTATAGCAGCCTGATTTGGTCAGGAGGCGATGGTGACTTTGATGATAAGACTGCGCTCAACACAAGCTACTTGCCGGGCAACGAAGATATTGCCAATGGCGTTGTAGAACTTTGTCTTACCGCAGCGCCATTAGATCCATGTACAACACTTGCCGAATCCTGTATGACTTTAAGTATTGTTCCATTAGCCACGGCTTATGCCGGAGTAAATGCCACGATCTGTGAAGATGGTGAATATTTTCTTGGCGATGCCGAAGCCACCAATTATGGCAGCCTGATTTGGTCGGGCGGCGATGGAGACTTTGATGATAAGACTGCGCTCAACACAAGCTACTTGCCGGGCAACGAAGATATTGCCAACGGCGGGGTAGAACTTTGTCTCACTGCAGCGCCATTAGATCCATGTACAACACTTGCCGAATCCTGCATGACTTTAAGTATTACTCCACTTCCTTCGGCTTATGCCGGGGTAAATGCCACGATTTGTGAAGATGGTGAATATTATCTTGGCGATGCCGAAGCCACCAACTACAGTAGCCTGCTTTGGTCGGGAGGCGATGGTGACTTCGATGATAAGACTAACCTCAATACAAGTTATACTCCGGGCACAGAAGATATTGCCAACGGCGGGGTAGAACTTTGTCTCACCGCAGCGCCATTAGATCCATGTACAAGTGCTGCCGAATCCTGCATGACCTTAAGTATTACTCCACTTCCTTCGGCTTATGCCGGAGTAAATGCCACGATCTGTGAAGATGGTGAATATTATTTGGATTTTGCCGAAGCCATCAATTACAGCAGCCTGATTTGGTCGGGCGGCGATGGTGACTTTGATGACAAAACTGCGCTTAATACAAGTTATACCCCGGGCACCGAAGATATTGCCAACGGCGGGGTAGAACTTTGTCTCACTGCAGCGCCATTAGATCCATGTACAACACTTGCCGAATCCTGCATGACTTTAAGTATTACTCCACTTCCTTCGGCTTATGCCGGGGTAAATGCCACGATTTGTGAAGATGGTGAATATTATCTTGACGATGCCGAAGCCACCAACTACAGTAGCCTGCTTTGGTCGGGAGGCGATGGTGACTTTGATGACAAAACCGCGCTCAACACAAGCTACTTGCCGGGCACCGAAGATATTGCCAACGGTGGGGTAGAACTTTGTCTCACCGCAGCGCCATTAG
>Ga0307990_1000045_pt1 | contig 114583 bp, 91 predicted proteins | sample EllFjometagen129_FD_203168 | JGI IMG/M metagenome (GOLD analysis project Ga0307990, IMG submission 203168) | Marine microbial communities from Ellis Fjord, Antarctic Ocean - #129 | ecosystem: Environmental > Aquatic > Marine > Unclassified | place: Southern Ocean | collected 2014-10-08 | reverse complement strand
TCAAGAAGTTTTCTTAGAACATGGCACTACACATGGAAATATCAGGTTTTTCTCTTGAAATCATTAACTTTTTCGCTCTAAAAATGCCAAAAATGGACAAATCAGCTAAAATCTTGTTAAACATGGGTTAAGCAGAGTATTATTGTTTTCCCTGTAGATATAGATGCCATAACAATTTTTGTGACTGCTGTCGAAACCGACCCGGTTATGGCTTATCTGACAGCCCCCGACTCCAACATCTGCAAGCGTTCGGCCAAGAAGAATGCCGCAGACATCCAAAGCGCTGCCACCGGAGATTGAAAACCCTTCGATATTTACCTGGTTAGCAATAATTTCAACCACATTCAGAGCCGGATTTGCGGCTTCAATAAAAGTTGTGAGCCGACTGTTCTCCGAGCGGATAGTTAAACTTTTATGGACCAGGATGTTTTCCTGGTAAGTGCCGTCTCGGACGATGATTTCATCACCACTTTGGGCGGCATCAACGGCGGCCTGGATGCTTTGATAGGTGTCAGAGGATGATACATAGATGGTTGCTGCCTGGCTAAAGGAGATTGTAAAGATCAAACTGAAAGAAGAAAAAATAGTGGTTGTTGAACTCGCTGCGCTTAATAATAGTTATAGCCGTCCGTCGTTCGGGCCCAAGCGTGCAAGCTGAACTGGTGGGCACACTCAGTCCAGGAATCCAGGCTGCCGGCCACCATTGCGTCAGCGGAATTAAATAACTGATTACTGACGCCATACCAAACGGGAGGGGTGATGCCGCTGGCATCACTATAGTTGTCAGAGGCAATCGTGATTGGTGGGAAGCTGAGCATTTTAAAAACAGCATCTTTACTGCATTTGAAGACTACGACGGTGATCTCTTCTCCAATTTGAGAGAGTTTCTTTCCAACAGTGACCCAACCTCTGTCGATGAATTGCCGTTCTTGCTCGCCGACCCCGATGGTGACGGCGATGCTGATGGTAGTGACATGAGAGCCTTTGCTGAAGCTTACGGACGCCAGGACTGTTCGGAGCTTTCACCTTGTCCTTTTGATCTGAATGGTGACGGCCAGGTTGATAATATTGACCTGTTTCTCTTTACCGCCGCTTTCGGTCGGGTGAATTAGTATCTGAAATAACGTTACTATAAGTCACCGATCTTTTGGGGTTGGTGCCTTACGTGGTTCGCTTATAGTTCTTGATCTTGGTTCTTATAAGTCAAGAAAACGGATGTCCGGTGCCTTGAGGATGGCGGCGAGTTTTCTCGGTGGTATGATTGTTGGCGCTAAAATGCCGGCTCCTTTGGAAGCTGTGCTCCATGCCACACTGCAATAATCCAGATGACATCAATTTTAATTTTGTAAAAAAACCGATATGGTGAAATGATTACTTCTCGATAGGGAAGCTCTGGAAATTCCGGTATAATTCTTCCAGATTCAGGAAAGTCCTCAATCCTGCGTAAAATTTTTTCAGTTCGATTCCGAAAGTTGACTGTTGCCGAAGGTTTATCGCGTTGGATATATGATAGTCCAGCAAGAAATTGCTTTCTGGCAGAAGGGGTAAATTGAACTTTCAAGAGGGATCCTTAGCCAAAAGGAGGTCGGCTTCGGCAAGGACTGTATCCAGATCATATCCTTTGCCCGTTTCTATTTCCCTCTCTCCATTTGCCAAAAGACGTAAGAGCTCTTTTTCGTGTTCAAATTTATCATATGCATCAACACCTAATATCACTGCTGTTGCCCGCCCTCGTTGTGTGATAATTAAAGGCTCTTTAGTGTTTTTTAATTGTTTTAGGAGCTTGGCGGCATCCTGTCGCAAATCGCTCACCGGAATAATATTTGATAGTTTACCCATTTCACATCTCCTGTTGTCTGTTGTACGTCTAAATGTATCACCAACGATCCTATTAATCAAGCGTTTTTGTAAATGCGATGGTATGCCATCGAAATGCAATCATATTATATGTCTGCATAGTATCGTTGTTTGTCGGAGGAGGATTTCTTTGAGGTAAAATAAAGTCTTGATTATTAAGGTATCCCGATTTAGTATATTGTTTCATGTTGGTTTGAATCTGTGATTTAGGGAATCTGTTGAGATGGGAAATCTATTAAATGGTATTGAAGAAGTTTTGCTCATGGGGCCTGGGCCTTCTTGTGTCAGTGAAGAGGTATATGAGGCTTTAAGCCGCAAAACATTGGGCCATCTTGATCCCTATTTTATTAAAATAATGGATGGGATTAAGGCGCAGTTACAGGCTTTGTTAGAGACTCGAAATTCCCTGACTATGCCGCTTTCCGGTACTGGTTCGGCTGGGATGGAGGCTGTTTTTGTGAACCTGGTGGAGCCTGATGATGCCGTTTTGATTTTGAAGAATGGGGTCTTTGGGTTGCGCATGGCGGAGGTCGCGACGCGGTTAGGTGCGGAAGTTGATGTATTAGAATTTGATTGGGGTACGCCGGTGCTGGTTGAGTCGGTTAAGCAGAAGCTCGAATTGAAAAAATATAAGCTGGTTGCGATAGTTCATGCGGAGACTTCAACCGGGGTCTGTAATCCGGTTGCGGAGGTCGGGGCGCTGTTAGCCGGTCTCGATACCCTTTATCTGGTTGATGCGGTTACCAGTTTCGGCGGCATGGAAGTCTCGATGGATAAGTGGGGGATCGATGCCCTCTACAGCGCTAGTCAGAAATGTCTCTCCTGCCCTCCAGGACTGGCTCCGGTCTCTTTTTCTGTGCGAGCCGTGGATCTCTTGATGAACCGGCAGAGTAAGGTGCCTAATTGGTATCTGGATATGAGCCTGATTGCCGGTTACTGGGAAGGCAAAAGTCGGGCTTATCACCATACGGCGCCGGTGAACATGCTCTATGGTCTCTATCAAGCGCTCTATCTCATTCTCCAGGAAGGCCCACAATCGGTCTATAGTCGTCATCTGGAGATGCATAAAATGTTGGTGAGAGGACTTGAAAGTTTAGGTTTGGAGATGCTGGTGGATGAATCCTGCCGGCTGCCGATGCTCAATGCAGTAAAAATCCCTGAAGGTGTCGATGAAGCGGCTGTACGTAGGCGTTTGTTGACTGATTATAAGATTGAAATCGGGGCCGGTTTAGGTCCGTTAGCCGGACAAATTTGGCGTATCGGTTTGATGGGACATACTGCCAGACCGGAAAATGTAGAGCGTGTACTTAAAGCTTTAAGAGAGATTCTTTAAGGTTTTCTTAAGCTATAAAGGTGGGATTTTATATGCTGCATATCTTTGTCGATGCCGATGCCTGCCCGGTCAAACCGGAAGTTTATCGGGTCGCCAGTCGTTATAACCTTGATGTGACCTTGGTGGCCAACTCCTGGATGCGAACCCCGAATGAACGCGGCATCACTCTCGAAGTTGTTGGGGGTGGTTTTGATGCGGCTGATGATTGGATTGTTGACCATGTGCAAGCTTTTGACATCGTGGTTACCGCTGATATCCCTCTTGCGAGTCGTTGCTTGAAGAAAGGGGCCCGGGTTATTGGTTCAACCGGAAAGCCGTTTACGGAAAATAATATTGGCGATGCCGTTGCCACTCGTGATCTGCTGGCGGAACTTCGTGACGGCGGCGAGATCACCGGTGGGCCGCCCCCGCAAAATAAACGTGATCGTTCACGTTTTCTGCACCAACTTGACGAGGTCGTGCAATTGCTTCGTCGTGAGAACCTATGAGTCTCGCCATTAAGCAAGCGTTTACCCTGAAATGGTGGGTAGTGCCCACCCTGCAATAGTTTTAGATCATCTCCGGTTGGTAGAGGCTCATGTGAGGTTTAAAAGTGCGTAAACTTTAAGCGCTCTGCTGGCGGGCCTGGTTGATGATTTCCTGATATTCGGATTCTTCAAATCCCAATCTCTGCAAGGTCTCGTCCAAGGGAATACCGTTTAAGTCAAAACCTTTTTCGGCATAGACGGTATCGGTCAAGATCTCGTATTGTTGCCGACGATGATCTTGTAGGTTTTGCAGGAGTTCGGCATCATCCTGGCCATTTATTTTAATATCAGTGTTCTCTTTGAGGTTGTTGACGTAGTACTCCCGGCGCGAGGCAAATTCGTCGGCAAAAACCGGGGCCATGGCGCGCAGCGGGATGCGGTCGTGAATGCGGGTGCCGAAACCCTGCCGCAGATTGATGAGTTTATGGAGAAGATAGCAGCGCTCTGATTCGTTTAAGAGATCGTCGAGGGTTTTCTCAGTGCCCAGGGTTGAGTTGACAAGTTCAAGATAGCAGTCAACTGTGGGCAGGTTTTTGGCCGGGTCGGCGGTTTTAGCAGCATCGGGATGGCGTACATCGATCCACGGCAGTTTGCAGAGTCCGGCGATATTAAACCAGGTGCGAAATAGGGGGAACCATCTTAAGGCGGCCGCTTTCTCGGCGAAACTCGGCATTTCATTTTTGATCTGATCTAAGGCGATAAGCCACGATTCGTCGTGTTGGGGGCCTTTCAGGGCAAAGCCGTAACCGCCCTGTTGGGCCAGCGACTCTTTGGTGATATACATAGAGAATTCGAGGCCTTTACTCTCCATCCCGAAAAGTTCCAGCTCCCGCATGATCTTATTTTTATCGTTGCCGTTTCTGGCGGCGGCGCGCTCACTGACCCAAGTTTTCATATGGCGGATACCGTGGCCGACTTCACCGGCAAAACTTCCCCTGCCGGCGGCCATATTGTGGAGCAGATCAAAGATAGTCTCTTTGTCATCCCATTTTAATTCAATACCGTCAGTATCTTCCTTGGTCAGGTGGCCCTGCTGGAAGGCTTCGATGAGAAATGCGATAACCACGCCGGTACTGATTGTATCCAGAGCGTATTCATCACAATACCAGGCGTACTCCATGATTGCCGGGATTTCAAAAATCCCAAGATTGGTAATCGCTGCCGCGGTCTCATATTCGGGCCCATCTACCGGGACGGTTTTTCCGGCGAAAGGGCCGGTGGTCAGGGTGTGGGCTTCGCAACCTTTAGTGCAGGAGAGGGTGCAGCCGGCAAAACAGCCGTCCGGGTAGTTCTGGTCAAAAATTTTCTCTTCAAAGATTTTGCCGGAAACCATAACCTGGCGATCATCACGGCCAAATTTATAGTTGTTAACCGGCAGAATGTCATGATTATTCATCATATCGAGCAGACTTGTGGTGCCCTGCTGGGCGAGGCGCAGTTCGTTGGGGTCAACGTCGCGGATAACCTTGCGCAGATCTGTGCCTGCGTTTCGCACCCCTTTTTTATCTACGGCCTGGTTGCGGTTAGCCCCGCCGAGACTGCCTTTGACAACGATTCCCCATAAACCTTTATCGCGCATGATTGTCCCCATGCCGCCCCGGCCTGCCTGTTTGGCCCGGCAACGTTGCCGGGGAACGTCGTAGTAGACACTGTTGATGCAGCCGAAAAAAGTATTTTTACTGCCGATTCCGGCATTAACAAAGGCGATCGATTTAGCTTTACTCTCTCCCCGCCACTTCTCGACCAGGTTTTCGGCTTCAAGCAGAGAACTATCGGTTTTGGGTGCCTCTTTGAGGCTGATTGTGCCCGCTTCATCATCAATAAAAATCATTACATCATCAATCGATTTGCCGGTTACGGTGATCGCGTCAAAACCGGCATTTTTGACTAATGGAAAGAAGTAGCCGCCGACGTTGGAGTCACAGAAAGTCCCAGTCAAAGGTGAGATTGAGCCGATAATGAATTTGCCGGTTCCGGCAAAACTGCTCTCCCCGCAAAAAGGGCCACCCGCAAAAGCCAGGACATTCTCCGGACTGTCGTAGCGGGTTGCGGCTGTAGTGCCATCGTAGACCATTTTCAAACAGTAACCCCGGCCCCCGACAAACATCTCTCTGGTCTTTTGCGGGATCTCTTTAACGACCATGGTTCGGTCACTCAAGTTGATTTCCAGGAGGCGGTCGGTATAGCCTTTATCGATTTTTACTTTCTGGTAGCTGATTGATGCAATGGTCATGTTTAATTCCTTGAAGTATCACAAGTTGGCAGGCAACAAATTTCAGGCAAAGCCTGATAGCACGACTTTTTAAATATGTCTATAATTGATTTTTTATAAAGGAGACTGGTGTCGAGTTTAAGCGTCGGCAAATTCCGGAAAGAGTTCTTTTAAGGCGCGGCTGGCAGAGGTTTGCATACGGCGCTTAAAGAGGTTGGAGATAGGCGTTGTTTCAGGGTTGATTTCGATAGTTTGTGCACCGTTGTCAATGGCGATTTGCGGCATCTGTGCGGCTGGGTAGACAACGGCCGAGGTTCCGATACATAAGAAAAGGTCGCATTGTTGCAGGGCGTTGAGAGCGGCTTGGATAGTCTCCTCGCGCAAAGGGTCACCAAACCAGACGATATCGGGCCGCCACCAGGAGTTGTTTGCGCACCTTCTCTGGGGCAAAGGAACCTCAAAATTTTCTTTTATTGCATCACTTTCCGGGCAACGTAAACGCCAGATACTACCGTGGAGTTCGATGACATCTTTAGTTCCGGCTCGTTGATGCAGGCCATCGATGTTCTGGGTGATAATAGTTGTCTGGGGGTGTTCCTGCTGGACTCTGGTGATGATCTTGTGAGCGGAGTTGGGATTGCAGCTTTTGATCAGAGCTCGACGTTTATCGTGGAAATCCCAGACTTTTTCCGGGTCTCTGGCGAAAGCTTCCTGGCAGGCGTATTCTTGATAGTTATAGTTCTTCCAGATGCCGCCCTCTCCTCTGTAGGTCGGAATTCCACTTTCAACCGAAAGACCGGCGCCGGAGAAAAAGACGATATTTTTAAAGTTTTTCATTTTTTATCCTCCTTTCAGGAATTATCCATTTTCTTGGTTTTTTTGCTGGCGTTGGTGCCAAGCCGAGGAAAGGCCAGCCAGAGCCAGTATCCAGGCTGGAATTCTTAGAAACCAGTATGCACGAATTCCTAACAGGTAACTCTCCGGTAACCAGAGTCGTACCGCAATCGCCAGAAAGAGAAGAAAAAAAGCGCCTGCTGCAAAAGTTGAGGCGAGACGGCGTCGTTTTACCGCCATCCAGGCAAAAACCAGAAAGTGGATGGCAAAAACAAAAAGCATGAATGTCCAGAACCAGTTAGGCATGGTCTTTTTCAGTGGGCAGTGGGTAGTCTGCAGTGGGCAGTAAAGCTGTTTGTTTGATGACTGAAGTCTCTCTGCTGTTAAGAGGTTATTGTAAGAATATTTTGCAGGCTATTATGGCGCCGATAACCCCGGCCAGGTCAGCTAAAAGACCGGCGGCCAGGGTGTGACGTACTTTTTTAATCTGGACGGCACCAAAATAGACAGCCATCACGTAAAAAGTGGTTTCGGTTGAGCCCTGCAGGGTTGAGACCAGATAACCGGTGTAGCTGTCCGGGCCGATGGCCGGGTTGTTAATGGTTGCCGCCAGAATACCATAGGCACCGGAACCTGACAAGGGGCGTAAAATTGCCATCGGCAGGGCTTCGGCCGGCATTCCCAGGGCGGCGGTATAGTGGCCGATGCTGTCAGCTACGATCTCCATAACCCCACTGCCGCGGAGCATGCCGATGGCGACCATGATGGCTACCAGGTAAGGAATAATTTTGATCGCCACCTGAAAACCGTCTTTGGCACCGCTGACAAAAGCTTCGTAGACCGGAACTTTTTGCCAGATACCAAAAGTGAGGAGCGAGACCATCAGGCCGGGAACAATCCAGCCGGAAATATTCTGGCCGTAGATAACCATTAAGGGGATCAGAGCAACGAGAATTCCAATTACAGCCATTGTTTTCCACAGTGAGAGGTCGTGCTGGACGGTGATGGACCCCGCCGGGGCCAGGTTGCCAGTTGATTTTTCAGCATTTTTGTTATGAGTTCGGTTTGCAGTTTTTCGGCGCCCCAGTCGGGCCAGGAGTTTGGCGAAAAAGATTGCCGTGACGGTCGAAAAAAGGGTGGCGCAGAGGGTTGTCGGGAGAATCCCGGCGGCATTGGTCGAGCCCGCGGCGGCTCGCAAAGCGATGACGCCGGTGGGCAGCAAGGTGATACTGGAGGTATTGATTGCCAGAAACAGGGCCATCGCATCGGTGGCCCGGCCCGGTTCGGGATTTAAGGTTTCAAGCTCCTGCATCGCCTTAATACCGAAAGGCGTGGCGGCATTGCCGAGGCCCAGCAGATTAGCCGCCATATTCATAACCATCGCCCCCATGGCCGGATGGTCTGCCGGGACTTCTGGAAAAAGGCGAATCAGCAGGGGGCGAATGCCCCGGGCGGCAAGCTTTAAGAGGCCGCCCTCTTCGGCAACTTTCATAAGGCCGAGAAAAAGCGCCATAACCCCGACTAGGCCCAGGGCCAGCTGTACCGCATCACCAGCCGTATTGACGATGGTTGCAGTTAAGGCTGTTAATGGTTCGGGAACTCCGTTTACTGGAATCCAGGTAACCTGACGCCAGCCGGCGACCAGAAATGAGATGAGGATGAAAAAATAGAAGAGAAAATTCAAAGTTTGATTATTTTATACCCGGTTTTCTTGAACCAGGCGGGCGAAATGAGCAAAAGATCGGTCAAAGGTTTTTTCCGCGTCATTCGGAAAACAGCAACCCGGAAGCTGGCGGTTTTTCAAGTGGTAGCGCAGGCAGTCACAACAGAAGCCTTTGCGAGAGCAGGGTTCATAACTGCAATTACAGTTTTCAAGATTAACGGTCTGCTTGCACTCCATGAAAATTTTCTCCTTAGAAAGTCAGGTCGTAGAAATAGTTAGAGATTTTGCTTTTCAGGCTTCGGATGTCTGTTTTCTGCCGTAAGCGATTAGCTACGATTACATAATGGCGAGGAAAAATCAAGGAAGTTGTGCTCTTTACAAATCCCCTTTTTGATCCTGCAAGAGATCTTGAACTTTCTCGAAAAGATTTTTCCAATCTATCGTTATATTGAAATGCATACTATTTTCATACTTTTGTCCTATTGATTTTTCAGCAATTTCGGTTATTCTATAAGAGATGTAGGAAATATGTGAAAACCACTCCTGCCTAAAGGTGGGGTCGGAAAGCCACGGGTCTTGCCTCCAGAATCAAGAAAGACAGCCGGGTTGCCTCTTTAATAATTTAAGAGCAATCCGGCTTTTTTTGTGGAAGATGATAGTTTGAGGTTTTTCAAACTTTAAGGATATTCAACATATTAGGGAGGGGGTAAGATATGAAACGCAAGTTTTTAGCAGGATTGCTTGGTATTAGGATCAGAAGAAAAAAGAAAATTATAGAATGATTATTGAAGTTGGAAAGTCAACAAGGTGAGATCCGAAATATTGCTTACTATGTTTAATAATATTATTAAACGTATATCACAATTAAGACTCTAAGCGACTATGTTGGTGGCTGGGCTATGTTAGGTATTGATTTTTAGGGGGGGCAAATAATGAGACGATTTGGAACTGGAAGTAAGATTTCATTTATGGTGTTGGTTATATTGTTTTGACCAATTTCGTTAGTTTCTGCGAACCTCATTACCAATCCCGGGTTTGAAACACACGAGTCGACCTGTCTCTATGGTCCGCCTACGTGGCCGACAAGTTATGGGGACTGGACTGGTGATGCTTCTGGAATTGTGGGGGCTGAAAATGGCATTAATCCTTATCAGGGAAGCCATATGCTCAATTTTATTTATGCTGCTTTCAGTCCCGGCACTACGGGAGCGTCGCAAGTTGTGCAGTTGGTTGATGTAAGTGCTTTCAGTGCTAGTATTGCTGCCGGCTTGGTTACGGCCTCGGCCTCGGCCTGGTTCAACCGAGTTGCGGGAGATTTAGGGACTACTGATACACAATTTGGTTTAGCAATCTATGCCTGTAGTGGTTCTCCTTCCGCTTTCCCTACAGTTTTTTCTAATGCAACATCGCTAGGCTCCTATATGGGAACCATCTTAACAGATGATGATGTTGATACTTGGCAACCATTAGGTGTAGGTTTGCTTTTACCTTCTGGTACGGATTATCTTGCGGTCGAGCTGCGTGCCATTGAGGATAAAGAAAACGATTTTCTCGATCCTGAATTTGACGGACACTACGCGGATAGCGTATTACTAAACGTTAATGTTGTTCCTGTACCGGCGGCTGTCTGGCTTTTGGGTTCTGGATTGTTGAGCCTGGTTGCGTTTCGGCGGCGGAAACGTCTATAATTTTTGATTTATGAGCGTGGAGTAAAAATTATGGCTGATAATTTCCCCAAAATTAACAATATCCCGGTTAATGTAGTTGCCGATCAGCCCGATATTAGGGACTGGATTTACCAGCCGGCCCTGATTCAACTTAAACCGACCTTATCCCCACCTCAAAGTTTGCAGATTCTCAATCAGGGTACCGAGGGGGCCTGTACCGGTTTTGGTCTGGCGGGGGCGATTAATTTATTGAATGCCAAACGTAAAAATAAAATCAAGGTCAGTCCTCGCATGCTCTATGAAATGGCGCGAAAGTTTGATGAGTGGGAGGGTGAAGAGTACTCTGGTTCCAGTTGTCGGGGGGCAATCAAAGGTTGGGCCAATATGGGGGTTTGTGAAGATTCATGCTGGCCCTATGCGCCCTCAAAACCGGGTTCGCTCAGTCGTTTGGCGGCCCAGGATGCCAGAAGCAACACCATTGGGGCCTACTATCGGATGACGCCCCGGATCGCTGATTTTCATGCGGCCTTAAACGAAACTGGAACCATTTTTTGTTCGGCTCATGTGCATGAAGGTTGGTCTCAAGCTCAGGTCAATGCTGGGGCAATCCCGCTTCGTATGGGACGCAGTGGAGGCCATGCCTTTGCTCTGGTTGGCTATGATGAAAATGGTTTCTGGGTGCAGAACTCCTGGGGTGAAAATTGGGGCAGCGGCGGTATCGCGCTCTGGAGTTACGAAGATTGGGAACTTAATCTGGTCGATGCCTGGGTTTTTCGGTTGGCCTTGGCGACCCCGCAAATCCGGGGCCGTTCATATTCAGCCAGTGCCAAGGTTGAGGGTAACCTGACGGATTTGGTCATCGGTTCACCCCGGGGAGAAATTCAGGGCCACTTTGTCCATATTGATGATGGTAATTTTTACGATAATGGCAGATATTTCAGTAACCTTACAGATGTTCAGGAGACCGTTGACAACCTCACCAAAGATAAATACCAGAACCTCCTGTTTTACGCTCATGGAGGTCTCAACAGCCCTAAAGCTGCGGCTAACCGAATTAAGGATATGGCTCCGGTATTTAAGAAAAATGGGGTCTACTCCTATCACTGGATGTACGATACCGGTATCTTAGAGGAGTTGAAAGATCTAATATTTCGTTGTGACAAAGGTTTGGCAGAGCGGGTCGGCGGTTTTGATCTCTGGGATAAGCTTCTGGAAAAGGGGGCGCGGGTACCGGGCCGGGCTTTCTGGAGAGAGATGAAAAGCGGTGCCAGAAGAGGGTTTGAATATAATCGTGCCGGAGTTCAGGTTCTTAAGCTCTTTGCCGAAATTTTTAAAAGAAACAGCAACAAACAACTCCATCTCGTTGGTCATAGTACCGGGGCCATCGTCCACGCCTATCTCCTGCGGGCTTTGGCGAAAATTCTTCCCGAGTTCAGGGTCTCTTCGGTCCATATCATGGCTCCGGCCGCGACCTTGGAGCTCTACCGAAAACTCTACGAGCCCCTGCTTAAACCCGGCCTCTTTGGGATTGACCGGATGTATATTTACCATTTAACTGATGCTATGGAACTTAATGACAGCGTCGGTCCCTATCGGAAATCACTGCTCTACTTTGTCTCACGATCTTTTGAGGAGGAGGTTCCGGCAAAAATCCTCGGCATGGAAAAATACCTGGAAAAAGAGCTTGAGCCCAAACCGGCAAATCTTAATTTTGTTGTCAGCCAGGGTAAAGCCATTGCAAACCCAAAATCAGTCAGCCAGACCCATGGCGGTTTCGACAACGATCACTACACCATGAACACTATCCTTGAGGATATCCTCGGCCAGGCACCTGAGTGTCCCTTTCAAGAAGGCTATATGGATACTTTCAACCGGGGGTGAGTGATCAGAGTCAACTTAAGACTCAGAAAAAAGAGGGGTTAAAGCAGAAAAGAGGGCAACCGAAGATGATCGTTTTGATCAGACCCGGTTGCTCTCTTTTTTTCGTTTTTATTGTTTCTTAGAAGTTATCTTCTTCTCCTGCGGCGGAGACCGATAAGACCCAGTAGCCCCGAACCTAAGAGCCAGAGAGCCCCGGGGATCGGAACTGGGGAACCATATTCAATAGTGTCTATTCCCCAGGCGCCGTCGCCTGTTGCATCAAGTGCGATACTTTTAATCAAAGGCATGTCGTTATGGTAGATGCCAAAGAACTCTCCGTCGTATGCTATCTCAAGAGAGATGTTTGCGGTGCTGTCATCTGTAAACGTAGTCTTTTTGGTTTTGGCGGCAAGACCCTTGGCTTTTTGACCTCGTCTTTCGGCGAGTGTGGAGTTCACATATATAATACCAGCATGAATACTAATCGGATATTCTGAGAAAAGCAATAGGACAAAAGTATGAAAAATAGTATTAATCTAAGAAAAATTTTGTGAAACTGATTGACTCTAAGGGGATATAATCAGGTTGTAGTTAACCTTATTCCCGGACAAGTATGGCACATAACACATAGATGCCATGAAAAGGAATTTTTACTCAAATTTTCTCGAGATCGGAGGAGATGGTTACATTGGTTGCTTGAAGCGAAAAAGTGCTATGGATTACAAATATTCAACTATACAGTTACATCCAATCACATTCATTTGTTGGCTCTCGACAGTGAAGAGACCGAGAACGTCATACCCAAAAGTCTTCAGCTAGTTGCCGGTAAAAAGGCTCAGAAATACAATGTCGGCAGTAAAGCCTTTGTTGAAAATATCGGAAGAAAGCTTAAGCCAAGCTGGTTTGAAAAAAAGATCAAAGAAATTGATGATCACTATGTATTGAGAGAAGCTGAAGCAACTTACGATGTCAGTTTTGGGCATAAAAATGAGCTTTTAAGCCCTAAAAATCGGTTTTATTTGGATTTAAACAATGAATAATCAATGTGTTAGCTTGGTCCGACCTTTTACCTGCCCTTGCCTCCTTGCCCTTATATGAAATATCCAGTGAAAGTTGAGATCAGTTAGAAAGCATTTTGTCGATGATTGTTGTCAGTTCCTGCAGATTAAAGGGTTTGTTTATGGCTGCGCTGAAGCCGTATTCTTTGAAGTTAGCCATAATTGGGTCATTTGCGTAGCCGCTGGCAACGATCACTTTTGCTTCCAAATTAAGTTTAAGTATTTCCTGAACCGTTTCCCGGCCTCCCATACCACCGGGAATAGTCAGATCCATGATGATAAGTTCGGCCGGGCTGCCATCGCTCAAGGTTTTTTTATAAAGCCTGATAGTCTCTTTTCCATCTTGAGCCAAGAGAACTTTATAGCCTTTGTGAGATAGCATATCTCCGACCACGTCCCGGATAATTTCCTCGTCATCCATGATAATAATGGTGGTGTTGCTCGGGGTTAAAGTTGGCTTTGCGGGCTCTGAGGCCAAATTGTCAGGCAAGTTGGTTTCAACAGCGGGGAGATGTATGGTTACGGTGCAGCCTTGTCCTTCGATAGAATCAATCATGATGTCGCTATTATGTTTGCGGACGATTGAGTGGGTTATTGCCAATCCCAGACCACTGCCTTTCGCTTTAGTCGTGAAATAGGGATCAAAGATTCTGTCCAGGATCGCCGCCGGTATCCCGCAACCTTGATCCTGAATACTGATTTTAACATAATCGCTGGCAGTGTTGGGGAGTTTGTCTTGTGGCTTAGGTTTGTAATTTTCACCTGAAATCTTAATCACTCCTCCGTTTGGCATGGCTTGCTGCGCGTTGATGATAATGTTTTGGACAACCTGGCTCATCTGGTCGGCATCGATAATAACCGGTTTAAGGGGTTGGGGAAAGTGAAAATCACACCTGACATTGCTTCCTCCAGAGACAAAAATGGTCGCTTCCCTGATGATTTCCTCGATTGATGCTAACTTTTTTATTGGTTCACCACCTTTGGCAAAGGTGAGTAATTGCTGGGTTAGAGCTTTAGCTCTGAAACAGGCTTTTTCAGAGGCAAGCAGAAATTTTCGGGTTTTATCCTTTTCGTCTGTCAGCATCTGGACTAAAGAGATGTTGCCTAATATAGCAGTCAGGATATTGTTGAAATCGTGGGCGATGCCGCCGGCCAGGATGCCGACGGACTCCAATTTCCTGATTTTGAGAATTTCCTGCTCGGTTCTGGCTTGTTCACTGATGTCTCTGAGAATGACCAGCATTCCGGCCGGCTGGCCTCGATGGTTGGCATAACGGGAGGCGCTGAGGCTGATATCTTTTAACTGGCCCGTTTTTGTCAGTCGTTTGGTTCTGAAGGCGTGGTATGGAGTGCCTTTATCAATGAGATCAGTGATCAGTTGCATGGAGGTTTCCCGTTCAGATTCAGGAATGAAAGGGATGCGCCGGCCCTGGAGCTCGTCCAGAGTCCAGCCGAACATCCTGGAGAATGTGGGATTTAAATAGTTAACCTGGCTAATTATGTTATAAACGACAATGGCGTCACTCGAGGAGTGCAGGATGGATCGGTAAAGCTCCTCCTGAAGTTTCGATTTTTCATAAAGGACACGATATCTAAGCTCACTTTTCTGGAGTGCTCGGGTACGTTCGGTAACAAGTTCTTCGAGTTGGAGTTGATGCTCTTTAAGCTCGAGTTCAACGTTTTTGAGATGTGTGATGTCGACAATTGAAACAACAAAACCGTTTATTTCTCCGGCCTCATTTTTCAGCGGGGTTGCCGTGTGGTCTATGGTTATAGTTTTACCGCTGGCAGTTACCCTTGTATGTTGAGAACGGCCACATTGGTGACCCTCTAAAACTTTCTCGGCCGGGCAATCATGGCAGATTTTATTGAGGCCCGCCGCAGCCTGGTAACAGAAATTCCCAATGACATCCTCACCGTAAATCTCTTTGGCTTTGCGATTGTATTTGCGGACGCGAAAACTGCTGTCAAGTTCCCAAATGGCGATGTCGAGGCTGTCGACAATGTCTGCCAGTGGGCTGTCTGTCAGGGAGTTGTTTTTAGATGGCGTTTCCACGTTTTGGAATATTCCCGACCGGCTGGTTGGATGGGGGCGAATAACCCATTATCTATTTATATGTTTAAAAACATAATCTCGTATAAGAGTCAATCCTTATTTTTATATATAGCTTTCAAGGTTACTACTTTCATGGTTGTGACTTTTATGCTATAGCGTGTCGATGACTACATTCCATAAAAGTGACTTTCTGGTTCTGGGCAGCGGTATTGCCGGGCTCTTTTTCGCTCTGCAGATGGCTGATTCCGGTCTCGTTCATATCATCACCAAAAAAAAAGAGACCGATACTAATACTAATCTGGCTCAGGGTGGAATTGCTGCAGTCCTGGACTCTGCCGACTCTTTTGCCGGGCATCTTGATGATACAATGTGGGCCGGGGCCGGGCTCGGTCACCGTGAGGTTGTTGACCTGGTGGTCAGGAAGGGTCCGGAGTCTCTTAAAGAGTTGATCTCCATGGGGGTCTCATTCAGTCGCAACCCTGATTCTGCGACCGGTTACGATCTTGCTCGCGAAGGCGGCCACTCCTGCCGTCGGATTTTGCATGCAGCAGATTGGACCGGGCGGGAAATCGAAGAGGTTTTGGTGACCCGTTGTCGGGAACATGAAAATATTGTTCTTTGGGAAGATATGGCGGCGATCGACTTGCTGACAGCCCATAAATGGCTCGGAGCCAGGCGTAAAGATGATTACTGTTGGGGAACTTATGCCCTTGATCGGGCCAGTGGTCGGGTGCATGCGTTTGTGGCGGGAGCCACCATGCTTGCATCCGGCGGGGCTGGTAAGGTCTATCTCTATACAACCAATCCCGATATCGCTACCGGAGATGGGGTGGCGATGGCGCAGCGGGCCGGGGCCAGGGTCGCCAATATGGAATTTTTTCAATTTCATCCGACCTGTCTCTACCATCCGTCAGTCAAAAATTTTCTTATTTCAGAGGCGGTTCGTGGGGAAGGGGCAATCTTGAAACTTAAAGATGGCTCAGATTTTATGGCCTCCTATGATGATCGTAAAGAGCTTGCCCCCCGGGATATTGTGGCACGGGCGATCGATTTTGAGATGAAGGCGGGGGGGGATGACTGCGTTTTTCTCGATATCAGTTTCAAGTCGGCAGATTTCATCAAAAACCGTTTTCCCATGATCTATTCAACCTGTCTTAAGTTGGGGATCGATATAACCAAAGAGCCGATTCCGGTGGTCCCCGCGGCCCACTATCTTTGTGGCGGGGTTCAGGTTGATAAGTGTGGGCGCACCTCGCTGCCGGGCCTTTACGCCTCCGGTGAGGTTGCTTGTACCGGTTTGCATGGGGCTAATCGTCTGGCCAGCAACTCACTGTTGGAAGCGGTGGTTTACAGCTCTTTAGCGGCGGCCGCTATTAAAAAAGAGCATTCCCGAAAAAAGTTGAATTTGCCGGCCTTCCCGAACTGGCGCTACACGCATAAAAATGATCTTGATGAGAAGGTTGTGATCACCCAGAATTGGGATGAGATTCGCCGCTTCATGTGGAACTATGTCGGTATCGTACGTTCCCATAAACGTCTTTTAAGAGCGAAACGGCGCATCGATTCTCTGGCCCACGAACTGCATGAGTTTTATTGGGATCAGGCTCTTTCGGTTGATCTTTTAGAGCTCCGTAATATTGCCGTGGTTGCCGACCTTATTATTACCTCTGCCCTTTACCGTAAGGAGAGTCGAGGCTTGCACTACAATATCGATTACCCTGAACGAGACGATGAGAGTTGGCTGGTCGATACGGTACTCGAAGACGGCCAGTGTTATAGTCAGAAGACTTAATTACAGGATCAAATCTTGGATAACAAAAAAATTGTATATTGCCATTTAGTCGATATCGATTTTGAGGATCGGACTTTTCCTTTCTCCTACGGTATTATCCCAGCTTCTCTCGAGTCGTCAATTGCTAATGTGGGACTCTTGCAAGCGCCGTTACTGGTAGCCGGGGATAATGGCTATAAAATTGTTAGCGGTCGGCGGCGCCTGGAGGTCCTCAGAAACAAGGCCATCAGAAAAACGGCTGCTAAAAGTCTTGAAATTGCTGTCACTGTGGCCGAAAAAAGCAGCTTCCAGGAACTTTTTCGACGAGCTCTTTGGGAGAATCTGACGATTCGCGAGTTTAATCTGGTCGAAGTCGCGGATATCTATATTGCAGCTCTTAAGATTTTCAGACCTGATGAGCTTGAAAAAGAGATCATGCCGGCTCTGAAGCTACCCATTAAGCCGCGTTTTCAGCAACGTTGTCAGGTGGTCGTCGGTTTTTCTCGACCCCTCCGTGAGCTTTTGGCTAACGGCACTATCGATGGCGAGACCGTTGATCTTATTCGAGAGTGGAGCGTCGATGAGAGAGCCGCTTTGGCGGAACTGGTGGTAGAGTTCAGTTTGCGGCGCAATAAGTTGCGTGAGGTTGTCAGCCGCCTTGAGGATCTCTCTCGTCGGGACCGGGTTTCTCCACTTGAACCTCTATCTGCGGCCCGAAAATTTGTTCTGGTCGAAAGTGGTGGAGTTGATGTGGAATTACTACGCACTCATCTCAAAAGTCTGCTTTATCCCCATTTGACTGCGGCTCAAAATGAGTTTGCTTCTCGTCAGGAGAGTTTTGCCTGGCCTGCCAACCTGCGTCTCGAGTCGCCGCCCGATTTTGAGGGGGGCAAATTTCGTTTGAGTTTTACCTTTACAGACGCAAAAGAGTGGCAGAAAACCTGCGAAAAACTTAATTCGGTCGCTTTGGAAGATATTGATGAACTCTGTCGTCGATCCTAAATATTATCGTTCTCTTTTTCGCCCGACGATGGTTCTGGTTGAGGATGAGGCTTCAGGTTCTCCCTTAACCGAGTCGATTCTGGGCCGCCTGCCGAACGCTGAAGTCGTTTTTATAGAGCGACCGACCAGCGAAAATCTAGCTCTTTTAAGTCGCCAATACAGTTCTCATACGACTCTGCTTTTAGCTCTGCATCGGGGGCGTTTTTTGAAGGCTTGTCCGGGTACGGCCGAAAGTTATCGTTGTTGTCTCTATCAGATTCTGCACCTTGGTTTGGGCTGTAACATCGGTTGCAGTTATTGTGTACTCCAGGGTTACCTCAATAATCCTTTTATTACTCAGTTTGTTAATCTTGAGGATGCTTTTGCTGAACTTGATCGCGAGCTTGAGAAACCGGGGGTTTTTTATCGTATCGGCACGGGAGAGTTCACCGATAGTCTCTTCATGGATCCTCTGACTGGTCTGGTGTCCCGCTTGCTCGACTATTTTGGGCGCTCCAAAAATGCCATTCTTGAGTTGAAAAGCAAAAGTGTCGCGATTGGCAGTCTCCTCGATTATCCGGGAGAAATTGGCGAGACTGTAGTCTCCTGGAGTCTTAACGCCCCTCAAGTTTGTGCGCAAGAGGAAGGCCATGCGGCTACCATTGAGGAGCGTTTGACGGCGGCTGTCTTATGCCGGCAACGGGGCTATCGTATAGGTCTTCATTTTGATCCGCTGCTCTATTTTACCGGTTGGGAGGATGAGTATCGGCAGACCGTAGCCTCTATCTTCAGCCATCTTAAAGGCGACGATATTATCTGGATCTCGATTGGCGCTTTCCGTTTTATGCCCCAGGTCAAAGAGGAGTTGCGGGCCAACCATCCCCAAACCAATATTACGGCGGGCGAATTCATCCGTGGGATAGATGGCAAACAGCGCTATTTCAGTGCCATCCGGCGCCAGCTCTACCGTTTTCTCGTAACTGAAATCAAGCGCTACGCACCCAATGTTTTTATCTACTTCTGTATGGAAGACCAATACCTATGGCAGGACACCTTTGGTTTTGCTCCGGCCGACAACCAGGAGTTAAGCCACTGGCTCGACAAGTGCTGTTATCGCTATAACCGACTGAAAAAGGAATAAGTACAAGTTGGCGGTCTTGCAGCCGGCAGATTTTTACTGCCCACTGCCCACTGCCCACTGCCCACTGAAATATGACTGAAGAACACAAATTTCTCATTTTCACCTTGGAAGGTTACTACTTTGGCCTTAATATCGCAGAAGTGGTGCGGGTTTATCCGGCGGTGGCGGTTGAGCGCCCCGGGGATTGTCCAGACATTCTTTGCGGTTTGTTTCGGGTTGCCGGTAAGAACATCCCGGTCCTTGATCTGCGTTATCGACTGCATCTGCCCGCTCGTGAAGTGACGCCCGATAATGCTCTGGTTGTGGCTTTAAGGCAGGCCGATGAGATGGCTTTTTTTGTTGATGAGGTTGTCGAGGTGCGCGTTTTTTCTGAGAGAGAGCTTTGCGACAGTGGTTCAATCTATCCCGAGATGGCGGAGTATGTCAGTTGGGTGACGGAGATGGATGGGCATACGGTCTGGATCTACACTGTCGATCTCCTCTTTGCCGAACAGGATTTTTCGGTATTACTTAAGGCATGTCATTGGCGTGATGGCGAGACTTTATGAGTCGATCAGTTGCAGCCCCTGTGATCTTGCCCCAGATCGAAGCTTTGAGCCGTTTGATCAGCGATCAGATAGGACTCGATTTTCCCAAGCGAAAATGGGATATGCTCCAGAGGGTTGTTGATGAGTTGGCGCGGGAGCTTCAGTTTACCGGTTCCCAACCCTTTCTAGAGGAGTTGCTGGACGCGCCTTTAAGCGGCGAGCGACTCAATCTTTTGATTGACAGACTGACCGTCGGGGAGACCTATTTTTTACGGGATAAAAATGTTTTTACAGCTTTGCGCAACCATATTTTACCGGCTCTGATTGAGCGCAAAGGTTCTGAACGTCGCCTTGATCTCTGGTGTGCGGCCTCTTCAACCGGAGAGGAGCCCTATTCAATTGCCATGCTTTTAGATGAGAAAGCAGCACTGCTGGAGAATTGGCAGCTCAATTTCAGTGCCAGCGATATCAACCTGGAAGTTATTAAAAAGGCGAAACAGGGGGTCTATTCGTGCTGGTCACTGCGCGCTACCCCATATGATGTGAGCCGTAGATATTTTTCTGAAATCGGGGAAAATAGTTTTCTGCTGGCCCGGCATATTCGTGAAATGGTCTCTTTTTACCAGTTGAATCTGGCTGAAAAAGAGTTTATCATGCCGGGGCTTACCGGTCGTTTGGCGGATATTATATTCTGTCGCAATGTCCTGATCTATTTTTCGGCAGAGCTCCAGGCCCAGGTTATCAGACGTCTGGTTTCTCTGTTGCAGCCGGGCGGCTGGCTGTTGGTTTCGCCGAGTGAGTTGGGGGTGGTTAATAATCCCTTATTAACCCCGGTACGTTTCCCCGGAGTTATCGTTCATCAGAAAGTTGATGGGCCAAAATTGACTGTTCCAAAAGGGCAAAATCAAGCGCACAAGCTTGAGAAGCGTTCCTCTTTTGCAATTTTTGCCGGAGTTGCCCCGGTTTATGCAAAAGCTCACAAGAAAAATTCAGTGTCGGCTCAAGAACGGTTGCAGCGAGGCCGTTTTATTGAAAAAACAGAATCATCATCCGGTTTTGCAGAAGATGCGTCCGCTGCTGGCAAAGCCCAGCCCTTATTGTCAGATCTTCTGCCTCGGGCCGAAGATCTCTTTGCCCAGGAGATGTATCGTGAAGTTATAGCTCTGCTTCCCGAGGATATAGATCTCTCATTACGGGCGGGGGTCGAATATGCCACGCTTATGTCTTATAAAGCACGTTCATTGGCAAATCTTGGTGAACTAGAGGAGGCCGCTGTTATTGCGGAGTTGGCGGTGGCAGCCGACAAGGTAAATCCTTTTTACTACTATTTTTCTGCGGTTATTGCTCGGGAGCGGGCCGATTTTGGGGCCGCCCTGAACCTTTATCGGCAGGCGCTTTTTCTCGATGCAGAGTTTGTTATGGCCCAATTTTCATTGGCTACTATGTTACGACAGTTGGCTCGAAAAGGTGCAACCCGGCATCTGCTTAATGTTGTCACTTTACTTGAGCCTTTAGCAGCCGATGCGGTTGTGCCTCAGGCCGAGGGTTTGAGTGCTGGACGCCTGCTTGAAATTGCTCGAAGTTTGTTAGCTAGTCGTCAGTAGTCAGTGTTTAGTAAAAGTCTTGATGGCTTTAGTTTGTAGTTAGTTGTAAATATTCGGCTTTATTGTGATTGGCGCTTAACCCACAGAGAAAATGAGTGAGTTTCGCTTGGCGCTCGACGGGGATAGAGCTGAAGGTCTGTCCCCAATCCCGGTTGTTGGTGATAGTAAAACCGAATATTTACAGTTAGTTTCATGTAACCTTTTGATTTCAAGTGCCGCTCACAAGCTACCGGGATTGGGGTCATTGCTGGTACAAGGTGCGTCAGCACCCCAGCTGTGACCCCGTTTATGAGGGCGAAGCAATATTCGACGCTTTTTGCTGTAGCTTTATGAGGTCGGTATGGGTAGTCAGAAAAAATCATTGTCTGAGTTGTTGGCAGAGCTCTCGCAAAGACAGCAAATTTTTTCGGAGAAAGCGCAAATGACTCCGGAAAAGATTCGTCAGATACTTGAGGCTCGGGCCCGTGAACTGCGAACCTCAGGGCCGCAAGATGATGTAGGCGAGCTTCTTGAAATTCTTGAGTTTACTTTGGGTCAGGAGCGCTATGCTTTCCCTTTGCGGTGGGTCAGTGAGGTTTGTCGAATTGGGGAGGTTACGGAAATCCCCGGTATTCCGGCTTTTGTTAAAGGGATTGTTAATATTCGCAGTCGGATCTATTCAGTAGTTGATCTGGTTAAGTTTTTGTCACTTCCTGCTAATCTCGATGAGGATTCTGCTACAGATGATTGTCTGCTACTTATTTTAACTTCTCAAGAGATGGAGTTTGCGGTCAAAATTGATCGTCTGGAGGGGGTCAGGCTTGTACCTCTTAAACATCTACAGACCAGTTTGCCGACACTTTCGGAAGTCCAGGCGGAATATTTTAAAGGGGTGACAGCTGATCACCTGATACTGCTTGATGCGGAAAAACTTTTGACCGATAAAAAAATAGTTATTCAATAACGAGGGTAGATTATGAAGTTTCTTAGTAACAGTTTGCTGAAAAAGTTAATGCTCCTTTTTTTCGGTGTGGTCGTTATCCCGGTGGCCGCTCTCTCCTGGCTCTCTTCACAATACGCGCGCGATTCTCTGCGTCAGGCCAGTTTTGCCAGTCTTGAGGCGATCAATGAGATAAAAAAGCAGCAGGTTTTGGGCTATCTGGAAAGTCTTAAAGTGGATAGTAAATTACTGGCGTCTTCTCGCGATGTGAAGCAGACCTATGGACTTCTCCGGCAATATTATATGGATGGGGGTGAGCAGGGGGATGGGACTTTTTATGTAGAGGGTGAAATTTATCAGGATATACATGATCGCATAGGTTCTTTCTTTAAGGATTATATGGCGACTTATAATTTTCGAGATCTCTTTATTATCTGTCGGGAGCATGGGCATGTCATGTATTCGGTAAGGCGAGGAGCGGATCTAGGCAGCAACCTTGAAAGCGGGCCTTATAAAGAGAGCGGGCTGGCTCATATATGGGCCCAGGTTTCAGAGTCCGGCAAGTTCGGGGTAGTAGATTTCTCGGATTATGTACCGATTGGCCAGGCCGCCGCTTTTATTGGAACTCCAATTTTGGGTGAAGAGGGTGATGTCAAAGCGATTTTGGCAATCATGTTGGATGGCTCGCGATTGGATCGTATTGTTGGATCCCACACCGGCATGGGTGATAGTGGTGAGAGTTATCTGGTGGGTTCAGATTTTCTGATGCGTTCTAATTCACGTTTTAATCAGCAGGCCCTGCTGCAACAGAAGGTTGCTACCAGTGCCAGCCAAAAAGCTTTGACCGGCTCAGTTGGGGTGGAAACTGTTTTCGATTATCGGGGGGTTGAAGTTCTTTCGGCCTATTCGCAACTGGGTTTGAATGAAAAATTTGGTTTCGGGTTTGAGTGGGCTATTCTCTCAGAAATTGATACGGTTGAAGCCTTTGCTCCGATGGCTGTATTGGTAAGCAATATTCAAGGTCTTGGTGCTGTACTGTTATTGGTGTCGCTTTTTTTGGTGTTTTTGTCGGCCAGATCAATTGTTCTACCCTTGAAACTGTTGATGGCCAAAGTTAGACTTATGGCTGATGGCGATCTCACGGTGACCGTACCGCATACCGATCGCAATGATGAGGTTGGCGATCTCGTTAATGCTTTTAACCGGATGGCTGGGATGCTGCATGAGCAGACCTCGGAGGTTATTAGTGGAGCAGCGACGATTGCGGCAACGATTGCTGAACTTTCAGCAACCACGTCTGAACTGGCTGCGTCATCGACTCAGAGTTCAAGTTCTGTGACCGAAATTGCGGCTACGGTTGAGGAGATCCGGCAAACCTCGCATCTATCGCATGAAAAAGCTGAACAGGTTGCGGGGCTGGCCGAACAGGTGATGCTGCGGGCCGAGAGTGGTCGCAACGAAACCGCCAAGTCGCTTGCCGGTATGGACCAGATTAAAGTGGATGTGGCGGCGATTGCGGAAGGGATTATTCATTTAAGTGAGCATAATCAAAATATTGGGGAGATTATTGAAACGGTAAGCAGTTTTGCTGATCAGTCGAATATGTTATCGGTCAACGCCTCAATCGAAGCGGCGAAAGCTGGTGAGCACGGTAAGGGTTTTGCTGTGGTCGCTTTGGAAGTCAAAGCTCTGGCTGACCAATCAAAAGCTGCGACTACTCAGGTACGGCGTTTACTGGGGGATATTCAGAAAGCTACCAGTAGTGCGGTGATGGCGACCGAAAGAGGCGGCAAAGCTGTTGATAAAGGGGTGGATCAGTCTGAAAAAGCGGGTATTGAGATCGATACAATGGCCGATATGAGTCGGGAATCTGCGGATGCTTCGGTACAGATTGTCGCTTCAAGTCAGCAGCAGCTGGTCGGTATGGATCAGGTGGCTCAGGCGATGGAGAGCATCAAAAGTGCCAGTCAGCAGAATGTTGAGGGAGCCCGGCAGATCGAATCAGCGATTGCTGATCTCGATAGAGTGGGTCAGAGATTGCAACAGTTGTCTGCTGGTTTGAAGGTTTAACTCATGCGCGAAGAGGAGCTTTTCCTGAAACTGCGTGAAGCTTTTCAAGTGGAGGCAGGCGAACGTCTCGGTAGTATTTTTGCGAATCTTGAAGCTTTTGAGAAAGCTTCTGATGAGGGCGCTCGTAATCCTTTGATAGAAATTCTGTTTCGTGAAGCTCACAGCCTTAAAGGAGCCGCCCGGGCCGTAAATTTAAACATGGTGGAAACCCTCTGCCAGGCCCTTGAGAGTCTCTTCTCACTTCTCAAAGAGCATAACCCGCAACCGCAACCGGCTCTACTCGATCTCCTCTACGACTCTGCCGTGATGCTGGAAAAAGTTATTGTCGATCCTGAGGTTATTGTTGAAGAGGTCGGCAAGGGTGAATTTGCCTCTCTTCTTGATCGTCTTGTCAAGGTTGAACAGAGTGGTCTCGAGCTCTTATTGGCGGAGCCCGACCAGATTGAGGTAACTAAGGCTCGGGCACTTTCGCAACCATCTTTACCGGAATCCGTATCTGAGAGTGCCGTTGTTTCGCCTGTGACCGAGGATCCTGTCACTGTTCCTTTAGCCGCGGGAGTTTCGGCTACTGATACGTTACGGATTGCGACGGTAAAACTGGATGAATTGATGCTGGTTGCTGAAGAGTTTATCTCTTTAAAACTGGCGTTGCGTCAGCATCTGTCGTTGTTGCGTACAACCCTGGAAAATTTTTCCGGTTGGGAAAAAGAGTGGGGAGTGGTTAAGGCCGAAATCCCTCAGCTTAATCGAAGTCTGGAAAGTTCTGAACAATGGATCCGGATGGCCGGCTTTCTCGAAACCAATCAGAACCTGGTTAAAAGTCTTGAGTGCCAGTTGCGTGATCTTGGCAGCCGCATGGATAGTGATCGGCGGATTCAGGCCGGTCTTGTCGATGAGTTGCTCGATCGGGTCAGGGATGTCGCCATGCTGCCGATAGAGACTCTTTTTGCACCGATGTCGAGGATGGTTCGAGAGCTTGCTCGTGAACTTGGTAAAAAAGTTGAGTTTGAATATTCAGGGGGCGCGATTGAGGTTGACCGGCGGGTACTCGAAGAGATGAAAGATCCGCTGATTCATCTTTTGCGCAATGCGGTCGATCATGGCATCGAAGTGCCGCAAACCCGAGAGGTTAACGGCAAAGAGCCCGCTGGCAGGATTTTGTGCAGAGTGTCGCAGAGTGATGGGGCTTCGATCGATATTACAATTGTTGATGATGGTCAGGGTATCGATCACGAAAAACTTAAGCAAAAGGCGGTTGCTGTTGGTCTTGTAAGTTCACAAGCTGCATCCGCGATGGCCGAGGATAGCCTCTTTGATCTGATTTTTAATTCCGGATTTTCAACCAGTGCGATGATTACCGAAATCTCGGGCCGCGGTTTAGGCATGGCGATTGTTCGTGAAAAGATTGAGAATTTGGGTGGTCGGATCGTGGTTTCCTCTGAATTTGGCAGGGGAACTAAGTTTGCGATTCACCTGCCGGTATCTATCGCGGTTTGTCGGGGGATACGGGTCAGGGTGGCGGGGCGGGAATTTGTCTTTCCGAGCCTGAAAGTTGAAAGGGTTTTACAGACTGAAAAAAAATTATTACGCACGGTTGAGGGTCTAACAACAGTTGTTAATGAGGGGCGGGTGCTGGCGGTGCGTGACCTGGCCACTCTTTTGGGGCTCCAGGAAAAGGTCGATAGATCTCAAAAAAGCAGAACTGAGCTCTCTCTGGTTATTATTGGCAGCGGCAACCGGTGTCAGGCTTTGGTGGTTGATGAAATTCTGGGCGAACAGGAGATTTTAGTTAAAGCTCTGGGTAAACAACTTGTCAAGGTTCCGCTTATTACCGGAGCGACTATTCTGGGTTCGGGAAAAGTGGTGCCCATAATTAACGTTAAGGATATTCTCGAAAATTCAAATAAACATCGAGGTCAGAATCTGATTTCTGCTTCGGCCACGGGCGATTCTGCGACTGGAGACGAACTTGAGAGAGAAAGCGGGCGGCGGTTGTTGGTCGTCGATGATTCCATAACGTCAAGGACGCTCCTGCAAAACATTCTTGAAGCGGCAGACTACCCGGTGACGACTGCTGTCGATGGGCTGGCGGCGCTGACGCTTTTAAAGAGTGAGGCTTTTGATCTGGTGGTTTCCGATGTTGAGATGCCGCGTATGGATGGTTTCTTGCTGACCGAAAATATCCGCGATAATGAACGTCTGGCTGAAATTCCAGTGGTCCTGGTGACCAGTATGGGTTCGCGCGAAGATCGGGAGCGCGGGGTTGCGGCCGGAGCTAATGCTTATATTGTCAAGGGCGATTTTGATCAAAACAATCTTTTGGAAGTTATTGAACGTTTACTGTGATTTATTAAAATGAGTGAAAAATTAGATATTTTGGTAGTTGAGGATAGCCCGACCCAGGCGTTACAGCTGCAATTTTTGCTGGAGTCAGAGGGCTATGAGGTTAAGGTTGCGCGTAATGGTCGAGAAGGTCTTGAGTTTTTGGAAAAGCAACCTTTTTCGATCGTTATCACCGATTGGGTGATGCCTGAGATGGATGGGGTTGAGCTCTGTCGGGCAATTAGAGCAAAAATGGATAAAGATTATATCTATCTCTTTCTGGTCACCGCAAAAAGTTCTAAAGAGGAGATTGTGAAAGGTCTCGAAGGTGGTGCCGACGACTATCTCGTTAAACCTATAGAGCCCGCAGAACTGGTTGCTCGCCTGGCGACAGCGAGGCGGGTTCTGGATTTGGAAGAGACTTTGAAAGAGCGTAATCGGGAGATCTCCCGATTGCTGCATACTGACCATTTGACCAAAGTTTTTAACCGCAACCATCTTGATGAACAATTGACTACTGTCTGCAAACAGGCTCTTCGTTATAAACGTTCGCTGACAGTGGTACTCTGCGATATTGATCACTTTAAAAAAGTTAACGACACTTATGGCCATTTGCTTGGGGATGAGGTTTTAAAGGCGATTGCTCGGGCTTTGAAAGAGACGATTCGTTTCGGGGTTGACTGGGTGGCCCGTTATGGAGGTGAGGAGTTTGTGGTTGTTTTGCCGGAGACCGCTGATGACGGGGCCTTGCCAGCCTGTGAAAGGATGCGTCAAATTGTTGCTGATCTTCGTTTTGCAGATAGTCATGGCGGCAATTTTTTGGTTACTGCAAGTTTCGGATATGCGGTTATGCCAGCCACTGCAACTAATAAAGCAGTCACCGGCTATGATTTGATTGGAATGGCTGATGATTGTCTCTATCGGGCTAAAAATGAAGGCCGCAATCGGGTTGTCGGAGCCATTTATGGAAGGATGAATGATGAAAGGTGAAGAAAAAGTGATTACCGTTCTCATTGTTGATGATTCACGTACTATCCTCCAATATTTATGCAATCTGGTTGAAGCCGATCCCGAGTTGACTGTGGTCGGGACCGCAGTTAATGGATTTGATGCGGTTGATAAGGTCAAACTCTTGCAACCGCAGGTGGTGATTATGGATATCGAGATGCCGGAACTTGATGGTATCTCTGCAACTCGGCGGATTATGGAAGAGAGCCCGGTGCCGATTGTTATCTGCAGTGCTAATCTCAGCCATAAGTTAACTGAAAAATCCTATTGTGCGATTCAAGCTGGGGCATTGGCCGCTGTCGCTAAACCTCGAGGGGTCGGCACTCCCGGTGCTCAGGAGCTGGTTGAGAGTCTCTTGCATAAGGTTAAGGTGATGTCCGGGGTAAAGGTTGTGCGTCGGAAGTCTATGTCGAGCCCTCAATCTAAACTACAGTCACCCAAAGTAGATCTTGATAATGATTTTTTGGTAAAATTGAAAAGTAATCCTCCAGTCCTGATTGCCATCGGGGCCTCGACCGGTGGGCCGATGGTCCTGAAAGCTGTTCTGGCCCGCTTGAAAAAGGATTTTCCTTTACCGATTCTCATTGTTCAACATATTGCGCAAGGTTTTCTTGAGGGTATGGTGAGCTGGCTGCAAGGCGAGGTGGAGATCCCGCTTGCTATTGCCAGGGATACTGAGAAGCCTCTTTCTGGTCATGTCTACTTTGCCCCAGATGGTTGTCATCTGGAACTCTCCGGGGCGGGTTTGATACACTTAACTACAGGTCCGCCGGAGTATAGCGTTAAACCGGCGGTGGCTCCACTCTTTCGTTGCCTGGCTCAGCCTGGAGCCCCGGCGGCCCTCGCCATTATTTTGACCGGCATGGGCCGGGACGGAGCTTTGGAGCAGCTGGCCATGCGTGAGTGCGGGCAAATGACAATCGCTCAAGACGAGGAGAGCTCGGTGGTTAATGGGATGCCGGGTGAGGCGGCCCGTTTAGGGGCGGCCCAGGTTCGTATGAATCCGGAAGCCATTGGCGAATTGCTTAATTTATTGCCTTTTTCCGGTTAGGACTTTTCAGATGTTTGTAAAAATTGCTTTAATTACGGCTTTGCGGCATGAGTTGCAACCGTTGCTGGCCTCTGGTAACTGGCACCTGGAAAAGATTTCCGGGCGCAATTTTTATCGCCGCAGCTTTGCCGGTAAAGAGGTGGTTGCTACTACTTCTGGTCTCGGAAAAGTTATGGCTGCCGCAACTACGCAGATGCTGATTGATCGTTTTGATTCTGATCTGATTTTGAATTTTGGCTCCTGTGGTGCACTTGCTCCCGGACTGGTTGTCGGTGACCAGATTCTCGCCTCAAAGGTTATCGAATACGATTTTACGAGTGAGCATAAGACGGTACCGACGACCGCTTGTGACGCTTTTTTACTTTCTGAGTTGGCACACAGGTTTTCTGATCTTAAAGTCGGTCCCTTGGCTTCGGCTGATCGTAATGCTGACACGGTGACGATAAGAGAGGCTCTATTTTCGCGCTATCAGGCGCTTGCGGCCGATTGGGAGGGGGCCTCAATTGTGCGGGTGGCTCGGCGCATGGGGATTCCAGCTCTGGTTTTACGCGGGGTTACCGATGTCGGTGACGCCGACTTGACAACTGAATATGAGAGTAACTATAAAATGGTTCTGCCGCAGGTTGCAAAAGTTGCCGAAAAGATGACAACCTTTCTGGCTGAGCTACCCTCTTTAACTTAACTTTTTTTACAAAAGGTGAAATTAATGCAATTTGTTGATCTTAAGGCTCAATATGATGCTTATCAGGCGGAGATTGACGCTGCTATCAAAGAGGTGACGGCCTCGGCCCAGTTTGTTAATGGCCCGCAGGTGCAAGAACTGGAAGAGGCTTTGGCTGGCTTTGTCGGGGTTGAACATGCGGTTGCCTGCGCTTCGGGGACCGATGCCCTGCAGCTGGCATTGATGGTTTTTGGGGTTGGCCCCGGTGATGAGGTGATAACTACGCCCTTTACCTTTATTGCGACTGCCGAAACCATCGCCTTGGCCGGGGCGCGGCCGGTTTTTGTTGATATCGAAGAGCAGACCTACAATCTTGATCCCAAGGCTTTGGAAGCTGCTATTACAAAATCTACCAAAGCGATTATTGCAGTTGATCTCTACGGTCACCCAGCAGTTTATGCGGATATTGAAAAGTTGGCTGCAAAGCACGGCTTGAAACTTATTGAAGATGCGGCGCAATCGTTGGGTGCGGCTCGCCTGGGTCGTAAGTGCGGCAGCTTCGGAGAGCTTGCGGCGACCTCATTTTTCCCGGCTAAGCCTCTGGGTTGTTATGGCGATGGCGGGATGCTCTTTACCGCTGATGCTGAGGTTGCTGAAAAGTTGCGCTGTTTGCGTAATCATGGTCAGCGGCAGCGTTATTATCACGAGATGATCGGTTGTAATAGTCGTCTCGATACTATGCAGGCCGCGATCTTGTTGGCCAAATTACCTCATTTCGAAGCTGAGATAAACCAGCGCATTGCGGTTGCAGATCTTTACAGTTCAGCCTTAAGCGGTCATTTTATAACGCCTCAGGTGGAGGTTGGCTGTGTTTCGGTTTTTGCTCAATATTCATTACGTTCGCAAAAGCGTGAACCGGTTGTCGCCGCCCTGCAGGCGGCTGGGATTCCGGTAGCAATTCACTACCCTGTACCTCTGCATCTCCAGCCCGCCTTTGCTTATCTAGGCTATAAGGTTGGTGATTTCCCGGTCTCTGAAAAAATCGCGGCCGAGATCTTTTCATTGCCGATGCACCCTTTTTTGACGACAATAGAGCAGGATCTGGTTATTGCGACTCTGCTTAAGGAAGTTTGATGTATAAATTGAATTTTGCTGATTCAGCGGCGCTTCAACTTCTCTTTGGTGAGGGTGGTGAGCACTTGCTGCAACTCTCCGAAAGTGCCGGGGTCAAGATTGATACTCGGGGTACCCAGGTTATGGTTGAAGGTGACCCCTTGAAAGCGGAGCTGGCCCTCTCTGTGTTGCAGGAGCTCTACGATCTGGTGGTTGCCGGTTATCCTCTCTATGCGGCTGATATCGCTTATGCCTGGCGTATAAAATCGGCTGATGCCGGGGCTGTTCTAAAAGATATTTTTCTCGATAAGGTCTATATTCGCGGCAAAGGTGGGGCCCGGCGTTTTATCTCCCCCAAAAGTCGCGGGCAGAAGTTTTATATTGATGCTATCCGGCGTCATGATATCGTTTTTTCAGTGGGCCCGGCTGGTACTGGTAAAACCTATCTGGCGATGGCCATGGCGATCGCCGCCCTGCATGAACATAAGGTTGAGCGTATTGTTTTAACGCGCCCGGCGGTTGAAGCGGGCGAACGTTTAGGTTTTCTCCCCGGTGATCTGCAGGATAAGGTTGATCCCTACCTGCGTCCTCTCTATGATGCTCTGCATGATATTATCTCATTTGACAAGACTCGGGAAATGTTGGATAAAGGTATTATCGAGGTGGCACCGTTGGCTTTTATGCGGGGCCGGACTTTAAATGACGCCTTTGTTATTCTTGATGAAGCCCAGAATACGACTAACGAGCAGATGAAAATGTTTTTAACCCGCTTAGGTTTTGCTTCCAAAGCGGTCATTACCGGTGATGTGACCCAAACTGATCTTCCGGGTGACCGGCAATCGGGTCTGGTTATTGTGCAGAAGGTTCTTCAAGGGGTAAAGGGAGTGGGCTTCTGTCATCTTAGTTCAGTCGATGTCGTCCGCCACCCGCTGGTGCAGAAAATAATAACAGCCTATGAACAGCATGAGGGGACGGCTGACTGATGTCTCTTTTTATAAGTAATCGGCAAGCCAGTGAAAAGCTTAGTCTTGAACTGGATCCTGAACTTATCAGGCAAATTTTGGCCCCGGTTCTGGTTGAGCTTGAGATTGTTGAGCTTGATCTTGAAATAGAGTTACTCAATGATCGACAGATTGCTGAACTTAATGAAAAATTTTTTAGTCGTCCCTGGCCGACCAATGTGATATCTTTTTCGCAAGAGAAAGAGGAGGCTCACTTAGGTGATGTCGTAGTTTCAGTGGAGACCGCCCGGCGCGAGACCCAAGAGCTTGGCTATAGTCTGGAAGAGGGGGTTGTCTACTATCTGATTCATGGGATTCTGCATCTCTTGGGATTTGAACATGTCGGGGTCGACGCCCAAGAGGCCGTCGAGATGGAGTCGCGTCAGGATGAACTTTTTGCTTTAGCTCTGAATGTAATATGAAACCTGTCTGGTTCTGAATATACATGATCAGGATTTTGCTGACGACTGACGACTGGCGACTGATCACTGACCACTATTTTAGGAGATTGTTTGAAAATGGCTCACAAAGTACAAAAATCGATACAGGAGATCAACGCGCGCATCAAAAGTGGTAAGGTAGTTGTTGTCAACGCCGAAGAGATGATTGCTATTGTTGAGAAAGAGGGTGCTGTTGAAGCCGCCCGCAAGGTTGATGTTGTGACGACCGGCACCTTTGCGCCGATGTGTTCTTCTGGAGTCTTTCTCAATGTTGGTCATACCTCACCCAAGATCAAAGCGAGTCGCGCCTGGATTAATAATGTACCGGCCTATGGTGGGGTTGCGGCAGTCGATTTTTTTCTTGGGGCGACCGAGCCCAGCGATGATGATCCTTTAAATAAAGTTCATCCGGGTCAATTTCGTTATGGTGGAGGCCATGTCATCCAGGATCTGGTGGACGGTAAGAAGGTCCATCTCTATATGGAAGGTTATGGTACCGACTGTTATCCGAGTAAGGTGGTGGAAAAGGATATTGATCTTGAGTCGATGCCCAACGCTATTCTCTGTAATCCGCGTAATGCCTATCAGAACTACAACTGCGCCATTAATCTGGCGGGAAAAACCATCTATACCTACATGGGCGTATTGCGGCCCAAAGGTGGTAATGCAACCTATTGCAGTGCCGGGCAGCTTAGCCCACTTTTTAATGATCCTTACTATTTGACTACTGGTTTAGGAACTAAGATTTTTCTCGGTGGCGGGGTCGGCTTTGTCACCTGGAACGGGACGCAGCACAGTCCGAATGTGCCTCGAGGCAAAAACGGTGTGGTGACCGAGGGAGCCGGAACCTTAATGTTGACCGGTAATCTTAAAGATATGTCGCCGCGTTGGTTGGTGGGGGTCAGTATGTTGGGTTATGGTTGCAGTCTGGCGGTTGGGGTCGGTATTCCAATTCCCATTATTAATGAACAGATGGCGCAATTTACAGCGGTTCGAGATGCTGATCTCTATACTCAAGTCATTGATTATGGTTACGACTATCCGATGGCGGTTTCTCGTAGTTATGGCGAGGTTAGTTATGCCGACCTTAAAAGCGGGATGATTGATGTCAATGGTAAGAAAACTCCAGCGACACCACTCTCCAGCTACAGTCGGGCTTTGGAGATTGCCGACAACCTGAAAGAGTGGATAGCCTCGGGACGTTTTACCTTAGGTGAAGCCCAGATGCTTTTACCTGGACACGAACTTGCAGGTGCAGGTGATTAGCTTTTTTTAAAAACTTAGCCCTTATCCCTCAACTTTGAACTTTGAACTTTGAACTTTGAATTGTTATTTTATGTCACGAATTAAAAATCTTACAGCCTGGCTCCTGATTGCCCTGTTCCTCTTCTCATGGCAGCCCCTTTTCTCGAATCAGTCGGGAGAAGGCTTGCATCTGCCTGAGGTCGTGGTCATTGGTGAGGATAGCGCCAGGCTTGAGGGTTTTAGGGATTTTGGTCTCTTGCCGGCGCTGGCTCCAGGGATTAAACTTGAGCCGGTGGTCGATAACTTGACTCTTGAAGCCAACAAGAGTCAGCCTGGCCCTGGTTGGGAGACAGCGGCGGCGCAAACTCCCGGTTGTGCCTACCGGAATCCGGTTACCGCTTCTCTGGCTCGAGGGTTTGCAGGGGCTGAGGGTTATTATCGGAGTGGGCGCCAGAAGTATCTTGATGGCCTTTTGGATGAGGCCGAGGATTATTTTAAGATCGGTCTGGAAAAATTTAAAGAGTCGGAGCTGGTTCCAGATTTTCATTACTGGTTGGCTGAGATTGCATTTCGACAGGAAGATTATGCTCGTGCGATAACCCACTTTGCTGCAGTTACCAGGAGTGAATCTAATCAATTTTACTACTTTTCATGTTATTCACTAGCGTGGCTCGATTATCGGGAAAAAAGGTATCCGGCGGCGATCAAATGGTTTGCAGTAGCCTCCGAAACTCTGGATCGGCGGTTGGCGGCCGCAGCTCTCTTTTGGGGGGGCGAGGCTCTTTTTCATGGGGGTCAAAAAGAGTCTGGACGCTCCACTTTGTTGCGTTTGACCGCGGGCTACCCTGAGGCCGCGGAGTATCGGGCGGCACTCTATCGTTTGGCAACGCTCTCCTTTAACGAACGTGACTACCGGACGGCTTTAAGCTATCTAATAACCTTGCCGGAACCCGTGGCGGGTAGCGATATGTTGCAGCGTCAGGCTGGATTGGCGCAGGCTTGGTGCCTCTACTTTCTGGGCTCTTTTGCTGAAGCCCAGGCTCTTTTTGAGAGCTTGCAAAGCGCTATTGCAAGCGTTGATGATGTTGTCCCGCTCGCTTTTTTGGGAGAGATACTCTCCTTGTTAAAAGAGAATAATTTGCTTGCAGCCAATAACGTTTTTACATCTCGCCCAGAAGAGTTGCGCCAGTCTGCGGTTGCCGCTGCGGCTCTAAGGGAGTTGTTGGCCGCTTATGTTGAAATTGAAGATTATCAAGCGGCAACCATTTTAGGGCTGCAACTTATCAACTCTTTTCCCGGAACCTTAGTGGAGGCCGATGATTATCGTCGTTTGGCTCGGCTCCAGGCGGAGTTGGGTGAAAATGATAGAGCCTTGGAAACTCTCGATCTTGGGGTTGGGGCAATGGCTCGAGCTGGGAGTGCCGATCTTGTTTTACGGCTTGAGCGAGCCCAGATTCTTTTCTCTACTGGCGAATCGGAGAATGCTCTGGTTGTTTTGGAGAGTTTGTTTTCTGAAAAAGAGAGGCTTTCAGCAGTTGCTGATCGCGTCTTGTTGTATCTTCTTTTTACCCGAACTTTGAACCGTCTCGAAAAATTTTCACAAACCCTGATTGTGTTAGCACTTTTATCGGCCGATTTTACGCCAGCATGGCGGGCTGACCTGCTTTATGAACGCGGTTGGGCAGCCTTAAAGAGTCAAGATTATATTGGTGCTGTCAATGATTTTTCCGGATATTTGGAACTTGCCAGGAAGACCGAAAAACCTCTGCTCATTATCCAGAATGCTGAAATTAATCGGACTGAAGCCCTTTTTAATCTTCATCAAGACCAGGAGTCAGCAACTGCGTTGACTTGGTTTGTGGAACGCTATCCGGAAAGTCCTTTCCTCACCCGGGCGCAAAATTATAGAGGTTTGATCGCTCTCCGGCAGGGTGATTTCGAAGGGGCTTGCAATATTTTTTCTGATCTCTTGTTACCTTATGATAGCGGTCAAAGCAGTCTTGATCCGGCTCTTTACGCAAAAGTCCTTTACAATCTTGGAGAGAGTCTCTTTAGTCTGGGGAAATTTTCCGAGGCGATCAAGACCTACCAGCAGTTGATTGATAAATATCCAGGGCTTGAAATAAGTGGCCGGGCCATGATTCGGATGGGAGAGAGTCATTTTAATCGGGGAGCATATTTGCCGGCTCAGCTAGTTTATCTGCAAGCAAAAAAAGATTTTCCTGAAGGAGCGATTGATGAAAAGGCGAGTTACGGTCTCTTGCTTTTGGCCTACAACCAGGATAAGTTTTCCTATCTTGAGATTGAGGTGAAAAATTTTATCACCCGCTTTCCTGACTCATCATATAGCGTGCCGTTGATGTTGTTGTTGGCCGATCTCTACCAGCGTCAGGGCCGTCAAAGTGATCTTCTGACCCTCCTTAAACAGCTCGAAGATGGGAATTATGCCAAAGACCTTAAGCTTGAGGCTAACTATCGACATTTTAAGCTTAATCTTGATAATGGTCGGCAAGCAGAGGCCCGGGAGGCTTGTCTGCGCCTTCTGGAACGTTTCCCATTCAGTAAATATGAGTGTGATTGTCGCTTGTATCTAGCCCATTATGCTTTTGCCAACAAGGATTTCGAGACCGCATTAGAGACTTTGACAGGGCTGCTCGAAGCTTGTCCTGATCCCGACTTGAAAAGGCAGGTAATTTTACTAAAGGCTCGGATTTTTCAGCAGCAGGGCGATTTTCCGAAAGCCCGAAGTCATTATTTGTCTGTCGTCGATGAAAAACGCAGTGATAATTTCGCTTTTGTCGCTTTTGCTGGTCTCGGAGCCCTCTTTGCTGAGCAGAAAGAGTTTTCTGAAGCCCTCTTTTTTTATGACAAGGCGGTTAAAAATCCAATTCCCAAAGAGGCTGCGAGTGCAGCTTTGGCTCGGGCCGCTGTTTTGGAAAAATCGGGTCGGAGCCGCGAAGCCCAGCAAGCTTATCTGCGTTTGAGTTATCTCTTTCCGCAGCAGGAAGAACTGGTCGCTGACGCTCTGTTAGCAGTGGTGCGATTGGCCCAAAACGAGAAGGATGAAAAAACCGTAAAAAAAATGACCGAAAAGCTAAACTCCATCACCCTGACCAAGGCTCAGCAACAAGATTTGAAAAAACTTGTTGCCGAAAATGGGAGAGCAAGATAGTGCTTTAGGCATGGTGCTGAGGAAATTGCCGTATGCCCAAGAAGGACTTTAATTCTCAGGGTCCAAGTATCTGTCATGATTTCCAGGTAACAGCTACAGTTCTAAAATTTGAGATTGCCCATACCAAGTTAAATTGGTATGGGTATAGTCAACGTTAAATATAAAACCCGGCTTCGCTACCGCGGTAAAAAGTCGGTTTTTACTGGGAAGTGAGAATGAATTTAAATTCTGCATCCATCTTTGACTTGAGTCCACCTGAAAAACTTCAATTTGTTGAAGATCTGTGGGACGATTTAGCGGCTACTCCGTCAGCAGTTCCTGTGCATGAATGGCAAATCAAAGAATAAACTGCGGCCTAATTTGGGAATTAAACCAAAAAAGAGGATTGTAATGGAAAAAATCATTTATGAAAAATTAGAGCAAGCCTTTGCAGACGTAGACATAGTTCAGGTTTTTACCACAGATTTGAATGGAAGAAATATTTCACTTCAGGTGAACCCTAAAAATGTCACCTCTTTTTTTGATCGAGGGGTCGGTTTTGATGGTAGCTCAGTCCCAGGTCATGGGACTGTTGATGATAGTGACAAGCTAATCATTCCTATTTCAACAAGTTTTCGTAACATTGAGTTTGCAAATGAAAATCTTGGTTTTTTGATAGGAAGAATTAGTGAGGAACACGGAGAAAGATCATCTTATGACCCCAGATCACTATTGGAAAATGTCTTAGATCAAGCAGAATCGGAATTTGGCTTACGTTTTCTTGCCGGTCCTGAACATGAGTTCTTTTTATTAACCGATGATGAATTCAGCACTGATGTTCATAGTGACAAGGCCGGTTATTTTTATGCCGGCCCACAAGATAAAGGGGAGTTTGTTCGCAGAAGGATTGTCCAAACTTTGGAAAAAAGCGGCATTCATTTCGAAAAAATGCATCATGAAGTGACACCATCACAACATGAAATTAATCTTGGGCCTCTTGACCCATTGAAAGCCGCCGACAGAACTGTTCTGTTTACATATGTTGCTCATCGAGTCGCTTACGAAAATGGTTTGTACGCGACTTTTATGCCGAAACCATTCAACGGCCAGAACAGAAGTGCTCTCCATATTCATCTATCCGCACAGGATGAAAAAGGTAGGCCTGTGTTTTACGACGATTCGACCGAAAACAATGTCAGTCAAACAGCAAAATATTTTATTGGGGGAATCCTTAGATTTGCCAGGGAAAGTTCGATTATTATGGCGGCAACTTTTAATTCTTATAAGGCTTATGTTTCGGGTAAAGAAGCCCCTGTGGTCAGGGGTTGGGGGTACAAAAATCGTAGTTCAATGGTCAGAGTTCCCTATTCAATAGAGCCCAACGAGAAAAGAATTGAACTTCGCTCCCCGGATCCATCCGGGAATGTATACTTACAAATGGCAACTTTGATAGGGATGGGACTGGAAGGAATTCGTAAACAAATAGATTGCGGTAAACCGGACATCGGAAGTACCTACAAAAGGAAAAAAAGCGCTCGTTTATGGGATACAAAATTTTTACCTAAAAGCATGTTTGAAGCCCTTGTTGAAGCTGAGAAAAGTGTTTTTCTAAAATCTTTTCTCGGCAATCCCATGTACGATCAATACATGAATTTAAAAACCGAAGAATGGGAAGGATACCGTACGTACGTTACACCTCGCGAACATAGAAGAAGCTTGAGTACCTAGAAAAGCACAACCATTAAAATATAGATACTAGAATTAAAATTACCAAATACTGAGAAAAAGATGACAGAACAATGGACCGAGCAAATGAAGAATCAAGTGAATACACTTGAAAAGCTTGGAAAGTATATCAATGTCTCTGATGATGAAAGGGAGGCAATTGAGACTTTGAAAACCAAGTGGGGGACATCTCCCTATTTTGCCTCGTTGATGGATAAGGATAATCCGAATTGTCCAATCAGAAAGCAGGTTATTCCATCTATGAAGGAGCAAGTTAATGAATACGGGATGGAAAATTATCTGGTCTGGAAAGAGAATAGAGCAACCGCAGAAATCCGCCCTGATAGTATTGCCCGTCAGTATCATGATCGTGTCGCTTTTACCGTTGTGCAGGTTTGTGGCATTTATTGTCGGCACTGTTTCCGTAAGGAACTGGTTATCAATCAGGATTTGCAACTTAATTTTGATGTTGATGAAGGCCTGGCTTGGATCGCCGAACACCCTGAGATTCGCGACGTATTAATTACTGGTGGTGATCCATTGCTTTTGTCAGACGAAAAACTTGAATACCTAATCACCAAACTTCGCGAAATGCCGCACATCGAAATGATCAGGATTGGCTCCCGGCTGCCAATAGTTCTGCCCCATCGGATTACAAAAGGATTGAAAAAAGCGATCGGAGGTTTCCACAAAGTTCCAGTCTGGATCAATACACAGTGTAACCACCCGAAAGAAATTACCGAAAAAACTGAAAAAGCGGTTTACGAACTGATGAGCTGCGGCATCAATGTGGGAAATCAGGCGGTGTTATTGAAAGGCATCAATGATGATGTGGATACATTCAGAGAACTGCATCAAAAATTACTGCGCACTCGTATTCGACCCTACTATGTTTTCTATTGTGAACCGGCTCCGGGTATCGACCATTTTCGTACTCCTGTGGAAAAAGGAGCCGAGTTGATTCGTGATGCATTACGCGGCCACACTACCGGTCTAGCCCAACCTATGTACGTGCTGGCGACTAACATCGGCAAGATCCCATTAATGCCTGACTATTATATTGTTGATAAAAATAAGAAAGAATACACGGTACGAAATCATAAGGGTGAGACCACCAAAATTCCTAATATGCCTGAATGAAGGTAAAAAAAGGGGGATAATTTAATTGGCAAAAAAACGCCGAACGATCGCATGCACGCAGACCGCTAACAGCTGCCGAAACTCAATTAAAGTCCCCGGCGCGGCCGGTGATTTGCGGTCGTTCGACCCCTTTTTTGTGAAAACAATTAGGGTTAGACTCGATTAGTTCTGCAAGACAAGCTAATTGTATGCTTGTTATTTTTAGAGGTGCTTTTAGTTTGGTTTGCAAGTTTATGGTATAACATTGTTTTTTACTGAGATGAGGTTTTTAGATGTATCAGTTTGTTATGAAAGGTGGGTATCTGATGTACCCGATTATGATCTGTTCGATTCTTACCCTGGCAATTCTTTTTGAGCGTCTTTTCGCTTTGCGCCGCAGCCGGATTATCCCGGAGAAGTTTATTATTGAGGTCAGCGATCTGGTTCGTCAACAGCGCATGGAGGATGCCCTGACCCAGTGTCGGCTTAACAACTCCTCGATTGCCCGGGTCTTGATGGCCGGTATCTCGCGTCATAATAAGGCACGTCACCAGGTCAAGGAGGCGATTGAAGATGTTGGCCGTCTTGAAGCTGCCAATCTGGAAAGGTTTCTGACAATTCTTGGGACTATTGCCGGGATTGCCCCGCTGCTCGGTCTTCTGGGAACTGTAACCGGGATGATTAAAGCTTTCAGTGTTATTTCGCAAGCTGGTATCGGTAATCCCCAGATGCTGGCCGGGGGTATTTCAGAGGCTTTAATTACGACGGCCGCCGGTTTGACCGTCGCGATCCCCGCTTTTGTCTTCTATAAGCTTCTTCGTTCCCGGGTTGATAAGCGGGTTTTGCGGATGGAACGGGTTTCGATCGAGATTCTTGATCTGATTGATCAGGAAGAGGGGCGCGGGTAATTAGCTTATGCGTTTTCAAACTCGCAGTCGAGATGAGGTGCAGCTCGATATGACACCGTTGGTCGATGTCGTCTTTTTGCTGCTTATTTTTTTCATGCTCTCGACCAGTCTTTCGGTTAATCCCGGAATCAAAATTGATCTCCCGAAATCTTCCGCCGAACAGGTCACTAAGAAAAAAACCACTCTAAGGGTGGCGATTGAGGCGGGTGGCAGGATCTTTCTTGAAGGTAAAAAACTCTCCCTGGCTCAGCTTCGGGAAAGGTTTCAGGCTGTGGGGAAAGCCCATGGTGATGATGCCCTGGTCGTGATTGAAGCTGACAAAAAGGTCTATCACGGTCTGGTGGTCAAGGTTATGGATGCCGCTAAGAGTTCCGGTTTAAATAAATTAGCGATTGCTACACAACCTGAAGATTCCAGTGGGCAGTAGATTGTAAAACTTGGTTGGGTGCCTGCTGAAAGTTTCGTTTGAGTCCTCTCTGGGTTGCCTGTAAGTGCATGCATAGTGCTGGAAAGTCGAGATGTGAAATGTGAAGATGGTTTGAACTGTCGACTGCCCACTGCCGACTACTAAAGAGGTGATTGTTGCTCTCTACTACGCCACGTTATAAATCGGCTCGTTTGATCCCGTTTTTACTTCTCTCAGGGCTCCTTCATGCGGCCCTGATTATGGCTCTTCCTGATCTGACCAGACTTTTCAATATTCATATCAACCGCCTGGCTCTCTTGAGCGTTAACGAAATTGAGGTCACCCTGGTGGCGCCGGAAGTTGTACCCGAGCCTCCGGTCGTGGAGAAGGTCTCACCATTGCTGGCAGATGACCATGTTTCTGCCCTGATCGATGATCGTCTTAAAGAACTTCCGGCTCTTGGTGAGGATTCGTTTTTACCTCCAGCTCTTCTTAAACTGCCGGAAATCTCCCCGTCTCAAAAGTTGACAGTTGAGTTTCTGCCGCTTCCCGAAACGTTGCCTTCGATTCCACCGCAAAAACTTTTAGGTAGGTTGGGTAAGAAACCGGCGGGCCGTTTGAGCGGTAGTCGTCTTGATGGCACCTTTAAGCAGGTGCTTGCCGAATCCGGTGCCCTGGTTGATGAACTACTCTCTCCTGCAGGTCAAAAAAAACTTCTCACACTTGATCTGCCGGAAAAAAAGATCAGCCGCCGTGATTTTGGTTTAGAGGGGCCGGTAGCCCGCAGTCGGCAGGTTCTCTTTCGGCCGGCATTGCCAAAAATTTCTCTGGCCAAAGATGTTTCGGTTGATTTTCGTTTTTGGGTGCGCCCGGATGGCAGCGTAAGCCGGTTTGAGACCTTGAAAATCGGTGATCTTGAACTTGTCAATGTCGCAGAGAGGTTTTTGCAGCAATGGCGCTTTTCCATTCTGGCCTCTGATCTCCCTCAGCAGGAGCAGTGGGGGACGGTCAGCATCACTTTCCGGGTGTCTCGATGAAACGGCTAATTTCAGGGGTTCTGCTGCTGGTCATTTTTTATTTTGTCTGGTTGACCTGGTTCGGCAACCGTGGCGACCGGGTTTTAAGGCTGGTTGCAAATGAGATTAATCACCTAACTGAGCATAACCAGGAGCTTAAAGTTGAAAACCAACGTTTGGAACATAAAATACGTCTTTTACAAAGTGATGCCCGTTACCAGGAGTTAGTTGTCCGCCGCGACCTCCACATGATTCGCGACAACGAAATTCTCTTTCTCTTTGAAAACCGCTAATGTTTTGAAAACTATGAAATCAATCAAAAGTTTTGCTCGAACCCAACTTTTGGGGATGATTCTGGTTACGTTGATTCCCATCGTATTTTTAGGTGGTTTTTTCATCTACCATGAAGTTAATACTTTTCACCAGGAGGCCGATAAAGTTCGTGTGCGTCAGTATGAAGATCGCAAAATAGTGGTCAAGCGCAGAGTTGACGAAACTCTGCGCTTTATTCATTTTAAGAAGTCACAGCAGGAAAATGAAGTTCGTAAAACAATTCAGGCTCGGGTTTATGAGGCCCATGCTGTGGCCACCCATCTTTATACGACTTATGCTGAAAGCAAGAGACCTGCAGAAATTAAAGAGATGATCCGGGAAGCTCTGCGTCCGCTTCGTTTTAATGATGGTAAAGGTTATTTTTTTGTCACAGCATTAGATGGAAGAGAGGAACTCTTTGCCGATCGCCCGTCTCTGGAAGGGAAAAATCTGCTCGATCTTAAAGATGCCCGAGGAAAATATATTATTCGCGATACGATTGCCCTGGTTAAAAAGCAAGATGAAGGATTTTATGACTACCATTGGAGTAAGCCGGATCAGGCTGGCAAGGATTTTCCGAAAATTTCCTTTATCAAATATTTTGCCCCATTTGACTGGTTTATAGGCACCGGGGCCTATCTTGATGATCTCGAAGAGGAGATTAAAAGAGAAGCTATAGCCTTTATTGAAGGAAAAAAATTCCCTCGCAACGGTTACCTTTTTGCCGGTCATTTTAATGGTATTAGTTTGGTGGGCCCAGCTTGTGGACATAATGTAATAGATACCACCGATATTGATGGTGTTGAAGTGGCACGGGAACTGATTCGGCGGGCTCAGGGTGGTGGTGGCTACTTGCAGTATAAAATGCCATCCGAGAGTGGTCAGCTGCCCTTGGATAAAATAAGCTATGTTCAAGGCCTGAAGGATTGGCAGTGGTATGTTGGAGCAGGTATCTATGTCGATGATATTGAAGCTTCGGTCAGTCGGATTCGGTTGGCAATGAATAAAAGGGTTCAAACTCATCTTTTGCTTATTTCCCTGGCTCTTTTAGTCTTGCTTGGTGGAGCGGCCTTGATCTCTTTCATTATATGGCGCCAAGCCAGAAATTCTTTTGCTGTTTTCAACCTGTTTTTCCAGCGTGCAGCTTCCCTGGCAATTGATGTCGATACCGAAAAACTTGCTTATCGGGAATTTGTCGAACTTGCCGGTGCGGCCAATAAAATGCTTGTAACCTTACGTTGCAGTGAGGCCGACAGGGATGAGGCGGAAAAAGGTCTGGCGCAGCTGGCCTCGGCGGTTGTTCATACATCTGAGGTCATTATCATTACTGATGTTGATGGTTTTATAGAATATGTTAATCCGGCCTTTGAAAAGACCACTGGTTACCTGGGCGCTGAGATTAAGGGGAAAAAGACTGATTTTCTCTGGGGTGATGAATTCGGGGAAGAGGTTTATCGTGATATGCGAGAATCGGTTGACAGCGGTTCGGTTTGGACCGGGCGTCTGAAAAACCGAAAAAAAGATGACACATTGTTAATCAGCGACGTCACGGTTTCAACGATTTATGATACTTATCAGAAGATTAGCGGTTTTGTGGTGGTGGCTCGGGATGTGAGCGGTCAGCTGGAGATGGAGGCTCAGCTGCGTCAGTCACAGAAGATGGAGGCTATCGGTACTCTGGCTGGCGGTATTGCTCATGATTTTAATAATGCTCTGGCCGCAATCCGTGGTTTCAGTGAAATATCTCTGGCTAAACTTGAGGCCGACAGTAATGTACGCCGCTATCTGGAGAATGTATTGACGGCCTCAGATCGGGCTGCAGAGTTGGTAAAACAGATACTGGTATTCAGTCGTCAGCGTGAGGTTGAGACCCGGCCGCTTCGATTGAAGTTGATTATCAAAGAGGCTTTGAAGCTGCTGCAACCATCTTTGTCGGCTAATATTGAGATCCGGCAAGAGCTTGAATCTGATGCTTTGGTCAAGGCTGATCCGACTCAGATGCATCAGATGATTGTCAATTTTTGTACCAATGCCGCCCATGCTATGCCGGGCGGTGGCGTCATGACGATTGCACTCAAGGAAGATGATGCCGGGGCGGAGAAGCTTGGTTTGGCTTCGGGGCCTTATCTGAAACTGCAAGTCAAAGATAGCGGCCAGGGAATCAGTGCCGAGCTTCAAGGACGGATTTTTGAACCTTTTTTTACGACCAAAAAAGAGGGTGAAGGAACTGGTATGGGTCTGGCCGTGGTGCATGGTATTGTTAAGCATTGCGGTGGGGCGATAGCTGTTTTCAGCCGTCCTGGGGAGGGTACTGAATTTACGGTTTATTTACCGATCAGTAAAGCCGAGGCTTTAGTTGATGAGATATTCACAACGGGGTTGCCGAGAGGCAATGAACGTATTCTTTTTGTTGATGATGAAGAATCTCTGGTGGATTTAGCAAGTGAAATGTTTTTGCCTTTAGGTTATCACTTGACGGTCATAAATAGTAGTTGTGAAGCCTTAGCCTTATTCATGAATGATTCGCAAGCTTTCGATTTGGTGATCAGCGACCTCGCGATGCCGGAGATGTCGGGTTTGCAGATGGCTGCAAAGATGTTGGCAAAAGAACCTGAATTGCCAATCATCATTTGTACTGGTTATTGTTCTGGTGAGACTGAAAAACAGGTCTATGCCACTGGCATCAGAGCGTTAATGATGAAGCCTTTGACCCTGGTGAAATTGGCTGAAAGAGTTCGTCAAATCCTTGATGATAAATCCGGAAAGCGCAAATTTTTCGATATTTCATGACAGTTCTAAAGTTCATAGTATGACGTTTAAAGTTAGGGGCAAGCTAGCAGTCAACAGTATTGAGATATATAGAGGAGAGGAGGTGTTGTAATGCTGAGTAGAGTTTTTTTTGTGGTGCTGTCATTGATGTTGTTTGCGGGTTTGGCACTTGCCGAAGGGCTTCCATCAGGTAGTGTCAAGACGGTTCAGGGGGAAGTTTTTGCTGAAAGGCAGGGCAAGGTTTTGCCTCTTGTAAAGGGGGTGAGGATTTTTGCCGAAGATCTGCTGGTGACCGGTCCGGATGGTTCCCTTGGTATAGTCTTGAGAGATAACACCATTTTTTCTATGGGGCCTAATAGTCGTCTCTCTTTGGACGAATTTGTTTTTGCACCGGTGGAGGGTGATTTCTCCCTGTTAGTTAGCATGATAAAGGGGACTTTTGTCTATATCTCTGGAATTATTGCCAAGCTTTCTCCAGAATCGATCCACCTGGAGACTCCGGTTGGGGTCGTGGCGGTGCGCGGGACTCGTTTTGCGGCAAAAATTTCCGGGAAATAAAAGTAGTTGTATTTGTAAAAAGCCACCAAAATTGCTGGAGTATAAAGGTGCTAAATAAAAAATCTATCTTAAGTTTGTTAATGGTTCTGTTTTTGATCTCTTGTGCCTGCCCGAAAAATATTTTTGTGTTGTTGCCGGAGTCCGACGGTACGGTTGGGGCCATCCAACTGACAAATGAGAAAGGTTCGGTACTGCTTGACAAAGCTGGAGAGGGCTTGACTGTGGCGGGCCCCGACAGCCCTCCGCAGTTGGTAAAAGTCATGAGTCAGGCTGAAATTGAGCGCACTTTTAAAGCTGCGCTTAAAGCCGAACCTTTGCCGCCTGAGAGTTTTCTGCTCTACTTTGAAACTGGCTCGATAATTTTGACGGCTTCATCTCGTGATCTGATAGGGCAAATTATGGTCTCTATAAAAACTCGGGAATCGGTCGATATCAGTATCTTCGGCCATAGTGATCGGGCGGGTTCAAAACGTTACAATCTCAAACTCTCAACCGCCAGAGCGCAAAAAGTTTATGACCTCCTGGTTGCGCAGGGAGTTAATACTGAATTTCTGCAGGTGACCTCGCACGGTGAGGGTAATCCTTTGGTAGTCACTGCAGATAATGTGGCCGAGGCAAAAAACCGCAGGGTGGAGGTTGTGGTCAGATGAGGGTGGCTAACCAGAGTCGAAGTCGGCAGTGGCTGATTGTTTTATCTGGTCTTCTAGTCTCTTGTGTCTTTATTGTTGTCTATCTGATCCAACCCGCATATTTTTCCCTTCTCGGTCTCAAAGCTTACGATGTCATGTTGGGCTCTCTGCCGGCTGACAAAGGTTTCAGAGAACCGCTGATTGTCGATATTGACGAAGTAAGTCTTGCTCAATTTGGGCAGTGGCCCTGGCCCCGATATCGAGTGGCCCTGCTTCTTGATAAACTCAATCAGGCGGGGGCTAGAGCTGTTGCTCTGGACATGCTCTTTGCCGAACCTGATAGAACCTCTCTACCGCTTCTTCAGGCTGAGATGAAACGAGATCTTGAGGTTGAATTTTCGATTCAAGATTTGCCGGCAAGATTTCGCGATAATGATGCGGTTCTGGCAGGCACTCTTGCTAGAGGTCCTTTTGTCTTAGGTTACAGTTTTCTTTATGAAGAAAATAGTTTCTCAGATATAAGTCCGGCCCACCCTCTGAATGTTATTTCCCGGAGTACTTCAGCAGCGCCTTTACTCTCTCCTTGCCTGGAGCCTCAAGGTGTTATTGTTAACCTTCCTGAACTCTCTCAAGCGGCCCCGGCTTCTGGTTTTCTTAATGCCTTGAGCGATTGTGATGGGGTTTTGCGGCGCCTGCCTCTAATCATAAATTTAAATGGCCGATATTATCCCTCGTTGGCTTTGGCCGCAGTGATGCAGGCGAAATCCGCAGATAAAATCATTTTAAATTCTTTTAAAGGTAAACTGGAGTCTCTGTCACTTGCGCGAGGAGGGTTGGTTCCTCTTGATGAAAAAGGCAACCTGCTGCTTTACTACCATGGCAAACAGGGTTTTTATGAGTATGTTGCCGCAGCCGATGTTCTAAGTGATCGAGTGGCAGAGGGCAAGTTTAAGGATAGGGTTGTTGTGGTTGGGGCGACGGCAGCCGGATTGCATGACTTTCAAGTTACCCCGCTTGACTCTTTTTATCCCGGGGTTGAAGTGCATGCGACCATGATAGATAACCTTTTGCAAGGTAAGTTTTTGCGACAGCCGGTCTGGGCTCGGGGTGGCGAGCTGGTTGCCCTTTTTGGAATCGGGATCATGGCGACACTTTTCCTGGCCTGGGCCCGACCGTGGCTGAGCCTTCTCTTTTTTTTCGGGGCTGGTTGCGGGCTCTGGTATGGTTCCTTTTTTCTGTTAAAGGTGCAGGGATTTTTTGTTAATCCACTCTATGCCATGGCTCTGATGGTGGTCAATTTTATCTTCTTAACGCTGCTTAAATACTGGCGCGAAGAGAGAGCTCTGGTGAAGCGTAATCATGATCTTTTAATGGCCCAGGATACTACCATAATCAGTTTGACAGCCATGGCTGAAACTCGGGATGACGAAACCGGAGGACATATTTTACGGATTCAGAATTTTGTCCGGATTTTGGCCGAATATCTGGCATCTCAAACGAAGTATAAGAAGCAACTTGATAAAGAGATGATCGATTTGCTTTATCGCTCAGTTCCTTTACATGATATTGGGAAAGTCGGGGTGCTTGACCGGATTTTGTTGAAGTATGGCAAATTAACCGCTCCGGAATTTGCCGAGATGAGAGAGCATCCCCGCATCGGACGTGATATCTTGATCAAGGCTGAAGCTCGGCTTCCGGTTGATAGCGGGGGTGGGGGGCGCTCTTTTTTGCATGTGGCCCGGGAGTTAGTTTACACTCATCATGAAAAATGGGATGGTTCTGGTTATCCTCGGGGCTTGCGGGGGGAGAATATCCCGCTTTCCGGGCGTTTGGTGGCTTTGGCTGATGTTTATGATGTCCTCAGAAGCCGTAAGCGGTACAAGCCGGCCCTGCCGCATGTCGAGGCCGCAGAGACAATTCGCAACCTGCGTGGCACCCATCTGGATCCAGATATTGTCGACGCCTTTCTCGCTTTAGAAGGTAAGTTTGTAGAGATTGTCGACCGGTTTCCTGATGCAGCTGAACCTTATGATGATTTGACGTTGTTGTGAAGAGCTGGGGCCAACGTGTGACGCTGCTGCGAGCTTGAAAAGCTTTGCAGTAGATCTGTAAATTTTGTATATCGGTCAATGTTTGCTTGACAATTTTGGTGCGACTGACTACTATCTAAAGGCTTATTGAATGGTCATGCCCCATGGCTCCCGCCGGGGGTATTTTAGTATGTAAAGAAGATAAAAAGAGCTTTCTTGTAGATGAAAAAAAGAGTTTCTGGATATGTAGATAAGGCCGTTGCTGCGGTTGCGGCAGCACGTGGTTTGGACAGCGTCGAGCTCCCGGAAATCGCAATCGAACTACCCCGTGAAAAAGCCTTTGGTGATTTTTCCTCCAATATTGCGATGCATCTGGCCGGGCGCTGGAAAGATAATCCGCGGGCGCTTGGTGCGGCCCTGAAGGTTGAACTCGATAAAGAGCCGGGGTTGGCGAAAGTCACAATTGATGGTCCCGGTTTTATCAATATGACTCTGGATGTTTCCGGTTGGCACCTACGCTTGCACGATATTTTGCAGCAGGGGGATGGTTACGCGAGACTTGATTACGGGGCTGGCCAGAAAGTATTAGTTGAGTTTGTCAGCGCTAACCCGACCGGCCCTTTGCATATAGGTCATGGGCGTGGGGCGGCGGTTGGTGATGTTCTGGCCCGTATTTTAAGGTGGGCCGGTTTCACGGTTGAGCGTGAGTATTATGTTAATGACGCGGGTAATCAGATGTTGGTTCTCGGTCGTTCGCTGCGCTGGCGCTATCTTGAGTTGTTGGGGCATCGCCAGGGAGAGATTCCCGAGGGTTACTATCGGGGGGAATACCTTGTCGGATTGGCCCAAACTCTGCGTGCCGATCAAGGCGATCTTTTAGTCGCTGTAGATATCTCTGAAGAAGATGATGCCGGTTTGGAACTTTTTACCAGAACTGCCGCCGATGCCATTCTTCTTGGTATTCGTGAAGACCTCAATCTTTTCGGGGTAGAGTTTGAACATTGGACCAGTGAGAAGGAGTTTTTCACTTCGGGTAAAGTTGATTTGGCTCTGTCTGAACTTAACAAGAAAGGGGTGCTTTACGAAGAGGATGGGGCGCGTTGGTTTGCCTCCTCCCGTTTTGGCGATGAAAAGGATCGGGTTGTGGTTCGGGCTAATGGTGTGAAAACCTATTTTGCCTCTGACATTGCTTACCATCGGGAAAAATATGAACGTGGTTATGATCTTCTGGTTGATGTCTGGGGGGCGGACCATCATGGCTATGTGCCCCGCCTTAAAGCCGCAATCGAAGCCCTGGGTAATAAACCTGAGAGTTTTGCCGCGATTTTAGTGCAGCTGGTCAGTCTTTCACGGAGCGGGAATCCGGTCGCGATGTCGACCCGGGCAGGTGAATTTATTACCCTGGAAGAGGTTGTTAAAGAGGTCGGTAAAGATGCGGCTCGTTATTTCTTCTTGACCCGGAGATCCGATAGTCAGCTTGAATTTGACCTCGAACTGGCCAAATCCCGTAACAGTGACAATCCGGTCTACTACGCCCAGTATGCGCATGCCCGAATTTGCAGTATATTCAGGAAAATAGAAGATGAAGGGCTTGAAATTGACGGTTCTGGCAACACAACTTCTTCGGGATCCTCTTTAACGCTTCCCGAAGAGCTTGATCTGATAAAAAAACTTGATGATTTTACGGTCGTTCTGGAGTCTTCAGCCCGCACCCTTGAACCGCATCGAGTGACCTATTACCTTGATGATTTAGCCGCCCAACTGCACTCCTACTATAATCGCAACCGGATTATCAATGAGGAGGGAAAGGTCTCCGGTGATCGCCTGCTGTTGATTACTGCGATTCGCCAGGTGCTGAAAATTTGTCTGACTCTCCTTGGGGTGTCAGCCCCTAAAAAAATGTAGTGGTTGCTATATGCTTGAACAATTAAAATCTATTATTGTATTATTGGTTGTTCTTTTCGTGGCCTTTGGTGTCGGCGTTCTGGTGGGTTTTAAACTGCCGGAGAATGAGACCTTTAAAAGCTGGAACAGAGCCAATCAAGCGATTGTCGAAAAGGCGAAGCCGACAGAAGTTGCAGTGATGCAGATGCCGGGTGCAAGCACTCTCTATCGGGAGTCGCATAAGTCTGGGCTGCCACTTACTGGTACTCATCTTGATAGTTGTCCTGGCGGCGTCTGTAAGTTGCCAGCGCCTGCCCAGGTCTCGGATCTGCCTCCAGTAGCTGCGGTACCGGTGGAGGACAAGCTTAACCTGACCTTTTATAAAGAGTTAGGAGATAAACCAACGGAGAGTGGGGGCTCGCTAATAAAGGTGAAAACTACCCCGTTGGTAGCTAAGAAAAAAACTACTTTCAGGGCTCCGGAAAGTGCAGTTTTGCCATCGCCTTCAGGAACCCACTGGGAGATCAGAATCTGTTCTCTGGCTCAGGAGATCAAGGCTCGTCTGGTTCGCAGTAAACTGATTAAGAGTTATCCCAAGGTTGAGATTGAGGCGGTACAGGTGGCTGGTAAAGGGACCTGGTATCGGGTTAAAATTAGTAATATCAATGATCGCGCTATGGCTGAACGCTACCGGCGCGAACTTATTGAAGTTCATAACTACAAACCGCTGATTGTCAAACAGTAATAAGTTGGTTTTGCAATTATGAGTTACCATGCGTAATTCGTAATTCGTAATTTATAATTCTTAATTTATCAGGCGCGTAGCGTCTTTTTTTGTATGCAGGTTATGGCGTAAACATATATGGTTTTCACACAGCAAAACATACGTAATTTTTCAATTATTGCTCATATTGACCATGGTAAGTCGACGCTTGCCGATCGTCTGATTGAAATGACCGGAACGGTCACTTCAAGAGAGATGAAAGAGCAGCTTCTCGACACTATGGATATAGAACGTGAGCGCGGGATTACGATCAAGGCGCAATCGGTCTGCCTCGAGTATAAAGCTGATGATGGTAACTCTTATCAACTGAATCTGATCGATACCCCGGGCCATGTTGATTTTTCTTATGAAGTCTCGCGGAGCCTGGCGGCAACTGAGGGAGCGGTACTGGTGGTGGATGCGGCTCAAGGCGTCGAAGCTCAAACCCTGGCCAACGTCTACCACGCTCTCGATGCTGATCTCGAGATTATCCCGGTTTTAAACAAAATCGATTTGCCGGTGGCCGAACCGGAGCGTATAAAACGTCAGATTGAGGATGTTATCGGTCTAGATACCTCAGATGCTCTACTGATCAGTGCCAAGACCGGTGTCGGTATCAAAGATTTTCTTGAAGCCATTGTGAAACGGGTTCCAGCTCCTTCAGGTGAGCGGAATGCTCCTCTGAAGGGAATGATTTTTGACTCCTGGTTTGATCCCTATCTGGGTGTAATTGCTCTAGTTCGAATTTTCGAAGGGGCCGTCAAACCCGGTATGAAGATCAAGATGATGTCGACCGATCACCCCTTCGAAGTCCTGCGGGTTGGGAAAATGCGACCGGCCATGGTTGAGAGTAAAATTCTTGAAGTTGGTGAAGTCGGTTTTGTTGTGGCCGGGATCAAAGCGGTGGCTGATTGTAAGGTTGGGGATACCATAACCGGCCTGGTTGAAGCGACTGCGATCCCTTTCCCCGGTTTTAAAGAAGTTCAACCGATGGTTTTCAGTGGCCTCTATCCGACTGATTCGATTCAATATGAACCTTTACGGGATGCTCTTGCCAAGTTGCGTCTCAATGATGCCTCATTTACCTTTCAGCCGGAGACTTCGGTAGCTTTGGGATTCGGTTTTCGTTGCGGTTTCTTGGGCCTTCTCCATATGGAGATTATCCAGGAGCGTTTGGAAAGGGAGTATAAACTTGACTTGATCACAACCTCACCAACGGTTGTCTATAGGGTTGAGATGAAGAGTGGTGCGGTTGTCGAGATTGACAACCCTAGCAGTATGCCGTCAGCCGGTGATATCGCGCAAATTGGTGAACCCATGGTGCGTTGTTCGATCCATGTCCCGAATGAGTATATTGGTAACATTATGAAACTGTGCGAAGATAAACGGGGCGAGCAACAGGAGGTTCGTTATTTGGATGAGACCCGGGCGATGATTATCTATGACCTGCCTTTAAATGAGATTGTCCTCGATTTTTATGACCGTCTCAAATCGTTGACTAGGGGCTATGCCTCTCTTGATTATGAACCTTGCGGTCATCGCCAAGCCAACCTAGTCAAACTTGATATTTTGATAAATGGTGAGCTGGTTGACGCGCTTTCAATGATTGTACACCAGGAGCGCTCTTTTGATCGCGGGCGTGATCTTGCGGTCAAGATGAAAGAGTTGATTCCTCGGCAGATGTTTGAGGTCGCGATTCAGGCTGCGATCGGTACCAAGGTTGTGGCCCGGACGACAGTCAAAGCGTTGCGCAAAAACGTTACGGCAAAATGTTATGGTGGCGATATTACGCGAAAAAGGAAACTCTTGGAAAAGCAGAAAGCTGGTAAAAAACGGATGAAACGCGTCGGTAAAGTTGAATTGCCTCAGGACGCATTTCTCGCAATTTTGAATATTGACAATTAATAAAAAAGAGAAAAATATTTTGGCTAAAAAAGATCTTGTATTAACGAAAAGTAAAGGTGGCGTGATTCGCGAGTATGCTGAATCTATTGTTGTGGCTATCCTGATTGCTCTTTTTATCCGGGCGTTTGTTGTCCAAGCTTTCAAAATCCCTTCCGGCTCCATGGAGCCGACGCTTTTGGTTGGCGATCATCTTCTCGTAAATAAATTTATTTATGGTATAAAGATTCCTTTTGTCGACCGTAAATTGTTGGTCTATAAAGAACCCAAGCGCGGCGACATCGTAGTCTTTATTTTTCCTAAAGATAAAAAGAAAGATTTTATCAAACGGGTGGTTGGCGCCCCGGGTGACACGGTTGAAGTTCGTCATAAAAAGATATATATCAACGGCAAGCATTGGGATGACCCTTATGGTGTCTATCGCGATGCCGAGGTTACCGGGATGGTGCCGCGTGACAACTTTGGGCCGGTCGTGGTTCCGCCTGATCATGTTTTAGTTATGGGGGATAACCGCGATCGTAGTTATGATAGTCGTTTCTGGGGCTTTGTCCCCTTTGATCAGATTAAAGGTAAAGCCCTTATTCTCTATTGGTCATGGGATAAATTGACCGACAACCTTGCGGATAAAGTGCGCTTTAAAAGGATTGGTCAGTTGATACATTAATACCTTAAATATCTGAACGAACGGCAGTCGATTTTGGCTCTAGCCGCCCCGAATTGTGATGTTGGGGCTTTGCTTGAGTTAACGCATCTTGACAAAGTTATCAGAGTCGAGAGATCATTAGAGACCATTACTGGATAGAGACCATGCCTGCAAAGAATGATAATCCGAAAAATGTGGACCAAAAGACCGAGAACCGGATATGTGAAGCCCCGGAGATGGCTCGGATAATTAATCAGATGGCGACTGCGATCGTCGACCGCAATCAGGGTTGTCAGAAATTGGCTCTGGTCGGGATTCTAAGCAGAGGGGTCTGTCTGGCCCGGCGTTTACAGAAGATTATCAGTGAGACCTATGGGCTTGAACTTCCTTTGGGGAGTCTTGATATTACCCTCTATCGAGACGATCTTGCGCACGCCACTCACCATCCGGTTTTACGAAAAACTGAGATCCCTTTTTCGCTTGATGGAGCAACCGTGGTTTTGGTTGACGATGTTCTCTACACGGGGCGGACGGTGCGGGCCGCGATGGAAGGTTTGATCGATTTTGGTCGTCCCCAGAGTATTCAACTGGCGGTGTTGGTTGATCGCGGTTGTCGTGAGTTGCCGATCTCTGCTGATTATGTTGGGGTTGAGGTTCCCGCTTCACCCCAGGATCGGGTTATGGTGCGGGTTGCCGAGAGTGATGGCTTTGATCTCGTGACAATTATGCCTCGCGCCGCAATTTCTGTTTCTTCTGAGGGGGATTAGGCGAAATGGGGTTTAGACGTAAAGATCTGCTGGGTACTCGAGACCTGACGGCCGTCGAGATCAGAACCCTGCTTGAAAGTGCTGAGTCGTTTAAGGAGATTGCTGAGCGGCCATTGAAAAAAGTGCCGGCGCTACGCGGGAAAACGGTTGTAAATCTTTTTTTTGAACCGAGTACCAGAACCCGCACCTCTTTTGAAATTGCAGCCAAACGTTTAAGTGCTGATGCGGTTAATATGAGTGCTTCGGCGAGCAGTGTGGTTAAGGGCGAGAGCCTGCTCGATACGGTTGACAATATTCAAGCGATGGCTCCTGATATTATTGTGGTGCGGCATAGATTTGTTGGTACAGCTCATCTTATCGCCGGGCGTATCGGGGCCAGTGTGGTCAATGCCGGTGATGGAGCCAATGAACATCCGACCCAGGCCCTGCTCGATCTTTTGACCATTGCCGAACATAAAAAACTGGGACCGGGTCTGACTGTCGCGATTATTGGTGATATTGCGCACAGCCGGGTGGCCCGTTCCAATATCTGGGCCTTAACTACTTTAGGGGTTACAGTTAAACTCTGCGCTCCGCCAACGATGTTACCGAGAGGTTTGGAGGGTATCGTCGGGGTGGAGGTCTGCCGTCGGCCGGAAGAGGCTTTAGCGAATGCCGATGTTGTCATGATGCTGAGAATTCAGCTTGAACGTCAGGATCGTCTGGTGTTTCCTTCAGTTCGTGATTATGCCAGAATCTTTGGCCTTAATCGTCAGCGCCTGGAACTGGCTTGTCCGGATGCCATAGTTATGCATCCCGGACCGATGAACCGCGGGGTTGAAATCACCTCCGAGGTAGCCGACGGCAAGCGTGCCGTGATTCTTAATCAGGTCAGCAATGGTGTCGCTTTGCGGATGGCGGTGCTCTTTTTGTTGGGAGGTCAGGGGCATGAGTGAAAAAACACCCTCTCTTTTATTGAAAAACGGGCGTTTGATAGATGCCGGCCAGAATCTTGATGGTAGATTTGATCTCTTCCTTGTTAATGGCAAAGTCCAGGAGGTTGCCGTCGAGCTCGATGTCGTTGCCGATCAGGTACTCGATCTTGAAGGTTTATGGGTCCTGCCTGGAGCGATTGATCTCCATGTCCATTTGCGGGAACCAGGATATGAATATAAAGAGACGATTTTAAGTGGGGCTCGGGCCGCAGTGGCAGGAGGCTTCACCTCGATTGCCTGTATGGCCAATACTGATCCGGTTAATGACAATGCGGCTGTAACCCGTTTTATTCTCGAACAGGCCCGTTCGGCTCCAGCCAAGGTTTTGCCCATCGCGGCAATCAGTAAAGGTATGCAGGGTGAGGTTCTGGTTGAGATGGGCGATCTTGTCGAAGCCGGGGCGGTGGCTTTCTCTGATGACGGTAAAACCGTGCCCAACTCAAAACTTTTGCGTCATGCTCTTGAATATGCCTCGCTTTTTGCAAAGCCACTATTCTGCCATTGTCAGGACAACGCTCTTTTTGCTGATGGTGTTATTCATGAAGGAGAGATCTCGGCCCGGCATGGTTTGACTGGAATTCCAGCCTTGGCTGAAGAGATTGATATTGCCCGAACCATTATGCTGGCTGAATATCTTGAAGTTCCGGTCCATATCTGTCATTTGAGTTCACGGGGCGGGGTTGAACTGATTCGGGCTGCGAAAGCGCGCGGGGTCAGGGTCACGGCCGAAGCAACCCCGCATCATCTTTTTCTTGATGAACGGGCGGTTGTTGATCTCGCTTATCGTGAACCTCTTGCTGAAGAGAGCAAACCCGCAACCCTTTGTTACAATACCGATACTAAGATGAGTCCGCCTCTGCGGTCGAGCGAAGATGTTGCGGCTTTAAGGAGAGCTCTGGCGGATGGTATTATTGATGCTATAGCAACTGATCACGCACCGCATGAGGCGACCGAGAAAGCAGTTGAATATGAGTTGGCACCCTTTGGGGTTGTCGGTCTGGAAACAGCTCTGGCTCTGGCTCTGCGCTTGATTCAGGAGGGAGAAATGACGCCTTTGCAGATGGTTGCCCGGATGAGTCTGGCGCCAGCGGCAATCTTAGGGCTGAATGATCGGGGCAGTTTGGCCGTGGGTATGGCGGCTGATCTGATGATTGTTGATCCTCAACGTGAGTGGGTGGTTGATCCCCGAAAATTTTATTCAAAGGCTCGTAATACCCCATTTGCCGGTTGGCATCTTAAAGGTCAGGTTGTAAAGACCATTGTTGATGGGCGAATAGTTTTTAGTTTGTAAGGATATCTAGAATAATGACAGAGATGACCAAACGGGACAGTAAAGCGGTATTGTTGCTTGCCGATGGCACCATCTTTACGGGCCGGGCTTTTGGCGCGGCCGGAGAGATTGTGGGAGAGGTGGTTTTTAACACCAGCCTGAGTGGTTATCAGGAAGTTTTGAGTGATCCCTCCTATGCTGGGCAGATGGTACTCATGACCTATCCCCATATCGGCAACTACGGTTTCAATGAAGAGGATATGGAGTCTCGAAGATGTTTTCTTTCGGCCTTTATCGTCAAAGAGTACTGCTCCTATCCCAGTAATTGGCGCAGTCAGGGAGAGCTGGCTGAGCTTATGGCTCGCGATGGCGTTATTGGTCTCGAGGGGATTGACACCAGGGCCCTGACGCGCCACATAAGAGAGGCCGGAGCCCTGCCCGGAATTATCAGTAGCGAAGATTTTGATTCCAGATCCCTGCTTGCAAAACTCAAAAAATGGCCCGGTATCGAAGGAGTCAATCTGGTTGACGGGGTTACGGTTGAGAAAAGTTATAAGTGGCACCAAAAGAGTTGGAGTCTTGAGTCTGGCTATCAGGGTGATAGTGTTGTTGAAAATCTGAGCGAAAGTCTTAGCGAAGTCCTGGGTGAGCGTCGGGTGGTGGTCTATGATTTTGGGGTCAAATACAATATTTTGCGACTTTTAAAAGAGGTTGATTGCCAGGTTACAGTAGTGCCGGCTGGAACTACCGCTACAGATATTCTAAAGCTTAATCCAGATGGTTTATTTCTCTCGAATGGTCCCGGTGATCCTGCGGCTTTGGGGGGGATTGTCAGTGAAATCAAAAGTTTGATCGGGCGTTTGCCGATCTGCGGGATCTGTCTTGGCCATCAGATTCTGGGCCAGGCCTTAGGGGGCAAAACCTACAAGTTGAAATTCGGTCACCACGGGAGTAATCATCCGGTCATGGATTTGACTACCCGTAAGGTCGAAATCACCTCGCAGAATCATGGTTTTTGTGTTGATATAGACTCTTTGGGTGATGAGGTTGAAGTGACCCACGTCAATCTCAATGATCAGACAGTAGAAGGTTTGCGGCATCGTCGCTATCCGCTTTTCTCTTTCCAATATCACCCGGAAAGCTCTCCCGGGCCGCATGATTCGGCTTATCTTTTCAAACGTTTTCGTCAGTTGATTGATGAAAATTGTGAAAACTGAACTGACCATCCTCTAAAAGTAGGTAAGAGCGGTCGTTAAGCCAGTCGCCTAAAAGGTAGAGAGGTTTGCGGCCTTTAGCGGATAGAAAATTTTCTTGCCGGGCTTGGTGAAAATGGCCGATAATCATGGCTGAGAGATTACTTTTAAGCAGCTTTGCGCAACTTCTGAAAACCTGGGCTGGAATGATCTTTTTAGTGCCGTTGTAGCTCCGGCTGCCGTGCGAAAGCCGGCCCGCAACTTTCCAGATCAGGGAGCTGGGCAACGTGTTGATTATCCGCAAAGTCCAGGGATGGCGAATGAAAGCACTCCAGAGACGGTAGATACGGTCATCGGGATTGAGCTGGTCACCATGGGCCAGGTAGAGCTTTAGGCCGTCGCTTTCGATGATACTCTCTCGGGCATGGCAAAGGCCAATCTGTTTGAGATAAGGTCCCCATGAGATCTCATGGTTGCCGGCGAAAAAATGGATCTTGATGTTTTTGTCGGAAAGTTTTTTAAGGGCTGCCAGGATCGGGATATAAGCGCTGAAAACGACATCCTGGTAACCGTGCCAGAAGTCGAAGAAATCGCCTAATATAAAGAAGTTGTCTAGATCTTCAGGAAGCTTTTGCAGGAAAGTGAGCAGGTCACAGTAACCTTGATCCTGAGGATCTCGTAAATGGGCATCAGCCAGAAAGATTGATTTCATGGCTGAATATAATCGTAAAACAATTTCATTGTCAACTGCCATTTTTTTTAGTCGCCAGATGTCAGTTGTCTGTTATCAGTAACACCCTGACGACTGACGACTGGCGACTGTTTTAAAGGTTTACAAATTGCCGAAACGTACGGATTTAAAAAAGATAATGCTGATAGGCTCGGGCCCGATTGTGATTGGTCAGGCCTGTGAATTCGACTACTCTGGAACGCAAGCCTGTAAAGCTCTCAAAGAGGAGGGTTATGAGGTTGTTCTGGTCAACAGTAATCCGGCAACGATCATGACCGATCCTGAGTTTGCCGATCGTACCTATATTGAACCACTGACCCCGGAGGTAGTTGGCCGGATTGTGGCTCAGGAACGTCCCGATGCCCTGCTTCCGACTTTAGGTGGACAGACCGCTTTGAACCTTGGTATCGCCCTGTCTGAAAACGGAACCCTGGAAAAGTATGGGGTCGAGATGATCGGGGCTTCGCTTGAGTCAATCAAAAAAGCTGAGGATCGTCAGCTTTTTAAAGATGCCATGGATAATATCGGTCTTGATCAGCCCCGTAGCGGGGTTGCCAAAAATCTTGATGATGCCTGGAAAATTCTCAAAAATACCGGTTTCCCGGCGATTTTGCGGCCCTCCTTTACGATGGGTGGCAGCGGCGGCAATATCGCTTACAATGTTGAAGATTTCGAAAAGTATGTCAAACGGGGGCTTGAGATCAGCCCTGTGCATGAAATTCTCATCGAAGAGTCGATTGTCGGCTGGAAAGAGTATGAACTCGAAGTTATGCGTGACCATAAGGATAATGTCGTCATTATCTGTTCAATCGAGAATTTCGATGCCATGGGAATCCATACCGGTGACAGTATTACGGTAGCTCCGGCCCAGACCCTGACCGACAAAGAGTATCAGATAATGCGGGATGCAGCACTCGCCATAATGCGGGAGATCGGGGTTGCGACCGGGGGCTCCAATGTCCAGTTCGGGGTAGATCCTAAAACTGGCCGCCTGGTTGTAATCGAAATGAATCCCCGGGTCTCCCGGAGTTCAGCCTTGGCCTCTAAAGCTACTGGTTTTCCGATCGCCAAAATCGCTGCCAAACTTGCGGTCGGCTTTACTTTGGATGAGATCCCCAATGATATTACCCGTGAAACTCCGGCCTGTTTTGAACCCTCTATCGATTATGTCGTAACCAAGATTCCCCGGTTCACCTTTGAGAAATTTCCCCAGGCTGATGCCACTCTGACAACCCAGATGAAATCAGTCGGCGAGGCGATGGCGATCGGCCGTACCTTTAAAGAGTCGTTACAGAAGGCGATGCGTTCAATGGAAATTGACGCTTATGGTTTTGAGCGGCAATTTCCGGATGAGGTATACCTTGAGCACTTCATTATTGCAGATGATGTTGTCGATCTGCTGGAGGAGCGTTTACGGATCCCCGGGCCGGAACGGCTCTGGTATATTGGAGATGCCCTGCGTCTCGGATTTGAACTTGAAAAAATCTATGAGATGACCGGCATTGATCCCTGGTTTCTCAATAATATTAGAGAAATTATCGAATTTGAAAGAGAACTTGCCAGTTTTTCACTGGCAGAACTTAGTGAAAGTGATCTGCGCCGGGCCAAAGAGATGGGATTTTCAGATAAATTTCTGGCGGCTCTCTTTAACTCTACTGAGAATGCCGTAAGAGAGATGCGCTTTGCGAAAAAGGTTCAGCCGGTCTATAAAAGGGTTGATACCTGTGCGGCCGAGTTCGAGGCTTATACCCCCTATTTCTATTCAACCTATGAAAGCGAAGATGAGACCCGGCCGACAGATCGCAAGAAGGTTATTATATTGGGTGGAGGGCCTAACCGTATCGGGCAGGGTATCGAATTTGACTACTGCTGTGTTCACTGTGCCTTTGCTTTGACTAAAGATGGTTATGAGACAATCATGGTCAACTGCAATCCGGAGACCGTCAGTACCGACTACGATACCTCAGATCGTCTCTATTTTGAACCCTTGACCCATGAAGATGTTTTACAGATTGTCGAGGTCGAGAAACCGTATGGAGTGATTGTTCAGTTTGGCGGTCAGACCCCCTTAAAGTTGGCCGCCAATCTCGAAAAAGCCGGAGTCCCGATTCTGGGTACTTCGCCCGACAGTATTGATCGTGCCGAAGATCGGCGCCGCTTTAAGGAGTTTCTTGAGAAACTGGAACTCAAACAGCCGGATAACGACACTGCAACCTCAGTCGCTGAAGCGGTGGCGATTGCTGAACGGATTGGCTATCCGGTACTGGTGCGCCCCTCTTATGTTCTGGGCGGGCGCGGTATGGAGATTGTTTTTGATAGCGAAAGGCTTAAAGGTTATATGCAGAAAGCGGTCGATGTCTCTTTTGATCATCCGGTTTTAATCGATAAATTTCTTAACAATGCGGTTGAAGTTGATGTCGATGCTGTTTGTGACGGTGAGCGGGTGGTGATTGGCGGTATTATGGAACATATCGAGAAGGCCGGTATCCATTCCGGTGATTCTGCCTGTTCTCTGCCACCTTATTCACTCTCTCCAGAAATCATCGCCGAGATTGCCCGTCAGACCCGGGCTATGGCCTTTGAACTTAAAGTCAGGGGCCTGATGAATGTTCAGTTCGCGGTGCAGGCCGGAGAGGTCTATATCATCGAGGTTAATCCCCGGGCATCCCGTACGGTGCCTTTTGTCGGTAAGGCTACAGGAATGCCTCTGGCAGCGATTGCGGCCCGCGTAATGGCTGGGAAAACGCTTGACGCATTAGGTGTGCAAGAGAACTATCTGCCGGTCTGGAGTGCGGTTAAGGAGGCTGTCTTTCCCTTTCTTAAATTCCCCGGAGTCGATACCCTGCTTGGCCCCGAGATGAAATCGACCGGTGAGGTTATGGGCATCGATCTCGATTTTCCTTTAGCGTTTGCCAAGGCTCAGGAGGCTGCCGGTAATCCTCTGCCTCAGGGCGGCTCAGTTTTCTTAAGTATGAGTGAAAAAACGGGCTTGCAGAGTATTGTCGAACCTCTGGCAAAGGCGGGTTTTACTTTTGTCGCCACCTCCGGTACGGCGCAAGCCTTAAATGAGTTGGGGGTTGATAACCGGATGATCAGAAAGCAGAAAGAGGGTCGTCCTAATGCCGTTGATCTGGTTTTAAATGGCGAGATCGATATGGTGATTAACCTTCCCGGTGATGCCCGTTCACGGGAAGATTCTCTCTACATCAGACGGGTGGCTTTAGATAACGCCATCCCCTATTTCACAACCTTGTCCGGGGCCCAGGCCGCCGTTTCCGCGATTGCCGCTCTAAGTTGTCGGGAGGTCAGCCAGCAAGCTATACAGGACTATCTTGCTGGTTGATGGTTTTATTTATATAACCTTAAGATTGAATTTGAGACGGAGTTTTTTTGATGTGTAGTATGGCAAAGGTACCGTTCACCCCGGACGGTTACAAAAAACTTAAAGAAGAGTTAAATCATTTAAAAACGGTTGAGAGACAACAAATCATTCGTGATATCTCGGAGGCGCGGGATCATGGTGATTTAAGCGAAAATGCCGAATACGATGCGGCCAAAAATCGTCAGTCTTTTGTCGAAGGGCGTATCAACCATCTCGGTGATCGCTTAACCCGGGCCGAAATAATTGATGTGACCCAGATTGCGGCGCTCGATCAGGTGATGTTTGGTGTATTTGTCACACTCTCTGATGAAGATAGCGGAGAAGAAGTGGTCTACCAGTTAGTCGGTGAGGATGAGGCTGATGTTGAACAAGGTCGTCTCTCGATTGCCGCCCCCTTAGCCCGGGCTCTGTTAGGTAAAGAGATTGACGACGATATCTTCTTGCAACTTCCGGTCGGACAGAAAAACTATATTATTATAGACATCAGCGCGACCGCGCCCTGAATTTTCTTTGATTTTTGATGTGCGTAATCTTAAGCTGACAATTGCCTATGATGGCACCGCCTATAATGGCTGGCAGATCCAGCCTAACGGCACAACTATTCAGGAAGAGCTTGAAAAGACGGCTTTTCGTTTTAGCCGTGAGCGCTGTCATAATATGGATGGTTCCGGTCGTACTGATGCCGGGGTGCACGCCTGGGGGCAGGTAGCTTCATGGCCGTACGCAGGTAACCTTCCTCTTGCGCGGATTCAGGCGGCTTTCAACAGCCTTTTGCCCCCTGATATCAGAGTTCGCCAGATTGTTGAAAAGCCCTCTTTATTCCATGCCCGTAAATCATCCCGCACCAAAACTTATCTCTATGTTATCTATAACACTCTTTATGCCAATCCCCTGACGCTTCGTTACACCTGGCATATTCGCCAGCCCTTAAATCTCGACCTTCTTAATCAAGCCTCCACCTTTCTTGTCGGTCAGCACGATTTCAACTCATTTAAAGCGGCCGATGGTAACACCGCCAGCAGTGTGCGGACTATCCTGCAAGTTCGTTGGTGTCGCCGCGGGCACTACCTGCTCTGTTTTGTTAAAGGCGATGGTTTTCTCAAAAACATGGTGCGTATCATTGTCGGTACTCTGGTAGAGTTTGGTCGCGGTAAATACCCTCCGGCTGCGATGAGCGCCATTATCAATGCCCGACAGCGCCACGCTGCCGGCATAACAGCTCCGGCCCATGGTCTTGTTTTACGCTCGGTTGATTATGATTGAATCTTATTACTGTCCGGTAGTCAATTTACAAGGTTATTGATAACTCTTGCGGTCCAATAATATCTGTGGCATATGAATACTGTGAAATAGGTATCCTCCGGTATGGAGGTTTTTTCAAGTAGGTATAGAGGAGATTATCTTGAAGGTTTTACTGGTGGCCGGGGCGCGGCCAAATTTTATGAAAATAGCGCCGCTATTTCATGCGGCATCTGGACTTGGCGCGGTTGAATGTCTGATTGTCCATACAGGTCAGCACTATGATTACGAGATGTCACAGGCTTTTTTTGATGATCTTGAGCTGCCGAAGCCCGATTTTTTTCTCGAAGCTGGATCGGGTAGCCATGCCGAGCAGACAGCTAAGATTATGGTCTCTTTTGAGGTTGTCTGTCGTGAACAGCAGCCCGATCTGGTGATCGTTGTGGGCGATGTTAATTCGACCCTGGCCTGTAGTATTGTGGCCAAGAAGATGTGGATCAAGGTCGCCCATGTTGAGGCTGGTTTGCGGAGTTTTGATCTTAATATGCCGGAAGAGATAAATCGCATGGTGACTGATTCCATCAGCGACTATTTCTTCGTTACCGAAGAGAGTGCGGTGACGAATCTTGAACACGAGGGCAAGTCGGCGGAGCAGATCTTTTTTGTCGGCCATGTTATGATAGACAATCTTTTGCGGCAGGTGGAAAAACTTAAAGAGGTTGATTGTCACTCTTTAGGTAGCTGGAGCCTTAAAGAGAAGCTGCAAGGCCGTGATTATATCTTTTTGACCATGCACCGGCCTTCGAACGTCGATGACAAAGAGGTCTTTTCCGGAATCGTTGGTGCTCTAAATAAGATAGCTGAGAGATATCCAATTGTTTTTCCAGTGCATCCGCGAACCGGGAAAATGTTGCTTAAGTTCAGTTTGGAGCTGTCGCCCAATGTTATGCAACTACCGCCATTAGGTTTTCTCGAGTCTCTTTTTTTATGGCAGGATGCGGCCCTGGTTTTGACCGATAGTGGCGGCTTGCAGGAGGAGACGACGGCGCTGGGGGTGCCTTGTCTTACCATGCGTGAAAATACAGAGCGGCCGATTACGGTTGATTTAGGCACAAATGTACTGGTCGGTAACCATTCGACTGATATCCTGGCGGCTTGTGCCAAGATCGAAAATGGAGAGCTTGGCAAAGCTGGGCGGATACCGCCGTTATGGGATGGCAAGGCAGCTCAGAGAATCTGGGAAATATTACTGAAACAATAATCCCATCTATTGAAACTGTGGGAATTGTTTGGTGTTTTTTTAGCAAAGGTCGTTGGGGAAATTTCTTGATGGCCTTTTTCTTTTTCTGTATAGTTGCACGGTTCTTTAAGCGATAAAATATGAATATAGTTATAGTTGGAGGTGGCGCCCAAGGAACAAGTTCTCTCTTGTGAGGAGTGTCACAGCCGGGATGGTCATCTGGCAAACCTGGAGGGCTTTTATCTGCCGCTGCAGTTGTTATCCGGTCTGCTCTATTATTACTATAATGACTGGGTTAGCTGGGGTTTTACGGCAGGTCTTGACGGGGTGGCTTTTCTGCACACAGCCATGGCATTTGTCCGACTTCTCTTTTTACTGGTCCATATCTATTTGACAACCACTGGCGGCAGCCTGCTTGCTTATATCCAGTCGATGATTACTGGTTGGGAAGAGGTTGAAGAAGATTTGTAAATTAAGAATCAATAAAGATGAAAAAAGTGGTCTATTCGCTGATTGATTTAGGTTTTGTAAACTGATATAAGGCGGTTTCTGATAGTAATTTTCGGGACACTTTTTAGCAAGAAGGCGGGCTCAGATTGGGGTCGTCTTTTTCTGTTTTATTGGGAATAATTGGAGGATTAGAGGTTGATGTCTGCGGATTTGCAAGAAAAATGCATTAATACGGTTCGTTTTCTGGCGGTTGATATGGTTGAGAAGGCTAATTCCGGACATCCGGGAATGCCGATGGGTACAGCCCCTATGGCTCATACCCTCTGGACCAATTTTCTTAAACACAATCCCGCCAATCCTGAATGGGCCGATCGTGATCGTTTTGTGCTTTCTGCCGGGCATGGTTCGGCTCTACTCTATGCTCTGCTTCATCTTTGTGGATATTCTTTAAGCCTTGATGATCTGAAAAATTTTCGCCAATGGGGGAGTTTGACGCCGGGCCATCCTGAATATCGTCACACGCCGGGGGTTGAGACCACAACCGGACCTCTTGGGCAGGGTTTGGCCACCGGGGTTGGTATGGCAATGGCGGAGAGAAGTTTGACCGCTGCTTTTAATAAGCCCGGATTCCCGGTGGTCGACCACTTTACTTATGGGATTGTTGGTGATGGTGACCTGATGGAGGGGATCTCGCATGAGGCCGCTTCGCTGGCCGGCAACCTTAAGCTCGGAAAACTTATCTATCTTTACGACGATAATCATATTTCGATCGAAGGTGACACCAGCATTACCTTTACCGATGACAATGCTGCCCGTTTTCGGGCTTACGGCTGGCAGGTGATTGAGGTTGCCGACGGCAATGATTGTCCAGCCATCGCCGCCGCCCTGAATGCCGCCCGCGAAGATCTTGAACATCCGACGTTGATTGCAGTGCGCACCCATATCGGTTTTGGCAGTCCCGCCAAACAGGATACTGCTTCAGCCCATGGCGAACCGTTGGGAGCCGAAGAGATTATCAAGACCAAAGAAAATCTCGGCTGGCCGACCGAGGAAAGTTTTCTGGTTGCGGATGAGGTCTATGGGGTCTATCGTAAAGTGAAAGAGAGTGGGGCCCAGGCCGAAGAGAGATGGCAGGCGATGATGTTATTTTACAAGGATAAATTCCCCGAATTAGCGGCTGAATGGGAGCGGCGTCAGGCTGGCTCCTTGCCTGCAGGTTGGGAGAGCACGCTGCCAACTTTTCCGGTTGACGCAAAAGGGGTCGCAACCCGGGCGGTTTCGGGCAAGGTGATCAATGCTCTGGCCGGGGTTTTGCCGGAGATGATCGGCGGTTCCGCCGATCTCGGACCCTCCAATAAAACCCATATTAATGAAGCTGTGGATTTCGCTGCTCCCGATTTTGGCGGACGTAATATCCGTTTCGGGGTGCGGGAACACGCTATGGGGGCAGCTCTTAACGGTCTCGCTCTGCATCGCGGAGTGCGGGTTTTCGGTGGGACTTTTATGGTCTTTTGTGATTATATGAAACCGGCGATTCGCCTGGCTGCGATGATGGGCCTACCGGTCATCTATATTTTCACCCATGACAGTATCGGTCTCGGTGAAGACGGCCCTACCCATCAGCCGATTGAGCATCTTGCCAGTCTACGCGTGATTCCTAATCTCAATGTGATTCGTCCGGCCGATGCCAACGAAACTGTGGCCGCTTGGAAAGAAGCTTTGCGGCGTCAGGATGGCCCGACGGCTCTTATTTTAACTCGTCAAAATCTACCGACCTTAGCTGCGATATTTGATAAAGCGGCAACTGCACTGCATCGTGGAGCCTATGTCATCGATGATGTCGAAAATGGAGATGCCGATATTACTTTAATCGCTACCGGTTCAGAAGTCTCTTTGGCATCGGCCGCGGCTTTAGAACTCAAAGATAAAGGGGTTTGCGCCCGGGTTGTCAGTATGCCGAGTTGGGAACTTTTTGCGCGTCAATCGAAGGCCTACCAGCATCAAGTTTTAGTGCCGGGGGGTTGCCGGTTAGCGATTGAGGCGGGCTCTTCAATGGGCTGGCATCGCTACCTGAAAGGTCGTGGTGATGTTATCGCTATCGACCATTTCGGCGCCTCAGCCCCGGCTGCTGTGCTTTTTCAACAGTTTCGGATTACTAAAGAAGAAATTGTCCGGCGGGCAGTGTCGTTAGTCAGTGGTCAGTAGTCAGTTATCGTAGCATCTCGGTTGGGGTCAGTGCTTGATGATTGGCGGCTGTGATGATTGTGTAAGTCGAAAATGTTGATCCGCTAATTGGCAAGCTTTGACCCTGTCGAAGTGGGCGAAGCAAAGTTGGCGGCGTTCTCGATATTTGTATTAAGGAGAGTAAAAAAGAGGTGCTGTTATGTCCGATATTGATGAAACCCTGTATTTTCTGACTGGAAATGAGTAAGCTGGTTCTGGCTGGGGATATCGGGGCGACAAAAACCAATCTTGGTCTCTTTGTCTCAGGTCAACACGGTCCAGAAAGAGTCTCTTTCTGTAATTTTGCCAGTTGCGGGGAAGCTGAGTTTGTCCGGCAGGTTAAGGATTTCTGGTTTCGGGAAGGGGCTGAGACAAAGTTGGCAGCGATTTGTTTTGGCGTCGCTGGGCCTGTTCAAGAAGGTTGCGTCGAAGCCACTAATCTTGGTCTGAAACTGAACGAAAAAGCGTTGCAGAAAGAGTTTTCCTGTCCTCATCTAACCTTGGTTAATGATCTCTTTGCCACAGCTGCTGCTATCTCTTGCTTGGGTGATGCTGAGTTAGCCGTTTTGCAGGCGGGAAATATTTTTGAAAGTATCTCTGCGACCTCTGTGGTTCTGGCTCCGGGTACCGGTTTGGGGATGGCTTTTCTGGTTGGCGGAGAGAATCTTCAGATCCTCGCGTCCGAAGGCGGCCATGCCGATTTTGCTCCCCGCAATGAACTTGAGGTTGAGTTATGGCGCTACTTTAAACTTCACTATGGCCGGGTCAGCCGGGAGCGTCTGCTCTCTGGGCCCGGCTTGCTTAATATTTACAACTGGTTCAGGCAGAGAGGAGAAACTCAGGTTGCTACTGCCGGTCTGGATCTGGCATTTTCTTCAGCTACCGCGACAAATGCTGCCGACGTAGTTGCGGCGGCTGATGCTGGTGAGGATCTGCAGGCCGTACAAGCTCTGGAGACCTTTGTCTCGCTTCTTGGTAGTGTGGCTGGGGATCTTGTTGTAACTGGAATGGCGGTCGCAGGGCTTTATCTCGCGGGTGGAATTCCGGCCAAGATCATCGGTCATTTGCGCCACGATCGTTTTCTTGCAGCTTTTCGTGACAAGGGGCGTATGGCTCCATGGCTTGAACAGGTTCCGGTAAAAGTTGTGCTTAACCCTGAAGCCGCTCTTTTGGGCGCCGCTCGTATCGCCTTAAATTCAATGTCCATAAATTAAAGTGATGCTTACAGTTGACATCAACCATCCCTCAATGCTTTTTGACACTGCCGACTGCCGACTGCCGACTGCCGACTGCCGACTCAACTCGCCGGAGAGCCTAAGTCCCTGGTAATGATGTCTTCAATAAATTCGAGCATGGTCTTGCCGTCTTTATAAGGGCCTTTTATGTTTGACTTGATTTTGTCTGAGGCGATGAGTTCATTACCGTTGCCGATCAGGGCCCAACCTTTACCTTTGTAAGTTAAGACGAGATCGTCTTCTAAAGTGTAGCGTTTCGTTTGTTCTGACATCTTTGCTTTACCTCGTTTAAAAATTATTTTATATAGTGAATTTGTCAATCTATATTAGTATCGTAATGGCGAAAGCGCAAGACAGTATATTTACCCTTTTTGTCGATTGTGATGATGCAGTTATTTACCAGCGAAAAAAAAACTCGGTTTGCGCTCAAGGCTAACGTGCTTGAGTTTGGTAATGGTGATCTGCTCGTCGCAGTCGAGGGTGGGAGGAGCCATATCGGCGCAGTCGGGTTGAGCCTGCCGCGCCCGAGTCTAAGTTTTCCCGGTCAGAAACGGGCTTCTAAATCAATTTTTACGGTTTTTGGTCACCGTGATGATGAAATTGTTAATGAGATGAGTGATCTGATTGTCGCGGCTACCGGTAGGGCCGTGGTCGTGGTCGCCGGGGCCCATTTCCCGGATCTTAAGACCGGTGAGATCGCTCAGCTCCAGCAGGAGTGGCACGAACTTGCGCAACAGATTGTTCATGAATTTAAGCCCGAGGTTGAATATGACTAAAAAGCCTGTTGTTAAACAGCTTATTGTCGGTGTCAGCGGAGCTTCTGGAGCCCTCTATGCGATTCGCCTTTTGCAGGCTTTAAGTGAACTTGATGAGGTTGAAACGCATCTTGTGATCTCGATGATGGGAGAAGAGATTATCAAGCATGAGATTGCAACGGATCTCAAGGAAGTTGTCGCCCTGGCTGATCATTGTTACGCTCCAGATGATTTTTTTGCCCCCTTGGCGAGTGGTTCCTTTAATTGTGCCGGAATGGTGATTGTGCCCTGCTCAATGAAACGTCTGGCCGGCATTGCTAACTCTTATGGAAACGACCTTATGGGCCGAGCGGCTGATGTTATGCTCAAAGAGCGCCGCCGCCTGGTTTTGCTGGTCCGTGAAACCCCTCTCCATAGCGGCCATCTGGAATTGATGCTCAAGGTCAGTCGTTTAGGCGGGGTGATTATGCCGCCGGTGCCAGCCCTCTATCAAAAACCAAGCACAATTGTTGAGATGGCCGACCATACGGTTGGCCGTATTCTTTCACTTTTTGATATTGCCAATGAGCTCTATAAACCCTGGGGAAAAAAGGAGTAGAAAAGATGATGAGAAAAAAGTTTAACAATTCGAACTTATTTTGGCTCGCTCTTTTATTATGTTTGGGCAGTCTCCTCCTGTTGCGGCCTCAGGACGTACAGGCTGGTGGCGGTAACTCCTATCCATTGGGGGCTGAAGCCTTTATGGTTGGGGCTTTTCCGCCTCCGGGAGTTTATCTTCTGAACTACACATATTATTATACGGCAGATGAACTAAAAGATGATAGTCGTAATAATAATCCGGTTTTTGATGAAATTACGGTCTGGGCTGATGTGGTTAGGGGTATCTGGATCAGTGATTTTAAGATTCTTGGTGGCAGTTATGGCCAGCATCTATTTGTGCCTTTTCTCAATGTCGACCTCGATTTTAAGGCCCCGGTCGGGCCGCAGCACAAGCATGGTTACAGTGATACTGATATTCCTTATGTGATCTATAGTCCTTTCCTGCTGGGTCACCATTTTCTCCAAGGCAAATTGCATACAGCCATCTCTCTCGTCGATATCTATATCCCAACGGGCCAGGACGACGATAATCTGGCTGGCGTCGGGCACAATTTCTGGACTTTTGAACCGGTCTTTGCGATCACCTGGATGCCGGGGCCTTTTGAGTTTTCGGTTAAGATGATGTACGATTTTAACACCACTCAGGACGATTGCCCGACGCCTTACGGTTTTAATGTCGACCGTGATCCGGGTGATGAGTTTCATTGCGATTTAAGTGCTTCCTTCGGACTCAGTAAAAGTTTGCGGTTGGGCTTAAGCGGCTATTACTATCAGCAAATGACCGATGACGATTACGATATCGACGCGACCCTGCCGCCGCCGGTTCAAGATCTCTTGCGCGAGGATGAGGGCAACCGCAGTTCAGTCTGGGCCGTGGGGCCGGGGATCTGGTACAACTATAAAAATCTCTTCTTCTCATTACGGAGTCAGTTTGAATTCGAGGCCAAAAACAAATCCGAAGGGGTCAATGTCTGGGCTAAGATAACCTATGCTTTTTGAATAAATTACACTATGATGACAAAAAAAGAGGGCTTGGAACCATTGGTTCCAAGCCCTCTTTTTTATGACTAAGCTTTTTCTCTATTCGTAGATGCCGGCGCAAACGGCAATGTCCTGGCCCGGAACTCTATAGACGTAGACAGTTTTTTTACTCGGTTTTTTTTCACCCGGCTTGGGCCACATGTAATTGATCCAAGCTTCGCCGGATGCAGCATTAGCCCCTTTAGTTATCTCAACAAAAATCATGGTGCCGTTGACATCTTTCAAGGCCATAAGGTCTTTGCCGATAAGTCCCGGTTTGATCGCGTGGGCCAGGATAATGCCGGTTTCGGAATCCACGGCGTAAATATAAGAGTCTTTCCAGACAAAGGGGCCGGTTTTGTCATTGATAACTGCAAAGGTGGCGTCGACGCCTTTTTCTTGAACCATTTTCGCTGCTATTTTACACTTGCTGACACACTCATCCTTGGTTGCTGAGTTGCTGGCAATTGCGAAGCTGCTGAAGGCTATCATAATACATACTAAGAGGGTTGCGGTTAGAATTCTTTTCATGATTTTCTCTCTCCTGTTTTTTTGTTAAATGTTTGGTTACTTTAAGGTCATACTTTGCGAAATGATTTTCTTAAAAACATAACCTCCTTATTAATTAATTTTAAACTGCTTAACTATTTTTTCGAGTTGATCCGCCAGGTTGCTGAGCTCAGTTGATTGTCGGCTTACCTGCGAGCTGTTGTCGGTCAGTTCCTGGGTGGCGCTGGTGACTTCGGTGATTTCACTGGCGATGTCTGCGGCTACGGTTGAACTCTGCGTGATGTTGTTGTTTACTTCGTTCAAGTTTTCTGAAACGCCGACAATGTTGTCGGCAATCTCCCGGGTTGCTGCCGATTGTTCTTCAATGGCCGCAGCGATATTGGAGACAATTTCGTTGACTTCGTTGACTTTGACAGTGACAGTTTCAATCTCGACCACAGTTCCCTTGGTTGATCTCTGGATTCCCTCTACGCGTTCCTGGATTTCGCCGGCAGCATCAGCGGTTTGCTGAGCCAGTTCTTTGATCTCGTTAGCAACTACGGCAAAGCCTTTGCCAGCTTCACCCGCCCGGGCCGCCTCAATAGTGGCATTTAAAGCTAGGAGGTTAACTTGAGATGAGATCGAGGTGATGGTTTCAATTACTTTGCCGATCTCCTGGGCCGCGCCACCGAGTTCATTGACCTGTTGATTGGCACTGGTTGTTTGAGCTACAGAATCAATGGTGATACTGCGGGCTTTAGCCGTGTTGTCAGCGATATCGTTGATGACTGAGGTCATCTCCTGGATTGCCGTGGCTGTCAAATTGACGTTTTCGGTAGCCTGTCCCGCGGTGACGGCGATATTGCCAGTATTGCTGCTCATCTCTTCGGCGGCCGTAGCAACGTTACTGGCTTTGCTTGACATCTGCTCGGCTCCGGCCGACATTCCGGTTGAGATGTCGGAAAGGTTGGTAGCTGAGTTGTTGAGGAGGTTGACCTGGTCAGCAACCTCTGTGATAATTTTTTGGACCTTGCCGATAAACTGGTTGAACCAGTTGGCCAGTTCGCCGATTTCATCACGGCTGTTAATCTCCAGACGACTGGTAAGGTCGCCTTCACCTTCAGCGATATCCTTGAGCATGTTTACGGTGTTACGGATCGGTTTGACGATCGCACCGATTACCATTAAGCCGATTAAGAGCATGGCGGCCAGGCCCACTAATGAGATAATTATTCCGGTCAGGCGGCTGGTTTTGTTACTCTTTTCGATACTGTTTTTAGTCAAATTGACAATCTGGCTCGCTGCAATCTGAATTTTATCGCCATTAGCGGCCAAATTTTTCAGGAGTTCCTGTTTGCTTGTCCAGATCTTGTAGAGCAGGGATTCCTGGGTTTTGTTGGTATTTATGAGGTTGGTAATTTTTTTCCAGGCCTGATTAAGTTCTTCAGAATTGGCAAGACTCAGGAGACTTTCGGTGTCTTCAAACATCTTTGACAATTGGCTCGTAAAGTCTTGGATTTGCAGCAGATAACTCTTGGTTTCACCAAAAATGAAGAGGTTTAATAGATTAACTGTTTTGCCGCTGTCAAAGGCTATAAAGTCCTTCATCTTGGCCCGGACGAGTTTTTCTTCGGTCGAGATGTATTCGGCCTCCATCAACATCATGGTCTCTTTTTCGTCGATTTCCTGCATGATCTTGTTGAGCTCCGCAATTATAGCGTCGTCAGTTTTCTTGAAGTTTAGCCGCGTTTTATTAAGCAAGGTAAGGTTTTCAGAGGTTTTATTAAAAGTTTCAGCATGGGTGCTGGTCAGTGAACTTATCTGTTCGATGACCTCAAGGATCTCACAGTTGTCGGTGGTGCTTTTTATACTGTTCAGGGTGGCCTGCATCTCTTTCTGCAGGGTTTTGATAGAGGCAAGCTTAGTGGTGTCACTGCTGGCGATAAACTGCTCTTCGAGCATCATCGACTGTAAAATAGTCTGGGCAATCATTTGACTGCTGCGGCCAACTTCGATATTCTGGTTTTTTTTCAGGTCAAAAATGGTGTTGGTGGCGGTGATGACGACCATGCCGGCAATGCCGAGCAGCATCAACGAGATGATTTTGGCCCGGATGCTGGTGAAGATTGAAGTTTTCATTTGTAGATTTTATTCCTTTAAGGTTGTGTTGAATTGTTTTGTGGTTTAAGAGAAGGATCCTGAATGTTTATAGGCTCGTATAAATTTACACTAAACTATAAATATAATATTGTATACAAAAATCATATCAATACATGAATTATTCCTTGTAGTCAATCTAGGGAACTACCTTGATTTGTATAAAAGGGTTAGTTTTTACTGATGTGAAATTTTTTTAGGTTTGATATTTTATTGGGGTTGAGTTAAGGTTCAAGTTAAATGATAACTATGTTATTTATTAGAGGGTTATTTAGGTAGGCTGTCGGTGGTGCTCTGTTTTTTTAAAAAATTCCTAACCTGCTTTCTGGTTATCTTTGCTTTTTTGCTATGTGAAACGGCAGTTGTTTTTTCGGATGCCAGAGGTGGAGAGTCAAACATTCCTTTTTCCGAGGAAGATGATCTTGCGCAAATTCGTGACAAGATAGTTGCTAATGGTTATCAATTTACGGTCTCCTGTAATTGGGTTTTTGCTTTGCCTCGGGAGCGCCGGGTGCAGATGCGCAGTCGGTATTTTCCGGTTGGGCCACGGCTGGAGAGGGGGTCTTTTGGTCTCGGCCCTTTGGCGGAATATTTAGGGAGTCCATTGCCGGACCGTTTTGACTGGCGTAATGTTGATAATGGCTTAAGTTATATCGGCCCGATCCGTCAGCAAGGCAGTTGCGGGGCCTGTTACGCTTTTGGGGCATGCGCTGCGGCTGAAGGGGTTTATAATTTCGCTACTAACAGTTTTAATGACAGTTGTGTCGATTTTTCTGAGGCTTTTATAACTTTCTGTCTCGATCCTCTCTATGACGGTTTTGATGGTTGTCGGGGCTCCGATTATGAATATTCGGAACTTGACGGGTTGACTCGGGAGGGGGTATGTTTTGAAGAACTTTTTCCTTACAATCCGGCTCTTCGCAGATGCTCCCTTGAGTTGAGTGTGCCCACGGTTAAATTTGATTCGTGGCATCGTCTGCCCTGTAATGATATTGTTGCGATCAAGACCGCTATCCGGTATTTTGGTGTGATTGATGTCTCGGTTTTGACGAATCGAGCTTTTGATGCTTATGAGAGTGGGATTTATGAAGACTCGATGACGCAGTGCCAAGATGTTTATAGTGGACTTTGTTATTATGCCACGACCGATCATGTTGTGTCCCTGGTCGGTTGGGATGATAATAGCGGCGAGGGCTATTGGATTTTGCGTAACTCCTGGGGGGCTGATTGGGGTGAGGGCGGCTATATGAGAATAAAATACAATGCAGCTCACGTCACCTGTGCCGCCTGTTACCTGGCTCTTACTGTGGAACCGCCGCCTCTAGTTCCGGTTAAGCCGATAGCTGTTGCACCCTGGCTGCCGTTGCTTTTGGGGGAATGATTATTGTTATTGTAATTTCGATAGTTGTAAAGGAGGTTGTTGTGGTAGCTTGGAGAAGGTGTTGTCGTCTTAAATTGAGGTTTACTTTGCTGGCTTTTGGGTTTCTGCTTATGGTTTTGCCGGGCTCAGCAGCCTTTGCCGAAACCGCCTGGTTCACCTGCTCGGTTGATATGGCCGGTCCGGGAAAGGTCGAAACCTTTATTTCGCTAACCGATCAGGCTGCAGATCCAGTTTTTGTTGGCAAGTGGTTTCTGTTCCCAGCTGATCGCTCTAGAGAGATGTTAGCAGTAGCTTTGACGGCGATCAATGGTGATAAGCAAGTAGTGGTTGTCGTTGATCCCGAAAGCGCACCTTATCCTGAAATTACAGATATCTACCTTAAAGCCCAATAGTTTAGAGCTGTTATTGTGCAATTCTATTCGTTTTTGTAGGCCGCCCGTAAGCTGCCCCAATGGCGTCCTTGAACCATGATCGGGGCTGAAATGTCTTTCATCATGGCAAAGTTTCCACCTCCCATATCACGCCTGTAGGCCTGCAGGAGAAAGGCTTCGGTGTTGTGTCCGGCAGCCAGTCCCACCCGGTCATTAAACATCCTTTTATTACGGCAGTTGGCGGCGTTCCAAGCCGGATCATTAGCTCTTTGCGGTTGTGAATATTTGCGATTGTGAACCGGTAGGTAGCCATTGGTGTCGACTGCAGCGGCAAAAATAAGGGCTGGCTCCTTTTCAATCAGAGCCTCCTGGTATCGGGGCAGGGTGGTTTCCAGAAAATTGGTACCTCGACTTGAAAATTGCTCTGGATCGGTATTGGGGATTGCCTGGTAATCTTGATCGAAAAGATCATTGCTACGAATTTGACCCTGATCTACGGCTTGGGTCAGGCTCTCACCGATCTCTTTGGCGGTGTGCATGACCTCCCGGATGAAATGGCTGTCGCTGGTTTCGATACCAAGTTGGTTGGTAGTGTGCACCAGGCCTTCACCAAAGTCTCGCAGACGGTTTAACTGTTCACGTGAGGAGTTAATGTTGCTGCGGCTGTTCTCAAGGCTTTGATCCAACAGGGTTAAACCTTCGGCCACCAGGTTTACACTTTCGGTGATGTTTTGGGTGTTGTTGCCAATCTCACCGAGTTCGGTGTTGACGCGAGAAACAGCATCGGAGACGACTTCAAGCGCGCTCCCGATCTCCCGGGTTCCTTTCTGGGCTTTGAGCGAATCTTTGTTGCCCCGTTCACTTTCACTTTGTAACTGTTTGATCTGGGTGTCAAGATTATCCAGAGTTCCATCAATCTGTTTGGTTGCTTGGGCGGTCTGTCCGGCCAGGGTTTTGACTTCACTGGCAACAACCGCGAAGCCGCGCCCCGCCTCTCCGGCCCGGGCGGCTTCTATGGTAGCGTTAAGAGCTAAGAGGTTGGTTTGGCCTGCGATTGCCCGGATGGTTTGCGCGACCCGGCGTACCTCATTTAAAGCTTGGGCTAAGTTGTCAAGGGCTCCGGTAATCGCTTGAACAGAACCGGCCAGGGTGTCGATTTGACCTAATGAAGCCTCGACCTGGTCTCGTGAACCTTGCAGATCACGGTTGGCGTTACCCGCGACCTCAATTCCAGAGCTGATTGCACTGTTGATAGCTTGGGTGTTCTCCTCCATGACGGCTGTGGCCTGGCGCAGGTTGTCAAATTCATGTCCCTGCTGCTCGGTCTGCTCCCCGATGTTGTCGACGCCACCGGCAATGTCGGCTACCTCAATAACCATTTTCCCAGCATCATCCGCAACCTTTTTCATGCTTCGTTCAATCTCGGGTGGTAAATTGTGTTTTATCTGGTTGTTGGGGTCAGCCATCTTGTAAGTCTCCATTGTGTTCAAGCGCGGGGATCGATGATTTGGTAGCGAACCCCTTTTGTTTGATTATCAAATTATTTGCGATGAGTTGGGGAAAAAAGCTTTCTCAGTGCATGCACTGTGAAAGCTAAGATATAGGGTGGGTTTTGTCAAGTCTTTGTTTGGTTTTTTTATTATTTTAGGCCTTGCGCCATGGTTTTTTCACAGTTATATCTATGGAAATGGTTGTTTTTCCTGATGTCTTTGCTGGGATTTATCAGCTGTTGCTTTTTTGAGATGTTTTATTATATTGTCGTTTGTTGACAGTATAATAAAACATTAGTTTATCTAAATTCTAAGGTTATATTTTCTTTAAATTGCCTTTATTTTATGGCGTTTGTTGTTGTATATGTTTGTTGTCATGTGGGTATTTGTTCTCTTTGTTTTAATTTTATTGTATATTTTATTTTAATTTTTTATTTTAATTTTTTTGTAAAAAAGATGTTGACAATATTCTCAAACGATGTATTATTCTATATGAATTCTACTGTTTTGGTGTGTCAGTCTTCTGGCTAAGTTTTTTACCTGTCATGAGATTGAGATTGTTGAATGCAATATACAGTTTACTGCCATTTTAAAGTTTATTAGCTGAGTTGTTGTTGAGGTTAATATGAAACTTACCATCGGGAAAAAACTTACCTTCAGTTTTTTACTTCTTGCATTTTTAGTCCTTTTGTCAGGGGGGGGCGGTATCTTGATTTTAAATAAGGTGGCGTGTTCTAATAACAAGATGGCAAAAGAGAAAGTTCCGGTTCTCTATTCAGTGATGAAAGCTGATTTGGCGGTTGTAGCGACAGAAAAATTTATCGATGAATATGTTCACTCCTATTTGGGACTTGATCAGAAATGGGAAAAGTTGCTGGCAAAACTTGATGAGCTTGATATGTGGATCGCTATGATTGAACATGGAACTCTCTCTGAAAAGTTTACGAAAAGTAATTTATATAACGTCTATAAAAGATTACAATTAGATATTATTGTCCCGCAAAGTTCTGAGGAGCTCCTTAAAATTATTGTTAGTCTTAAGAAAGAGAGTGTTGTTTTCAGGAATGGGTGTGCCGACTTGATGAGTGCCCATAATAAATACTTGAGCTACTCAGTTACTGCAAAAGAAAAAAATTATAGTCTTCCTACCTATCTTTTGATGCTGGAAAGAGATCATGTGAATTGGCTCAAAGCACTTGAGGATGCGGTATTGATTGTCACACCGTTTGATGGAAATACTGATTATCGGAAAGGTAAGTTGGGGCGTTGGCTGAACACTTATAATGTTGACGATGATGGGTTGAATAAGCTGGTTAAGAAAATAAAAAAATACCATGAAAAATTGATGGCTTATGCTGTAAAGATTAACCAGAAGAGCGGGGCTGAATGGAAAGTTAAACAATTTAACCGCAGTGGTGGATCATCAGCCCGGATCGAGCAATATTTCGGAAAGATTCATAAATATGTGGCTCCGATTTACGAGGAACTTGATTCGAAAAAAGCGGCTAAACAGCGCAGTATGGCTCTCTCTGGAGTTGAAATTGATAAGAAGCTTGAGCTTCTGGTTAAGAATGCTGAAGCGGAGATGGCAAGTGCCTCAAAAGCCTGCGACACGGTCAAAAATAGAGGCACTGTTTTCCTTGTTGTTCTTACCCTTGCAGCGGTTTTGATCGCTGTAGCATTAGGAATCTATATCAGTCGCTATCTGACCAAAAACATCACCAAGTTGGCCGCAGTTACCAAGCTGGTTGCCCAGGGAGATCTGAACCATATTGTAGAGCTCTCTTCGCAGGATGAGCTGGGAGAGCTGGCGGCGGACACTAATGCCATGAGTGCTAATTTAAGAAAAATTATTGCGCGTATTAAAGAGTTTTCGGTCCAGTTGACCAACTCTTCTTCCGATTTAACCAATCTTGCCTCCTCTATGTCGGCTGGGGCTCAAACTGTGACGACAAAATCAGAGAGCGTGGCCACAGCAGCGGAAGAGATGAGTGCAAATATGAATTCTGTGGCAGCAACCTCTGAAGAGGCGGTCACCAACATTAATACGGTCTCTAATGCTACCGATGAGATAAACTCATCTATTAGTGAAATAGCTAGAAATGCTGCCACCGGCAACTCTATTACCCGGGATGCGGTAGAGAAGGCTGAAAGTGCGACCCAGAGGGTTAATGAGCTTGGGGTTGTAGCTCAAGAGATCAGCAAGGTTACTGAGGTTATTACGCAAATATCAGGACAGACCAACCTGTTGGCTTTGAATGCTACGATTGAAGCGGCTCGAGCTGGTGAAGCCGGGAAAGGCTTCGCTGTTGTGGCGTCAGAGATAAAACAGTTAGCTCTGCAGACCGCAGAGGCAACCAATGATATTAAGGAGCGTATTGATGGTATCCAGAGATCGACAGCAGACACGGTTCAGGAAATAGAAGGGGTGGCAAAAATTATAGGGGATATTGATGTTGTTGTTGGTACCATTGCTGCTGCCGTGGAGGAGCAGTCAGCTACGACACAAGAGATTGCTGGAAATATGGGGGAAGCGAACAAAGGGTTGCAGGAGGTGAGTGAGAATGTGGCTCAAAGTACAAATGTCGCCAGTGAGATTGCCAAAGATATAGGGGACGTAAATTCCAGCAGTAATAAAGTTTTGAAAAACAGTGACCTTGTCAGTGCCAGCAGCGGAGAACTGAAAAAATTGGCGGGTGATTTGCAGGATCTGGTAGGTCAGTTTAAAATTTAATCAGCCACTGTTGATGAATGAATAATAGAGCTGAAAGTAAAAAATAGAGCCCAACCCGCAGCCTTTTGGCCAAAATTTATCACTGTGAGTTGAACTTTTGATTTTGCGTTGGTTTTTTATGAAACATCACAGTTAAACCATAACAATATTATTTGAGGAGTACGTCATGTTAAAAAAAACTGCAACTCTATGTGTCGCTCTGGCTTTGGTGCTCGTTTTTGTCGGCAGTGGTTTGGCTGAGGAGCTCAGCCCCCAACTCTGTAAGGCGAAGGTTACTGCGGCTGCAAAACTTCTGGCCGCAGAGGGTGATGCCGCCTTTGCCAAGATCAAAGATCCCAAAGGTGAATTTCGCTTTGCCGATGGTAAAGGTTATGTCTGGATTCATGATCTTGAGGGTATTATGGTGATGCACCCGATCAAACCCTCCCTGGATGGTAAACCCTTACTCGATATGCGTGATGTCAATGGGGTCTATCTTTTTGTCGCTTTTAATGAGACGGTTGAAGCTCATGGTAAAGGCTGGATTCCCTATGCTTGGCCAAAACCTGGTCAGAAAGAGAGTTCACCAAAGATCTCCTATTGTATTCTGGTTAAGCATGGAGACAAAGATTATGTGGCCGGCTCTGGAATGTATGATGTTACGGCTGATGACATTAAAAAGCTTTTTCCGAAAGATGCTATTTATGAAGATTAAAATGCGGCTGGTATAAATGTAAAAAACAAGGGGGACGCCAACAGTGTCCCCCTTGTTTTTTGTAACCATGAGGGTCAACTGAATAGTCTCTGGTTAAGACCTTGACATTTTTTAGGAATAGGTGCTATGGCGGCCAGCAAAAACAAACACTATTTTACGATAATGAGTGGTCGTTGCAGGCTATATCCCCTGGGATCTTAAAGATATGATAAATTCGTTTTTTGCCGGTCTTAATAAAAATTTCCCCCGATTTTTCAGATGTACTGGGATTCGCTGTAAGTTGATCGCCATTTTTGTCTTGATTAAGGTGCTTCCGCTTATTCTTCTGGCCTGGTTTGCGGTCTCAGAGATCAGCGGCTTAGGTGTCAAAATTGATCAACGTTCAACTGAGATGTTGGCTGATACCCAGAGATTGGTGGGTCAGGTCAGTAATATTGCTGGTGAGAACTCAATTGCGGCACTTGATTTAAAGTCGCGTGAAAACATTGAACGATTAACTACGATTACGGCTCAGGCCGTGGCTGATTTTCTCTATCGAAGAGATTCGGACATTAAGCTGGCGGCACGGCTTGAGCCTGATTGTCAGAACTTTGCTGATTTTCTTGAGTTGCGTCTGCGTCCGGTGATCTATCATAAGCCCTGGCAATTGAACTCAGCCGGCGATGCCTGGGTGGCTTCTGCGGAGGAGTTTGAGTTGTCTCAAGTTTTTCCCAAAAACCGCGACAACCAAAACTCTTTCCACTATCGTAACCCGCAAAATGAGGAGCTGGTCGAGGATAGCCCTCTCTATCTTGAGATGACTTTTGTCGGCCTTGATGGGCAGGAAAAATGCAAAGTAACTACCACTGATCTTCTTTCGGAAGAGCTTTTTGATGTCTCTAAAAAAGAGAATACCTGGTGTCGGGCTGAGACCTACTTTGCTCAGTTGGCAAAACTTAGAGCTGGGGAGATTTATGTCTCTGAGGTTATCGGGGCTTACCTGCCATCGCCCTTGATCGGAGCCTATACGAAAACCAGATGTCTGGCAAAAGGTATCCCTTTTGCTCCTGAGGAGGCGGCTTATGCCGGTAAGGAGAATCCAGTCGGTAAACGTTTTCAGGGTCTGATCCGCTGGGCTACTCCCGTGGTCAAACAGGATAAGGTGATCGGCTATGTGACTTTAGCTCTGGATCATACTCATGTTATGGAGTTTACCGACCATCTCGTACCGACTGAAGAGCGGTTTTCGTCGATTTCCAATGCCGCTTCCGGTAACTACGCCTTTATGTGGGACTATCTCGGGCGTAATATTTCTCATCATCGAGATTACTTTATCGTTGGTTACGATCCTGATACCGGGCAACCGGCGACCCCCTGGCTCGATCAGGAGTTATATGATGAGTGGCAGAAGAGTGGTCTTAGTTTTGTTGAATATCAGAAAACTGCTCCGCTTTTTCATGAGCAGTCACTCAAAAAAAAGCCAGCACTGGCCCTGATCAAATCCGGTATGCTCGGTTTGGATGGTCGTTATCTCAATTTTGCTCCTCAATGCAGTGGTTGGCATAACTTGACCCAGCATGGAGGGTCGGGCTCTTTTGTTATCTTCTGGAGTAAACTTTGGAAATTGACGACGGCGGCAACCATCCCTTATTATACAGGGATTTATAAAGAGAGCCCCCGAGGGTTTGGTTATGTAACGATTGGGGCTAATGTACATGAATTTCATCGCTCGGCTACAGAAACTGCGGCTCAGCTTAAAGCTTTGGCGAATGATTATGAAGTCCGCCTCGAGGATAAAAACAGGGAGACTAAAAATTTTCTGGCGGTTTCGTTGCGAGATACGGTCAGTAACCTGACCCTCTCCACTTTTATCATGATATTTCTGGTGATTTTGATTGCGATCTGGATGGCTTCTATACTGACCGCAAAAATCACCACTCTGATCAGTGGTATTAAACGGTTTCAAGAGGGTGATCTCAAATATCGTCTCGAGGTCAAAGGTCATGACGAGATTGCAGGTTTGTCTCAGGCTTTCAATGATATGTCAGGGGCCTTGGGCGAATCGATCAAAGAGCTGCATCAAGCTCGTGAGCGGGCGGAGGATGCGGATCGAATTAAGGGGCTTTTTCTGGCCAATATGTCTCATGAAATTCGCACCCCGCTCAATGGAATTATGGGCTTAAGTGACCTGCTCTTGCAGACTAAACTTGATGAAATCCAGGAAAAACATCTGAAAACTTTGAAGGTCTCGGCTGACAGCCTGTTAGTGGTGATTGATGATATCCTCGATTTTTCGAAAATGGAAGCTGGCAAAATGGAGCTTATTCGGGTTCCTTTTAACCTGCAGGAGATTCTCGATAGTGTTCTGCAGATGTTTTTCTTGAAAGCCCGGGAGAAAGGTTTACTGCTTGATTGCAGCATCGGAATCGATGTCGTCAGAAAGTTGCTTGGCGATCCCAATCGCCTGCTGCAGATTATTGTTAATCTGGTCAATAATGCCCTTAAATTTACGGAAAAAGGGTCAGTTATGATAAAAGTCGAGGTCTCTGAAAAGATACCTGGCAGAGATGAGGTTGTCCTTATATTCTCAGTTATCGACAGTGGCATTGGTATCGAGTTGGAAAAACAAGTCTCTGTTTTTGATGCCTTTAAACAGGCCGATCTCTCCCACGCCAGGAGTTATGGTGGTAGCGGTTTAGGGTTGGCTATTGCCTCTGATCTGGTCAACCTGATGGGGGGTAAAATTGGTCTTAAGAGTAACTATGGAGAGGGCTCAACCTTTTGGTTTACGCTTCCTTTTGTGGTGCCCGTAAAAGATGATTTAGCTATTGCGCCGCAATTTGTGCAGGCCGGGTCTGAGCTGATTTTTAATAATATCAGGGTCTTACTGGCTGAGGATGAAGAGGTCAATGTGATTGTCACTAAAGCTATGCTGGAAAAATTCGGCATTGATGTGACGGTTGCTGGTGACGGATCCAAGGCCCTTGATTTATTTGCGAAAGGTAATTTCGATCTGGTCTTAATGGATGTCCAGATGCCGGGTATGGACGGTTTTATGGCAACGGCTGAGATCCGGAAAAGGGAGTTTTCCGGCCAGCATCTGCCGGTGGTGGCGATGACCGCTCATGCTATGACGGGATATCAGGAGAAGTGCTTGGCTGCGGGTATGGATGATTATCTAAGTAAACCTTTCAAAGAAGAACAACTTCTGACCGTACTTGAACGCTGGTTGGCACAAAGGGTTGTCACGGGGGCTGGTAGAAAAGCCGGGATCGACACCACAAAGCATGATGAATTACGGCAGTTGCAGGGTTCCGGTAAGCCCACTCTCCTGCTCAAAGTTATCCAGAAATTTTTAGATAGGCTGCCTCTGCATAGAGATAATATCAGGCAGGCTATAGCGGAGCAAGATGCTGAAAAAATAGGGTTTGTGGCCCACACCTTAAAATCGGGCAGTGCCCAGCTTGGTGCCTGTCGTCTGGCCGAACTTTGCGCTGAGCTTGAGAGCCTCGGGCGTGAAAAAAAGATGGCCGGGATCAGTGAATGCCAGATCGCGTTGGAGCAGGAATTGGAATTTGTGGCGGCAGAGTTTTCGCGGCTTGTTGAGTCTGAAAAAGAAAAGATGCAGTCGAGCGAAAGGAGATAGCTACGCTATAAATATTTCTTGTAACTGTTCAGCGTAATTTAAATTTAGCCACAGACCCACACAGACTCACACGGACAAAAACTTTTCGGGTCTGTGGCTGATAACACGCGCTAAATATTCATGTTCATCCGTTGATTTAAAGTATAATCTCAAAACACGCTGAATAGTTACTATTTTTTACAAAAACTGGTTGTAAAAAACTCTCTTAAGATTTACTTCCACTGCTCACTGACGACTGCCCACTGACGACTGATTAAACCCGGGCGGCAATCGGCATGCGGCGACCGGAGCCGAAGGCTTTGCTGGTTACCTTGAGTCCGGGGGGGGCCTGGCGGCGTTTGTATTCGTTTCGATTTACCGAAGTGATTATTTCGGAGACGGTTTCCAGGGGGAAGTTCTCCTGGGCCGCGATGGTTTTAGCATCGATTCCTTCATCGATATAGAGAGCCAGAACTCTGTCGAGCAGATCATAAGGGGGCAGGGAGTCCTGATCTTTTTGATCAGGACGGAGCTCAGCCGAAGGTTCTTTGCTTAGAGTTGCCAGAGGAATAATAACCTTTTCATGATTAAGGAAGTTAGAAAGCTGGTAGACCAGACCTTTGGGCAGGTCGGAGATCGGGGCCAAACCGCCGCTCATATCGCCATAGAGAGTACAGTAGCCGACCGCCATTTCACTTTTATTGCCGGTGGCCAGGAGCAGGCGGCCAAATTTGTTGGCAGTTGCCATTAAAAGGTTGCCGCGAATCCGGGCTTGAATATTTTCTTCGGCAAGATCCATGGGGCGCCCGGCAAAAAGAGGTTCCAGGGTGTCAAGGTAGTTTTGGTAGATGGAGCTGATCGCGATAATATCAAAACGGATACCCAGGTTTTCCGCCAAAATCTTTGAGTCCTCAATACTGCCGCCGGAAGAGTAGGGTGAGGGCATGGTAATTCCCCAGACATTGTCAGCCCCTAATGCTTTAACCGCTAAAGCACAGGTCAGGGCTGAATCGATACCACCGGAGAGGCCGATAACTGTCTGCGTAAAGCCGCATTTTTTAAAATAGTCTCTGATGCCGAGAACCAGGGCTTTTTCAAGCTGTTCCATAGGATTCGAACAAGGTCTCGCGGCTTGTTTATCCACTGCATCTTGATAGTCTCCCTCCACTTTCAGTTTTTCAGGTTTAAGCTTTTCAGATTCAACCAGGAGAATCTCCTCGTTGAACTGGGCCGCCTGATAAACTATCTCCCCCTGAAAATTTAGCGCCAGACTGCAACCGTCAAAGATCAATTCATCATTACCGCCAACCTGATTGACCATCAGCAGCGGCAGCTTCAGTTTTTTGCTCTGGGCTGCTAATATTTTCTGGCGCTGTTTCTCTTTCCCGAGATAATAAGGTGAAGCAGAAAGGTTGATAAGCAGGGTTGCGCCAGCTTTCTGGAGTTGTTCGAGGGGGTTTTGCGCATAGAGGTGGGGTAGCGGAGTGCCAGCCTCATTCCAGGCATCTTCGCAGATTGAGATGCCGAGAATCTCACCTTTGAAAGGGTAAGCTGAGATTTCGCGGGCGGGTTCAAAATAACGAGTCTCATCAAAGACGTCATAGTTTGGCAGCAGAGTCTTGGACTGCGTGCAAAGGACCTTGCCGTTTTCTATCAGAATAGCGCTGTTATTAAGTTTTTTACCGAACTCCAGTTGGCAGCGGGTTACCGTACCAACCAGGATGGTAGTTTCTGGATATAGGGTCGATATCTCAGTAAGTTTCTGGAGCGCTTTTTCACAGTTCTCGATAAAAGAGTTGCGGTCAAGCAGGTCTTTAGGCGGGTATCCGGTGAGAAAGAGCTCCGGCAGGATGAGGAGATCAGCTCCTTCCAGAGAGGCGTGAGCGAGTTTTAACTGTAACCTTTCCAGGTTTCCGTCAAGATCTCCCACTGTGGGATTAAGCTGAGCCAGAGCAATTTTCATGGTTTTCCTAAGGCCTGAAAGATAGGACTGTTTTTTCTGAGATCAAAGACCTTTGCCAACCCGGCTATAGCCAGAGCGTGACGCATTCTACCGGAACTAACCGCTTCTTTAACCTCTTCAATATTTGCGGTGATTACAGCGATATCCTCGCCATCATCGGGATTCAGATCGTGGGTTTGGATGACATCTTGAGCCAGCCAGTGGTGGCAGAGGTTGTTCAAGATGGCAGGGTTGGGTTCGGTCGCCCCCAGATAGGTCCATTTCTCAGTTGTAAAGCCGGTCTCTTCACGCAGTTCCCGTTTAGCGGCTTCGGCATGATTTTCGCCCATATCGATAACGCCACCGGGAATCTCTATTGTAACACTGGCACAGCCAAACCTGAACTGTTTAACCAGAATGGCTTCTTTATCAGGAGTCAGGGCCACTATGTTAACCCAATCTTTAGAATCAAGAATCAGACATTCAAGCTCTTTGCCGTTACGCGGGTTCAGGCGATATTCGAAACGGCTGGCAAAGACCTTAAGGCTGGGGCCGGTCTCATGCTTGATTAACTTCCAGGGTTTAGGGTCGCTGGCTCGATTGTTCATAACACCTTAGTAAGGAGATATCCTTTAGAATAGAGTTGGCTGACGAGGTTGGGCGCCTTCAATGCCGGGGAATGTGATTGGATATTTGCCGGTGAAACAGGCATCGCAGAAGCTGTGTTCGCAATTTACAACCTCGGTCAGGGAGGTGCTGTCGATATAACCCAGGGTGTCGGCCGTGATATAGCGGCGGATATCGTCAATCGTGTGGCTTGAAGCGATCAACTCTTTACGGGTCGGGGTGTCGATACCGTAATAGCAGGGGAAGTCGGTGGGTGGTGAGCTGATACGGACATGGATCTCTTTGGCTCCGGCGGCCCGGATCATCTTGATGATTTTGCGGGCTGTAGTACCGCGCACGATTGAATCATCGACGACGACCACCCTTTTGCCGGCAAACATACTCTTAATTGCATTAAGTTTGATCTTGACGCCAAAATGGCGGATCGATTGACTGGGCTCAATAAAAGTCCGGCCAACGTAGTGGTTGCGGATCAGGGCCAGTTCCCAGGGGATATTGAGCTCCTGGGCATAGCCGATGGCAGCCGGAATCCCGGAGTCCGGTACGGGAACGACCATGTCAGCTTCGACCGGATGTTCACGGGCCAGAAGGCGGCCCAGTTTTTTTCGAACATCGTAGACCGTGTCACCAAAGATCACGCTGTCGGGCCGGGCAAAATAGATATGTTCGAAGATGCAGTTGGCTGGTTTCTGAGGTGGAAAAGGGTTGTATGATTGGAGACCATCAGCATTTATGACGAGAATTTCGCCGGGATCGATCTCGCGGACAAATTCGGCTTCGATCAGGTCAAAGACGCAGGATTCGGACGCAACTATATAGGATTCGCCCAGTTTCCCCAGAACCAGCGGGCGGATGCCACGCGGGTCGCGGGCGACAATCATCTCTTTATCATTAATGAAAACCAGTGAATAGGCTCCGCTGACCCGTTTTAAGGCAGCGGCAATACTTTCAACCAGATCGGGTTCCTGGTAGCCGGCGATCAGATGCATGATCACTTCCGTATCCATTGACGACTGAAAGATCGAGCCCTTGATTACGAGGTCGCGTTTTATCTCTTCGGCATTAACGAGGTTGCCGTTATGGGCGATAGCCAGGGTGCCGTGGGCGTAGTTAATCATGAACGGTTGACTGTTGTTGAGCAGGCTGGCTCCGGTTGTCGAATAACGAACATGACCAATGGCCATCGAGCCCTTGAGGCTCTCGATTTTTTCTAAGGGGAAGATATCAGCCACCAGCCCCATGGCTTTGTGGGAATAGAAATCACCCCCGTCAGTCGAGATGATGCCGGCACTCTCCTGACCCCTATGCTGCATCGCATAGAGGCCAAGATAGGCCAGATTGCTGGCTTCAGGGTGATTATAAACGCCGATTATTCCGCACATGAATTAGTCGCCAGTCTGTAGAGGTTTTGCTTTAAGTTAAAGAGGATAGTGTTGAACTTTGCTTCGCCCACTTCGACGGGGTCGCAGCTTGATAAATAGCGGGTCTATATTGTGTTTTATAAGGATATCCCGGCCGCCATTTATAAAGCAACGACCCCACCCGAGACAGGGCGGATAGTGGTCCTAACCTTTTTCCAAACTTCCGAAAGCGGGGTCATTGCTGGTACAAGGTGCGTCAGCACCCCAGCTTTGACCCCGTTTATGAGGGCGAAGCAAAGTTTAACGCAATTAGATGTAACGTTATGGTGAACCGCTGAACAGTTACAAAAGTTATTGCGTGAAGTGTTTTTGATCAGATGACCCTCTTATTCCGCCGGATTCATGGTCCAGATGCCGCAGGGGCATACGGCTGCACAAAAGCCGCAGCCGATACATAAGTTTTTGTCAACGACATATTGATAACCGCCATCTTCAGTCTCCTGGCGGGTAATGGCCCCGCGAAAACAGGATTCTTCACAGGTACTACAGTCGCGGCAGGTGCCGCAGGAGAGACAGCGCAGGGCTTCAGTATCACCGTCTTCACCCGCTTTCTGGCGGTCGCGTTCGTAATACTCGCCTTTAATGCGATTGTAATCGACCATTGTCGTTGAACGGTCGGCCAGAGTCGTACCATCAAAATCAGCGATAATTGCTTGGGCCGCATGGCGGCCGGCACCCAATGCATGAGTGATCAGGCCCGGAGCCGTGACATCACCAACCGCATAGATTTTATCCTGGTTGGTGCGGCCCCACTCATCAATCGTCAAATAGCCGCGATCGCGATTAACCTCTTCTGGCAGATAGTCAAGTTCCGGGCTCTCACCAATTGAGATCATAACTGCATCGACATCAAGGAAACTGCCGTCTTTAAAATAAATTTTCTTCTCTTTTTTGACGTAACAGTCGGTAAATTTAGGGTAGAGGATCTGTGTGCCGCGGGCGGCCGCCATCTGCTGTTCCTTGCCGAAACTGGCCGGAGCCTGAATGTCGACAGCAATCACCGATGCTGCACCAAGGTTGTAGGCTTCGACGGCGATATCCATGCCAACATTACCGGCTCCGATAATTACGACGCGTTTGCCTTCCATACTCATCGGTTGGCGGTTGTTGACCGATTTTAAGAAAACTATGCCGGGGATCACATCTTCGTAACCGGGAAAGGGGATCGTGCGTGGAGCGTGGGCACCACTGGCTAAGACAACAGCATCATAATCTTTTTTAATTTGCTCAAAATTATCTGCAGAGATCATTTGCTCGGTTTTGATCTCAATCCCTAAGGAAGCGAAACGCTCGATCTCGCTCTTTAAGATATTACGGGGCAGGCGATCTTCCGGGATGCAGAGGTAGATTTTACCGCCGAGTTCAGCTTCACGTTCGAAAATTGTAACTTTTACTCCTTCTAAAGCAAGTTTCCAGGCCGCTGCCATACCCGCCGGGCCGCCGCCGATGACGGCAACTTTTTCAGGGCGTGCTGGCCCTTTTCCCGGGGCCGGAATATCGAGACTTAAACTTCCCAGAAAACCGATCTCGACCGGTTCATTGAGGAAAACTGCACGGCTGCAGGCATCCATACAGGGATTGGGACAGACTTCACCGCAGACAGTTGCCGGCAGAGGCGAGTATTCTAGGACCAGGCTAAGCATCTCCTCAAGATGGCCTTCACGAATCAGACGGGTTCTGAGTTGGGTTGGAATATCGGTCGGACAGTTGTAGGTGCAGGGTGCCATGTAGCGGTCATTGTCCCAGGTTGGATAGAAACGCCGGTCATCGCCAAAGGCGATATAGGGAATGATAGTCCGATTTTCAGCCGGCAGAAGTTCGCCGACGATGCCGCCTTTGCCGACCTCCTGATCCCAGGTTTCAAGGCGGAATCTGGCCATCGGTAAGGAGCCGCTCCCAAGATCGTCACGCTCCTCAGGGGTCAGGGCGACGATCTTGTGCCACTGACCACGATCCTTTGTCAATTCGTCAAGAAATGAGAGTCGGTCGATTGCTTCAAGGTAAGGTTGCATATTCTCAGTCAGCCAGGTCCAATCCAGATCATTCAGATTTTCAATGCGACTATCTTTGGCGCTGTGATCGGCCGCCTTTCCGCGAAAATAGATGGTGCCGCCAACCATACCGACACAGGGTCGATAACCTAAAACATTGTCTGGATGGCGGGGGTTAATGCCACAGACGACGGCGATGCCGCCAGCTTTGAATTCGGCAAAAGAGTCGCCGACATCCCGAAAATACCAGGATTGCAAGGGGGCGAAGCGGGGGTTGAATTTGGTCATCGTATCGCAACGGGCGCCACCGCCACCCTGGACATAGAGAATACCCTGGGCGCCGGCGTTATGGGCTCCGTTAGTGACATCTCCGAGAACCGTAATCTTAGCCCCGCAGTTGAGCCAGCCGACATCGTCCGAGCAGGAGCCGTTGACGATGATCTCAGTACCCATCATGCCCATACTGCCAAGGCGCTGGCCCGAAGTTCCATCGACAACTATTTTTTTATCTTCTGGAGTCGGCCAGAGGCGACCCCCGATACCATGTTGACCGTCGGCAAAGATCTTCAGTTCGCGTCTGCCGTTTTTGACGGCAGTTTGGATTCTCTTTTCGAGATCTTTGGAAGACATTCTTTGATTTAGGACAATTCCGTTAATTTCGTACATCGGTTTACCTTTGAGAAATATAAGTTGCTTTAAGTTAAAGCAGATGGTGGTGAACTTTGCTTCGCTCACTTCGATTGGGGTCATACCCCAAGGGCACTTCCTCGCTATCGCTTACTGCGAAGCTGGATAAATGGCTGGTTAAGGTTTTGGTTTATACGAACATTCCGGTCGCCATTAATCTAGCAATGACCCCAATCGAGACAGGGCGAACCCGGGTTTTACTGCCGACTGACCACTGATAACTGGAAGTCTTTAAACTTTGAACCCTGAACTTTGATATGTATCAACAGGCGTAGCTGATATCTAATTGTTCGGCAATAGCTTTATCACTGACACTCAAGCCGTCGGACATGCCGATTGGTAACTGCGTGCTGCGGCCCATCGGGGCAAAAATCTTCTTCATTTCAGAATCAGCCACTTTAAAGATGTCAACCACACGTTCGGCAACCTTGTCGGGATCGAGGCGGCGGTAGAGACGTGGGTCCTGAGAGGTGATGCCTTTAGGGCAGCGTCCAATATTACAGAGGTTACAGCGATTTCGTTCATCACCGAGACAGCCGGCGGCAGCCTGCATGATATATTTGCCGCAATCAACCCCGGAGGCTCCAAGCATAATCAGAGCGGCAGCATTGGCAGCCAGAGAGCCGGTTTTGCCAACCCCGCCGGCAGCAAAAAGTGGGAGTTCGTTCTGTCTGCCGATTTTGACAAGGTTAAGGTAGCATTCGCGCAAATTGGAGGCGATCGGGTGGCCGGTTTTTTCGAGTGAAACATTGTAGGCTGCCCCGGTACCGCCATCCTCACCATCTATGGTCAAGGCGGCCGCAAAAGGATTGCGAGCCAGGTTGTTTAAGACTGCAGTTGCGGTTTTTGTTCCCGAAATTTTAGGGTAGACCGGAACCCGGAAATCGAAGGCCATCGACATTGAGGTCATCATCTTGGCAACCGCTTCTTCAATCGAATATTTGGTCTGATGGGTTGGCGGTGACGCCAGATCGACTCGCATTGGGACTCCGCGAACTTTGGCGATTAGATCGAGCACCTTAAAGGCCATCAGGAGACCGCCGTCACCCGGTTTAGCTCCCTGGCCATATTTAATTTCGATGGCGGCCGGATCTTCCTGCATATGGGGAAGGGCGTGAATAATCTCATCCCAGCCAAAGTAGCCGGATGCGATCTGGAGGATGAAATATTTCAAAAATCGTGATTTTAAGAGGCGCGGCGGCATGCCGCCTTCACCGGTACACATGACGACCGGAATATTTTCGACCTCATTGAGGTAAGCGACGCCCATGGCCAGACCTTCCCACATATGGGGCGAGAGCGCGCCAAAGGACATGCCGCCAATGCGGATCGGAAAAATTTCTCGAACCGGAGGAATAAAAGCCGTCTCATCAAGCCCCAGCTCATTATCTTTAATGATCAGCGGCATATCTCCCGGCGCTAGGTTACGGCCCAACAGGGTGCGGATATGAAACTCGTGGCGCCCGGCATCTAGAGCCGGGTCGGTGAGCATCGAAATCCGGGTAAATTTGAGTTTGTCGAGGGTTGATACTTCAGTGCTGTTGCGCCGCCCACCCCGTTTATAGGGAGTGCCGCCCTGGTTTTTGTGGAAAGCAAACTTGTTACTCTCATTATACTCAGGAAAAATGGCGTCATTGGGGCAGACCTGAGAACAGATAGCACAGCCGACGCAGTAGCGTTCGATGTCGGTTACCTGCTTAATGCCCTGGCCCACCTGGCGCACAGCTTGAGGCAGGGGCAGGGGGCCTTCCGAAGTTACCAGGCGCTGGATTAAAATTGCTGGTTCAATTGCTTTCTGGGGACAGACTGAGGTGCACTGGCCGCAACGGGTACATTTATCGGAATCCCAATGAATTATATAAGGCAGCTCTTTTAAGGTCAGTTGACCGTTGACATCGAGCCGTGTTTTTGATTCCATATCTTGATCTCCTTAGCATCTTTTTCAATCATAGCCATATCGTATTTCATGGGGAAAACATCTTTACTGCGATCACGTTCGGGGACTACGGTATCAACCCCGCAGACCTCCGACATCAGGGCATATTTACCGGGAACGCCGCCGATTGCACCGGGTCGCAGTTTTTTAGAGTCTTGAGCCATAAAAACGGTGCCGTCAATATCGGTGCCGATGGTGCAGTTGGGGCCGTCGATGGTCAGCGGTCTTAAAACCCGTTTGATGAGCTCGATCGCAGCTTTGTCGGAACGTTTATCCATCTCCCGGTCAAAGAGCGGGGTAATGACGTCTTTGTAGTATTTTAAAGGAAATTTGAGTTCTTTGCGGATATAGTGGAGGATGTGGCAAAAGACCTCAGAATCACTGCGATAACCGACATAACCGGGAAAGCCGCGACTGCTGAGGAACTCACGGATCGGAACAAAAGCCGTATTTTCGCCGTTGGTCATGGTTGTGAAACCTTCGATAAAGAAAGGGTGACAGGCGTAGAGGTTGATGGCGTAGTTGGTGTTTTGGCGCCCTTGGGCAAAGATGTTTTTTGCGAGTAGGGGTTTTTTGTCGAGCCCGAAAAAAAGTCCGACATCTAAGGGATCGCCAACCTCTTTCAAGGTGATAAGGTCGGGCCAGAAAGAATAAATGATAATTGAATCATCGCCTTGATCTTGACCTTTGCCTAGATCTCTTAACTCTAAGCGGGTCTTAGTGAGAAGCTCGCTCTGGGTTTCAGGGCTGGCCTCCTCGGCCCACTCCGGGTATTCGTAGGACCGGGCAAAGTAGAAGCCCCGGGCTTTCATTTTACCACTGTAATTTTTGATGCGTGGGTTCCAGAGATGTTTGGTCTTAAAACCGAGTTTAACCATATACTCGTCCATGACCCTTAAACCCTCTTTGCTGCTGATGCCGGAGAGGATGGGGAACTCTTTTAACCCTTGAAACTCACCGCCAAGATCGCGCAGAACCAGCCCGAGACCGGAACCGTCATGCCCCTCTTTCATTGTTTCCAGGGCCATGATATTTTCCATTGGGGAAAAGTAACTATCTGAAATTATGGCACTTAGCCGACACATTATAGTATTCTCCTTAAGATCTTGGCAATAAATTCAAATAAAAGGGGCTAGGAGGCTGTCCGAGAATGCTCTTTTCCCCCATCTCAGCGTTATTTTTTGAAAATAATGCTCGGAATACTAAGTGTATGCCTGTGCTTATTCTCAAAAAATGCCTCGATCTGAGAAAAAATTTCTATTCTTGGACAGCCTCCTAGAATATCTGTTAGTTCAAAAGAGACCCCGACACGCCGAGAGGGGTTTCCCCTCGATTTGTGCTCCTTGAGTCATTTTGGTGTAATTGAAAATTTAACTTTTTGGTTTTTTTGGTTTGACCAGGTAATAACTGAAATGAAGGTCGAAGTTTGCCTGTAAGAAAAAGACTAAGCATCATAATAGTTGATTTTTTATATGTTGTCAATTTTTTAAGTATAAGTTAAGGCCCGGTTGTAGGTTATGGGGTCTTCAAAGCTATTGTTTTTCTTGGCTGTATTTTACGCATTTTTAAAAACAATGGGTTTTAGCCCAGGACTTTCGGTTTGTAGCAGTTGTGTATCTTTTGATATGTTGGTTGAGTTTTTGCAGGTAGTGTGCCAACTTTTTATTTTAGGCCTGGAAAAATATTTTTTACTTATTCTGGTTTATTAAAAACCAGAATAAGTAAAAGCAAAATGAGGTTGTTTTAGGGAGGGATTGACACGATATTGTACCTTATATTCTGGATGGGTCGATTTCAAAGTTGTTTGTGGGCGTTCTTTGAAGAAAGAAATATATAAAATTAGACTCTTACATGGATGGTACATTTTTGTTTATAGTAGGGCAGCGCTGATACATTTAGGAATCAAGCCTGTGCGCAATGTCACTTTTGCTTAATTTCTTCTGACCTTCAGTGTGGGGCATGACTTCGTTCAGTGGTGGTTGGTTTAGGTAATGTTTAGCGGGCTATTGCATAAAATTGTCAAGCAAACTGTGGGCGTAGATATTCTGCGGATCTTCTAGAGATAGTAAATCTGCCTCTTTTAGTTGTAGGGTGTTGGTGAGGGCGCGGTAACTTTCCGGTAAAAGCGAAAGCAGGGTATGCTGCTGACTGTTCAGAAGCTCGCCGATAAGATCAGCGGCACTTTTTTCATTTTGTAGATAGATGGTGTCGGCGGCGGCGAGGCCGACCCGGGCTGCTGCCGCATTAACGGCATCGGCCAGGGTGCCGAGATGATCGACCAGGCCCAACTCTTGGGCCCGGCGCCCACTCCAGACCCGGCCTTCGGCGACTTTTTCAACTTCGGCCAAACTTAAGCGACGGCCTCCGGCAACAATCTCAATAAAGCGTTGATAGCCCTGATTGACGCCAAGTTGTAAAGCCCGGGCTTGAGCTGGTAGCAACGGTCGGGTCAGGTTGCGGCTATTGGCCCAGAGGCTGGTGCCGGTACCATCACTATGAATGCCGATTGCATCAAGACTTTTTTCAAAGGTTGGCCAGGCTCCAAATACGCCGATAGATCCGGTCAGAGTAGTGGGCTCAGCCCAGATCTCATCGGCGTCAGCTGAGATCCAGTAGGCTCCAGAAGCGGCCAGGCGCCCCATCGAGACAATTACCGGTTTACCGCTTTCTTTGAGTTGCAAGATCTCCTGACGGATAATCTCTGAAGCCGTCATGCTGCCGCCGCCGCTATCAAGGCGGAGGACCACAGCTTTTATGCCTGCATCACAACGCGCCTCGCTTAAAAGTGAACTCAGGGTTTCGGCACCAATCCGATGATCCGGTTGGCGGCCCGGCATAATGTCGCCGCGAGCGACAATCAGGGCGATCTTCTCAAAGGTTCGGGTTTTCAAGTAAGATTTTTTAATTTGCTGACCGTAATCTTTCCAGCCGATCTGTTTGAAATTATTGGAATCTTTTTCTTCACAGCCAAACAGGCCCGCGAGATAGCGGCGCCATTGCGGTCGTGACAGCAATCTGTCAATGAGGCCTGCGGTCAGCGCAGTATTGGCGGCATTGCCCTGATGAGTGGCCAGATGTTGGTCGTAGTTGTTGATGTAGTCGTTGAGTTTTTCCGGCGACAAGTGGCGTTCGGTCAGTACCCGATCACTAGCACTCTCCCAGAGATCGTCAAGCCATGCTTGATTGGCTTCGCGTGCTGCATCCGACATATTATCACGAATGAAGGGTTCTAAAGCCGATTTATAGTTGCCGGCGCGAAAGAGGTTAAAGTTGATTTTGAGTTTTTCCAGAGCCTGACGCCCATAAAGACGGTTTCGGGCAAAACCTCTAAGCTCGACGCCGCCGATTGGATTGAGAATGATTTCATCGGCATGGCTGGCTAGGAGGTAGTGGCCTTGAGAGAAATGGTCACCGGTTGCAATAACCTTTTTACCGCTTGCTCGAAAGTTTCGTAGAGCATCGCCGATAGTCATGATCTGGCTCAGGCTGATCCGTTCGGTACGGCTTAAATCAAGGACCAGTGAGGAGATTCGAGGATCGTTAGTCGCGGTTTTGACGACATCAAGAATATCCTGTAGTGAACTCTCACGCAGCTCTTCAAGCTCTTCGCGCAGGATTTTTCGCCAGGGATCAGTTGCAGGAGCCGCTTCGGTAATTGTCCCCGTGGGTTTAAGCAGGAGAGCGGCCCGGTTGGGCAGAGCAACATCCTCGCGTGCCATCAAGCTTGTGACAATGATGGCGATCAGCAGGATAAAGAGTAGGTTGGCGACAACTACACGACTGAAGCTTAAGATTCTCCAGAAATATCGTAAAATGGTAAAGATAAAATTGAGCAATGAACGCATATTTTTGTCAGTGTGCAGTGGGCAGTAAAGTTTCAGTTATGGTGGGTTGGTCACCAATCAAATTAAAAGTTTATGTCCCTTAGGGTGTGTCCCCAAGAGTACTTCTTCGCTGATGCTCATGGTGTAAAATGGTCAAAATCGGAAGGTTTAATTTTGTGTGGGTAGTTTGTGGTGGTTGAGAGTGTGAAGTGGGAAGTGCTTTTTGCTGCCGAGTGACCACTGTTTACGTCCATACCTTTAACCTTGATGCGATGTCAAGCTGCAATGTGGAAAATGGGAGTTGCTTTTTACTGCTCACGGACCACTTTATCAAAGTAGAACGAAATCATTTATTCGACTCACTTAGTAATTGAAGAAAATGTTTTTTCGTGTTAATACGGCAAACCGTTGCCGAAAAACATGTTTAAGTATAAATAACTACAAACATCAGAAGGAGAACATCATGAAAAGCGTAAAAGAGTTCATGGCCGGAGTTATTCGCAAAAATCCTGGAGAATTAGAATTTCATCAGGCCGTTGAAGAGGTGGCTGAATCCATCGCCCCGTTTCTAGAAGAAAACCCCCACTATGAAGAAGCGAATATTATTGAAAGAATAATTGTTCCCGAAAGGGTTCTGATTTTCAGGGTGCCCTGGCTTGATGACAAAGGAAAGGTTCAAGTGAACGTAGGCTACCGGATCGAGATGAACAGCGCCATCGGACCCTATAAGGGCGGGCTCCGGTTTCACCCCAGTGTCAACCTTGGCATCCTTAAATTCCTGGCCTTTGAGCAAGTCTTCAAAAACAGCCTGACCACTTTGCCATTAGGCGGCGGCAAAGGTGGTTCTGATTTCGACCCCAAAGGGAAAACCGATATGGAAGTCATGAAATTCTGTCAGAGTTTTATGTCCGAACTTTTCAGGCATATCGGCGAAAACACCGATGTACCGGCCGGGGATATCGGTGTCGGATCACGGGAGATAGGCTATCTGTTCGGTCAGTACAAAAAGCTTAGTAATGAGTTTACCGGCGTTCTCACGGGCAAGGGTGTTAACTGGGGTGGCAGCCTGATCCGGCCTGAGGCCACCGGTTACGGTTGCGTTTATTTTGTTCAGGAAATGCTGAAAACCAAAGGGGAAATCCTTGAGGGGAAAACCTGTGTCGTCTCTGGTTCCGGTAATGTGGCTCAGTATACCGTCGAAAAACTTCTCGAACTTGGTGCCAAGGTGGTAACCCTGTCGGACTCCAACGGTTTTATTCATAAACCGGATGGCTTGACCAAAAAAGATCTCCAGTTTGTCATGGAGCTTAAAAATATCAAACGCGGTCGGATTAGTGAATGCGCCAAGGCTTTAGAGGGTTGTAAATACTTTGAAGGAAAAAGACCGTGGGGGGTTGCGTGTGATGTTGCCTTTCCCAGCGCTACCCAGAATGAAATTGATGAAAAAGATGCGGAAACGCTGGTCAAGAACGGTTGTTACTGTGTCGGTGAAGGTGCTAATATGCCGACCGTCCCGGATGGTGTTAAGGTGTTTCAAGAAGCTAAAATCCTTTACGCACCCGGCAAAGCTGCCAATGCCGGCGGCGTTTCAACCTCCGGGCTTGAGATGAGCCAGAATAGTATCAGGTCAGCTTGGACCCGCGAAGAGGTTGACCAGAAACTGCGTCAGATCAAAATAAACATCCATGAAAATTGTGTAAAGTACGGCACCCAAAAAGATGGCTACATCAATTATGTGACCGGTGCCAATATCGCAGGTTTTGTGAAGGTGGCGGACGCGATGTTGGATCAGGGGATCGTCTAAACTTTACTGACAGCTTCCTGATTTAAAACGATCACCCTGCCGCTTTTGTGGCAGGGGGATCGTTTTCGACAATGAGTGCATACTCCTGAAAAATATTTACAATAGTAATTTGGTAAAACCATGGCTACGGCAAAATTAAAACCATTATTCAGTTCCGGAATCGAGGCCCTTGACGAGATGTTGCAGGGGGTACTCGCCGGCGACAATGTTGTTTGGCAGGTTGATGACATTAATGATCAGATTCCATTCGTGTATGCGTTTTCTAGAAGGGCGCATCTCGACGGTAAAAAACTGGTATATTTCAGGTTCGCATCGCATGATTCGCTCGTCCCGGATGAATTTGATGCCGAAGTGCATACCTTAAATCCCAGGGCCGGATTCGAACAGTTTATCACTAAGATCATGGACGTAGTCAAGGAGAGCGGTAAAGATGGTGTATGCTACGTATTTGATTGTCTGTCCGGGCTGGCGGAGGACTGGTACAGTGACCGAGTGCTGGGCAATTTTTTCAAACTGGCCTGCCCCTACCTCTACTCATCGCACACGGTTGCATATTTTGCCCTGATACGAAATACACATTCGCCACTCTCAATCGATGCTATCCACTCCACGGCCCAGGTCGTGCTCGAGTTGTACAGAAGTAACAATAGAGATTACATCTTACCCTTGAAAGTTAAGGGGCGCCATACACCTACCATGTACATGCTTCATTCACTGGAAGAAAATAAACTCGAACCGGTGACCAGGAGTACCATTGTTTCTGAAATACTGTCCACTACCCCACAACCATGGATTGACGGCAACCTTACCCGCCACGACACCTGGGCAAAAATTCTGGGAGCGGCACAGGCTGCATGCTCGACACAAGGCAAACGGAGTTCGGCCAAAAAAATCAAGTCCCTTCGGCAACAGCTGATCAGGATGATTGTTACCCGCAACCAAACAGTTGCACAGTTGTGCGAAGAGTACTTTGAACTTTCCGAACTTGTCTCTATCGGTAAACGTATGATCGGTACGGGGCTCATCGGCGGGAAATCCACCGGAATGCTTCTGGCCCGGGCTATCCTTAAAAAAGCCGATCCCAAATGGGATGAACTGCTGGAGATTCATGACTCTTTTTTTATCGGTGCCGATGTCTTCTATTCCTTTGTGATCAATAACAAGTGCTGGTGGGAACGACACCAGATGAAAACCTCTGATAATCCCCATGTTGAAGCTGAAAAGGTTAGTGGAAAACTCCTGTATGGAGAATTCCCGCGGGATATAATATTTCAGTTCAAGGAAATACTAAGCTATTTTGGGCAATCACCGATAATCGTACGATCAAGTAGCCTGCTGGAGGATGCCTACGGTAATGCATTTTCCGGTAAGTATGAAAGCGTTTTCTTAGCGAACCAAGGAACGCCTAAAGAACGTTTAGACCAGTTCAAGGATGCCGTGCGTACGGTTTACGCAAGTTCTATGAGTCGGGATGTCCTGACGTACCGTTTGCATCGGGGATTATGGGATCGCAATGAGGAAATGGCCCTGCTGGTGCAGAGGGTCTCTGGTGACTTCTACGGGGATCTTTACCTGCCACAACTTGCTGGTGTGGGATACTCCTTCAATCCTTTTGTCTGGGATCCTGAGATTGATCCATCGGAAGGGCTTTTGCGACTTGTTTTTGGTCTGGGCACGCGGGCCGTGGATCGGCATGATGACGATTACACCCGGATTGTCGCGCTTAATGCTCCTTTAAAACGTCCGGAAGTCAGCACCGATGACGTCCACAGGTACAGCCAGCATGTCGTTGACGTTCTTGATCTAAAAAACAACACTCATGCGAGTACGGATTTTGAAACCGTTGTCAAAGCAACTCCTGAACTACCCCTTGAACTCTTTGCGGGGCGTGACCGGGAAATGGAAATGCGAGCCCGGAACCATGGTGTTAAAAATGTTTTTTCCTGGATCCTGACATTTGAAAATGTTTTTACCAAGACGACCTTGATTGATAATATGCGGGAGATGCTCAGTACCCTGGCCCAAGCTTATGATTATCCGGTTGATATAGAGTTTGCCGTAAATTTTTCCAATGACAATTCCTACCGGATCAACCTGCTTCAGTGTCGGCCATTTCAGGTCAATATCGAGACCAGCGGAGCCAAATTACCTGAAAATATTCAGCCAAAAGATACATATCTCAAAACTTCGGGTCCTATTATAGGGCAAGCTGTGGCCCAGAAAATTGACCGAATAATTTATATTATACCGTCAAGATACAGCGTCTTGAACACTTCGGAACGTTATTCGGTTGCCAGGTTGATAGGAGATTTAACCGATGATCTGGGTGAAGACAAAAACATTATGTTGGTCGGGCCGGGACGCTGGGGCAGTAAAATGCCGGAACTGGGCGTGCCGGTTACCTTTAGTGATATCAGGAATGCCTCGGTTCTTTGTGAACTCGTTACCATGCATGAAAAACTGACCCCAGATATTTCTTTGGGCACCCATTTTTTTAATGATCTTGTCGAGATGGGCATTGTCTATATGGGCATCTATCCGGGAGAGGATGGGTACACGCTGAATGAAAAACTGATTCTGCAGAAACCTAATGCCCTGTCTACAGTATACAAGAAAACAGATCGTATCGCTGAGGCAATCCATGTTGCAGATATAGATAATACAATTACAAGTCTGTTTTTTCACGCCAATACACTGAATCAGGAAGGTATTGTTTTCCAAGCAAAAATTTAAAACACCCTTTACTCAATAAGAGGTCTGAGTAACAAAAAAAGTGGGGAGCTATTCAAAACAATTAGCTCCCCGCTTTTTCTTTGTGTACAGGATCAAACTTTTACATAGAGAAGAGTTTTTTAACCCTTTAAAATACGTTTGGCGATATCATCGAGGACGTCGGTCATGAAGGGGACGCCGGTTACAGTTTCAGTCTCACGGTTACCGGAGAAAATCTCATTCCTGGTGATGCTGTTAATGTTGAATTTACGAGCTCCGGCAAGCAGCTGCTGGAGGCCCGCTGCCAGTTTGTCGGCCAGAGTATACATGGCGATAGCGCCGTAAGGGATATTTTTAATTTCATCGGCGCCGACCTTTTTCTCGACTTCGTGGTAGCCGGCAAAGATTTCATCGGCGTAACGTCCGTATTGGGCAACGTTTGGGGGTAGCGTTTCCCAATGGCCGCTCAAGTGCTGGCGTTGTTCCGGTTTGATAACCCCTTCAACGTTAGCGCCGAGGAAGCCGGGGATCATTACCGCCCGACCCATCAGGGCGAGTTTGGTGAACGGGGCTCCCAGGGCCAGCGCTTTAAAAATATGGTCTTCACGGGCCATACCGCCGCCGATACAGAGGTCGACGACCTTGTCCCCCTGATTGGCAAGAATACTGGCATACTCGTAGGCTTTAGAGTGCAGGTGGATCGAAGGTACACCCCAGGTCTCCATCATATTCCAAGGGCTCATGCCGGTGCCGCCACCGGAACCGTCAATGGTCAAAAGATCAAGTTTGGCTTCGGTCGCAAATTTGATTGCCATAGCCAGAGATTCCATGCCGTAAGAGCCGGTTTTTAAGGTGATTCGTTTGAAGCCCAGCTTGCGCAGATAATCAACCGAATTCATGAAATCAGCCTTGACCTCATCAACGTCGGAGAAGTTGGTGCCGCCTAAACGGCTGTGACGGGCAAAAGCGAGAATGGCCCGGTTTTTGAAAGCTTCCTGAACTTCCGGAAGCGTGGGATCGGGGTCGACAATGTAGCCTCGGCCCTTAAGAAACTTGGCGTATTCAATGCTAGTTACTTGGATTTCGCCGCCGATATCCTTGGCCCCCTGGCCCCATTTCAGTTCGATGATAACTTTTTCACCGCCGTATTTATTAATGATGTATTCGGCTACACCGGCACGGGTATCTTCGACATTCATCTGGACAATAATGGCGCCGTAGCCGTCGTAGTAGCGCAGAAAGGTGTCAATGCGGCGGTTAAGTTCGGGAGCATTAACAATCTTGCCATCTTTAAGGACTGATTCTTTATCAACCCCGACAACGTTCTCGCCAACGACGATTGGAAAACCGACTAAGGCCGCGCCGACGGCAAATGATTCCCAGTATTTGGTGGCGATGAAGGTTGAACCGAGGGCGCCGGAAAGCAGCGGCATCCGGCATTTAGTCTTCATCTCCTGACCAAATTCGGTCTCGATGTTAACATTCGTAAAGATACAGTCATCAGGGTCGTTGGAGAGTCCCTGGGCCAGGCCCTGGGCGCCGTAGCTGTAACCCTGGATACGTAGAGCATTGTAATTGACACCGACATGAGTGGTATTGGCACTGCCGGCGGTAATTGTGCCGAAGTCCCTGGGATAGAGCATCTTGCGGCCCCTGATGCTCGAGAGCCAAGTTTCACATTTTCCTTTACAGTCGGCCCGGCACAATGTGCACAAGCCGGATTCGCAAGGATTGCCCCGGTTAACGGTTCCTAACGCATCATTTGATTTCGGCCATTCAGTCATGGTCTTCTCCTTGTTCGTTTCTTGAAAGTTGTTTCGGCAATCGATTGCCGGGTAGAGTGTATCTATGCCTTTACCATCGTCTATTATTTGTTGTCAATAGCTAATATGGTCTTCTTGTAGAATGTGAGGGGAAAATTTTTTACTTGACTATTCGGCAAAATTGCCGAATATATCTCGGGGCAGGTGAAAAAGGAATAGCCTTTTACATGTTTTGATTCTTGACCTTTACGCTGTTTCCGACTTGCTGAATGAAGCTTAAGATATCCCGGGAGTACTTCTTCGCTATCGTTCAGAGCGTAAAATGGACAAAAGTTGTATTTTCTTAAATTAATGATATCTGTTTGTAGGTGTAAAGAGATAAAATTATAAAAATGGAGAGTGTATGAACCGCAAAGAGCAGGCTATTTTACGGATTCTTAAAGAGACCGATAAGCCGCTGAGTGGTCGTAAAATCATGATGGAGCTTCTGCAAACCGGCTACGAGATCAGTGAGCGGACGGTGCGACTCTATCTTCATAAAATGGACGAAGCCGGTCTGACCCAAAATTTTGGCAAGCGCGGACGCCAGATCAGTGAGCGTGGCATAGAGGAGCTGGAAGCAACCGGGATAATTGAAAAAGTCGGTTTTCTTTCGGCCAAAATTAATCAGATGACGTATCGTATGAGTTTTGATCTGGAGAGTGGAACGGGTACGGTTGTCGTTAACGTCTCGTTGGTTAAACCGGAAGATTTGCTAGTTTGTGCGGTTGAAATCGAGAGAGCTTTTGCAGAAGGGTTTGCTATGGGAGAGCTGTTGTCACTGCTCTATCCCGGTGAGCATATTGGCAAAGCCGTCATTCCTCTTGGTTATGTTGGCTTTGCCACCGTTTGCTCAATTACTTTGAACGGGGTTCTGTTGCAATATGGGATTCCTACAAATTCACGTTTTGGTGGTTTGCTTGAGTTACAGAGTAAGGAGGCGGTCCGCTTTGTCGAGATTATCAATTATGATGGTACCAGTCTCGATCCCCTTGAAGCTTTTATTCGGAGTGGTATGACTGATTATCGTGGAGCTATCGCTACTGGGGACGGCAAAATCGGGGCCAGCTTTCGTGAGTTTCCCGCTGACAGTCGTGGCTTGGTTGAGAATTTGGCTGAAAAGCTTGATGGTATAAGTATGGGCGGATTTATGACTCTGGGCTGGCCCGGCCAGTCGCTGCTCGATATTCCGGTCAATGAAGACAGTTTCGGGGCTGTGGTTGTCGGTGGTTTAAATCCGGCAGCTATCCTGGAAGAGAATGGTTTTCGAATTAAATTGCGCGCTCTGGCTGGCCTACTCGACTGCCAACGATTTTTTCATTATAGCGAGATGATAAAACGGCTTAAGCAGGGCAGTTGAAAAGGGATAGGTAACTATTCAGTGTGTTTGGGCTTTCAGACTGTCTCGATGCGGGGATACCCCAAGGGCACTTCCTCACTTCATTTGGGCGCAGCCTCCAGACCGGGCTTTAGCCCGTGGCGGGCTGAGCCGTGTCCCCCTCGAAGTGGGCGAAGCAAAGCTCGACGCCTTTTTTAGTAACTTTTAAGAGGGGGCTGAATAGTTACAGGATAGTTTAATAAAGAATGCCGTTTGTACCATACGACTTGACAAGCGTGTTCCGGTAAGCTTTAATGAAGGTCAAAGAAGGGTTTTACTGAAAACATTTATAGAAGGTTGTTCGAGGACGGCAATTTTTCTGAAATAGTGAAAAGTTGGGGAAAAATGATTTTCGAGCAGTCTTCCAGAGTTTACTCAAGGAGGTTGTTATGCTGATAAAGAAAGTTCTGGTTTTGACTGATGGTTCGCAAAATAGTCGCAGTGCTTTGCGTTATGCCGTTGAGATTTGTCGCAATTCTGAAGCCTCACTGCACTTGTTGTCGGTAATCGAAGATATGCCCGCTTATGCGACGTTAGAGGTTGGTAGTGAGTTTATCTCCAAAGTTCAGGAGACTATTAAAAATGAAGTCGTCAATTGCTCGGGTTATTGCGAAACGTCAGGGGTTACTTGCGAAGGTGAGATTCGTCATGGCGTACCTTACGAAGAGATTGTCAACTATGCCAAGGAAATTGATGCTGATCTGATCGTTATGGCGACCCATGGTCATACCGGGCTCTCCCATATCCTGCTTGGCAGCGTGGCTGAGAAGGTGATACGTCATGCTCACTGTCCGGTTTTGACGACCAGGATCGATAATAAGGATTGGGATATACCTGTTTGTAAACTGCCTGAAGAATAACTCGTCTGAACCGGAATCAAAAAGCTGGTTTGTTTTTTTACTACAGAAGTTGAGGAATAAGTTAACTAATTCAAAATCAGGCGTTGCGGGTCGCAACGCTGGCGCAGGATCTTAAGTTCAGCTTCGGTCGGTGGTGAGAACCTTTCGGCCCGCTCCAGATCAAGGGCAAAACCGGTATTCTGTTGAACCTCTGCGGGAGTGACTCCGGGGTAACAGGCGGCGAGATACATCTTTTTGCTCTCTGGGGCAAAACGTAAAATACCGAGATTGGTGATTACGGTCTCGGGGCCGCCCGGCCCCAGACCAACTCGTTCCCGGCCACCGGGTCCGTCGATCCAGCCGGGGCTGGTTAAATAATCAAGCTTTTTGACAAATTTGCGTTTTTCATGCTGCATAAAAATGATTGTCCGGCTGACAAAACTGGCGACATCGCAGGCCCCGCCGCTGCCTGCGAAACGGATGTCAGGTTGATGGTAGTCGCCGATCGCGGTTGAATTGAGGTTGCCGTAGATGTCGATCTGGGCGGCTCCCAGGATGCCGACCACCCGGCTCCCGGTAAAACGATTCTGCATAGTCGCAAAGGCGTCAGCCAGACCACCATTGACGGCGGTTAAATGCATAACTCTTGAATCTGCAACTGCCAGCGGTACCTCATCAAGTTGTGAGTCGATGGCTCCGGTTTCAAAAAAGATTGTACTTTGCGGGGCGCTGATATTCTTAGCTGCCATCGCCGCCAGCATCGATATTCCAGTTCCACAAAAGACGATTTCGCCGTCATTGATCTCGCGGGCGGCCGCAATCGTCATCATCTCCCGGCGGCTGTAGCCGTTCTCTATTTTCTTCATTGTCCTATATCCAGCAGAGTCGGAACTAAAATAGTTGCTCTTGTCTGTGTCTATTTGTGTTCATCTGTGGTTCCTTTTTTTAACCACAAATGAACACAAATGAACACAAATTTTAATTTATGTAAGTCGGGGTGGTTAGACAGAGACCGCTGTTTACTGATTTCGTTCAAGACCTACAGCGTAACCGGTTTCAGGATCAGCAAGTAAGGTTTGCAGATGTTCCTGGTCGCATAATGCGAGAAACTCCTGATGATCGCCAGGTTTCATAATCTTTTCAGTAAGGTAGGTCTGGTAGCTCTTCTCGTCTTCTGCCGCCCGGCGATAATTGTTCAGGTATTTAGGGTCGTAGTCGTAATGCTGGTAACAGGCCGTGGGGTAGGCTCCCCAGGCGATCGGGATGACGGCATCGACATGGATAAAAGGAATCTGATTTCGATCTGGATCACGCTTGAGGAAATCTTCCTCGACCAGTTTTTCGCAGGTGATTATCAGGTGACGGGCCGCTTTCGCCTGTTCAACGTCGGCAAAGGTTAAACCCTGGATCCGGGCATTACCGCGGCAGTCAGCCTGCTGGACATGGATAATTGTGATATCGGGGTTGATGGCCGGCACCAGAACCAGTTTCGGGGAGTCGCACCAGTCGCCAAAAGGGTTGTCGATAGTTATAATCTTTTGCCTCGGCAAAGTCTTATCACGGTTTCGCAGCTCTTGCGTAAAGCCCCAATGTTTGATGATGTCGGTTCCCAGTCCCGAGCGCGTTGGCAGAAAGGGTAAACCCATGGCCCCGGCCATGAAACGCAAGGTCATCTGGTAGTTGGAGTAGTCTTCGACGAGGAGTTCGCCTTTTTCTACGGCCCGGCGAAAACAAATGCAGGTCGGCGCGAAGCGACCGTTACCGGCGTAGGCAATCTCCAGTCGGGACACACAGCCGGCCCCAACCAGTTCATCGACTCCCTGGCCATTGGAGTGAGCATAGAGATGCAGCCCTTTTTTGCCTTGTCGGATAATTTCATAAACCGCTGCCATCGGGTTGCGGTTTATGGTAAAACCGCCGATACTCAAATGGCAATTATCTTTGACGAGTGAGTTGATAGCCCGGGCCAGGGTCGTGACTTTGTTTTGATTCTTAGGCATAGGTTCTAATGGTATGCGTTGATTATAATCTCTACGTTGTATCAGTGCAGCTTTACTTTTTTCCGGTAGACAGTGCCTTGGAAAATGGCCACCAGTTCGTCGCTTTCATCGCGGACTTCAACCTGATAGGTAGCTAGTTTGGGGTTTATGGCGACCTCTTGGGCCTCGGCGGTGAGAGTGCCTTGGCTTGTTGCTTTGAGATATGATATCGTGGCACTGACACCGACTGCAACCGTGCCATGAGAATTTGAGGCTACCGCAAAAGCTAGGTCGGCCAGAGTGAAGATGGCTCCGCCATGGGTAATGTCGACTCCGTTGAGGTGTTTGTCGCTGATGATAAGTTCGGCTTTAGCGTAGCCGGGATGGAGCTCAAGTAGAGTTATATCATTGTGGGCTGCAAAACGATCTTTTTTAAAAAACTTTCTTATCTGTTCCATGAATTACAGGCTCCGGCAGACTTTGTAATGATAATGAAGTTCCAGCAAGTGGGGGGTGGTTGCCCCAATTTTTAGATGAATATAGTGCGCTTTAGTGGTTGTGGCAAGCACAATGCGTCACCGTTGAGATTTCTACGCGATAATAGTTGACGACAGGGTCTGTTTCAGTGTATGAAAACTAGATTGATCAACTTTATTTAGTATTAGTAAGGGCAAGCTCAATTTTTAATTCATGATTTAAGGAGGTTGTAATGGCGACACTTAAAGGAAGTAAGACAGAAAAAAATATTCTCACCGCATTTGCCGGAGAGAGCCAGGCACGGAACCGCTACACCTATTTTGCCAGTAAGGCAAAAAAAGAGGGTTATGTGCAGATTTCCGAGATCTTTACGGAAACCGCCGATCAGGAAAAAGAGCACGCCAAGCGCCTCTTCAAACTGCTGGAAGGTGGTGAAGTAGAAATCAGTGGTTCTTTTCCGGCTGGAGTGGTGGGCTCGACTATCGATAATCTGAAAGAATCGGCCGCTGGTGAAAATCATGAGCATACTGAGATGTATCCGGAATTTGCGGTAACTGCGCGCGCAGAAGGCTTTACCGAGATCGCTGAGATTTTTATGGCAATTGCGGTGGCCGAGAAACAGCATGAGAAGCGTTATCTTGACCTTGCTGCCAATATCGAGGCGGAACGGGTATTTAAGCGTGATGGTGAGGTTGTCTGGCGTTGTCGTAACTGTGGTTATCTGCACAGCGGTAGCGAGGCTCCTGATGTTTGTGCTGCTTGTGCCCATGCTCAGGCGCATTTTGAGCTTTTGGGGGAGAACTACTAAACTTCAAGACCTTTCTCTTTTTGGCTGAGAAGGCGGGTCTTGAGGGTAAGGCAGTTGGGCAGTTGACTCTGTAGAGTTTTTTTGATTTCATTGGGGTTGAAATTAATACAACAAAGGCCATCTTCCGCTTAAGTGAAGATGGCCTTTGTTGTTTGTAAAGTTACAGGTTTTTCTTAATTTCTGGGGACTGCCAGCATTCTTTCAAGAGCTAAACGGGCTCGGTCAGCAGTCTCTTTGGGAACCGTGACAATTGGTTCCATGTTTTTCAGGGATTTATAGATATCCTCAAGAGAGATCATTTTCATGTCCGGGCAGATCATCGCATTTGGCTTATTTGGGGCGACAGGATAAAAAAAACGGTCGGGGTGTGCTTTTCTTAAGGGGTAGAGCATTCCCTCTTCCGTTGCGACGATAAACTCTTTGGCCTGTGATTGTATGACAAAGTCGCTCATACCACCGGTACTGCAAACGCCGTCGGCTAATTTTGTGATCTCGGGGCGGCATTCAGGATGGACCATGAGGAGAGCTTCGGGATGGGCGTTTTTGGCTTTATTGATGTCTGCTGCCCGAATTGCATCATGGATCGGGCAGGCGCCATCCCATAAAATCATCTTGCGGCCGGTTTTCTCCTCGACGTAGGCGCCAAGATTACGATCCGGAACAAAGAGGATTTCCCGGTTTTCAGGGATTGATTTGACGACATTGACGGCATTACCGGAGGTGCAGCAGATATCACTTTCAGCTTTGACTTCGGCGGAAGAGTTAACATAGGTGACGACCACGGCATCGGGTTTTTCACGGCGCATTTTTCTGAGCTCAACGGCCGTGGCCATGTCTGCCAGACCGCAGCCGCACTCTAGGCGTGGGAGGAGCACTTTTTTAGCAGGAGCCAGGATTGCCGCACTTTCGGCCATGAAGCGAACCCCGCAAAAAACGATTGCCGGGTTGTCAAGCCGGGCCGCATCGACACTTAAACCTAATGAATCACCGGTAATATCAGCAATATCCTGGATCTCTGGCGGTTCATAGTTGTGCGCTAGAATAACGGCTTGCCGTGCTTTTTTAAGCTGCTTAATTTTGCATATTAATTCTTGCATAGTATAGTCTTTTGCTGATTAACCTTGACCTGAAATAGTTAAAAATATTTTATACTTATCTGCTTTTTAATTTGTGTTTATTTGTGGTTGAAAAATTAGAACCACAGATGAACACAAATAAACACAAATGAGAGAAGCCTATTTGGTCCCGGATATGTTCGGGACAAGGGAATCCTTATCTCCCTAAATCCCGGGAACGCTGGCAGGCGCTTTTTAAAGCTTCGTTGAAAGCGTGGCGGAGGCCGTTTTTTTCGAGTTCGGCGAGGCCGGCAATCGTGGTGCCGCCAGGAGAGGTCACCATATCCTTTAACTCCATCGGATGTTTACCGCTTTCTTTGAGGAGCTCCGTTGAACCGAGAACAGTCTCAATCACCAGTTTTCTGGCTAGATCTCGAGCCATGCCGAGGCCGACTGCGGCATCAAGCAGGGCTTCAATGACGAGGAAAACATAGGCCGGACCACTGCCGGAGACGGCCGTTACCATATCCATAGCACTCTCTGGAACGAGGGCTGTTTCGCCTAAGCAGGCAAAGATGTTCTGGGTTATTTCAAGGTGTTTCTCCTGGGCCTGAGAACCGGCCGCAATCGCCGAGATGCCGCGATTAATCAGGGCCGGGGTGTTGGGCATGATACGCACTGTGGGAACCGGTTTAGGCAGCGCTTTTTCAAGGCGCTGGCAGGGTACTCCGGCGGCGATCGAAATAAGCAGTTTATCTGCAGTCAGGGTGTCTGCAATTTCAGCCATTACCGGATCGATAACCTGGGGTTTGACTGCGAGGATAATAATGTCGCTGTTTAAAACCAGCTCCTGGTTGTCTTTAGGAACCGTGACCCCGAACTCATCTTTGAGAAATTTTCGATTCTCGCTTAGTGCATCCCAGGCCCTAAGCGTCGGGCTCTGCTTGGCTGCCTGCAGGCCTTTAATGATGGCTTTGCCCATATTGCCGCTGCCGATAATGCCAATGCGGTAGTCTGATAGATCCATTGATTTCCTTTATTCCTCCAATCGAGCCAGTATTCCTGCAACCAGCAAAGGAAACATGATTTCATGGTGGCCGATTAACTGGTAGCCTTGTCCACTACCGAGGGTTGGACGTTTAACGACATTTTCAAAAGAGCGATAGTGACGCTTGAAATCCATATTGACAGTAGTCAGATTGTTAACTTGATGGCCCAGATTGCGAACCAGAGAGATCGCCTTGAGAAAAACTTCGGGCAGGACTACGGCTGAGCCCAGATTGATGTAGACACCATCTTCAAGTTGTGCAACCAGGCCACAGAATTTGTCGAAGTCTTTGAAACTGGTGCGGCCGATGGCGGCCCCGTCGGCGGCGGCATGCATATGGATAATGTCAGTGCCGATGGCGACATGAACCGTGACCGGTACCTGCATCCGGTAGCATTGACCCAGGAGGCTGCTCTCGCGATGCGGGAGTTTTTCTTCCCAGATCATCTTGCCGACGGCCGTGCCCAGGCCCAGGCCCTCGCGATCGCCTAGTAAAATGGCGCGGTTTAAAAGCTCACCGGTTTCCTGGGCCATGCCGAAATTACCCCCGGTAATTCCGTCAGTGACCTCTTCGGAGGTGTGGCCAGCGAAAGCCAGTTCAAAATCGTGAATAATTCCTGCCCCATTTAAGGCGATGCCGTTAAGGATTTTTTTTTCGAGCAGTTGCAGAATGAGAGGGGTCAGGCCGACCTTGATGACATGGGCTCCCATGCCGAGCAGGATCGGGTGCTGACTCTGGTGGGCTGTGATGACTGCGTTGATTACTTTTTTCAGGTCATCGGCCGCCAGAAAACCTGGTAATTTGTCGATGAGGCTGGCAGCGCTCTCTTTGCTGTTAAGCTTTCTCGCAAATCGGCTGATGCTGACTTTACTAGGGCGTGACGCCAGCGCGTAGGTCTTTAGTTTTCTTTTGTCAAGTTCGATGTTTTCCATGTTACAAAGCCATCTCCTTTTCTACCTGGCCGCAGAGCAGATGGCCAAGCAGCAGGTGGATTTCCTGGATACGGGCGGTGTTGGAGCTGGGTACGAGCAGGGTTATATCGCAGAGACTAAGACAGTCACCGCCATCCCGGCCAAGCAGGCCGATGGTTGTCATATTTAGTTCACGGGCTTTTTTTAAACCCTCAAAAATATTTGCCGAAGTGCCGCTTGTCGAGAGAGCTATAGCGATGTCGCCAGCCCTTCCCAGACCTTCGAGCTGGCGGGCGAAAAGTTCGCTAAAGGAGAAGTCGTTGCTGATGGAGGTGGTGACGGCGGAGTCTGAAGTTAAGGCCAGAGCCGCCAGGGGGCGCCGGTTAATTAAAAAACGGTTGATCAGTTCGGCGGCTAGGTGCTGGGCTTGAGTAGCGCTGCCGCCATTGCCGAAAAAGAGGATCTTGTTGCCGTTTTTTAAGGCTGCACAACAGCTTTTTATAGCTATATCCAAGTCTGAACCACAGTCCTGGCAAACGCTTGCCAATAACTCTTGTAGTTGGGTTGAGGCTTCGATTAATTGGGCTGCTGCGGGTTGTTTATCCATCTTTTCAATGTATCCTATTAAGGCTTCTAAAGCAAGTTGAAGTTGTCTGTTTGGGGTTGCTAGGAGTTGTCGGGTTGCGGAAAAAATGCCAGTGTGGGGATCTTGTCGATCAAGCCAAGATCGCTGGCGTATTGATAAAAGAGGTTAAGGCCGGCCAGGGCTTGTTGGTCAAGTTTGTATGAAATTGCTTTTTGCCAATAGGCGAGTAGCTGAGAAGCGTTGAGCGTAGATGTTATGTTCTTGTCTGCCAGTGCTAAAGCTGCCATCTCCGCAAGTTTTCCGGGAATTTCTGCAATGATTTCGGTCAGTCGCCGGTGCAGTTCGATGAGGGCCCGACTTTTTTCTTTGCGGGCTGTTTGGCGTCCAATCCAGAGGGCGTAGACAAAAGGCAGACCTGTGAACTGGTACCAGATTTGACCTAAATCGTAGATCCTGAAACCGGTTGGAGGGTTATGGAAGAACTTTAAGGCTTGATCGCCGATGATTAGAGAGGCATCTTCAGTTTGTTTGGGGGTGAACTCTTGGGTGGTGAAGATTATGTTTTCCGGATCAAGTTTTTGCAAATGGAAAAGGATGATCTTTAAAAGAAATATGGAGGTTAAAGAGTGGCTGGTCAGGGTTATACTGGACCCGTTGAGCTGTGCCAGCGGCCGGCGACTTAAGAGGATGACGCTGCGTACCTCACTGAGTGAAGTGATGGCAATGTCAGGCATTACAAAATAATCATTTATGGGACTTACCGCCGGCAGGATTGAGGATGATGGGCTGATGTCGATCTCGCCATTTTCAAGATCCTGATTAAGCTCGGCTGGATGTCCTGTTTTCAAGGTGAAGCTCTGAGAGATTGCGGGGTCCTGGAGTTGATGGTAGAGCGGCCAGCAGTTTAAATAGCTGATCTGGCCTAAGTTAAGTTGCGCTTGCATTATCTTTAGTCCTGAGTGGATTTAGAAAAAAGGCTGCCGTAGTCCAGTCCCTGGGCTCTGCTGTTACGCTTTATACGGTTAATTTGTTGAGTCCAGAAAGAGAAGTGCGAAGGTCGCGGTGTCTGCGTTTTTAAGATGACTGCATAGAAAAAGAGGGCCGCGAAAAAATTATCTTTTTTGAGTAGTTGATTGATGCGTTTGTCACCGCGGCCTAAGCGGTAGAGCAAAGTGAAGATCTCTTTAATGGTATGACGTTGAAAGCGGGGCAAACTGAAACGCTCATTTAAAGGTTTAAGGCTCTCCTCAACCTCTTCTTGCACTAAATTGAGGCGAATGCCGTCAGCTAGGGGATACTTTTTTAGGATGCCGGGTAGAATTAGGGCCATGAATATCATTTTTTCAAGCTCATTGCTGTTTTCAGAAAGTGGTAAAAAGTCTTCAATTTGCCGCAAAAAAGGGATAATTTGGGGTGTGGTGTCGGCGATGGGGGCCGGGAGCCAATGGTGGTTAATCTGGTAATGGTCGCCCAGAGAGAGGAGGGCGGCGGTTACTTTTTTAGTGTAGAGCCCCTTTAACTCTTCGCGTAAACGGCTGGCTGGTACGCTCGCCAAGGCGTGGGCTTCTGCTATAAGGCCTTTAGCAGTTTCATTTTCAATCGTAAAATTGAGGCGGCAGGCAAACTCAAGGGCTCGTAAAACCCGGACCGGGTCTTCGGCAAAACGTTGGTCGGGGTCGCCGATAATACGAATGATACGATCTTTGAGATCGTGGAGGCCGTTAACATGGTCAATGACGGAAAAATCGGCAATATTATAGAAGAGGGCATTGATGGTGAAATCCCGGCGCAGAGCATCTTCACCGGGAGAGCCGAAGAGGTTGTTAGCCAACTCCGGTTGCTCTTTGATGCGTTTATGGTCGTCATTGTCTGAGGTTGCCGGACGGCGAAAGGTTGCCGTCTCAAAAATCTGCGGGGTTGAACGGTTCTCACTGTGGAAGAAAATATGGACGAGCTGAAAGCGGCGCCCGATAATGCGTGAGTTTCGAAACAGCTTTTTAAGTTGTTTCGGGGTGGCATCGGTGACGATGTCGAAGTCGGCGGGAGTTTGTCCCAAAAGCATGTCTCTGACGGCGCCGCCGGCAAGATATGCGGTAAAACCCCGGTTTTTAAGTCGGTAAAGAATCTTGGTGGCATTGGCATCGATATTTTTTCGGGAAATCGGATGGGCCGAACGAGGGACGGTAACTGGTTCGGGTGCGCTGGTAAGGGGTTTGCTGGTTGAAATTTCGGGAAGCGTCATAGATGGTTTCTTATAAATTATTTGCCGGGCTGTTTTTACGGGTTGAGTTTTTGCTTTTCATACAGTATGTTAGGAGGGTGGTGGCTATAGCAGAGATAGTCTGTTTAGGCAATTTTTTTGTGGGGTTTATGAAAACTATGGCTGGGAAAAAGCTTGAACCAAGTCGGGCTCATCTAGAAAAAGAGCTCGATAAGGCGCGCGAAGAGAGTTTGATTTTAAAGGCTCAGTTAGATCGTATTCTCTCTGATCAGCGTGACCGCGGGGCGGCTGAGATCTTACGGGAAGCCGCCTTTCAACAGGCCATTTTAATCGCCGAATTGCGCGAAAAAGAGGAAATTTTAAGTAATCTGGTAATTACGGATGGACTGACTGGCCTCTATAACCATCGCCATTTTCAACAGCGCTTGCGGGAGGAGTTTGACCGCATTCAGCGTTACTTAGGGGCCCTCTCCCTGATTATGATCGATATCGATCATTTTAAGCATTACAATGACACCCACGGTCATCCGGCCGGTGATAAAGTACTTGTGAGTGTGGCTAATATTCTCCGGGATAATGCCCGACATAGTGACATTGTAGCACGCTATGGGGGCGAAGAGTTTGCGGTTATCTGTCATGGCGGACTTGAGGATACGGCCAGCGCGGCCGAGCGCTTTCGGCTTGAGATTGAGAAGGCCGAGATTGCCGGTCAGGAGCAACAGCCTTTATTGGCCGGTCAGACTGAAGGTTGCTTGACGATCTGTCTTGGGGTAGCGGTTTACGAGGCTTCGATGAGAGAACCCGGGGTCTTGGTTGAGCGCGCCGACAAGAAACTCTATCAAGCCAAAAAAGAGGGGAGGAACCGGGTTGTCTATTAATCTTCTCTCTCGCTTGAAGGCGACATTTTTTATCAAATTTATTATCGCTTTAAGTATGCTCGCGGGGTTGGGGCTGCTCGTTTTCCCGGGCGCAGCTTTATTAGCAAATTTATCCCTGGTTGTTCATCTTTTGGTGGCGCTGGCACTGGTCTGGTTTTTGCTGAAAGTTGTCTGGCCGGTTCGGGCTAAACTCGATGAACTGGTATTGGTTGTCGAAAAATATAAGGCTGAAACCGATGAAGTTGTAGCTCATGGTGAACCGGTAGATATGGGGAGCTACTTGCAAATCCTGGATGGTTCGATCGGGCTCTTAGTGAACCAATATGAAGAGCTGCTCTCCCGCAGTCGGCAGCTGGAAAATTTTTCCCGGGTTTTAGAAAAACAGAATAGCAAGATTAATGAAAGTCGAAAACGTTATCGTCGGACCCTGGATGCCCTTGAAAATGGCCTTTATCTAATTGATGACAACTATGTTATTCAGACTGTCAATCGGGCCGAGGCGGCTCATTTCAAGGCCACGCCGAAAGATCTTGTCGGCAAACATTGTTATCAGGTTTTCCGGCACCGTAATACTCCCTGTCCCGATTGTATGCCGCGCGAGTGTCTGGCTGATGGAAAAAACCGTAACCTGTTACGGGTCGAAGGACGTCGGGCTGGGCGTGAGTATGCTAATATTTTCTATTATCCAATTTTTCATGAGGGAGACAGCGGCAGCCGTGAGGTGGTAATCTATATCCAGGATACGAGTCCTCTGGTGATGATGGAAGATCAGGTTATTAGATCTGAAAAAATGGCCAGTGTCGGGCAGATGGCGGCCGGGATTGCGCATGATTTGAATAACTATCTGGCCGCAATTTATGGTGTTGTCCAGCTTTTGCAGATGCGTTTTGAAGCATCTTCTGAAGATCGTGAAAAAGATTTG